>JAAUXU010097502.1_pt1 | contig 81829 bp, 69 predicted proteins | sample 7278151 | NCBI WGS metagenome assembly JAAUXU01 (sample SAMN14350113, study PRJNA611818) | marine sediment metagenome | isolation source: surface marine sediment (1.8m) | place: French Polynesia: Moorea | collected 2018-08 | reverse complement strand
CTCAGAGCAACTTCCGCACTTCCAACAGCAGATTTGTTGCCAGCATCAGTGTTCCCGCCAGTGTGAGTGCTGCTACTGTTGCCGCCCTGAACTCGACCGTCGCATGAGTCTTGAGCGCCGCATTCACGATGACGCGTATTGTGTGTGCACCATCGAGGGCGACGCAGGGAACGGCGTTCAGCACGGCCAAAGCGGTCGAGAATGATGACAGGAAGTACAAGAAGCGCAAGATCGAGTGTGGCAGCCACGGGGGTAACAACCACGTTGCACTAATGTAGTCAGACACGGAGACCGAGCGAAACATCTCAACAGGGTCGCCCACGTACAAAAAGTCCATTTTGTCTCTTCTCGCTACTTGCAACAGTTTGCCGCCCTCGGGCAACTTAGGCGACAAGCACACATGATCTCCGGTGCAAGGCGCCGAGATGCTGCAAAAGCTTGCGTCCTTGAGCGCCAGACGCACGGGAAGACAATAGAAAGAAGTCTCTTCCAGGCTCTCGAAGCACAAGTTGCTGTTGGCAAGGTCGGGGTCGCAACAGCTTGCAATGTCGCCGGTCGAATTCTTCCACTCTGCGGCGAAGTCACTGTTTATGCATACGCTGAACACAGGATCGCGAATGCTCTTAATGGTGCACTGCGCCAAAGAGGTTTGATCAGTCACTGGGCAACCATTTATGGCCCTTACGACGTCGCCAACCACGAGGCCCGTGGGCCCACGCACAGGAGCGTCCGGGGCCACGGCGTAAATGGCAACGCCCTCGCCAGCGGTGTAAATTGCCGACGCCACCAGAACCCCGGGCAGTGAGAAAAGCAGGAGATACGCGGCGGCGGCCAGGACGATGTTGTGCCAGACTCCGGCGGCGAAAATCCTCAGTTGTTGGAAAGGCGCCAGTGCCTGCAGTTGCTCCGTGGGCAGATCCACAAACGCAGCCGGGAGGACGATGAAGGCGAAAACGCCAAACGTCAGGATGGGGATGTCCTCGCCTGCTGCCGCAGTCGCGTGTCCAACCTCGTGAAACACGCTGCACGCCAGCAATGTGGCCAAGTAATGCCCGAGGTCGCTGAGGGGGAGATTAACTCCCGGCAGGATAGGCTGGAACTCGATCTGGTGATCGCCGCCCTGATCTGCGCCGAGCACGTGCGCCAGAAGCAACTTGAGGAGCAGTAACATCGACGGGACGATGATAAGCGTCGAGATTACGGCCCCGACGGAGAACCATGCCCTCACCAGCGCCGGCCACTTGGTCCCGGCGAGCCACAGGAGTCGGTTGAATCGTTGCGTTCGCCAGCGAAGCAGGAATGGTCCCAGTTCCAATCCTGATTGTCGCAAGAACTGATTGTAGCACCGGGGAGCGAGGCGGCCGAGGCCCAAATGGAGTAAGCAGAGGAAAGCGTGAACGAAAAATACAAGCGTGACGATCGAGTACATGATCACTGGTATTCCTTGACTGGCGTGAAGTTTCTGTAGTAGCTTTTGGTGAAGTCGACCATGATATCTTGCGAGCACTCGGGCAATTCGCCCACTTTGGTTGCCGGGTTCCCCCCGTAGCGTGTGAACGTTGGCACAACCGTCTCGGGCGGGACGATTGCACCGTCTTCGATCATGCAGCAGTCCTTCAAGATGCAGCGGCGCCCCTGAAATAGTTCCGTCAATAGTGTAAGCCACAAATTTATCATGGTCCCGTAATCGATTTCGGCACTCACAATGACGACGTTCTTCCCGATGTACACGTACGAGTTAATGACGGCGGCGCTGATGAGGGAGCCCTCGCCGATGAACACGTGATCGCCTATTTGGAGCGGGAAGAAGGCGACGCTGGAAAGAACAACATGTCCGTCCCGGTACCAGCGCAAAGACGAAGCAGTTGCCACACTGTTTTCTTACCCTTTGCTGAACTTCTTGAAGGGCGGTCTGATGACGGCCTTCGAGCTGATGACGCAGTGACGTCCGACGCGCACGTTGGCCAAGTCGCCGCGGATGATGGCGTCCGACTGCACAATGTTCTTCCCGTTAAGGATGATGTTCTGGGAGCCGCACAACACCGACTGGCGGCTCACGCGGTTGCCGGACGCCTGGAAAGAACCATTTCCAGGCTTGAGTGTACGAGAAACGGGCTGGACTGCAACCTCAGACTCACTGTTTCTATGTACTCCGCCTTGTTAAATGGAATCTCCGGCAGTTCCATCCTCGATCGGACAAAGGGGCCGGCGCCTTCACTCCCCACTACTCCGCGGTGCCGCACTTGGTCAGGGCGGACTGAGTGAACTACTTGAGACTCTTGTTGCTTGTGTTGTGGCAGCAGCTGAGTCCGCGTCGTGACCAGAAGCTTTGACCGCAGATTTACCTCCAACCGCCTATCCCAGGTCTGCTAAGAAGTGGAGCAGCTGACGTTCCCGCCGCCCGCGGTAGCCGCGGTTCTCCCCGCCTTGGCACCCGCGCTGAGCTCGACCAGGCTGAGCTGAGTCACCCAGAGAAAGTGAAAGAAGAGGCAAGGTAGGAAAGAAAATCAACGGCAAGAAAACAAGGTGCTGTCTTGGTAACGACGTTCTTGAGGGACACCGAGGCCTCCGTCCGACCATGGCGGACCTGCCCGAGGACGCCGAGGCCGGCCCGGACATCGCGGAGGAAGAGGAATTCAGATCAGCCAGCGAAGTCTTCAAGGATCCCAAGGCCTTTGACTTCCTCTCTCGACATGGTGGGGGCGGTGGGAGTCACCACCTGGCCAGAGAGTCGCTCTACGTCAAGTTCGACCCGTTGGTGGGCGGGAGACCCTCAATGATGGCGCCGCCGGCGGCGCCAGTGCAGACATCGACTGTGGCGCATGAGATCGACCGGCGCTTTGAGGAAGAGAAGGACCTAATGGCGCTACAGTCGCCGTCCCCCAAGAAAGCGGATCTCCCGCCTCCTGTCAAGAAAGAAGAGTCCAGCGAAGGCGAGGAGAGTCCTCGCCAGCAGTTGGACTTCGAGCAGCTCCTGTTCAAAAAGGAGACTCAGATCACGTCTCTGGAGAGTGCGTGCGCGTCGCAGCGTGCGGCCGCCGAGAAGCTGAAGGCGGAGGTGAGACAGAGGAGAGAGTCTGAAGAGCAGATGAAGCAGGTGCTGCAAGAGTATGAGAAGACGATCTCGGAGCTGATCGCCGAAAAGGAGAAGGAGAAGCGCCGCTTTGAAGAGGATCGCTCCTCGCTCGTGGCCGAGCGCGATCAGGCTGTTGTTGATCTGCAGAACGTGGAAAGTGCGTTCGCCGACGTCCACCGGAAGTACGAGCGCACCAAGCAGGTGGTCGAGGGCTTCAAGCACAACGAAGAGACTCTCAAGCGCTGCGTGGAGGACTACGAGGAGCGACTGCATAAGCAGAACCACAAGTACGAGCTGTTGAAGGCACATGCGGAGGAGACGCTGGAGCGCGCCAATAAGGAGATTGAGACGGTTGCGCGCTCGCAGGACTCAGAGGTTGCGCGGCTAACGGCGCTGCTCAAGAAGACCGAGATGAAGTCGACGTCACTCGAGAGGACAGTTGAGCAGAAGGCTCGCGAGAACGAAGAACTGACGGCGATCTGCGACGAGCTGATCGCCAAAGTTGGCCGACCAAGCTAAGGACAATCCCGGTACCTGCTGCATTTTATCATAACCTTTATAACCTTGGGGTGCAGAGAAATCTTATAAATAAAGGAGGAGTGGCCGTCTTTTTTGTCTGTCGGGGGGTGGGGCGGGGGGAGGCTTCTCCTCCTAAATTGCTGCATCGATTTGGATGAAACGTGGCATGGTGGTAGTTGACCCCTATTCCCTCCGGGTGTATAACCCTCCCCTTTCCCTCCCGGTGCTGTCCAAGGGGGACCTGACCCCACTTTACCCCCCGCCCCTGAGTAAGAGCGAAATAAAAACGACTTTAAGGGGGCTCCCCCAAAAGGGGGGTATCTCCTCAGGACCCCTTGGTGTCCCCTAAGAAAACCGATTGAGAACAGTGGGCCTCATGGGCCCGTGAAAGGCCTTTAACAGTGTCATGGTGGATGAGACTTCTCCTGCTGAAGACAATGGGCGAGGCCCTAAATGAGTCTATTTTCAACCTCGGACACAATCAAGGGGGTTTCGTTAAAGTCACCCTCATATTTCAGCCTGTCCATAATAACTCCTGGACATATATTTTCTATGTTGAATGAACGAATGACTGAGATATTGACAGAAAGTGGGGGTTCTAACATGCTGCTTAGGCTAATATAAGAAGTGTAAACACAAGAAATAGACCCTGCTATGTTTATATTACATTGTATATATAATATAAGCAAGACTCTTGGTATTTATGGACAAGGATCCTGAAGTCCCTTCCTCCTAATGATACGCGAGTGAGGAGTTCTCCAGTCAGACTCTCATGGGTTGGACATGGGAAGGCTTTCGAATAACTGGATCTAACTGGATCGCGTGCACGGCTTTTGGATCTGGCTCACCACTGAGTCGGTCGTGATCCTTACTTGTACAAGTCAATCTGGTCCAGTCCAGACCTAGTACGAACAAACGAGCTGCGTGGTTTCACTGTAACTCTTGTAACGCCCGGAGCACTCTGGGCACTATGTGCCGACACACGTCGTCTTCTCCAAGCGTTTCGAGACCGCCAAAGCGTGTGGCAACCTCATCTTCGTTGTCGTCATCGTCGACAGTCAACTGCGCCAAGGTCAGCTTGGCGAAGAACTGGTAAGTCCTTTGAAAGAGCGCTGGCTTGGGAATGAGCACGCTCCGAATGTTGAGCGCGTATATCACGTTGAAGGGGTTCCTGACCATGAACTCTGCGTTTTTCAAGGCGTAACTCAAGGCTGAGCCAAACTGGTGCTTGCCAGTCAGGCAGGACCCGCGGTTGCAGTGGAGCGCCTCGATGTTGTCCTCGTTGGTCACCGACTGTGAACTAACGCACTGGTCTGGCCTCACATTAGTAGTCCATGGCAGGATGTAGAATTCGTCCGGAAAATATTTGAATATTGTGTTCAGGAGATCCTAAGGAGCAGAGTAGACAAATCATCAAAACAAAAAGTTCATATGCACAGCTATAACTTAACGTACATAATATACAATTTTGTCTGCGTCTTTTGAGCTTAAGGACAGACATAAGGACAAAGTCCTACTGTCATTTAGTGACTCATATCTTGACAGCGCAGCAGGGAACAACCCGAATGCTCGGATCATTGCCAGGATTCTGGATGAGTACGACGACCACATGGTGTTCCAGAGCAAGCACCCGTTGGGGTATTTGGGTTCGTCGTAAAAGATACTCTCAGCATTGCCAAATAATTGCACGAGGTGTGGAGAAGTCTCAGTGCAACTCTGAGAGGAGATCGTGAATGAGGTAAAAGTTGCATACAGCCCGCAGGATGTGCTCGAACAACCTGAGTTGCATGACACAGTACCTGGTCATGAAAAATGAGGTAGGGCTTCAAGGTCTGGTACGTGGCATAGAGCTTCTCCGCCCACTTGCTGGTCCTCATCTTGTGCAGGTCCATGAGCATGACACCGCTGTTTAAGCCGAACATGGGTTGGGGCAGCAGCGAGTACTTGTAAAGGTCATACCTTCATGAACAAGAGAGTTACATGTGAAGGAACATTAGAATATCATTCATGACGCACTTATCATTCAGATTTTCTCTTGCCATAGCTACTGTCTGAGTAGGACTCATGAGATTGAAATGCCTCCAGATCCTGGCTGGATCTGCTAGGAAAATGACGTCAGTGTCCACGTAGAGAATCTGGCGGTACTCGGAGCCCAAGATCTTGGGGAAGAAGAGACGGAGGGTGGCACAAGGGGCGAAGCCTTCTCGCAGGTCACTGAATTGCTGAACAAGCAAACTGCACATGACTTTAAATGAACAAACACGTCAGAATAACGATATGTTTCGTCCACACAATATATGTAACTGCCTGACCTGACCGTGGTAGTCCTGGGTCGCGTCCCTGAGGTCCAGCGTGATGGGAGGGAAGCGACCAGTAGCATTGAACGAGCTCAACACGTCAGTGATCTAAGCGAGGTCTCATCAAAAGCACGAAGAACAACGCACAAGTTGTGCTCACCTCTTTGCCCAGCGAGTCCGTGAACACGATGAAGTTGACCTTTTGCCTCGAGAACGCCACCGCCGACTTGAGCAAGACCTCCACTTCTTCCAGTCTGTCTTTGGACCCGCATGATACTAAGACCAAGTTGATTGCGTCGTCTGAGTCTAGAGAATTGCCACTGTTATTTTTATTATTGATCATAAATAATCAATAATGTCATCATTCTCTAAGGATTACATTGTCGTGCATCTATGTGTAGAGAATCATGGTCTAAGTTGCATGTACTGCGCCTAAGACTCGGTATGATGAAAATCAATATGTAGTCAAACGAACCCTCAGCTCTGCTACTGGGAGATTCTTTGGCTTGAACAAGCTTTTGCTGTTGCTCCTTGATTTCCTCCATTTCCCTCTCTAGGATTGCTCCTACTCTTGACGGATCATTGAACAATGAATGGTAGAGGGCAGCTGTCAATGCAAAGGCACTCACGACCCACACGCCACGACTCATGACGCAAAGAATATCGTCTTGTATGGAGTCACAGGATTCGGCCACAGCAGCGTGTCCTCAGTGCAGAACTGGATGCTGGATTTTGCACGCCAACTGAGTCTGGCATCCGAATTGCATGTTTTGCAGCACTCGCGTGTCTGAATGAAGTGGCACAGGTAGATAGGACACACTTGCAGGCAAGCGCGCTGGCAGTCGCCAGGGCAAGGCAACGACGACGGACAGGATGGCTTCACGGGGTTGACTTGCGCGGAGGAGGAGAGGCGAGGGTGGGGGAGGGGAAGGGTTGTCTGCAAATAGACATTTCATAAAAGCTCCACAATGCGTATGTGATGACATCAGACTGGGTCATGTCAACACCGATGACCTGCACAGGAGTCATTACAGGATCTTGTCACGTCACTCGAAAGAGAGGTCCATTGATCGATGCAGTGCAATTGTGCAAGACTGCAGATAAGTTGCATCGACAGAGGAGTCTCGCGATAACGATGCTCTCCGCCAGCACCAGAAAGATCGGTACGAGACATGTACTCTTTCTCATCACATTAGCTGATGGTACACAGAGCATGTACTTCTACGTACTGTACTATCACACAATGGGCAAGTACTTGAAGTACTTCCTGAAGGGGGATTGGACGTGAGAGACGTTAGGTCAGCTGATTCTCCACCGCATCAGAGCAAAGGAGGCAGATTTCAAGCGTCACCTCATGTGTAAGATGTCCCACTCCAGTGTGGAGCACAAACTGCACAATATACCTCAACAATCCAACACAAGTAACAATATGGTAGTCAGATTTGTTACTCCGAGACTACACTGTACATGTCACACTGTAGAAGAGATATTCTTCCATATTAACCACCTCAGCATCTTCTGCACATCGAATCCGATCCCCTGGAGGTGGTCGTTTTCCACCGTCCCTGGCATTTTCGGCCTTGGCTAAGACCTCGACCGAGTCGCTTGTTCGCAACATGTCTCCTTCTATACTTTGGACACCACTCTTGTGACAGCGGTTTAATGGAGAGCAAGGTCACGTACGAACACACATGCTATAACAATGACACCTAATCTTGGCACATGCCTCCCACGACTTGTCTGACCAAGACGCACGTTTTCTCGTGTCTTTTGCGTGTCCCCGCCTGACTGAACCCTTTGCCGCACCCGCCGCAGCAGAAGGGCTTCTCCTTGGTGTGCGTCCTCGTGTGCTCCAAGAGACGCTTGCGCTGCAAGCTCTTGTTGCAGTACGGACACTTTGTGGATCGGTACAGGTCGACTCGTTTGGACGACGGCGTAGGAGAGAGCTGAAAGAGAGTGCAAGAGGACGTCTTTAGGACCAGGACTACCGTACACAGAGCATCCGTCGTCCAGGCGGCCGAGAGGTTATACGTTCTATATTTGCACAATCACGACTTCGTGTACAACGCAGGAATCTTGACAGATAAGTCACTCAAATCGAGTTTTCCTTCAGCCCGAACTCCTTGACCTTGGCAGCGAACTCTTCCGAGGTCATCTCGTGCTTTCTCATGCAGTGGGACTTCAGACTCCAGGTACGGTTTGTCCTGTAATCGCAGTAGAAGCACTGGAAGGGTCGCTCGCCAGTGTGGATCCTCAGGTGACGTCTCCTGTGCTGGGCATCGTGAAACCGCTGGCCGCACTCTGCGCACTCGCGCTCCACGTCGATTATTCTCGTCCTGAACTCCTACAAGTGGGAGGAGAAACACCTTCATGTATGTAAGGAAGATTGAGCTCGAGCCAGGTAAGTGAACAACGCGCAGTACGCAGTGGAAGACATTTCCACTGGAGGATTCTCTCGTACTTTGTCCAGCTCCAGCACTGGGACGTCGCCATCCGCCAGTGAGCTCTAGGTCATAGTGACACATCCTACACAGTTCAGGCAAGTCTTCAGTCTGTGCTTCTTGTTGCACTAATCCTACGAATTTATCACAGGGGAAGCTTTTGAACGACCCGGGACGGACGTCGGCGAGACCGTGAACGTGGCTCAGGACACTAGCGTGGGGAGGGAGGGGGGCACGATTGATTGAACAAGATTTGCGTCTCCCAGCAACCAAAGCCACATCGTCAAACCCAGTGGTGCAACCCCAAATCGACAAACCTTGCGAGGTCTGCTAAAGATGGAACGGAACTTTGTGCCCGGCACCAAGAGCAATCGAGACGGGTTCGTGTTGATGCCGCCTACGACTGGTTGTGCCGTACTACGCACGTGAGACGCTTGCAACTGCATGGACAAGACTGTTTGTACTAAACATAGTTTATTAAATTCATTGAAGCTCTTTTTGCCTTCTCACTTCACTGCTTCAGCTTCACGAACGTGATCTTGGCCTTCTCTTTGAACTCTGTCTCGTCCATTTCGTGTTTTCTGATACAGTGCGACTTGAGGCTCTCTTTCCTATCGGTCGCGTACTCGCAGTAGAAGCACTTGAAGGGCTTTTCCCCGGTGTGACAGCGCATGTGCCGGTTCAACACAGCCCGCGAGATGAAGGAGTTGCCGCACTCTATACACGTCTTGTCATCAATCACCACATGCTGCTGCGACTCTGTCGCCACCTCTGCAGCCAGGACCTCCTCCTACAACAGAAAGAGTCGATGCAGTCCATAAATCAGGCAAAGAGGACTTCGCGCTCCTCCTCCTTAACGACGAGCTTCCCGGCTTCTCGTGCGCGCTCCTTGTGCACGTTGCGCACGTGTCTGACAGCAGAGCTCTGTAGGGAGAAGCGCCGGTCGCAGCGGCCGCACTTGAAAGGTCGCTCGCCCGTGTGAGTGATTAGGTGTCGCTCCATCATCCACCGCTGGTCGAAGGGCTTCCCGCAGAAGCGGCAGGGGAACGGCGAGTCCATCATAACGACCGAACAAGACCCCCCGGCGGCGGCGGCGGTGGCGGCGGCGGCAGCAGCGGCCTAAGGCAACAAAAAAAGCAACTTCATCCATTGCACATGATACGAACAATCGCCGCTGCCGCCGCCGCAGTCGCCGCCGCAGCCACCGACCTCCAACCCTTTTACTTGCATGCTATTTGTACAGTCTTGTGTCGTTCAGACACGTTAATGACGATGATTAAGTACTTTAAACGAGCTACAACGGCTGACCTACTGGCACTACAGTACGCATCATGATGTGAAGCAACTTGAAAAAGGGTTTGGAATGCTACGAACTCGACTCACCGGGTCCATTCCGTCGTTATTTCCGTCGTCACCACCGTATCCAGTGTCGGTGCCCTCCCCAAATCCGCCTTCAAATGACTCTTCGTACTGTTCGGCGACCGTCGTGGAAAAGGCATTGGAGCCTGGGCCCCCACCGCCTCCTCCTCCTCCGCCGCCGGCGCCACCGCCACCGCCACCTCCGCCTCCACCGCCGGCGCCACCACCACCACCGCCGGTGCTTGAGGCGCCCGTCCAACTCTCAGACTTAATACGCTTCTCTGACGCAGCCCCCACGGAATCCTCGTCGCCACTCCGTCTCTTTGTCCTACCAGGGTGGTGCTGAACGACTTTGGCCCTTCCCCCGCCAAAACCTCCGGATTCGACGTCGTCTGCGAGCCCTTTGACCTGAAGTCCTTTGGCGGTCCCGAGAAGCCCCATGAGTTCGCTCTCAGCCACATTGATCTCACCGCGGTACATGTAGCTGAGGATGAGCTCCATGTGGCGCGGATCGACGTCCTTGAGATAGACGATTGTCTGCGCGAGAACGGGTGTGGAGCGGTTGCGGGCGAACAGATGGGCGAAGTAGCCTGAGCAGACGGAGAGGACCAACTTGTGCGCAGAGAACTGCCGGCTGCCGCAGGAGAGGGTGACGTCGGTGAGGAAGTCGCCTCGGCAGAGCTGTTCCGCAGAGGCAAAGAATGAAGAGTGGTGGTCGTTCCACTTCAGACAGAAGTTCTCGTCCATGGCGATACTGTTCTCCGATCTGAACCAGGGCGGGAGGTGCAGTCAGTAGTGCAGGACTCTCTGCTGCAACGCCAGAAGCAGCGCCAGCACCAGCGCTTTGCTTATTTTCTTTCCTAGCAAGATGGCGGGCGTTCTTGTGACCAGGACGGTCGCGTTGGAGACGCCCAACAGAAGATCCAGACGCACCAAACTTCTTTTCGCGACGTTCAACGCCATCGTCATCATCATGCGTCCGAACCCGAAGAGACTGTTCGGAACAGCATTTTTGTTTCCACCTGTCTTCGCCCCCTCTGTCCCTACCCATGAGGCCGTTGTCCAGCCCGCAGTTGATCCACGCTGGACAGGGTGTCGGGTTTCCCCCCGTGGACTTGCGTCCCTACGGACTTGCCCCTTTCGCCGTCGATGGGACACTACAGTTGGAGCTCCTACGTCTACGGAGTCGCCGAGTTCCTCCAACTCGCATCAACGTTGGAATTCGTCATGACTCCTATGGAGTCAGTTACATTCGTCGGTCGCAGGAAGAAGCTCGGCAAAGTCGTAGAGATAGCGCTCAGGATGAGATCCTCCAAGGACATCTCGGGGACAAAGTCAACCTTATGGAACGAAATCTACCGAGCTCAATCGCCGAGGTCAAGAAAACGTGACGGAGACATCGTGGATCCAGAAAGGTCACAAGGCAAAAAAGTGACTCAACACCAAGAGTAAAATGTTCGTCCAAGCTGACAATACAAGCTTTAACTATAATATGGCCTTAATATCTACACTTGTCTGAGGTTTGCACCCCAAAGGAAAGTTTGCCAAGTAGTTGCCACAGCTGAGTTTCGATTACTGCTCATAGTGTTTGCCTTTCCCAATGCAACTTGTGCAAGGCCTTTGATTGTGCCTGGAGGACGCTATCCAGGCCTCGTTCAAGGCCACTTTTGGTTATGGCGCTTTTGAGCGATGACTGAGAAATCAAAAACAGCTTTTTTAAAAAGGTATTGTTAGACAAAATATGTGAAAAAGCAATTTGACCCAGCAAAACTTTTTTCTAATCTATATAGACAAAGCTGTTCGGGTACGTATGTTTGTGCCCCTCTAGCGCTCTCAGTTCGCCACGGATCTGGCTCATTTTTGGCATGTGAGACCCTTGAGTCAACGAGAAGGACATAGGCTATGCAAAGTTGCATTATGAGGCTGTTTTGAGGCCGACATCGAGGTCGAATGTTGCATTTACTATATAGGTCATAGATAGCTATGCCAATAGCTATAGCTAAGCTTGCGTGACTTAGCTCTGTGGCACCAGTACTTACAAGGAGCTTTCTATGGCTAGAGGAGCCAGTTGAAGTGGACAATGAGCTGGACAAACCCGGCAAGCCCGACTAGGGCTTGACCCATCAACTGACGGCCCGCTGCCATCACTGCCACGAGCTGGGGAGAGCAGGAGAGTGTCCGGATCAGCCAGTTCCAAAAGTAATAACAAAAGTGAGCTCCTTGAAGTTTTCAATCATTTACTTGGCTGCCCCATAGCTCCTGAGGGCTGTTGTCAAGGCAGGCATTACAAGCACAATGATCTTCAAGAGATCTTTTGAAAAACCGACAAAGGCATCTGGTCTGGCCCGTGGTGAGCCAGGTGGCCACCACGTCGCAGTTGTTCCTGAGGGCGTGGTACGATAACTCGCCCCCCAGGACCAACGCCATGCGGTACGCGACGTCGTGAAGGTCGATGCCACGTCCGCACAGACACGTGTTATTCACCTGGACATGGTGTTTGTCTTCTTTCTGTGAGAAGAGGGTCAGTCCGACAGTGGTGGGTCCGTCCCTGGGCTTGATTACCTCGACCACATACTCGACATTGTTGAGCCGCATCAAGATGCCCGTGTGGTTGTCGATGTGGAATTGGCCTCCTGACAGGCAAGCCCGACGGAATTCCAATTTGCTCCCAGAAGTATAACTTTTGACCATCGCCTTATCATCAAAAGGCCTCCAAGAAAAGCGCCAGATCTTGCCATTCGTCGTCCTCCCTGTACAGATCGAACAGATCAATGTACAACAAGATCATGAGGGCGTCGGCCGTGGTGTTAATCTTGCCCACTGAGACTGAACTTCTTCCTGACCTCGGATGACGACTCCATCTTGCTCAATCCCGGGCTATGGCTCGAGTCAATGGGCGGGAAGTCAGTGCTTCAGCCGGTTCAAGTGATTTACCTGGAAAGTCTCGAGGGAGGTTCGGCAGCGTTGCCAGATAGCTGCAAAGGAAAGGTGATAGAATTTCACTGAAAGCGCAACACTCCAGAAGCCTACAATGTAATGTAGGGAAGTCTTGCGATTTGGGAGCGACGAGCGCGTCGGCGGCGGCACCAACGTGACCGATCAGTTCACGGAAGCAACTAAGTCACAGGAGAACCAGCTTAGAGTCCAGGTAAGACCAGCTTTGTGTTGAGTGTGGAGCGCACCTTCCGCAAGGATCAAGTCCGCGACTTGGGTGGGTGGGATTGCGGCGAGTCTTACAATAACCCGAGCAATGCCGGGTACATCTGTTAGTCCAGCATGAAGTCAGACTCACAGAAAGCAAATTCGCCGCGTTACAGGCAGAAGACGAAGCATTCTTAAGTTATCCTGCGTCTCTTCTGTTATTTATAACATTAATTCTGTCTTGGGGGCCTGAGTGTTTGCACTGAAGCCTGGGCTTCCTAACATTATAGAATCCTGTATAAACCTAACTCTTCCTAACTACATCTGTGTCAATATTTAGGCTTTGCTGATGTTACCAAAAATGTATCGTCTTGTGCGCACTTGCCTTCAGTTCTCTTTGAAGTCTCCAGGGTTTTTTCAAAAAAGTTTCAACCTTTTTGTATGTTTTCTCAGATTAATGCGGTAGCGCCCAACTGTACAAATAGGAATTTTTGCTGGATTTGGTCGTTTGTTGAGCACATTTTTAAGTATTGGTTGTGCTGTAGGCCTTAAGATTCCTGGAGAACTGATGTGAAGACCCAAACCAAGGAATACTGTACGAGAAGAAAGTATTGGCTTGTCGTGGTTCATCCACGGCGTCGTGCTAGATGGATTCTTGCCCAACTACGTGATGCACGTGGCCCCGACGATGCTGACCTGCACGTTCCTGCCATTGTGTGGGGAGGATGAACACGGCCAACACAGCTGCGGTTCAAGCGGTCAGACCGGATGCCGGCCTCGACCGTCCGGAGGGCGGGCGCCGAGGACTGCACGTACATGGACAGGTGCAACACCTACCAGTGGTGACGACAACAGGTGTGTAAGACTGCAATATCTGGTGTGCAAACGAGTGCAAATACAGCAGCAAAAGAGAAAAAACTCTACACATTCGTATGACATCTTGAGAGGCTAAAAAGGGAGGTTTCTGGGCGCCGTTTGAAAATGTTCCGGCGAGATTCTTGTCCTAGTGCCAAAGATTGGTCACCGGCGCTCCCGTTCGTATCCTGGTCGTCGTTCATGACCAGCTGCCAGTTGTTGAGGTTGAGCTCGATCACGCTTGCACTGATGGAAGAGTCAATGGGTCACAGACGGAGAAACGCACCATGGGTGGACATTTTCCACGGGCTTCTTTCATTTCAACTTCACTGGTCACGTTTAGTCACTCAACTTCGTCCCCATTCCTTGAAGCCGTCAAGTGACAACGCTACGTCGACGTCGAGGAGCACGCCGACGACCGTCAAGACATGCCCGAAGGAGAGGGACCGGTGGTTGTACCATGACGCTGCCATCCGCATCACGTCCTCGGCGTACAAGAGAGACGAGCTGCCAACCAAAGATTCAACGCTGACGCTTTCCGTGTACTGCAGCTTTCTGTTCTGACACCTGTCAATGATGGGGAAGTCTCTGCTGCAGTTAACGCTTATCATCTTGATCGCAGCGGCTGCTGCTACCACAGAAGGACTCGACGAGGTCAGTGAGCAACAATCCACGTCCTCGTGATGGAGCACGTGAAATGATTCCAATACCAGCAGCTTTTGCTTCTGGGCTGTAATAAGCGGGTTGTTTTATAAACTGGAGGTCTTTGTCACACTGTCGTCCTTCCAGGGATTTTCTACCAGCAACCCTGATGTCTGCTCACGAGATAGCATCCAGCATTGCCCATCAGCCAAAGATGAGGATCACGCTCAGGCTGCATCTGGTAAGTGAAAAGGAAAGGAGCCCAGTGATGCATGCATGGATTGCAAGGATAATGATCCCCACTGGCAGCCAAAATTTTCTTAAAATTGTCAGTGGCAACGGACCGATAGATACAGCACATGCACATTTGTTGAGTCATATGAGTATAACGTTAGGCCAAGGAAGCAAAAACAGATCCATAAGAAGGACGTGACTACGCTTGCCTAGGTATTGATCCTTTTTTGGCAGGGAATTGCATTCTTTTTCAGCTCTAATGATTTTAGTCAAGTTTGCCAAATAGGGATGTCAGATTCACCATCCACCAGGGCTTCCACAGTGACTGTAGCGATATTTGCTGGACTTCAGGCAGCATCTGCTGGTGTCCACCTTAAGAGTCCGCACAATACTTGCTCGTCGCCGAATTCCTCTCGAGGTGTATCTCATGTGTCCACCTCGTTCTCGCTTGTGCGAGCAGTGATAAGTCATCGCTCGCCTTTTCCCGTCGTCGCCGTCGTCGTCAGCGGCGGCGGCGTCAACGTGAGTGCGTCCGCCCTGTCCCTGTGTGCGCTACTCAGACACTGGACCAAGGCTTGCGCAACAAGCAAGAAATGGATGATGACAATGATGCTATATAAGTACCAATGGCGATCTCAGCCAGCTTGCCAGTTAGCCAGTGACAAAAGAGGAAGGCAGGTTGGAAGCTTCACTTCAGATCAGCGGTAAGATTTACGTCCAATTTTACATTTTTTCCATCTTGTGCACGTCAGCATTGGTATCAATGGAAGCCTCCGTTGAGCTCTGGTTTGGATAGTGACGAGTATTTGGGTATCTCTGGTGAGAGTGTCAGAGTCGAAACTGCAGCCAGGACAGTGACAGCGATCACATGTCCACGGTAGTCGGGGTAGACTTGAAACTGCAGTCAGGACAGTGACAGCCATCACATGTCCACCGTGGTTAGGGTAGACTTGAAACTGCAGTCAGGACAGTGACAGCCATCACATGTCCACCGTGGTTAGGGTAGACTTGAAACTGCAGTCAGGACAGTGACAGCCATCACATGTCCGCCGTGGTTAGGGTAGACTTGAAACTGCAGTCAGGACAGTGACAGCCATCACATGTCCACTGTGGTTAGGGTAGGAGAGAGTACGGAGAATTGCAGTCTGGAAAGTGCAGCTTGGACCATGACAGCTAAATGTGGAAGTGTTCGCTTTCAACTGCAGCCTGGACCATGACTGCCATCACATGCCAGCAGAGTGTGGAAGTGTTCGCTTTCAACTGCAGGCCAGGACCATGACAGTCCAGTGTAGCTAAGGTAGAAGAGTCAACGTCGAATTGCAGACCTGAAACTGCAGCCAGGACCATGACAGCAATCACATGTCCACTGTGATTAGGATAGACTGGAAAGTGCAGTCAGGACCATGACAGCGATCACGTGAGTGTGGGAGTGAAGGCTTTGAACCGCGGCCACGAGTGTGACAACGCTCACGTGGGCAAGGTCCGGTGTCCCCCGAAAGAGGAAGAAAAAAATCGAACTGTTCACGGCTTGTTAAAGAGTGATCATGTCTGAACGAGTGCACACGTGTGACGATCGTGACAACAATAATGGTGGCAACAACAATCTTTCGGCCGGCAAATTATTGCCTTGGCCGTTGCACAGCAGAAGCTACGACGATATCGTCAGCATGACGGAAGCAAAACTCTTCTCCAGAGAATGAACGTAACCGTTACCAAAGCTGCCAGTGATGCTATTGCTATGGTCAGCAAATCTTGGCGACTCCTCTTTCTCTCTCTGTTATTTCTGTCGCGTCCTTTTGCTTCCGCTATTAGATAATTATTGTTCAATCGTCCGCACTCAGCCATGCCCCCACACACCGCTGTCTTGGACCGCAGCAGCAGCGACTCCTCCGTGTCAACGATGGACGAGGCCAAGTCGGATGTGGAGGACAGCGGCAAGACGTTCGGCCCGCGTCGTCACTACCCGTTCAAGTGGGTGCCCATCAGCGACGAGGAGCGCATGCGTCGACGCGAGGTGTACTACTCGCATGGGCCGTGGTGCGTCTCGCCAAAGGCCACCATGCTCGACCTGGTCTACTCTGTCCCGGGAAACGTGCTGATGCCGAGGGCCTTCACCAACATCGCGGAGGACATTTACAACTTTGACGTGCGGCCCGGGGACGTCTTCGTGGTGACGTACCCAAAATGTGGTACGACTTGGACGCAGGTGAAGAGTTGAGCAGAGCCACGTGTGGTTCAACCACACGTGGCTTGTGCTTTGGGTTGTTCGGTTGGTTTTTGTGAGCATAGGGTGTGCGTAAGTACCCAAGTTCTGGGTGTGCTTCATGCGGTTGGTCTGTCCTGTACTCATTGATGCGTTGTAGGAAATGGTCTGGCAGATTCTTCATGGCTTGGACCTCGAACAAACTGAGTCTCTGCTGATTCGTTCTCCCTTCCTGGAGATGGAGGCGCTGGCCTCGGACGATGTGGGCCAGGACGACAACAACAACGCGCTACCGGTGGCCAGCAACCACTGTGGCGGCAACGCTTCCACCGTGCTGAACCCGAAGGTGCTGAAAGGGCTGGAGGCTGCGAGAAATATGGACTCGCCCAGGGTACTGAAGACTCACTTGCCTCTGGACATGTTGCCGCCGAACCTGCTGGAGCTAGCCAAGGTGGGATTCCTTCTACAACATGGTCTAGAGGATTGACAATCATGCCGCTGTGCTGAGTGCAAGGTCAGGGGTTTGGGGCCCTCAACCCCGAATCCCCATTGAAGGTTGGCAGGCAGCTTTGTCAACCGCGTCGAAGCATATCCTTTCTTGTTGCAAAGCACGTGTCTATCGTCATCGCGACTCTCAAGGTCAAACCACTTTGGTGCGCAAGGACTTGAAACATTGGCAGGTCCATTTTCCCGAGCTCTTCTTCATTGTAGCACATCCATGGCTGAGTCAAAATGAATCTCACCGTGTACACGTATGTACTTGTGGCTTTTAGGTGGTGTTTGTGGCTCGCAACCCCATGGACTGCTGCGTCTCGTTCTATCACCACGAGAAGCTGGTCCCCAACCAAGGATTCTCTGGCAGCTTTGATCAGTACGCTGACCTCTTTCGCCACGGAAGAAATCCCACTGGAGATTACTTTTATCATCTGAAGGTGACAAAGTCAGCATTCACGTGTTGTAATGTTAAAGTTAGACCTCGGAATTTTAGGCAAGAATAACTGAATGTTAGCGCCAAAACCTAAATTGTAAACATCTGATGAAAGCAATGTTTTTAAAATTGATAAAGTGAAGAGAGCAATGTCACAGACAGTAAAATTTTGAGGAAGATATTAAACAACCCTCTTTCTCACCTAAATTGCTAAAATTCTTCGTCTAAAGTTCCGTTATATAAGTTCTGTTATATTCAGTTCATGAGTATGTTTTTGTGTTCAGAGTGGCTGGAGTCGGCGTGAGCATCCTAATCTCAAGTTCATCTGGTACGAGGACATGAAGTTTGACCTGCGCACCGTGATCCGCGAGACGGCCGAATTCCTAGATCATCCCCTGCAGGAAGATCAGATCCGCGAGCTCCAGGGTTACTTGCACATCGACAACTTCCGCAAGAACCGTGCCGTCAACATGGAGGAGAACTACGGGAACAGCGGCGGGGGCAGATTCATCCGCAAGGGCTCGGTGGGCGGGTGGAGAGCGTACTTTGACGCCTCCACAGTCGATGGCTGGCGAGAGTGGGTGCGAGAAAACACCCAGGGCACTGGACTGGAGTTCTGTCTGGATTAAGGGCATTCATTCATCGGTTGACTTTGGAAGCGCATTTGAACACTTCTGTGATAGTACGTACCCATTTGGCATAACTGTATAGATGCTATATATGTATGTATACGCCGCATGGTGGACGTCAAAACACTTCGTGTTATGTAGTGTAATATGAGCATTCCTCGAGGCTCCAAGTGTTGCTGATCATTCGTTCCGCGTAGTCGTTCACGGTGGAGATCGCGTCCTTGCGGGAATCCCACGATGTAAGCCAACAACGTGCAGATCAAGGAAGATGTTGCAAATTATTTTGCGCAAATCTGGGACAACTTCCTTTGTATGAGCACAGGCAAAGCGGATATGGACACGAACTAGACCGTGATTTGAGTCATTGCAGACAGTGGTTTCAAAAACGTATTGGACGGTGCAAATTCGATCGGGAATCCTCACCAACAAATGAGATTGCTACTCTCTTATCGAGATTCAATGGGATCCTGAGAATCGTACTTGGCATTTGGATCGTCCAAAAGACGCTGACGTCACGAGGGACGTTAACTCCGTTAGGACATTTGTCCAAATAAAATCGGATATTAAGCGCATGATTCTCATGACTCGAGTCGGTCACTGCGCTTAGGAACCAGGATGAGCTGGACCAGGACTCGAATCCTCAACTCATACGCCAAAATTGTCGCAAGAGGCACATTTCTTAATGGTGAAATTCACCTGATACCGATTGAACAGCCTGCTTCTCACCCACCGTTCGCTGTACTGACAGAGCTTCTTGGTCCTTGACCAAGTGCTGATATTCTCTCTTACGGTTGACCTCATCCTTGTCTCTGACTTCAGTTTGGCACTCGGCTCCATCCTAATCTCCTTCCATTTGTTCGGTGTTCCGGCGAATGTTCTGCTCCTCCACAGAAATCCATGGAATTCCTGCTCCACTGAGCATTCATATTATTTGTCATATTTCTGCTTGGAGCCTTTGACAGCAGTGCGACTCCTTTGGCTGGCAATGCTATAAACAACTTCAATATGTGGTCAACCAACGAGCTCCTCAGCGCCGCCGAAAGATGGCGTCTGAGTTCGCTCAAGTGAGAAGAGTAGCGTTCAGTGCTTAAAGAACACTTCCTTCCTGAACGTACTGTTTATGCAAGTACGCAGTACGAGTGTCCGTGGCGTCTTAGATCTTACACTGTATATATATGTCAGACTTATATAAGTCACTAGCGCTCCGCTGGGTGGCCAAAATATGAAGCCCTACTTGTCCGTCTAACTGTATCTCCCACCTCTGGACTGATCATCCCCAACCTGGCCTCACTTTTGCTTCGATTGCTCTCGGAGTCTTGCTATGATCACCCTCGAAGACGTTGCCACGATCTATGACTCTGTCTAAAGACAGCTTGCATTTTAGGTATTGACTCATCTTCCCATGGACTTTGCAAAGTCAAAGGAGCAAAACGCAGTTACAATATGTGTAAGCCTTAAGACTATGCGTACAATAAAGCTATTTATGGCACGGCACGATCAACTCGCGTACAGTACTCCACGGATAATTGTGCAACTCCGGGACCAGGGAAAGTTGCACAATAAAGCAAGTTGCACGTTTATCCGTGGCACAATTAAGCGTGGAGTACTGTAGTGGATTCTCGATGTAACGATACGGAAAACTTAACTTATCTCAAGAATTGTAGTTATAACGAATAAAACACAGTACATTAAGAGAGATTCGGTGTGAAGCCGCAAGTGAAGAAAAAGCTAATTTACCGCCCAGAAATGTCGTTACATCAAGACTCCACTGTAGTTGCAACGTGTGCTATTGCTTAGGATATCTGGCACTCAAGATCTCCCTCCTTGGGCACGGAGTCCAAGACGATGCAGCACGCCCGGACCAGATAGGACATGGTGCCATAGGTACCGCTGGGTGCGGAGTCGTAGAAGTGGCGGCAGATCACGGCGGTGCCGCCGCACGGCAATGGCGACTTGGCGGGGGGAACGCCGTCTTCACTCACGGCGCAGCACATGACGGCGTCGCCGTTGGCCACGAACTGTAAGAACGTTCAGCAGAATTATTGTCAGTCACGAACACGCACTAGTTACGTCTTAATTTTAAGTGCAATTATAGCCTGTAATTACCTGATCCTGTAAAAAGATTGTGTTGGCGGTAGTGACGATCCGCTCAACCTGGACCGTTCCCCCAAAATGCTGCACCACGTTGTACTCCACTATGAGCGAAAGCACCATGAGGGCCTCTACCATCAGCTGGCGGAACTCCGGCTCTGGGATGGTGTTCAGAGCGCACTCAACTTGGAGGGCGAACTTCATCTCACCGCTTGTCATCTGTCGAGTCAACAGGGTGGTACGATAACCAGCGATGCACTGTAAGATGAACTCACTTCCTGCGTAAGTCCAAACTCCAGCTTGTTTCCCTTCATAGAGAGCGCGTGACATCGCTCCAGCACCTTCCAGATCTTGGCGTAGAATCCTATTGGCACGCGGTTGAGAGCCCCGTCGAGTCGTCGCCGTCGCATCCACGATCCCTGACGGTCGGAGTCATCAGAGTCGTCACTGTCTGGCTCGACCTCTTTCTCCGCATTGGGCAGCAGCTGCCGCACGCAGAAACTTCGTCACGACGTCCAGATGGGTATAAGATTGATCTATCTCACCTTTTCTCCTGAGATTGTGTAGTCCTTGGAACTGCGACGGACTTTCTGAATGTACTTCTAGAAGAAGATCACGGGGGAGTCACGTAGTGAATACACAAAGTTTCAAGAGCACAACGATGACAGTGATGAAAAGATGACAGTGACGCAAGCATGAATAATAATAATGATGATGATAAGAGGGGCTAGCAGAGGCAAGATCGGCATGCACATCCAGTTCCTGACGTACCAGCTTTCTTATCCCGCGTTTCCAACGTGCGTGCTGGAGAGAATCATAACCGCTATTTCTTCCGCTCGCTGTTCTAATACTGTACGAGCTGGGATGTGACCCACTGCCCTACCTTGCTGACGACCGTCTGGTCGCACACGATGCTGTAGCCACTCTTGCATGCGTGGATGCCGAACTCCCGACCAGACATTATGTGATGAAGCAGATTGCGCATCTCGTACGGCGACAAATTGATCAGATCCTCGGAGGCGTCCTCTTCACGGACTTTCAGGCTGAAATCAAGCCTCTGATGAGGTGAACTATAAAAGATGGAAAAACCTTTACCTCCTGGCCAGCTCAGCTCCCATGACCTGAATGATGAGACCGATCCTAAGTCTCAACATTCCGTGGAAAAGTTTGGGCTCCGTCTGGATGAACATGGCGAGATACACCAGCAACTCCTAAGGGTAAAAGAACATGCTAATGAGCTGGTACTCGTACATATCGATGCTGTACAGGTGCGCATTGCATAAGGAACTACGACAATCGAAAGTCTTACTCATTAACGTACCTGAGATAACATCGCCATGCTCTCGTCCCCGTCGTAAGCGGAGTGAATGACTCTACGGAGCTCACGTGAAGTGAGTTTCCCGCCGCACAAGGTCGTCTCGTTCATCGAAGGCATGCCAACGGTCACCTGGGCATCACCGAGATAGGGTCACACTGCAAATGTGTCCATCGTCAATATTATCACCTCGCTACCTGTTTCTGCCTGACAAGGAGATCCGTGACAGATTTCGACAGGTCCTCCACCCTCTTTCCCAAGTATCCCGCCGCGTGTCTCACGATCCCCCAGTTCTTCTTCTGACACGCGGCCTCGTACAGCGTGCGCAGCAACGCACGCACAGAGACGATCTCCCCGGACTGAAACAAAAGTGAGATGATCTGTCCCCGTCCTGACGCATCTTCCGCGCATACTACTCACGTGCGTAACTTTGATCTTGTATTCAAGTCCATAAGCGTTGACGAGGTAGTGCAAAATGTCCGCTTGCTCATCGAGACTCTGCGCTTCCGCAAGCATTTGCACGAGCTCGTCAACCTCGTGCTGAGTATACTGAGATTCTGATAGAAGTCTGGAAGGTGAGGATACCATGACATAGGTGCCAGGACCGCACGTTGAAGCTGATAATACCTTTGTCTAAAGGCTCCCGAGTTCGGAAAGGAGAACAATTCTTCGTCAGCGCAAGACTCTTGTCGCCTTAAGAAGGTTTTCCCTTCCTTAGGTCCTGAACCTGATCAATAGGTGATTTCCATGTACTTAGTCCTGCCCAACATTGTTTCTTTTCTTGCTCACCTGAATCCGTATTCCCCGAGGACTGCGAGTTGAGCTTCAGGGACCTGGAGCGCTTCACGGAGCCCTTCATGGACATCTTGCGTCTGCTGCGCTGATGTTCCAAAGGCTTCTTCTCTCCTTGTTGAAAAGGCATCATGTCGAGGAGAGAAGATCTGGAGGAGTCGCCCATACCACTGAGCTGACTAGACAAGTACCTGCAGAATTTGGACGATTGAAAGAGTTCGATACCAAAAAATCCAAGTCGACCGCACCTTTCAACTTCTGGAAGAAGTTTGCCTGCAGCGCCTCCTTCGATTGTGCATAGGAAGCTCAAGTTGGTCACGCATGAGGTGGACAAGAAGTGTTCGAGGGTGCCAAAGCTCACTCTGAAAGCAAAGGCTTTACGTAACAGAAGTGTCGAACGAACCTATCGATGAGTACCTTGTCCCATTGATGTAACCATTGTTCAACTTCCTCATGGTAGCAAGCATTGAGGGATGAAGTTTATCACCATCTGCAATAGATAACGCTTGCAATCACGCAACACCAACGATTCTAAGTTTTTCCTACCCAAGTAATGTTCTCCCAGGATGAGCGTGATCAACGGTCTGCCAGAAGATCCCCAACAAGTGGACAGGTGATTCAGTCCGTGCTCAAGAGTTGTCATCATGAGGGACGTGTCGCAGTCCATGTAGTTGCGCGAGACGTCAAACCTCTGAGGGGTGAAAGCGAAGATCTTGTCCTGAATCTGGTACAGTTTGCTTGTAGTCAAGATGCCGAGATCGTAGCTTGTCCGACCAGCGAGACCCAACTTGTCGTTCTTACCTGCAAACACGATTATGCTGCAACATGCACGAGTCACTTTACTGATGTCGCCACTACAGTTACCGAGGTATTGGTACAGCCTGGAAAGGACTCTGGCGGGATGAACCTCGATTGGTGCAACCTCAGACAACGTCTGTACTTTAATGTCATATGATGCCAACAGATCCTGAATGAAGCGATCCTCGGCGAGAACGACGACCTGAGAGAAGTATCAACATTATTGGAGTATCTAAAAAAAGATAGGTATGATGATGTTTGCACCTGCACGACGACGTCTGGCTTCTTAAGCGAGCTTAATCTCCTGTTGATAGGATCGATCTCTCCCGCCGCAATAAAACCCTCGCAAAGGAGTCTACCGATGACGAAGAGCGACTGCGCCCACATGAACGGTTTTCTACCCACCGGAACGCGAACCTGAGACCCTGGGTTCAGCTCCTCGGCGGTTACATCCTCCTTGCGCACGCTGTACAACTCAGGCAGGTGACGGAGTCCATCTTCTGGGTTGTGAACCATCACCTGTGACAAATTATAGCTTTCATGTCTATTCTCTTGTTTAAGATTTAAGAAATTATCAACCTCGTTGAGAGCGTCCGAGTAACGCTTGGTCGCCTCCACGTCACCTTCGAAGTAAGCGTTGATGACTAGATAGCAGAAGAAGAGGGGCCACTGACACTCAATGTTCTCAAAGAGACGGAGCTCCCAAGGCTCATAGTGCAACCGGCTGGAGTCCTGGAAATGGGTCCTTGGCGTGGATCACTGAAGCTTAAGCCAAAGATAGTTCGTGCTTAGTTACCTCTCTGGGATTCAGGTATCCGTCTCTGAGGAAGCGCTTGCAACCGTATTGTCCTCCCAACTTGGTGATCACTTCCTGACACGTGATCTGAATCATCTCAGGATCCTCCACGGCAAACGCAGGGTATCCGACGACAGTGAGGAGGGCCGCGTCTGTCTCCTTGGACAGAGACTCTCTTGGCAACATGGACTGCAGGACTGCGCGGCACTTCTGCACTTCGTCCGCCATCACGTGGATGACCGATGAAGGCCCTCCTCGGGCCCCAAACAGGTCCAGCTCGTTAATGGCCTCAAGCGCCGCCTTGGCCATGCCAATAGAGCTGGCGTTTAGTTCGCGGATGCCAGTGTTGGTCTTGTCACCGCGCTCCCAGATGCCGTAGTCGGGTGTGCAATACGCGGACTCGATGAGGAAGACGAGATTTTGCACGAAGAAGACCTCATCCAAGGTGAAGACGATCTGGAGCCCCGACGCGGTCATCTGGGCTAGCGTCAGAACGTACAGCGAGATGGCGTCTACCTGGAGGTGACCCCATTCCAAATCGCCGACTACCGGCAGTCCGGTCTCATGGGCGAACTTGGCATGGATAGCATCAGCAGGGTTAAAGGTCTCCTTGAATCTTTCGATACGGTCGCGCTGCCGCATCATGGCAGTCAACAGTCCCCGCATGCACTTTATCGTGGACTGCTCAAGCTCGTAGGCCTTGGCCCTGTCCTCGTCCAGGTCCGCCGCCTTCCTGTAGGCCAATGACAGCGCCCAGACCGATGTGATTGAGTACAGGTTGTCCCTGATCCAGGCGTGCGTGTTGGCTTCCGACGCCGGGAGCAGCCCCGTGAACGCATTCTACAGAGAGAAAAACGAGTTTCGCCAAAGTAAAAAAAAATCTCTATACGTGTCCGTCTGCCTCCCTCTGCTCGCCTCGCTCGCCTCGCTCACCTGATGCCTGAGGATCGTCTTGTGGACCAATCTGTGGTAGGCGTCCAGCCTGACGGCGGACGAGCTGCGACTCCTCATGGCTGGCGAAGGCGCTCGTCTCGTTCACGAGACCAAGTCAAAGTACGTTGAAGTCGACGAGTAGCCCAAGAGGGACGGGCTGGCCACCAGCCAGCAATAGCTGATTTTTTTCTGCACCCGTAAGATCAGAGTCCTTTGACCACTCCTCCTAGAGCTGAATCGAGGCTAGGCCTAAAACCCTGGGCCCGGATAGGCCCTACTTCGTCGTGTCCGATATATATCTTCTGCAGGTCATAGAACAGTGACGAAGAGTGCCGATTGCAAGCAAAGCTGGCAGACCAGACGACTGCTCAAGCCGGGCCCAGGCGCCTCAGCTGACTTGGGCTGGTGTCTGCACCAAAGTCAAGACGTTACTGCCAGCAACTTAGAAGCGGTCAAAACTACACTTGGCAGTGACTTTTTGAGAAATGATCACTAACAAAGGGTTTAAAGTCTCCATTTGCTGTTCATGTTCTTCTTGATGAAGCCATAGATGTTGCTCTGCCGTAGACATCACCTAAAGTATTGGGTGTCAATAAGAAAGGCAACCTCAGGCACCAGCTGAAGTACAGATGGCGGCAACACATAAGGAGTCTACGAGTTTACAAGGGACGACTCTGGTCCACTTTATAAATATCTTAAAGTATATATCAGTGAGCTGTTATTATGCTATGACAGCTCACCAGCGGACGTACACTGGTCTCCTCTGTGCTCTAGGTGCCTGGAGGACGCTCGGAGCCATCGAGACGGATGAGGACCTGAAGACTCGCTCGTCTGATATCAAGCGTAACAGTCAGTTGGACACCAAACACTGCAGTCCTTCCTGACCATGCAGACATCGACATTTTAGGTGATTTTGTCCTTAACGGCTCGTGTCACTGCACTGATGATACAAAAAAGCCAGCCCCATTGACTTCTTGCATGCAGAGGCCCTCTTGCTCTAGCTCCACAAGGAGGCAACCCTGGGCGGCTGACAGCTCACTTGCTCACTCCTCGAGTCATCAAAACAAAGCTCAGTTTGTGCTCAGCCCACCGATAGTGACGTACTGCGCGTGCCTGCAGGCGCCCTCGCTCTTCGTGTCGCATTCATCTGTTGTTTCACATTTGTCTCTGTTGCCGTCGGATCGGATGGAGACGTTCCTGACCTCGCGCATATGGACCCGGGTATTCTGAGCGGTCAAGAGAGTGACGCCACCGCCTTCGAGGGCCCTGACATACGCTCTTTTTGGTTCTTTCTTCGGCAAAAGAACTGGGCTGAGGTAAGGCTTCCAACATCACATTCTCCACACTGACCCAGAAGGTGCTTTTCTCCCCACAGCTTTTCACTGGAGAACTGTTCAGAGGGGACCTGACCGATCTGCAGCACGAGCTCATACTTCAGTTTTCCCTGATCCTGGCGACCAACCTCCTCCTGGTCTGGTTCGCGTGGAAAGTTTACGGGGAGAGAATCTCGCTGCGATTCATCACAGCATTCCCTCGGAAAGAACTAGAGAGACTCCGGGTGGAGGCCTCAGAGCTCAAGCTACCAGCAGAGCAAGACTTCAGATTTAGATAGTGCTGACCGAGTCAGGATGCCCAACCCCATCAAGGCGTTTTTTGACCGAAAGAAGGCCGAAGCCAAATTCAAAATGGCTGGCCCTGGGCAGAAGCTTGGAGATGCTCACCAGGCTGCGGCGGCCAGACAGCAACAACAGGAGGTGGCGGCAGCCGCCGCGGCTGCTAGGGGTGCCGCGGCCTCGGGCTCTAGACAGCAACCGCCATCTGCCGCCAATAGACAGGCCGCCGAGGCCGCCATGGCCAGGTAAGTGAATCTAGCGATTGGTGGACATAAAACAGGGTTTGATAGATTGCTTCATAGGCTGAAAGTTGGTGCCCAGGAAGACTTTGAAAAGAAGCGTTCCCAAGCTGTGATCAGAGCTCAGGCGTTGAAGGAGCTCGAAAAGCAGAAGCAGGTAAGAGTTACGTCATCGTACATGGACTTTCGTCATTTTGCTCTCCTAGGTGGATGCAGAGATTAACAAACTAAAAGATACCTATGGTGAGAAGCCGTTGGTGGAGTTAGAAGCACCCTCAGCTTGCCCTGGCGTGTTCTTCCATTGCCCTCTGATCGGTCCAGAGGTGTTGCCAAAGAAGGAGATGAAGGAAAAGATACGACAGTTCCTGTATGCCCAGCTGGCAGAGGAGAAGGGGCTGACGGCCTGTCTCATCATCCGCACATTTGCCAAGGATTCGGAGAAGGTAGGCCACCGAGTACGTGGGTAGGGCCACAGAAATTGTGTCAGCTCACGCAGCATTGGTGCAACATGCTTAGTCTCTGTGGTGAAGTTGTGCAAGGCCTTCAGGTCATGGCTGGAGAGAATCCGTGCCAGCAAAGACAAGCCACTGGAGGTTCAACACCGGCTTTAACCGAGTTGTTCTCGAGGTCAGATGCGTTGCAGTTCACTTTTGAAAGCTAAAATGTTTACGTCAAATATGAATAGCACGTTATCACCATGCAGCCTCTTTGGACAGGTATGCGTTCTTGCGCTGGGATAAAGTGGGCTTGTAGGTCAGGCGAAAGATGTCCATAAATGAAAGATGACACTGGAGTGAGACGAACTAAAGGGTGTCACAGCAAAAATGTCACTGAGTCCTCAATCTCTGGCCACACCTTGGTGATGGAGTCTCTTAAACCGAGAGTCAAAGCGTTCACATAAGAGAATGACACGAACAATTTGACACTCGGGCCGAGTTTAGGAGACTCCATCACCAAGGTGTGACCAGAGATTGAGGACTCAGTGACATTTTTGCTGTGACACCCTTTAATTGTACATGAAGACTTCGTCGAGCTTGGCTTAAGCACTCCTGAGTCATTGCTAATTCTGCTTTTCTCTACATTTTGCCTGCCTCCGTAAGAAAAGTTGGGCTTGGAGGCGATCTGATTGTTGTCAGTGTTTGAAAATGCACCTGCAAGATTCTTATCCAGGTGTGACTTGGTGTAAAATGGAACCCAAGGCAAACACTTCTTTCACCGCACCTGGCAAAGGTCAAGCAACTCGGAGAAGAGAGCATCTGGAGCTGCGGTTACTGATTGAACAAGCATCAATTTTAACTTTTTACGACGAGAAGTAAATAACTTTAGTAAACGTTGGGACTTCACCCTGGATGTTTCAAGGATTTCAAGAATCTTGACACACGTGTTAGGTACAACACGGTGAGACGTCAGTTTCAAATCTGAGTCCTTGTCTGATAGTGACTGTTTTTTGTAGCTTCGTCAGCGAAGAAGAAACAAGAGTCCGACGCAAGACAAACACAGGGCAGCTTCTGTACATACTCAACAAAAGTGGCCTGTAAATTGCTACACCAGTAGTTGTGAAAAACTTAACACTGACGTCCTATTTATTGACTTAAGTATGCGAGGTTTTTTATGTTTGAGCACTCGATGTAAAGGATGTGTGCACTAAATTGTGCACTAAAAGCATGCACCAAAATGGATGTTTTTGCACCAACTTGACTGTTGGTCAGGTTAGGTCAATTCCACATCTCTTGGCGCGATATCAGCCATTTTAGTGTGCACCACGTGCGCACCAAAGTTGGACACCAAAACTATGCTTTTACCTCAGATTTGACTCAAGATCTCACTGAAATGATCACTCACATCAGGCAGCAAGGACCTGACAACAGTAGCTGATAAACCTGATGACCCTGCTCACAGTGATTGACTTTTACTCCTCAGGCAAGAGTTGGTGTGGAGACCCTCTGCAAGTACGTGGACAACATCATCGAGCATCCTGACGAGGAGAAGTTCCGCAAAATCAGGCGCAGCAACAAAATCTATCAAGAGAGGGTGGCTCTCTGTGAGGGACACAACTTCTTCCTCGAGGCAGTGGGATTTGACTTGCAGCTCATAGATGACCAGGTAACATCACCGTACATGGTGATTTCGGAAAAGCTGACTCCTCCTTGCGTCTCAGGAGTTTTGGATCTTTTCTGGCGAAGTGACACCAGGGCAAAAAGAGGTGATGCTGAGTCTGAGAGAGGCTCTGGTGGCCTCAGAGCCAATCACGGCGGAGTTGGACCGGGGACTAAAGGTTCTGAAGCCCACGGAGGCTGCCCAGGAGTTTTCCTTACCCCAGGAATTCTTTGCCATCAGCGCAGAGGAGATAAGACGAGAGCAGCAAGCCAAGTAAGTGGGACATTGGGACGTGAGTGTGAACCCCTCCAACACTATCCTTTCCCAGGACTGATCTCGTCGAGCGTGAGGGAATCCTTCGCACCAAGGCCATGAGAGAGCGTGAGGAGCTCAAGGAGAGGAGAAGATATCGATATCTCCTTGTTAGGATCAGATTTCCTGACAGGCTTGTTCTACAAGTAAGTCGCGATCCATAAACGACTGTTTACCCTAAGTCCGGCCAAACCCGTGTGTTTCGTCATCTGTAACCGGCAGACGGCCAAGAAGATTTCACGGGTCAGCTCTGTGTAACCCTCTGTCGCCCAGATGACTTTTGGCCCATAGCGCGATTGGTGACAATTGTAGGCTAGTGTTGTTTTGGTATGATCGACCTCAAACATTTCTATGATTGTTGGAGCCCAGTGGGTGCCTCCAGCAGTTGCTGTTGTTCCAAGAGCACGAAGTGTTGCTCCTGACACATGACCCTCATTCATGTGTTTCAGGGCACTTTCTCAGTCTACGAGAAGTACCACGCAGTGCACGACATGGTGGCCGAGTGCCTGGAGACGCCGCTCCCTTTTGTGCTCTATGATGGCCATCGCCTCGAGGTGTCAGACTACGAGCGGCCGCTGGTGGAGCTCCGCTGGGCGCCCTCAGTCCTCCTCAACTTCGCCTGGCACCCTGAGGTGGCCAATGAGGTCAGCGCACAGATTGGGCCCAATCCTAGATACCTCAAAGAAGAGGTCAGTGCTCTGGTATCCACAGAATGATAAACAGACATAACCACACCGGACTAGAGTACTTTGCACTTCCGCCAATCTGAATGTACCAGTTTGTATCTACCGTCAAATTATTTGAGTTCTTTTTTGTTATTGCATTTGGGCAATTCAAAGTGATCAATCTTATCATATGGACTTTTTTCAAAAAAAAAAAAATTGGCTGATACAAGAGATGTCGTAATTATTTGACTGTAGCCATGGTCCAAATGTATGGAATGTAATATAGGGAGGATCATTGAAGCTTTAAGCTTCTGAGCTTGTGCACTGATGGAAAGGAGTTCAATCTGCTGGAGATGCTCCAATAGAATGTGCTGTTGACCTTGGGTCCATTGGTGAAGACTCCATTGGCGCTGGGAGAGTGCTTGAAGTGGTTCATATACGCTTGACTTTGGCAGCTTTGGCATGCCTAATGCTATCGCCATAACTACGTTTTTCATGCCAGTGCCAGGCCAGTGATATTTGTTCTTGGCTAGGTTTAAACACTTATGTCGATGACTCGCTCGAGTGGCTTTGGCCCAACTATTCCGTTATAGTGCGGGATCATCAAGACAGTGTCTTGTGTCACACCGAAACAACCAATTCTATAGAGGAGCAGTGCAGAAATTTATGCAGAAAGTTAAGTTGTTGTAGCTTGAAAATGGCTGGAACTGGAAAGAAGATTCGGGCCTCATTGGAATGGCCAACGACGCATAAAGGTATAACAAAGCATTTTTAGATACTTTATGGCGTGGTTTATTTGACTCATCGTGATGCATGCTGTAAAATAGATGTGGGTTAAATAAAAGGTTTTGGAGGAAACAAGTTTCGCCCTCATAACCTCTCCCAACGGTCGTCCTGTTGACTACAGCACTCCTGGATACAACAAAGATGCTCATATGGAGTTTTCTCAGAACCTTAATGCATGCGTGTTCGATAAGGAACCGTTGCCAAGACACTGGTGACCTGCAATGTGAAGCTCCTACTGAGCTGAAACAGGAACTGCAGTGGAAGGTCTCAGGCTCACGTTAAGACAGGGTGTACCGAGCAAAAGGGAGTTGATACTGCTGACCTGTTTGACCATGAGGATGTCACCTATCGCCATAGGGGTCAAAAGGGCAAACACAAAGTCTCTGGACTACCTGAGGTGAAAGAGGAGGTACAAATATGGAAATAAATGGATGTCTCTTGACGCTCTTGAGGCCACGCAGAAGCAAGGAGAGAACAGCTTGGCTGCCAATGGATCAAGAGGTTCCTAGCCTATTCTCCGGGTTTAAGTCGGTTGTCAAAGGGTGGCCTTTTTCACCAGAGCTGGGAACAGCGATGTGACTCTGGTGTCACGTTCAGGTCATGTAGGACAATAAATCCTAGTTGCACTTCATCTCATGCCTCCTGTCCCTCTTCACCCAACAACTCATGCACTACCCATTCTGTCACCTACCACAGCTGCTGGTAATAGAAACATCATCTCCTGCACGTAAAGAAGTTGTTTTATGGACGATGAAGACTCTGGCCGATAGAGAATGAACAAACAATGTTATGTACTGTGTAAGAACATTATGTTTCTAGTTGTGTTCATGACAACCAGAGTGCGCTGCGAACCAATCAGACACTGCCTGTCCAGCTTTATACTCGATTTATTCCATCTCTCTGATGTATCTATTGCCCAACGAGGTTGCCCCGGGTCTGGTGATGTTCGAGGCTTTGAAGATCACGTGATGTCAACGCCTAACCCTGCACAAGAGACCAGAGTTGACCTGACGTCCGCGAGCCTGAGGACATGAGGACCAGCGATCATGTGGCATCCCTGACTATGCTCGACAGCTGTCGAGATTTTTTGAGCAAACACAACAGATCGAAGTAGTGATGTCCGCGACCTGGAATTTCATCAGCCGGTCCCGGGCCGGGTTGGGACCCAGAGGATTCTAGCTGTGCCGGCTCGCGGACTCTCTGCATTTGACTCATCCGACACATTTGGTTGCCCACGGAGTGGACGTAGGAGGCCAACTCGCGGGCTCTGACAGGCCGGCTCAGCCCGCAAACCTCACTAGTCAAAGTTCGTCCGGATTGACATGGACGAGATCAAGTCCGGCATGAAGAGGTGAAACGATAGCGTCGGGAAGAACAGGACAACTCGTTAGTTCGCGTTCATTTTGCCCATGCTGTGTTAGCAGTCATCTTAGCAAAAAAGTTATAAATGAGGTAAAAAACCAGAGTGCGACCTCACATGGGCTAAGTCGACCGACTGCATTTATCGGCAAGTATTTCGAGATCGAGATGGCGGCTCAGGGGATTCAGGGTGGCGGACTCACCCATGGACATGGCCACGAGCACTTCCCCAATAAGGTAAGAGACCGCGCAGTAAAGGAGCAACTCACTGTTGACCGACGTGGCCTCCTCATTTCAGTCCATCAAGTGGGACACCGTGCAATGGGACAAGCTGACACCAGAAGAGAAATGGAGGCTGGAGCACATGAAGCTTCACGAGAAGCACCGCGGCCACGAGTCGATGCACGCGGAGATGATCCTCATTCTCTTCACGACACTCGTCGTTTCTCAAATTGCGTTCGTCAAGTGGAGGCAGGTCTACCCCAAGTCATACCACGTAAGCGAGAACTCGAACTGGACGAGCGGAAATGCTGCATATCCTGCATTTTTATTCAGGTCTGCACCCTGATTGGCATGTGGCTGATTCCTTTGGCCCTGTCGATCAAGAACTACTGGTGGCGCTTCATCGTCATCTGGCTGATGATTTCCACCATATCGGGGGTCATTTCAAAGAAAGCTCTCGAGAAGCCCATCAGGGGTTCGACTCCAAGGTATGGCGTCGGAGCGTGGTAATCGGACCACAACTAGTGTGACAAGGTCTCTTGTGCTTGCAGGCTCGTGTACAAGTGGTTCCTGCTGTTATACAAGATAAGCTATGTGGTGGGGATGAGTGGCTACGCGGTGATGATGGCGACGCTGATCGGTCTCTACGCTTTCTTCGGAGTAAAGCCGCACATCTGGATGGACATTGGGCTTCTATTGCTTTTCTACGCCCTCTACTACGGAGTCATGGCCAGAGATTTTGCCGAATTGCTGGCAGAGCGCATGGCCACGGGCATTGGCTTTTACCGGCCGTCGGGTGGCATCCCAGACCGACACTTGACGGCTGACCTATGCGCGCTGTGCGGCAACCGCTTCCTCGTGTCGGTGGGCGAGGAGGGCATACTGGAGAACACATACCGTCTGACTTGCTCGCACGAGTTCCACGAGTTTTGCATCCGCGGTTGGTGCATCGTGGGCAAGAAGCAGACTTGTCCCTACTGCCACGAAAAGGTCGATCTCCGGCGGATGTTCCCCAATCCCTGGGAGAAGCCGCACATGATGTACGGACAACTGTTGGATTGGTTGCGCTGGCTCGTCTGCTGGCAGCCAGTCATCCTCGTGATCGTGCAGGGGATCAACTGGGCACTCGGGCTCGAGTAATGCTAGTTCGTTACGTTGAATGTTAAGTTAATAAAGCATCATTCGCTATGGTCACACTGACTGGTCACAGGCCTCTGCTGTAGATTGGGCAACTTTTTGGGAAAGTCAGCTGGCGCCAACGCTGCCGGCAGTAAACCAAATAGCTGTCGGGGAAAGTTCGATTTCAACTTGTGAAGTACCTCTGCTAACAGTCCTTGCTCTTCATCATGTCGCTGACTGCCACCGAGGAAGAGGACGACGACCACGAGCTGAGGGACCTGGTCAGCGATGTGCTGGCACAGAACGGCGTCCTCGCTAAGATCAAGGTGATAACGATTTCGATGGTCGACTGTTCTGTTCAAAAAGATTTTAAACCTTTTCCTCCATGCAGGCTCAGCTGAGGGCCAGCGTCTACCTGGCGTTGGACGACGGCGCCAAGAAAAGCAAGGATACCGTGACTTCTGAGCTGCAGGCCTCTCTCCGGACAACGGAAGGTCGCCTGCTGGCCAATCTCGTCCGCGAGTATCTCTCCTTCTTCTCTCTCGATTTTACACTTAACGTTTTCGACGCCGAGAGCTCTCTCGAAACGCCTCGCGATCGTGCCCAGCTCATGGAAGGACTAGGATTTGCCGAGGAGGTCATGAGCAACAGGCGGTTGCCCATCATGGCCGAAGTCCTTCGGCTTTCCAAGGTGTCCGTGCTCAAGTCGGAGACGCCGACGCCGACAGAGCGGTGAGCTGAGATGATAACGTTATGTAGCGGGAGATGTTTTCTTTCATGCTGAAATACAACATTAAGGACCGAGGACGACGCCTCTATGCCGAGCAGCCTTGCTGAGTCCATGGACCCCAACAGGTCTCTGTATCCTGCGGCGGCGACGGCGGCGGCAATAAACTCTGATCCCGGCACTGCTCCCGAACTCGGAGGCTCCAACACGTCCACACCCTTCTCATCTCTCAATGTTCCTGGTGGCGGAGGACTCGGAGGAAAGAGGAACAGCACCTCCGACAGCAACAGCGACGTCACGTATGTGGTCTTCGTCATGGCGTGGATAGATCGTAGATAGACTAATGTGTGTTCTACATGCAGAAAAGAAGTTGACGACAAGGAGACGCCCCTGGGAGCAAAGCCGCAGATTTCATCCCTCTCATCGTTGGATAACCTCCCGCCTCTCTCGTCAGCCGCAAGTAACTTGCCACCACTAAGTTCGGCAGGGGGACGGAAAACGTTGGCACCGCTCAAGAAGACTCCACCGGACAAAAAGGCAGATCAGAAGCTGATCACGCATGGTGAGGAGATATTTCTGTCCTCTGATCGGGATCTTTAAGATGCATGCCTATATATTGTACGTTTGTGTGTCATTCAAGTTTCATATGTAAAAAATATACGCTCCGACAGGCAAGAGTCAAGCTCCCGGGAAGACCTTGACTTCCACGTCCCATTTTTCCTCTGTCAAGAGCAGCAACGACCTGGATGATGCCGAGGAGATCAGTGAAGAGCTGGACGAATTCTTAAACAGCAGCGACGGCATCTCCAAAGCCTCTGAGGAGTATACCAAGGACGAGACGGCCTCGGAAGGAAGAAGCTTGAGGACAGATTATGCCGAGGATGTGTGATGATAGGGTAGAGAATACAGAATAACGTAATATCGTCGTACTTCTTGTTCTGTTGATACTCTACGTGCGGTTCTTCTTGGGAGGGTCGACCAAGTCAGAAAGGCGGCGCATCGTGCACAAGGTCATAGTTCTGTAACGTTTCACTTTCTTCGTACGTGAAGTGGAACTCCACATGGGCCTCAAACTCTTCCTGAGTGAAGTCAGAGGCAAAGGCAACTTCACACATGGGACAAACTCGAGTAATTCTGTCTTTTTCACTCGTGGACTCTGAGGTCGACAGAGGGACGGGTGCAGTCTTGTCATCAGCTGGTACGGGGGTGTCACTGACTGGTGCAGTCTCCATGACCTCTTCCGTGTTCGACCTCATTCTGTCCTTCATGCCTTGTGCAACCTTTCTCAACGCTTCTCTCAACTGGGTCTGCTGATCCAAGAGTTTCTCCTTAAACGAATGCAACTGGGCCTCTCCCTCACACATAGAGTCTCCGTCATCCATGCCTTGGTCCAGGGAGGCTGAGGCTGTCAAGTCGGCAATCTCCAGCTGGAGTTTCTCCAGGCGCATGAGTGAATGGCCGTGCTCGGTGCGCAGGCAGTCGAACCTCATGCAAAGTTCGTCATTTTCCCTCCTCTGGTAGCAGAGCTGCTGCTTCAACTCCACGTTCTTCTCCCGTAGTGCTGTGTTGGCATCACGTAGTCTCCGGACATCTTCGGCGGAGGCTGCTGCTTGGCGTTCGAGCTCCTGGGCTCTTCGCTCATGACGCTGGCAACGTTCCTTCATGGACAGCAGAGCTAGCCGTAGAGTGTTGAGAGAAGACAGGTCCGAGGAGGAACCCGGAGGAGATGACGGTGACGTCCGAAAGTGCCCGGTCGAGGAGGTAGACTTGTCTTCGCCGGACATGTCGGGATCGACGATGTTGGACGCAAGACTGACTGCTGATGTTGGCTCTGCTGTCTTCCTTACTTTATGGCTCTGCTCTAGTTTCGTTCTTCAGCAAGAGCTGCCCAGGGCCACCGCGGGGGAGGCCACAGCGAACGAGCGAGCGAGCGAGCGAACGATTGACAGCGAGCGACAGCTGGGCCATGAAGTTGGCCGGCGTGGCAGGCAAGGCCCGTCTGACAGAGGTACAAAAGAAGATGTACGCAGGCGCCGCGGCCGTGAATCAGTTTAATGACGTTCCCGCCCCCGACGAACCCCACGGAGTCGCGTCACGCGGTCCCCACTTGGATGCAGCTCTGGCTACAAACATCTTAGAGTCCCAGTAAAGTTATTTCATTTCCATTCGTTCATATATAATACATATGTGTATGTTAGGGACATTGGGCTCACTCCCGTTGACCTCATTTGCTTGGGATGTGACAGGTGTCTCCACAGTGCAAGAGTCTCTGAGCAGACATCAGGACCAGATGCCTCTGGTCGTGGTTGGGATCGAATGGGAGAGATCAAAAAGTGTCATTCAAAACCAACCATGAACATTTGAGCAATCAACAGTTAGCAGACAAAGTTAAAAGTAAAAATTTGCCCGGCCTTTGAATGAGTTTAGTTATAGGTGAATTTGTTTAGGTGATAAAGTTAAAAGTATTTATGAAGACTTCTTGTGCTGTTCCCTCTCTCTAGCATAGAAAAGATACAATAGCTTGTGTTCCATAAGCACAAGACCTTTGTTAACTCTTTCGTAGTTGATTCTTTTACTCTCAGGTCTTCAATCATGTCATGATTAGGTCATTAAGAGACTGTTGAATCTCCTTGATTAGGCACCAACCAGAACTCAGCTGTGTTGTAAGTGAAGGGCTGCACTTTTGCAAAGTTACTTTCCATTCAGCCTTCATCTTTAGACATCGTTTGCTCTGAAAAAGGAACACAATTTATAGAGATGCTTTTGCAACCCAACAGACTAAACAGTGCTCTTGGACACTGTCATAGATAAGATAGAAGCTCTTGGGGAGGTTTCCATGAGACCAAGAAATGACTGAACCTATGAACCATCTGCAACACACGAGGGTAGCACAGAGCAACTTGAGACGGAGGCAGACGTGAAAGTCCCGGGCGGGAACGTCGCATTTGGGCGTGCTGTGCTCCGCTGCGTCGTGAGCTGACTGGCAGCAGGAGGAGAAGTCAACAACTGCTGTCTGTAGCAAACAAAAAGGACGTTTCTTTGAGGCTATGAGCTTACTGACGGAATATCTGGAGCTCCAGCGGTCTCAGGGCCGCGGCGGCGGCGCCTCCTCCCTCGCCGACGAGGCCGCTGCCTCGGTGGTGACCTCCGCGGCGGCCGCTCGCGTCCTAGCCTCCCAACCACCGCCCTCCCGCTCGGCTATGAACAGACTTGTCATGAACTATCTGGTGACGGAGGGATTCAAGGAGGCGGCAGAAAAGTTCCAGGTAGAGGCGGACCTGCCGAGACCTCAAGGGCTCGAGGGCGACGGGATGGACGGGCGAATCCGGATCAGGGACGCCATCCAGGACGGCCGCGTCGCCGACGCAGTAGCGCTGGTGCAGACGATCCACCCGGAGCTGTTGGACGACGACCGGAGGCTCTTCTTCTTGCTCAGGCAGCAGCAGCTGATCGAACTGATCCGAGAGGGTCGAGTGGAGGAGGCGATCAGATTTGCCAGCGACCAGTTGGCCGAGAGAGCAGAAGAGGACGAGCCGGCCGTGCTGGAAGAGCTCGAGAGGACCATGGCGCTCTTGGCGTTCGAGGATCCTGTTGCGTCACCCTTCGCCGATCTCCTATCCCACTCCCACAGGCAGAAGGTAGGAATCTCGTTGAAATTGAGGATGATCGTTGGGGTGTCAAGTACTTGTTCATTCTGCTTTTCACTATACACAGCAGTAATATCTAAGGTATATCTAAATCCAGTGTTTCTAAATAGAAATACTGGATTGCATGACCGCTGCGATTTGCGATTTTCGCCCATGAATGTTGCAATATCTTCAAAAAGCACGAGTTGGCGATCCGCATGACGACCCAGAACGTCGAGGCCACCTGAGAAACTGACTTCGGAGGTTTTTATCAACCTCCAGAGGAACCATGCGATCCATGGGTTGGACGAGGACTGCATTCTGGCCCAGTTTCATCACGGCTCATATCTAGTGAAGTGACATTGTTTTGATTTGGTCCACGAACTAGTTCTTCATCAAGTATCACAGAGTACCTACAGTGTTGCCTTAAGTACTCCTCAAGTGGTTGTTGACGAGATGCTCCCACCTCGTACACCCTGTCCCTGGTCGATGTCTTTTTTCTACTTGTAGGTCGCGAGCGAGTTGAACGCTGCCCTCCTTCGAGCCGAGCACGCTGAATGCACTCAGCCCAAGCTGGCCAGTCTGCTGAAGCTCCTACTCTGGTCTCAGAACGAGCTCGATAAGAAGAGCATCCGCTACACCAAGGTCATCGACCTGACCTCGGCCTCTTCCAATGTCAAGGAGGACTCCAAATGATCGATACAAGTAGAAACAAGTGAAAAGAGTGCGAATGTGACCGTAAGGCGTTATGAATGACCATTTTGTACTGTCAGCATTACTTGTGTATGTGCGTCTTAGTATTCAGTTCTGTATTTCATTAACATTGGGAATAAGTTTATCCCTTTTTATCCCACTCATCAGTGTCAAATGGATGGGCACTGACACGACCTTGTACTAGGGCAAGTAGCTGTGCTCTGAGCTCGCGGAGTTGGGGCTGTAGCAGGTTCGTACTTTCGTCAATCTGCTCAGGTTGGTGAAGTGACTTAAGAGCTGGATGTGTGCGTCCTCTGTGCGGGTGACCACAACCAGAGGTCCGGAACCATCCTCCAGCTGATCATGATTCCGTCATGTGTCATAATCGGACACCTGTTCAAACGTCCTGAAGTCGGCGTCACAAAACTATGATAATGATACAAATTGATAAGGACCGCAATGCTGTTGATTTAGTTTGTCATTCGGGGAGACCCTGGGAGCAACGATGAGACTCATCTTGGCTTCAGTTCTGGCTAGACTTCTCCTTACCATAGCTACGGTATCTGGAGATGACTTCCAAGGTGAGGTCGGCATCGTCGATGATCGTGGTAACTTTTACCTCGAAGTGGTTGTCTTCAGATACATACACGAAGCTCTTGGTGGCCACTGGGGTGAGCGCGGAGAAAGGATTTCTCTCTGGCATCCGCAATGTCGAGATCATTGACCTTTCTCCCGATGATCTCACTTGTGACGACGCCGTCGAGTTCCCCATCAGCGTCTCTCGGGCTACGGGCGCCTTGCTGACCAATCGCAGCTCCGAGGTCTGGATTTGTGGCGGATTGGTCGACAACTTTGAACAGAGCGGCGACTGTTACATGCTGAATACGACGTCAACGGGGTGGATGTACCTTGATTCTAGCAGGTTCGTGCCGCTGTTTGCCGCGGCGTCCTGGCGCGGACCCGGAGACCGGTGGTTGATAACAGGCGGGGCCACTGGCTCGATCCTCTCAGAGAGGGAGTATCAGATGCTGGACGGCGAGGAGAGTTTCGACTCCCCCTCACAACAAACGGCGAAGGACATGGACGACCCGTTGGCGGGGCACAGCCTGGTAGAGAAAGAGAGAGATCGAACGTCGAGTTGTCCCAAATCTGTCTCCTATCCTTTCAGATTCGCTATGTGGAAAACCCCGATCAGTCCAGCGCTTACGGCTACATGGTCGTGGGCGGTCACGACATCACGACCGCCGTCGTTTACAACACTTCTTGGATCCTGGACTTCGGCACCGATGGAAAAGTCGAGTACGCAAAATATCCAGACTTGAGTTACCCCAGAAGCGACGCGTTCGCGGGGCGCCTCGACTCAGAGGACGGCTCCACCAAGTCCGTGGTTGTCGCTGGAGGCGCTGGCACCAATTCCGCCTTTTTGACCAGCACTGAGATCTTTGATTTTTCTTCGGGTGAGTGGATCCAGGGTCCCGAGCTGCCCGAGTCCGGTGTCCGGGGCGGCGCGTCCGTCCAGTTTGGTAGAGGATTTCTGGCCGTCGGCGGCTACTCTGAAGACAGCTCCTTCTCGGATAAGATATTGTTCTTCGACCCTGACACGGAGGCGTGGGTGGACACGGGGAAGAGACTGAAGACGGGCAGAGCATACGCCGTCGCTCTTCTGGTCCCCGATGGCCTGGTGTCTTGCCGTTAGACACTAGGCGTATGCACTATATTGTCATAATCTCGCATGTACTCGGTTAGCATCAGATGTATCACTCATTCGAGATTACTTTATGAAAGTTATCATGTACAGGAGAGCTACCATATAATTGAGATTACTTTATAAAAAATTTCCTAACTGCGATATTGTTCACCCATGCGTGTTGGCTCCACTGTGCTTTACTTTCACCGCTGCACTTTTTACGCCTGGAGGTGAATAAGGGATGTCGGGGTCAATATGGTAACACGAATAGAACGGCCGTTGGCGAGCAGCTCCAGGGCGTGGGCGGCCAGCTCTTTGCCTTCAGCAGCCACAAGTTGGTCGTGGCCGTCCTCGGTCCGGCCCCAAAGACGTGGACGTTTTGGGTGAAAATCATAGGGTGAACGAAATGGGGAGGAGAATGGCTACACCCTTACCCCACCTTTGTGTATATGAAGCAAAAGCTCTGTCACCGTGCTTAAATGATTTTCTGACAGCCCCAAAAAGGCTTGAAGACAACTGCCCCAATGCAAACTTCTAGAAATGCTGTTATAAAAAGTGTCTCTGATGGAGCTGAAATTTTAGGTGCTAACAGTAGGCAGTGTCTAGCAATGGCACCTAAAATTTCAGCTCCATCAGAGACACTCTCATAACAGCACTTCTAGAAGGTTGAATTTGGACAGTTCTCTTCATGCCTTTTGGGGGGTGTCAAAATTTAAAAATAAAATTTTAATGAAAGATCAGTGTTTTGACCTGTTGTCACTTTGTAAGCCTGAAAAAACTTTGAAACGACCTAATATATACGTATATATATATAAACACGTTAGACTTGACCATCACATTAGATTAGACTAGAATTTCTAATGAAATAATAGAACTAATCAGTTTTTGGGTTCCCTCTGCGATCTCAAAGTTACGTAAGGATAATCAGGTCAACATTACAAATTACATCTGCTAAGTTCCAGATGCTCAACTGTAGTCAAATGGAACTGAAGACATTACTATAGCTCTAATCTGAACACCCTGTAATGAACTGAAGTTTATTGCAAGAAAAGGGGGTCATTTTGTTTCTTCTTGAAAACCATTGGACGACATCTTCATCATTTAGGTAACATTCCTAAGATGCAAAGTTCCAAAACTTTTGGTCTACCCTAATATGCATATAAATGTTGTCTCAGATCAAGGCTCTATTAAAGGACAACACTCTGTAAGCATGACTGAATGTCGCCATTGTGGTCTTGTCCAAGGACTTGTGCCACCAGACATGATGCAAACCTAACTGAACACTAGAATAGTTAAGAAGTGTCACCTTTGTTCCTTGGTCTCTCCCAAGTTCTTGTGTCCCTTCTCCTGTCTCCGCCACTTGGCCCTCCGGTTGGAGAACCAGACCTGCACGCGCGCCTCCGGCACGGCGATGACCGTCGCCAAACGCTCCCGGATGTATAAGTCGGGGTAGTGCGACTTTTCAAACTCTGCAAAAAGTTGCAAACTTTTTCAGTTGCACACACAGGGCAACGGCTTAATGGCAACGGTGGCAACGCGGGCGCGCAGTGTGGATCTCATCAGTGTGCAGTAAAGTTGGACTGTTCCAAAAGTGGCCAAGAACAAGTTCCAGTGCATTGTTTAATTTATCATCATCAGTGCTCAATGTTTGCTTGGCAATAGCCTCAATGGCGAAGCCAAGGTAGATCTTCTTGATGAAGTCTGCAGACGCGTGGGCCATTGACATTGAGTGGGTCGACGGCACCGGCCTTTTGCAGGTGGAAGGCCGTCCCAGGGGTCTGTCTACAGTCTTCACCGACGCCCATGAACATTTGTTTGTTTGTCCTTCAGTCAGTGTGTCTGTCCAGAGACTTTCTTGCCAGGAGGTCTCGCCAATTTTTCGACAGCCCCACTTGACCCTCCCCCAGGAAGAGCAACTCCCCCACGCTGGCCTATGAGCCGTTTCCCTCCCTCTTCACCCCGCACATGTCCGTGGGCGTCGTGATCGCCTTACCTCTCTCTAAGATGGCAATTTGAGCGCTGGTGAAGGAAGTTCGATTCCGCTGGAACTTCCTGGCGTGGTGATGCAGCAGAAGTGGTCCTGCGACAAAACAGACTCGTGTACAGGGTGTCGCCAGAGCCTTTGGCCCCGGCGGCCAGGACGTCAAAGGACTTTCGAGACACCCTGTGACTTGTGTTAGCCTTTTCTGTGAAAGGACCCGTTGAAGCGTGCCAAATTCGACCGTTTAGTGCGGTTATCAAAGCACTCATGCATCCCTCCTCTCACCCCAACCACAAATGGAGCAATGTGCAGTGGGGCGAGAGAGCGATAGCAAATGCTGTGTGTGTGCGTGTGTGTGTGTGTGTGCGTGTGCGTGCGCGTGCACGTGCGCGTGCGTGCGTGCGTGAGTGTCACACAGAGGAAAGTAGTCGAGGAAAGTTCCTTCCTGAGCCAGAACACAAAAAAGAAGACACAAGAGTTCCCCCTCTCTTTACATACGTATGCGATACTAATAAGTTTCTGGAAGTTGGTGGTCTGGCTGCCAACCGACACCTCCGTCCTCCCCGGGGAGTTACACGTCATTAAGCAGTCGCCCCCCTCCATCATCCCCGCCTGCTCCCGCGTGTTATTCGGCAGATAAGAAAGTGGTGACATAAAACTTATTGGATGCTGACGTGCGAGGGGAGGAGGAACAAGGATCGATTCTCCATTTAGTTGCAGTTATGTACCTTGGCCGCTGAGGTTCTGTCTGCCGTCGTTGCCGTTGCAGACCCCGCCGTCCTCCGTCCACACGCCCCTGTTGGCAGCAGAGGGAGTGAGGGCAAAAATGTTGCAGGGACTTGACTTTGATGGGGGAGTACATCAGGATTGGCCAACATGACCTCCCACGTTAATGGAGTCTTCAATTCCACCCACGTTCGGGATCTTGATCAAGTGGAACCCGTGTCCCCATCCATCCAAAATTTAAGAAGCTTTTCCACACTTAAGCTGAATATAAAACAACAAGAGGCTCTGGCAGGCCAAAAGAAACTTGGAAGAGTAAGATTGGCCAAATTATAAAATAGATGAGTTTTCAATCATAGTCTATAAAGTTCTATGGTAGGAGGAGACATATTTTTTTAATATGGAATATATTTTCCACAACTTGTGAATCTTTGAGAAGATAGGCTGCAACTCATGCATTTCTGCAGTAGGATATTTAAAAATAAAGTATAATTTTCAATGAACTTACTTCAGCTTCTCTTTGGTCTCATAATAGCCGCCCTCTTGCAGTTTGCAAGCTACACTTCTTAGGACACGATTGATAGACGAAACCTGCGTGGAGAAAAAAAAATCTGCATGCAAAAATCGTCCGATTTTTTTTCTTCTCCACTGACGCTGGGTGCGCATTCTGCGTTGCAGACGCCTTCGGTGATCAGCTTGTCCCTGATCTCCCACGCGAAGATGGACGGGCAGTCGTTCTTGTAGCGCTTCACCTTCTCCACCACGGCCGACGTAGCCACGCGGGGCTTCGAGCCGCCGATGGCCTTCGGGCGAATGGAGCCGGTCTCGTAGTAGCTGAAACACCGGACATCGACTGTCAAGACACACATGACACTGTCAGCCACGGAAAGTGCTTTTTTATTTTCATTTGGATCTAAGAGGTCAAAACTGTTGACTTTTTAAGGTTGAAAATTTTAAAAAATAGACTCATTCAGGACTGTTGAGTCGTTTGACACAGCAAAATCAACATCGGCACCAAAGCCTTGCTCTGCATTGGCCCTCGGACGAAACGTGTCTTCTGTCTGTCGACATCTTTAAGCCGCCATTTCAAAATCTTTGTTAATATTTTTTTACCTTTTGTTTTAAATTTTCGTGAGTCAAAAGGAATGGATGCATGAGAGGAAATTAGTTTTCAGCACGTGCATAACAAGTTTTAGCCTCTTCACCCATGCAAAACAGTTTGAATGACATCGACTTCTTTGACCTCTCAGACGCCAAGAAGACAAAAAAGGTTCACTTCCCGTGGATCACCCTGTACACATCCTGTCGTACCGTCCGAGGATCTTTGAGACGCAGCCGTTGGACACCTGCAGAATCCTCGAGATGTCGCACGGCCTCGCCCCGGAGTGCGCCAACTCCACGATCTTCTGCCTGGTGCTGTCGGGCAGCGGCCGTCCGGAGACGAAGACGCCGCCCAGTTGGTTGATGCCAGAGTGACCTAACAGCATGGAAAGAAGGTGAAGGAGGGGGAAGAGGACGCGCCCCCGTTGCCGGAGCTCACGCCCTACCTTTGGTACTCTGCTCATCCAAATGCAAAGGGTGTTGTTGTTGTTGTTGCTGCTGCTGCTGTGGCTGCTGTGGCTGCTGCCACGCGTCGTGATTCATGGTGTGCGCTCTTCGCACCTGACTTTCATCTCAGCCTTTTCTTACAAAAAAGGCCAAATGCTGCCAAGGCCAAAGAGACGAGAAATCAGTGGAGTGAGCAAAAAGGAATTAATGTCAGCGAGCTTACTCACCTGGAAACGATTCGCCTGGCGGAGGGAGACTGATATTCTTCCACTCCAGAAGCGACATTTGACGGCTTTGGTGGCGGCCTTTTGCGCCGCGGCGGCGGCGGCGGCCGGGGCGCCCACGGGGGCGGCGGCCTTTTCTGTCGCGGGAACGAAGGGGGAGGAGAAAGGCCGGGCTTTTCGTCCGCGACAGCCAATGAAAAGGATCTCCACAGATTTGCACGCACCAATGAATCACGGAGAGAGAAAGAGAGAGCAAGTAGAGACGTAGCTTCTTCTTCGAACATACACCGTCCGTCCTTCACCCTGTGGGCGTCCGCAGCGCTCAGGTGAGACTACTCGCCGGCCACGGCCATCGGGGCCGGCGGCAATTACACATTGCTGGCAAATTTCCGAGGGGCACAATGGGCTCCTCATGGTGCACTCACAGCTTTTGAGGCGACATCTTCTACTGGGATCGGTCATCCAGACAGTGATTGACAAGACTGAGCAGCTTGAGCGACTTTGCAACCGTCCGATTTGGTGCTAGAGTGCTCAAAGTGCAGCTACCATTAGAGGACCCAGGCCCAAAAGCATCATTTTTCGCCCTTTTACCACGGCTTCTTCTTATTGAACGTGGCTGAGACGTTCTGCGTGTGCTGTCACACTCATCCCACTGCAGTTTACACGGGCACTTTTACGCATCTTTATTTAGCTTGAAACAGAGAAACGGACTTAAAATTGGTTGAAAGGAATATAATGTTGATCAGTCTGGGGATTAGACACATCCTTCAGGGGATCCTCCACGACTGCGGGGACTTCGTTCTCCGCTGTAGCCTCCTTGTCCTTCTCCTGGTCCTTCTCCTGACCCTGGTCCGGGTCCTCCGCCTGGCTAAAAAGCTCCATGGCCCACTCCTCGTCATCGAAACATGCTGGCACCTCCTCTTTAGGGGGCCTCCCGACGACTGTTCCAGGTGTGGTACTCTTCCGGACAACCTTGGCAGCCTTGGTCAGCTTGGCACGTGGGGGATTGACAGCTTCTGGAGCTTCATTGGCCGATTCGGACTGAAGCTGAGGCTCATTGCCACTCTCAAGCTTCCTCTTCTTCTTGATGGCCGTTTCGCTGTTGCTGTCTTTTCTCTTCTTTCTGCCCTTCAAGCTCACCTTGATGATGTCCAGCAGCTCGCTGACGGTGACCTTGTGGATTTCTGCATGCTTTGACAGTGCCGGCTTTGCGTGGGTGATCGTAGTGTTGCACATTGGGCAGAGCAGTGTGTCCTTTTGTGACTCGAAGTCATTCGTGTGATCGTTGACGGACCTGTTGTGTTTGTCATTGAGGTGAAACATGAAGGCTGTCCCGGTGTTGCAGTTGAACTTGCCCTTGCAGTAACCGCAGAAGTAAATGGAACCTTGAGAAGCATTACTACTAGAGAAAAGCCGGTAGTACTGGATGACATTTATCCTGTGCTCATCGGTCATGTGCCTCTGGACCATCATCTGGTCCTTGGGCAGCTGGTCGCAGCAGATTTTGCAGGTGAGTGGTCCTTTCGTTTGCGGCTGGTGATCCTTGATGATCCCCTCCTCCAATTTGTCAGCCTTCTTGAAAGAGACTTCCTCGTCACTCTCTTCACTGCGGTTTGTACCAGCTGATTCCAAGTCACCGTTCAAGTCTTTATCGGACTTCTCCTGATCCGACTTCCGCCTGCCTGGGCGATCGCGGGCGATCCAATTCCTGTAGTAATCTTTCAGCAGTGTGTCTGGATGTCTCAACTGAAAATGTCGGTTTAGTTGTTCAGCCCTGTGGACGACCTCTTCTTGGCAGAGCTGGCACTTGAAGTACCTGATGATTGGCCTGAAGTTGGAGAAGTTGTCGACCAAGTCCTTGGCCTTCATCAGATGTCTCTTTCTGACGTGATACGTCAACTGCTCCTTGGTCTGTACGGCCCAGGAACATAAGGAACACACAAACTTGCCAGATAAGTTGAGCCAGTTCTTGAACTTGTCCTCCATGACTGGATTTTTCTTTTGGCAGTCATGGTACTTCTGGGACCCATTGCTCTTCTGGGGGTCATGGTTCTTCGGCGAGTCATTGCTCTTCTGGGGGTCATGGTTCTTCGGCAAGTCATTGCTCATCTGGGGGTCATGGTTCTTCTGGAAGACACGGTTCTTCTGGGGGTCGTGGTTCTTCTGGGGGTCGTGGTTCTTCTGAGGGTCGTGGTTCTTCTGCAAGTCCTTGCTCTTCTGGGAGTCACGGTTCTTCTGGTAATCATGGTTCTTTTGCAAGTCGCTGCTCTTCCGGGAGTCATGGTTCTTCTGCGAGTCCTTGCTCTTTTGGGAGTCATGGTTCTTCTGGGAGTCGCGGTTCTTCTGGGAATCATGGTTCGTCTTCTCCAGCACAATAGGAACAATGTTGCTGTCTTGAATGGCCTTGCCATTGATGGTCACCCCAGGCTGTAGGCTCTGGATCAGCTCCGTCCAGTCCACGGGATTAGGGGGAATGATCTGCAAAAAACAACAATGCTAAACAAGCTATCGTTAGCTGCAACAGGAGCAACATGCCTGAATGATTTTAATGCTCGTTCTGCCGCCATAGAGAGGCTGATCATGCCCAAGGACATCGCGTAATCCCTCCACAGCTGTTTGTTCAAAGGAGTCGGATCCGGCATTGTCCGATCTATTGTTGACCTCATGATGATGGTCAGCAGCAGTTCTTGACGTGCTGACCCTCGAAGGTCCCTCTTGCCTGATCCTGCTCGATCGCGCCTCTCTCCGCGACTTGTCCGAGAACTTTGAAGGCTTCTCTTCACCCATCCTCCTTGATGATGTCTGCTCTGATCTCCTACTACTCGGCCTCTGCTGCTGCTGCTCCTCCTCATTGGCATTCTGACCCGAGGTCAGACCTTGATCTTTTAGCAGACTCCAAATGATGTCGTCGTCTTCTACAGAATGAGCAACTCCTACAGTAAAAAATGTACTTAGTTATTTTCCTTGAAAACACGTCAGACCATGACATTTTACTGACTGAGGTGCTTGGCGTAGTCATGAGAGCTCCTCTGGCAGCACGCGCACGAGTCGGAGGAGACCACGGGGAACATGATCAAATCTTGAGGAATAAAACAAAGCAGAACACTAAGTTTTCTTGATCACGTTCGACTGAGCGAACTCCGAGAGATCCGACTGCCGACTGCAGCCGATCACTGGCTGGAACGCGGCACTACTTTTGAAAAAAGCTGCACAGCTGTGGGGACGCCGGGACCAAGAACGAAAATTTACGTCCATTCACGTCCGTGGGGGTCAAGGTTTACTAGGGAACAGAGTTCACTCTGTAGTAAACCTCGGAGGGGACTGTTTGCACTTGCAGCTGTGATACAGTCAAGCTTCGATATATTCAACCTAGGAGTGACTTCACTGTATTGAGGCACTTTACTTCATCGAAGATTCTTATGTCACAAATGGGTCAATTGCAAACTGTTTTCAGTTCGTAAGACGTCAATCTTGAGTATGCACTACATGGAAGATACACTGTACACGTCGTAGACTGCTGATGAAAGATATCCATGACATTTTGCTCACCAATGATTACTGTTTAAAGTTACTTGCATCCTCGGTGATGTCATCATGGGACATGGAAACATTATGCTCATATGCCTCGAATTCTTTTTGGGATCCCTGTCTAAGATGTCGCTAACTGTTACTAAACCAAAAAGTACGTAAGAGGATCTTTTTGCAATCAGCTGATCGATACGCGTGCGTGGGTGGAGACGGATCAAAAGGCCGATTAAACGGTCAATTTCTCCGTTCACATTAAACACTCATGTCTACTTTGAAAGAATATTTCCAAAAAATGATAAAAAGTTTCATTCTTCGCGGGTCTAACTTTTACTTTTTTGCCAGTGTAATCGCGCGCTAAAAAAAAATCCCCTTCCAACTAATTTTCCTTGTGGGTGGTTTTAGTCAAGAGAAAACAGCTGTTTCGAGCACTCCCCGAGGGAGGGGAAACTGGTTGAAGACGAACGGACAAGGAGAAGAAACAGTCATCACTGCTGGACCTGCTAATGAACAAGAGGAACCAATCATTTCAGATCGTGCTATGACTTTCCAGCTCCTTGACAACTCTTTTCAAGCATTGCAAAGACAAATAGTTTTAAGGTATTTCTTCTCTTTCTTGGCACGCAGCAGTGAAGACCGTGTTTCGGGTAGGGCTGTCTCGAGCCTGGCTCGTCGCTTAAGGCTCAATTCGGCTCGACCCTCAACTCCTCCGGCTCAGCTCGGCTTTTCCTTCAAAGATTTTCGGGCCTAACTTTGGGCCTGTTTTTCAGCTTGAAATATCGGGTGATTTTTCGTTAGTCGAGTGTGCACAGGCAGGCACAAGTAGGAAACGAAGCAACGACCGATATTTTGTTATCGAAACTTACTGAAATAGTAGGCCAGAGTCTGAATGTTCGCTGAAGTGTGACGAGACAATCCAAAGTGAAGTGATTCCATTGTACAGTGGAACACGGTTAAGGCACATCCTGGAGGACACGATCAAGTGTTTGACCGGGGGTGTCCGTGGTACCAGAGGCATCTGGAAAATGTCCCGAAAGAGGATGCGATTTTGAACAGACTCATGACTTTCATGGGTTCCTGGCAGACCTGCTCGATCTTGCTCTGCTACGTTATAGGTGCATCCAACACCATGATGAATAGCTATGACTTCTGGGGCAACTCATGATTGGCATCTTCCTTTGTCAAGATAGCTGTCAGAGGCTCGCTCATGGCAGCAGAAACGTCCAGAGTCGACGCCAATCCTCCCATCTTCTTCCACCTCCGCATTGTCTGAGTCTCTCTCCTCTATGAGATGAGCGATAGTTACTCCCTCTGAAACATCTTTGGTCACGGTAGCATTGGCGTCAAGGTCAAGCCGAGCATCACAGTCCTCTTGTGTCAGTGGACTTGAAAGAACCATGATCAAGCCCAAACTTTGGTGTGATTCAGAGTAGTGCGGAATCCCCCGGACTTACGTACGTTGTCAGTATCGGTGTAACCTACGCATAGAGGTTGTGCATGTACTGTACATAGGGAAGTACAGATCCAGATTCAGGAGGAAGAAGCTCATGCAATTGATAGTGGTGTCTCACCTAGAGCTTCCAGTGAGTCTGTGCATGCACATTCGTAATTTACAGACCCCACGACATCCTTACCCCCCGGCCTTGCACCAGTCGAAGGACCGGGTCCTGTTGGGCTCCTCCTCGTCCCCTCCCTCGGGTGGACGGCCCCAATGTGCCTCTGAAGACGGAATGCCTCCTTCCCGCATCTTGGGCACTTCTTCCGTTGCCCCTTTTGATGGGGCACGCTCCTAGCTGCCTTTAACAGGCTTTCTTTCTTCCTGAAAAAAGTATATGAACGTCATAAGTCAACACTTGACTTTCCAGGTCATCCTGAGAGGTCCGTACTCGTTATGCAGTCTCTTGATGTGCCGTTCTAGGGAGAAAAGGTTACTGAAGGTACCCAGGCAATCGTCAGGAGGGCACAGAATCCGATCATCGTCCAAAGCCACCGCACGAGACCCTCCTCCGTCATGCTATGACTGAGACATGTCTTCGGCGTCACTCAGATCGTCGAGGACTAGATGTCGGACATGGCCATCTGACATTCTCCTGAAGAGAAAAGAAAAGTTACAGGTCAGTGGGACTTCTTAGGAGAGGAAGACATAGCTCAACCTCACCTGAAGCATCTGCAACAGACTCGTACCAGGATCCAGAAACCGAACATAAAGGTGATGGAACGTAAGATCCCGAGAAAGTATGTCTAGATCATCAAATTACCCACATAGACAAGTTACTTACTGCTCTAGGTCTTCTTCGTCATCCTCAGATGGGCCTTTAAAGATCTGGAACCCGTTACCGGACCCGAGTCAGCGCCAGCCGACATGACACCTCTCTCACCAATGGACCCATGCCCTACCTGATTTGCCCGTGAGGACTCGAGGCTTCCGCCGAGGTTTCCGTAGGCTGACCAACAACCTCCCCTGTGACAACCAGGTACTTATGATGTCGATCCAATGATCCGATCTGGACAAAGCTTGAGAAGAAAACGCCCCCGATCGATCGATCCAAGAACAGTCCTCTGTTCTTTTAGGAGATCTTGAATGAGGATCGATCAAGCATCTTGATCGACACATAGACGAGTTGATGCGCGTATTGACCAGAGGCACTGGATTCTGGTCGCCCTACAGCCCCTTGTGCACTCGCTATTATAGAGCAGAATGTTATGCAGCATCATGCATTTGTGTATATTTTTTCAACCTTTCCTGACATGCATATATGTAGGCCGTGATCGTGAGGGTGTCAACAGCTCGAACATTGATGCAGTGGGCGCGGATCATGACCATCGCCAGGTCGTGATGTCCGCTGTTCTGATCAGGCTGGCGCTCCGACGGCGATTCGCGCCACTCCGAAGGCCTCTATTCAGCTGGTAATTCGACGTACACGTTGTGTTCTATAAGTTCCAACAATGTAGAAAAAAATATACATGTCAACTTAATAAACACTGTTTTGGGCATGATTTCGTCATAGTGCATTCTCGAAGACTTATAGAGCCTCCTCTGCCGTCTCCAGGCGGGACAACAGCGGACGATAAAAGGGCAACGGTTGGAGCGCTATGAGCATTTAAAGTCTTCCAATCTTGAAAACGTTATTAGCGCACTTGGACAGTCAGAAAACAAGTGTTGTGACCGTCGATGCCACGACTGTCACAACACCGAAAACCCGCGAACATTTGATCAAGTTATGTAAATAGAAGTGTTGGAGGACTGCCTGAGGATTCCTGAAACAGTCGGCCTGACTCGATGGGACAAACGGTTCAGATGTTACAGGGAGTACAAGGAGTCCTTTCCTTTTTGTTACTATTCACCACGTGACGTCCGGAATCCGACGCACCTCGGACTCGGATGTACTTTGCAAGTACCAGTATAATCGACGCCTAGAGGTTATACCTACATGGTACACATGACCTTTAACCATGTGTAAGTCCTACACGGATGTTATCGGTATTAAAGAGAACAAGTACCATGGGTGGTCTCACGCTGGGTGAGCGATTGCGTCAATCTTTTGCCTGGATTCGAGGATGGAATAGCTGGCAGATTGACTTTGTTCCTATAGTGCTCAATGTTGTGATCATCCCTTTCACCCCGGACTTCCTCGACTAGGTCGACCCTGCCGCAGTTTCAAGCGAGTAGCCGAAGTACTTCAGATTGCAGCTGCCCGCCACGAAGGAAGGCACAGCCCTGAGAGGGTGGCTAACAGTCCTCTGCGAGGAGATGACGCAAAGCTCGCTCGCCAGAGACATCACAGAGATTAAGAACAAGTTGGCGTAGCATCAAAAATGGTCGATGTATTGATATTTGCCGGGTGAAGCGACGTAAAACGTCACAGTGTACTGAGCTGCGTCACAATTATAGTTCTGATCTTTTGATCGAAAGACACACACACGCCCAGCCCCATCTTGTCCGGCGACCACGCAAAGGAGCTGATTGGTTGTTCGCCCAGTTCAACATCTTGGACCTGCTCCGCCGATGCGTCACTTTCCTTGTCGGCGTAGGAATAGCGCCAAAGCGCCAGGCTGCTTCCGGCGCCGGCCGCGGTCATGAAAACGTCTCTGTTCTGAGGCAGGTGGGACCCGCTCCAGACTGTTGCTTTCTCTTCGGTGTAACAATCTAAGCGGGACAGCTTCTTCTCCTCGTCCTGGTCAGGGCGCATGTCCCATATGTGGAACCTGCCCTCAAGGCATGTGGCCAGCACCTTCTTGGAGGCGTCCTTACGGTCAAACTGAAGACTGCACACGCCCTTAGGCACCTCACTCTCCCAGACAGCCGACATAGTTCGCAGGTCAAACATCTTGACATCGCCATTGTCGTAGCCCGACACCAAAGTCCTGTCTTGATTCAACGCCAATGCCCAAGCGTCGCGGCGCATCCTGTCACACTCGGGCTTAATGCACGCCACGGGGCGGTCACGACTCCTAGGATCCCACACCTTGACGGACCCATCTCTAGAGGCAGTGGCAAGCTCCGGCGCGTCAGCGCCACCGGCACCCAGGCCGCCGGCGCCGTCGATAGCATTGATGAGATCCTCGTGGGCACCCACCGACCACAGGGGCCGACTCAGGTCCTCCAGGTCCCATAGTTGGAGTCGCCCATCAAAATCGCCGGTGGCCAAATACCTGTCCTGGATAGCCGAGGCGTCAAAGGTCCCACACTTTAACGCCTTGTTGGTTGTCCCCTCCCCAAGTGGCTGGAGCTTCTGAGAGCCCATCTGATAAACTGCGATGTGTCCCCGGCCATCCAGCTTTGACCCCAGAGCCACCAGGCGGTTGGAGCAAGGGACCCATGAGCAGTGGAACAACGTGAACTCCACGGGTAACTCCAAGTGGGGGATGATCTGGACGGACATGGCGGCCACTTGTCCCGATGCTTGATCAATAGTCTAGATGACTTACGACTTGAGGCATGGTTTTGTTTAGTGATGCTTGCGGGCTGAGCCCGATTCGTAGAACCTATCTAGGAAACTGACACTGACAATCTTGGCTCTTGCTCCTGCCACTATACTTTTCTGCCCTGAAGGTGCGAACCCCAGGCAGTGGTCTGACCCGTAGAGCGACCCGAGGAACCCGCGGAAAGAGCTGGGACCGGCAAGCAAAAATCAAAACTCTGCTGTTCTCTAGAGATGCCAGCGACCGCTCTGCTGGAGGTGGACGAGAGACGAACCAACGACGTGCTAAAGACCCCTAACTTCGCCAGCTACAAGTCGGGGCCCTAAGAACGCCCAGCAGAGCCAGAAAGAGGGGCCCAAAACCACAGACATGTGCTTTATATGAAACTATATTATAGTTCTATAGTATATGTCTTTGGCTGCGTTAACTGGAAGTTGGGGCACGAAAGTGTGGGGCCAAAACAGTGTGACTCATGCAACATTAGATTGCAAGACGAGTATGAAGGAGACCGTTCAAAGTCGTCCAGTTCCGAAGGCCACTGAGCTGACTATGAATCGTTGAATAATGATTCTCCATAGTGTGAGGACAAATGACGCTATTTATTGCATTGTTATTATGCTCATGCCTCAAGCATCAGCTGACTTCTGCCCTCTCCCCACGCGCTACTTTTTTTTCATTTCTCTTACCCTGAGAGCAGAGAGCACAGTTACCACATAGCTGGTCCTGACCTGAAAATATCTTGAAAACGATACATTTTTAAGCAAATCACTATTATAATTCCTTGTAGATGAGAAGAAAAGCTCTTCAAAGAGGTTCAGCACATCAACAAAGTCCTTTTCGGTGCAATCTAAGAGGTCGTCAAAGTGGACGACTTCTCCATCAGTGTAGTTTCTCCCTTTTGCCGCTAGGAGCGCTGCCTTCGACCTCGGCAGCACTGGCTGAGCAGGAAATCAGCTGCATCAGCCCAAATACGCCGTATGTGGCGTACGTGAATAAGTCAGCGATCTGTTTCTCATGAGTGCCTCTTCCTGGTGCTCGGGGACAAGGACGAGAGCTCCGGGGACTTCATCATGAATTCCAATTGATTGGGAAAACCGCAAATTTGTCCGGGAAGCATGTTCTGAGCCCATTCAGTCCTCATCATGTCCTCCGGAAGCCTGGCGCTGTCCCCGTCGCAGCTAAACCACTTGCTGCAGTTGTTGTCGCCGGAGGCAGTGGAGTCGACGTCAGTGGAGACTCTCTCCACAAAACTGGGACACTTCTTCGCTCGCCCGGATGCCTTCAAGGTGGGGCTGGCGCTCGCAAATCTGCTGCTCCATCCGGACTTGCTTCCGCGTCGGCCCCAGCGACTGACGGCACTTGTCTTCCTCCACGACTTGTTCAAGAACGAAACTTTTAATTTAAATCCATTCCTGGCCGTCTTCGTGCACTTCCTCTCCCTCTATGACGAAGACTCGGGGCGTACGAGTGCCGGCGGCACGGATGACCGCTGGCCGGACGGGGAGCCTCTCGCAGAAATGGAACGCCAGTTTATCACCTTACTCGTGACCGGCTCCGCCAAGGACTGGCTGAAGAAAACGCCGGTACAGATATGTGCCTCCGACGGGGTTCGCGACTTCCGCCCTGTCGACCTAACCGGCATCCACTTGGCCCTAGCCGAACGACTCTCCGAACAGCCCCACTCGGCTCGTGCCGGACTGCCGGGGGTGCTCTCAGCACCCGACAAGAAACGTACCTCTTTGACATCGCCTTCGGAGTTGAGAGAGACGATTGAGGCGTTGCTCTTGGGTGACAACGCTCCGGCCACGTTGTCATTACGCCCTGTAGCGATGCGCCCTGCGCCCCCACTTTTCCTGGACGAGGACGAGCTTTGCTGGCTGAACCCAGTGGACTTGAGCCATCTAGACTTTGTGTACGACCGCTCCATGTGCGAGGTGAACGCCTCCGTGAACGAGGCCAAGCGGTTGGTTGCACGAGCATGCAAAGGTCCGCTAACTCTGGCGCAACAGCAGCAGTTGAAAAGTGAGCTGGAACGCGAGCCGGCCCTGGTGTATCAGACCGGCCTGACTCCGGCGCAGCTGCCTGACCTCGTGGAGAAGAACCCTCTGATTGCTATCGAGGTACTGTTACGTCTCATGGACTCCGCACAGATCACAGAGTATTTTTCTGTGCTCGTCAACATGGAGATGTCCCTACATTCCATGGAAGTGGTGAACCGCCTGACGACTGCCGTCGAGCTGCCAACAGAGTTCGTCCACCTGTATATCTCCAACTGCATCTCGACCTGCGAGACAATACGGGACAAGTACATGCAGAACCGCCTTGTTCGCCTTCTATGTGTCTTCCTACAGTCACTGATACGGAACAAGATCATCAATGTGCAGGATCTCTTCATCGAGGTCCAGGCGTTCTGTATTGAGTTCAGCAGGATAAGAGAGGCGGCCGCTCTGTTCAGACTGCTCAAACAATTAGAGAGCGGAGAGCTGGGCTCGGTCGAGGTGGACGCGGCTGCAAATGGATCGTCACCTCCGGCAACCACGAGGACTCTCGCGGTGGCGTCCACCACAACGGCGACTCCGGCTGCGGCCACAACTGCACCCGGCACTGTCGGCGGTTCCGGCGCATCGTCACAGTGAACACTAACGTGTCAGTACCATTTGTAGATAAGTGAGGGACTATTTCCCGGGCGACTTAGTATTACTGACCTGCGCATATGTCCTCCGTCTGCTTTGCGGACAACATAAAGGAGTTTAATACTAATACATATCGAAGTCCTTATTCTTCATAGCTCTTTAAGGGATATTCTGACTTGTGAGTCTCCAACACTTGTTCCATTTCCTTCATTTGCTCTCTGCAAGTCAAACATGAAGAAGGTGTGATTATCAGACGAAATCAAGTCCCTGCTGTGGCAATACGTACTGTAGGTATGGCGGAACGTCGTCGTACACGTCAACGAACATCTCCTTCCAGTTGGGCTTCAGCGTCTTCTCAGCCCTCGCAAAAGCTTCCATCACCTAGAGAGGCAAAGGCATGGACTGTGGCTCAGTACTAGTGCAAAGGTCTGCGTCTCCCTCACCTGCTTCCTCGACTCGTTCTTCCACTGTTTCTCCTTGTCCTCGTCCCATATTTGTCTGCTCTGAAGATACCTGGCGAATCTCGTGATGGGGTGGTCTTTCTGGTCCCAGTAGCGCACCTCGTCCACCGACCTGTACGCGCTGCTGTCGTCAGACGTGCTGTGGTGGCCAATTCTGTAGGTCATTGCCTCGATCAGGACCGGCCTCATTTCCCTAATGCATATCTCTCTAGCTTGTCTGGTAGCGTTGTAGACCGCGAAGACATCGTTGCCATCGACTCTGATGGTGGACATTCCGTACGCTGGACCACGGATGGCGATGCCGTCGCCCTTGTACTGTTCGTGCACAGGCGTCGAGATGGCGTAGCCGTTGTTCCGACTGCAAGAACGGAATCCGAATCACCAAGTCGGACAGGAGTTGGTTAAGTTCAAGTCATACCAGAAAAAGATGATGGGGCACTCAAGGGTCGCAGCAAAGTTAAAAGCGGCGTGCGCGTCGCCTTCGCTAGCGGCGCCCTCGCCAAAGTAGCACATCACCACCAATCCGTTCTGGGCGCGCTTGAAGGCGTAGGCGGCGCCGGCGGCTGCAAAGGCCCAACAGTGCAGATGAACACGAACGACAGAGTACACATACGGACATAGAGAAGAACCAAAAGACAAAAGCAAGCAAGAAGTGAAGCAAAGAGAATGAGAAGACATTGGAAAGCATGCAGGTTCCGAACCTTGAGGCATCTGAGTAGCCAGAGGCGACGATATCGTCACAAAGTTAAAGTCAGTGCTGCCGTAGTGGATGGGCATCTGTTTACCCTTGCCCAAGTCCTTGATGTTGCCATAGCACTGGTGGCAGAACTGCTCCACGCCAAAACCACGATACATCAGGACACCTGCAGCAAAGGATCATGCCAGAACTCCCAACAAATTGTTACCAGCCACCAGCAAAAAGCAGCATGACATCTCAAGCTTAATGCATACCAATGTTAAACGTGAAACACATTAGTACCCAACAAGTGATTCACCTAAAAATCCTTTTTCTCAAACAGAGTGCAACAAAACTAACAAAAGTTTGCAATTGTGCATCTCCCCTTGTTGACATCCTTCAGTAAAAGATCAACAATGTCTTCAAACATTGTACACGTCGTCAACACGGTTAGAGACTCTCCCACTCTGGTCTGGTCTGGCACAGTCTGTGTCTCTTGGTTTTAGGTGAATAACCTTATTTCCCCTGCATCCTTTAAACACATTGAGAAGACTGAAGAAAGCAGCGAAGAAGACCCTGAACAGGAGAAGGAAGACATTGCGGGCAGGTTTCTTCTCTTGTCCCTCATCCTCGATCCACTTTTGTCGACCCTTTACCTTGTGGCATTTGCGTGGCCAATGGCGAAGAGATCGTGACAAAGCTGTAGTCGCTGGATCCGTAGTGCACCGGCATCTGCTTGCCCTTGCCGCCGTCCCCCATGTTTGAATAGCACTGGTTCATAAACTGGTCTAGCGTGAAGCCGCGGTACATCAAGACGCCTGCGCAGCCTTTCACGCTGTAACTAATTCACAAAATCAAGAGGAATTCCCCCTTACCCGCTTCTCTGTATTGCCCGAAGACGAGGTCCCTGGGATCGAGCCCCGCCGCCGACCCGATGTGTGTGGCTTCCTCACCGTAGTTCGTCATGTAGAAGGATATCCGTCCTTGGCGCTGGGACTCGTACAAGATCCTGTCCATGGTGTTGAGCATAGTCATCGCCCGATACATGCGCAACAACTCCTCGTCAGGTAATCCGGGATCTTGTGCAGGGTCGATGACGGAGCCGTCGCGGTCCATCACGCGGTACACAGGAATGCCGTCATAGGAGTCTGCGCGCAGGAACGACAGGGTCTCGGTATATGGAGCCTTGGCTCCTGGGAAGTCCGTGGGCTCGGGGCGGGCGACGTCATCGTGGACGGCCTACCCGAAAAGAAGTCAGAATAAGCATCACGCGGCTGCACTCCGCCACTCATTTTTGCCCGTCACCCTGGATAAATGCTGATTGCGCCAAGGCGCCGGCGACGCCAGCGGCCCCGACGCTCCCGGCGCTGTTGACGCCACCATCGCCGGGAGCTGGGAGGACCCGAGCCGGGCGGCTTGACGAAGACGGCGAAGAAACATGGCCGCGGATCTTCTTCAGGTGTTTTTGACTGCGACTTTTCTCACCACTCTTGTCGGACCCCTAAGCGAAAGCAGTCGTACAACGAAGAGAACAAGAAGTCCATCCAGGTCGCGCACTCGCACTTCGTTGTCAGCTGTGAATAACTACACTCACTCGAGCAGCGCTGCCGTCACACTTGGGCCTGCTTTCTTTACTGCACTCGTGGTGGATGAGTTACCGACGACTCACGAGCCGCCGTCAAGGCTTGAATCCGGCTCGGCCTATAACAACTGGGGCTCCAGACCCATCCCTAACCCCAAAGAAATGGCAGATTCGCAATTCAAACGGGTTCTTTTGCAAATTCAACATGAGTTGCAAAATCTCCTTGGTCACCCCGTACTGTGATGAAACTAAAATTCGGGAGCGGCGGCAGAAAATGGGAAAACGCCATCGACCTTAAAACGAACGGCGAGGACAGATTGTCAGCTCGCCTTTCCAAGTCCTGTGACAGCGTAAGTGCTGATTTGGTCGGAGAGGTGGCGAAACAACCGCCCAGAGCTGTTGGCGTACATGTTCTTCCTTCAGTGGAGCACGTGGAACATCTCTGACCGTTGGAAATTTTAAAAAAGAAGTCTCTTTCAGGTCTTCGACTTGCACATTTCCTGAAGCCGCGAGGAGCGAAACGATCAGCGATGTCCACGAACGGAGAGGCAGACGACATGGAGAAGGACGCCGAGCGGCTGCTGGCTCTCCGCAGAAAGTGCACCAAGATTCAGGAGAGGATCATCCATGAGGTAAGAACAAGTGTGTACACTTTGTCTCTTGAATGGTGGCTAAACGAGTTGCTGGGCAGGCGATGACACCGGACTTCCTCCGCGATCTTTACGAGCTGGAGGAGAGAATCAAGAGGCTGGAAGAGACGGTCAAGGAGAGCGGCGCCACCGACACGGGGGAGACGACAGCCTGACGAATTCATCGTACAATGTCTGAGGCAGAAAATTGTGGTGCTGACCGACACGAGTCAGGCACGTACCGCGTGTAATTAATATATTAACTCCTTAACTCCCTAAGAATAAAGACTTGAAGTCAAAAGTTACCTTTCCAACAAGGGGATGGTTAAGTGAATCAGCTCTGTTTTGGGCATCTCAATGGTTAAAAAAGCTAAGTTGGCTGCATCTGGTCAGCTCTCAAAGTCCTCTTGCAGCCCTCTAGAGTAAAAGTACTCAAGTAATCCCATGACCGACAGTAACGATGCATCGGGTTAGCTCTTTTCCGAGCTCGGGACCGGAATGGAGCCTTTGAGCTGGAGCCCGGGCTCGAGGCATCTCTAATCGTCAGTCCCACCGACGGCATCAGTTCCCTAACGGCACTCGAACGAGGTCGACGAACTTGACTTCCAAAGCAAGATCATGGGCACGAGGAAGCTGAAACTGCTCCTCGTGAGAACGGGCGAGCGAGAAGCCGTCCTCCTGATGGAGGAGATAATATCGCCTTGTTCCCGGCACGAGTTCCTAATCGACGAGGCCACGAGGGATGCTTTGGCTGACGTAGGAGGGGCGACCGTGAAGCGTCACCGATTGTCGGCCTTCGACATCGGGCACCGATGCAGAGGTGTCTTTTTACGTTGAACATTGGAAGATTTGCAGAAATTTTGAGCGATTTTCGTCGATTAGGGACTTACTTGCAAGACGGAGTTGAGGCCCGTAGCCTCGGACTTCACGGCCGAGGACAGGAGGGACCTTCCTTACGGTTTCTTCACATCGACACTGGCGACGGGTGAAACGTCGTCGAAATCGATCAAATGGATGCGACGAGGCGGGTCGCTCACCAACATCTGGCATCAACGCTTCCGCACGTCGGGTTTCACCAGCAGCAGGGACACGGGGACTACTCGCCCAGGGTGGCATACCCTGGGATTCGTCGGACATAGGTAAGAATTGGTCGTCTTCTTCGGAAGGATCCACTGTATATTCGCGGTGCGTACCTGGCTGAAGACTGGCATGGGGATGCCGAAGTAAAACTTGGCATCCGGTGTCAGAAGTCATGTGCATGTTTCGCGGTGCGTACCTGGCCGAAGACAGGCACGGCCTTGCCGTAGAACTCACTTGAAGAGGGCCGATGCCTCAACACGTGGCTGAGTCGTTTTGGAACTGTGCCCCAACGCTACTTACATATGCAAGACGGGCGGCACCGTTGTCGTGGCCAACGGGATTGAAGAACTGATGGTGGACGACTTCTTCAAGAAGAGTGAAGATTCAAGAAGGCGTGAAGAGTCACGTCATGATATCGGGTATGGGAGCTCAAGAAAACACCATCTGCACCAGCCCGAACCTCATCGGTCAAGACTCCGCCCTGAGAAGAGCTATCAGCTTTGGTAGCGACTGCTGGCAGCACCAGCAGACCGTCGTCGTCATGGACGAAGGACCGACCGGAGTCATCGGCGAGGACATCGTGGACAGCGGGGCTTCCTCCACATCCGGGATCCGAGGGCGACTACGTCAGGCTGCGTGGAAGGACGCCAACTTGGCCCAGCGGGCACGAAGAATCTTGCCCGGTGTTGAAGTCAAGTTGACGTGCAACTGGAGCGACCTGAGGAATTGAAGCTCGTGGTTCTAACATGACAGGTATGACACACTGAAGAACCTTTACGGAAAACCATCAGTGAAGGATTACCCCGGTGTCACATCCTTTTTCAGAAACAGGTTCGGAGGTGGACGACTTCGACAAGTCGGTGGACAACCCTCAGTCTTGCTCAGGCAATGAGTGATGATCCAACGAATGCCCGGAGCATCTTGGCCTTCAAGACTTATCCAGGAGTCCCTTCCCGGTGGAACTGGTGCTTCAGAGCGCATGACAAGTGGTGTCCGTCGGACCACTTGCTGGCCAAGGGATGTCGCTGAGCAATGCGAGACTAAAAGCGCTACTTTCTGTATCGGTAATGGTTGCTAGATGACTGGACCATCGTCAGCACTGTCATTGAGATGCTCCTCTTTTTAAGGCCGCCAAAGAAGTCGGTGGAGAGTGCTATGGGACTGGCAGTGTTATCTCTGTCAGCAACAAACTGGACTGGTTCAGTGAAGAAAAGGGTCGTCAGAAGCACCTTGTTCCATCAGGTACACAGAGTCCATCTATTGTAATCATCCTTAAAAAGAAAACTTTCTCAGACGTCGTTGGCTTCCGCCTCGGTGATGCTTTGCCAAAGTCCCTGGATGACTGCCATCACTGAAGGAAATACAAGCTTGTTGCTACCATCTTTGACTTCCTGGTGAAGGCTTCAGGGGCACTGAAAATGGAGCAGGGACTTTCAGGTAGTAATCGATACATCCTCGGTGATTGACTTACGTTCGAAACCATCACTGCTGAAGGAGGACGTCTTTGCACACCAGAAGGAATCACTGACGACATCGAACACAAATCCCGGGATGGCAGAGGGAAACGGCAGCTATTCCTCCACGTACAACGTGGCCTCGAAGTTTGTGTTCAGGGATCGTCAGTGCCCAATGAACGGATGTTTAGTAATGCTGCAGGTATTATAACAGCGAAGAGGAATAGATTGCAAGAAATACACGTTCATGGAAACCTTGGTCAGTAAAAAGCATGAATAAAACCTAAGGTCTATTTTGTGTTATTCCCCAGGTGCTGGCAGAGAGTCAGCGTAGTGAAGGTGTTGACTCCCAATAGCTCTGATCGCACAAATCAGACTCGTGGGCATTACTTCTTCGGGGTCGACTCCTCAAAATCGGCCCTTTTCATGGCACAACTACTTGTAAAAGATGAACATTCCTCCCACGGACCTCACGCCTGAGTAGTGGTGCGCGGTAGGCAAGAACGACTTCCCCATGGTGATCTACTGGAAGGCCCGCAAGTACCTGGCTGTCCCAGGGACGTCCGTGTAGGTCGCGGGAGGACGAAGTCCTAAAGTCGCTCTGCTTGCTGACTTGTATCGTCCTACAGCTTGTATTCAGCTGGGATAGTCCTCGGTGGGTGGCACCTGCAAGGGCTTGGGTTTCTATACACCTTGGGCACCTCCCACTTGGTGTCGCTCAAAATTGTGCATTTTTCGTCCGGGTTACGCTGGGAGGACGTCAGAATCGACTTGAACAGTTTGCCAGCACTCGGTGTTGCCAGCGGAACTTGTAGACGTTGTCGCGTCAGGGCACCATGGCGTTTGAACCTCTGGGAAGCTCGTGGAAGAGGTAGATTGCCAGCTGCGTGACACAGTTACGCAGGTCACCGCTAGCTAGCATGCATTAGTAGCGAGGGGTGGGGTGGGGGAGGATTAAGGGATGGATCTGGTGTCGAGATAGGTCATCATTCACCACATTCCAACATCCATACTTTGCTTCCCGGATCTAGGAAAGCAAGCAATTGTCACGGGCTGGCACGTGCCAATAGGATCTGGATCAGGAGGGGACGGAGTCGGGACTGCTGGTCCTGCTTGAGGAAAAAGTCCCAGTGAGAAATGACCTCGAATGGCCGGGCCGGACAGGAACCCGGAGGCAACGTGAAGTCTGCCCATCCTCTCATCGAGGCCACAACCGTACGTGTAGAAGAATCCGTTCTAAACCGGTTCCGTCGCTCTTGAAGGTGCTCACTGAGGGATGGGGGAATCTTTTAGATCAGCCATTATTAACCTTATCTTTCTTCCGCCCGAAGTCCAATCCCACCGATCCCGAGGCAAGATGTGAACGGTGTTTGACGTCCGTTAACTTTCCAGGACAGATCAATACTTTCCAGGCGACTTGCGATGAAGTGAAGAGTGCTGAGGAGCTCCTCAAGACGCTGTTGCGACATCAGACCAAACGACGGCCGCGCCACCAGTGCCGTCGTGCCGCAGGCTTGCGCGCAGATGACCTCTGGAGCCTCCGGTGTGGGTGATCTCAACGCAGGCCTCGAAGAAGAAGACACGGCAGCAGCGACCAGTCCTGAGGCCTACGCGCGCAACCTCTTCCTGTTGGTCCTGTGAGTCAAGGTGAATCTTTCAATTTGGATGCCCGAGCGCTGGGTAAGACCCGTTTCAGAAAATTAACCATGGGCCCATTCATCATCTTGAAGGATTGGCACATGGGTGTTTAAAAGGCAAACTGGTTCGATCTCCATCTTTGAAGGTGGGTTCTGCGCACGCAAACTTTGGTCACATCGTCTCATTCCCAGCCAAGACCGACTTTTGGCACCCCGCAGGTCGCCGTACCTGAACCCGACGCGACGGAGGCGTGAGGTTTGCACCCGCAAGCACGCCTTAAGCAGCGGAAAAAAGATTCTTTTGAATGCTTAGCGAGCAGAAATGAGCTGAGTGCGTTGGCAACAAGTTATTCCTGCCCCTATTCTAGCCATCTAGACCAGCGTCAGGAATATGAGAAGAACCACGTGCAGATCCTGGACGATATTGGCGGTGTTGCACTTCATTGTCCAAGAGGCCGTCCGCGTCTCCGTCGCTCTCGACTACGTGGTCATCGCGTCCGAGATTCTCAGGCCAAATTCGATCTACAAGGCAAGACTTTGACAATGTGCGACTTCACGTACTCGATAGCACAGTTCTTTGTCACGATGTACACGGTGAACCGTATGGGAGGTAACAAATGTCAGGGGTATGAAAAAAATCATATAAAAAAAACTAATGGATAATGTTTCTGGTTTTCTGAAGTGACGTACTGCAAAATGTTTTCAACATAGGCACACGTAGTCACAGTCATATCTAGTCGGGCGGAATGAGGCAAGTATAGTTTTTATATATGTGTTCTGACATATTCTATTTTGATACATGATGAGACTCCTCGATGGAGTAGTCGAGCGACACTGAGCCATTTCTCTCATGAGGCCAAGAAGTTCAGGTGCAGGATTGCTATAATAATAGAAATTATAGCCCGAATTTTCAAGTGATTTCTTCACAGGCTGCTTGTTTTTGAGTAAAATCTATTGAATTCTGCTAGCTTAAACTAACACTCCAACTCAGTGCTTGACGCTTTTCTCTACTTGAACCCTCTTGTGCTCTTCACGGTGCGTAGGTGGTCGTCATATGTCCGGGCCATGTGGCGTCCCGGGTTCAAGTGGTGGCCTCGGTGGCCGCCAACGAGAGTTCCGCGCTGAGTCAGGGACGGACCTTCCTGAGCCCGGGCAAAGAGCACCAAATACTTCTGCTGAGAATCCCCTCGTCATTGGACGCTCGCGCGAGCTACCGGCTGAGGGTGGAGGGGGCGTTGGACAGCTCATTCCTGGCCTTCAAAGAAGAGAAGTGGCTGAAGGTGGGCGTTGTCCTCGTTGGCAAGGGTGAAACATGAGGCATTTGTTTCTTTTCAGGCGAGCAACGAGTTTCTGTCCATTGTGATCGGCACCAACAAGGTAGTGTTTAACGCCGAGCACGTGATTCGGATCCGCGCGGTTCTCCTGAAGACGGACGGATTGCCCTACCAGGGAGCGACGGACCTGTTCTTGTTGGACCCCGATGGCTTCACCGTCAGGAAGTGGAATTCCGTGCACCTCAACAACGGGATGCTCCTGCAAAAGTACCAGCTGCCGCTCTTCCCCAAGGTACATCATTAGTAGAGCAGCTATTCATACTGTACATTCGGGCGCTGTTTGAATGAGTTGGTGTCACCGAGATCCACGTTGCAGGTTGGATTTTGGACCATCCGGATCCGAGCTGAGGATCAGGTGGAAGAGCTGGTCGTGAAGGTAGAGAAGCACTACTTACCCTTGTACGAGTTGGTCGTGGCTTCCCCGGCCTTCGTGATGGACACGGACGAGAGCATCGAAGCCTCAGTGGAAGGTGCATTTGTCACCGAGAGACTGGCAAAGGGAAACGTGGAGATCACCTGGAAGGCAAGAGCCACTGACGTCAACTGGACGCCGAGCTTTGAGGATTCGCTGGAATACAGGCAGGCGAGGACGCACTTTCACTCGAGGTGACCGAGGCAGTTGTGGATCATGTGCCAGTTCACATTTCAGCAATATGCCGAGGCAGTCAGTTCCTACAGTAAATACACCTACCAGTCGCTGAACGTCTCCCAGGAGGACTTCAACGTCACAGTGTACAGCCTGACCAATCAGTCCGTGGAGTCCGAGTGGACTTTCATCAAAAGTGATAGTCAGCTGTTCAGATGGGATTCTCCCGCAGAACCTTTCACTCTCGACCTCGAGGAAGTCGAAAGAGTCATGGGAACGAAAAATGGCATCCAGGTACACATTGCGTGACAGACAGAGTAACAGTTCTGCTTCCTCTTTGACGTTCTTGTACCGCAGGTTCGCGCCGACGCCAACCTCACCGAGTACTTCTACAACAAGACCGAACTGGCGTTCGCAGACACGCGGATTGTGTCGCGAGAGCTTAAGATGTCGTTTCTGGGCTCCTCTCCCGTCGCGTTCAGGCCCGGAACGAGGTTCCATTGTCACCTCAGGGTGGGCACTGAGACGCGAAAGCCCAAAAGCATCGTAGGCATTTTCTCCTTCTTTGTAGATCGTGCTGGACGGTTTCATACCGCTTTCCAGGGACCAGGTCGAAGAGGCCAAGATCACCATCCGGGCGTTTGCTTGGTCGAAGAGCAACCAGACTCTGGCTCTCAAGACAAGCAGCTTTAGCTCCGACGTCCCTTGCAGCGAGAAGGACAGTTGTGACGAAACAGTCATGATGCTTTCTAAGCTGTTGAGAGATCGCTCATTGGACTCCCTGACAAACTTAGGCGTGTTGAGCATTTGGGTGGATACCCCCGAGGAGGCGTCACAGCTCAAGATTGAGACGATGCTCAAACATCCAGACCTTGGAAGCCACAAAGCTGAGCTGAGGGCATCTGCCGCAGAGACCAAGGGCGGAGCTATTCTCAGTGTGATTTCCTCGTCTCTCGGAGACCACGTCAAGGTTGGCGACTACGCCGTCTTCCACCTGAAGAAGAACTTTTTCTCAGCGTTCGCACATTATCTCGTCCTCAGCAAGAACGTGATTCTTTCCAGTGGAACGATCGAGACCGCTGACGCAGATGTCAGTACCTTCACCGTAGTCGTCAACTCGGAGATGAGTCCGGCCTTCACGTTGGTCGTGTTGGCCAGCACGCTCGGGGGAGAAGTCGCATCCGGTAATGTAGCCAAATCGGTAATCGCACGCCTCCATTGCGAGTGCCCTGCCTTTAACACACTGCTCCAGATTCTCTGACTCTTCCTGTCGTGAGTCGTGGAAAAAAGCTCTCGCTGAGCACCACCCAAGTCAAGGACCACTTGCAGCTCAGCGTCGAGTTCGCTTTCTCGGGTCATCCAGGAGCCACCGTCGTCACCGCCACGATGCGGACGAGCCTGTTCGCCATCCAGGGCCACTACACCCTCACGGGGGATTATGTACTCCAGAAGATGATGGCCATGCAGCAGGGGGAGACCATGCCTTACAAAGCATTTGTAGGGTGGCCCGATGGGAGAGATAAGGTTTAGGAGTACTTGCTCCTCATTGTTTCCGAGCTTTTACATGCGTTTGCTTGTATTTACAGGTGGTGTACTTGCCCGCCTTCGAGTCCAAGACGTCGGTCTTGGGCATGTTTTCCTCAAAACACCTTCTGCTCATGTCTAACTTGGATTGCGGTGATGAAGATACTAGCTCAGAGGTTCCAGCTCAAGGTGATGAAGCCGACATATACAGACAAGAAGTCAGAAGATTCCTGCTGTCCAGGTACTCAGATCTTGGGTACGAAGCACTTCCAAGGACATACAAACGGTCTCTACGCAGGCAGAGTCGCTTTGAGGACTTCTACGACGTCGGTGATGGGGACTGGGGCTGGACGGAGGCCAATATGGATCATGACGGAGAGCAGTTCCTCACTCTCATCTTGCCCGAGACTCCCGACTCCTTCTTTACACATGCCTTTAGTATCAGCGCCGACACTGGGATTGATTGGATCGACGAACCGATCGTCTACAGCACCACCAGGCCAATAGATTTTTACTGTGAAGCTGCCCCAACAATCAGGAGGTGAGGAAGAGTCTCAGGTACATGTGCTTGACGTCCGGATGAAAGGCGCTCTCCTCGTGTGATAGGGGTGAGTCCGTTGGAGTGATGTGCAGTCTGCTCAATCGTTCCCCCGACCAACCCATCGAGGGTAGCGTGATCTTGCGTGATGGAGCTCCTGACTACAGTTTCATTCACGTGGAATCTTTCGGCCACGTCACGAGCTACGCGCCGAGGCTTTCGTCCGGAGATTACTATCATTACGTCTGGCTGAGGCCGGAGGGCGGCTTAGAAGTGCGCGTGCCTGTGGCGATCCACTTGGAGATGGGCACTGTGGACATAAACTTGGAGTTCTCCTCCCAGGTAACAGAAAGGAACTGCAGTACGCAATCCTGTAATCACCGTCTTCCTGCCAGATTACCACGATCTTCAGCACAGTGTCAATCGACATCATGCCAGAGGGCAGCGTGGTCCACAAGCACACCTCGTTATTGCTGGACGTCAAAAACAGAGCCAACGTGCTCAGATTCATGAACATTGTGGTTGACGAGACTCCGATCATTCCGTACGAGGTAGCTAGCACGAAAGAGGCTGTGGCCGACAAAGTGGCGTCGAATAGTACCTACAGTACCGCTCCAGGTGTATCGTCGTTTCATCTCTGGGTCACCCTCCGGTCAGTTGCTGGTGAGCGGCGATGCCATTGGCCCGGTGTTTCCGGGCGACAGCCCGGTCGGCTTCTACTCCATGTTCCCGAGTGGCAACGCCCGCTATGACAAGGGCTCCATGCTGCATGTGTTCAACATTGGCGCCAACACCTGGCAGCTCCACTACCTGCGCCTGACCAACCAGATACGTCAGGAGCTGGCTTCAAAGGTCTTCGAGCGACTCAATCTTGAGTACGTGTCTCTGTTGCGACGCTTCAGCGCACATGGTTGGCTCAGCAACTGGGACGACTCGGCGCCGTCCGTGTGGCTCACTGCGTGGGCGCTGGCGCAGTTGGCGCACGCTGCTTTTCACGACTGGGAACCGTTCATCTACATTGACCCACTAGTGATATCATCGGGAGTGACCTTTATACTCAACTACCAATCGTCGGACGGCTCCTTCGTCGAGACTGAGCCATACATGCTTCATCCGCTGCACGACCCCGCAGGGAGCAGACAAAATGTCTCCCTCACCGCGCACGTGTTGATAGCTTTGGAGACGACGGCATCCTTGTTGCAGGTGACGAAAAACTCATGAATGCATGTACTATTGAACTCTTATGTGCAGATAAGGTTCTTGACTCTCTGTCTACTCCAGTCTGACATCCGTGGTCATTCTTCCGTCGCTCGTAGCCGCGCAGCCTCCTACTTGGAGCGCCACGTGTTAGCCTCTGAGGATGCCTACGAGGTCACCATCTCTGCCTTCGCGCTTGCTCTCAACAAGAGCCCGATGACAAATCTGGTTTTCGACAAGATGATGGCCATGGCCAGGACGGAGGGAGGTATGACATACTGGAGTAGGACAGAGATCACAACGAACAGGGTCCGTTACGAGTTCAACCGTCCCTTTGTGGAGCCCAAGGATCAGCAACCCGGCGACGCGTTGTCCGTCGAGTGCACCGCCTACGGACTGCTGACGTTGTTCGAGGTTGAGGGCGGCGGAGTGACGTTCACTCAGGAGAAGATAGTGCAGTGGCTCAACACCATGCGGCTGGGACAAGGCGGCGGCTTCATTGAAGCCGTGGACACTCTCCTGGCCATGCAGGCTCTAGTCGTTTACTCGTACAACTCCAGGATAAAGGTGAAGTAGCTATGACACAGATGTTTCTTCTTGTAATTCGGGCCGCTCGGATCCTGAAATGGAACTTTGGGACAGAACTTGATTGCGCAGTACAGAAAGCGATTTTTTTTCCTGACAGGATCTCACTGATCTCCGTGTCCAAGTGGAACTGCCGCAGACCAATCGCACTGAGGTGTTTCACTTTGCTGGAGATGACCTCGCTCGCGGACAGAGGTGGGTATTAGCAGCACGTGCAAAGGTTGCGCGTCGAAGTATCTGAGATTCGTCATCGAGATGTCATTGATGCTGTAGCCTTGATCTCGACCACGTCTGGGGACACGTAAACTTATTTGCCGCCGGAGCAGGCCAAGCAGTGGCGCAGCTGGACGTCACCTATGGCGTGGACTACGACGGCTTCAAGGTAAGCGACTTTTGGTCAATGCTTGCAGCAGCTTTATTACAACGTAAAGATAGGTGCATATCTGCGTTAAACTATACAACATATACATCATGTTCCTCTTCAGGCCGTACCTCCCACCGACTGCTTTCGGCTATCGGTTCGGGAGTCTTTTCATGGTCGCAACAAGTCTGAGGTGTCGGTGGAGACGTGCTTTAGTTGGACCTTGACTTCGGACTCGATGACCTCTGGTCCAGCATTGCTGGCTGTGGACTCTCCCTCGGGCTACGTGCTTGAACAGTGGGACGCCGACGTCATCGTGAAGAGCCGCATCGTCCCAGAAATGACTGCCGCGGACTCGACTTGGCCGGGCAAGACAGTTTGGTTCTTTGACCGGGTCCCAAACCAGACGAGATGCTTTATGCACACGGTATCTTGAAAGCGTCACGTGAGTGCTTAGGCTCGAGATAAGACCCTAGTCCTTCGTAGGTCCGTCGTTACTTCCCGGTGGCTAATCTCACCCGCACCCGCCAAGCCGTGCTGATGGAGTCGCTTCGACCGTCGCGTTTCGTGGTGCAGACCTTCAACGCCACCTCCCTCTACGTCCTCAGCATCTGTGAAGTCTGTGGATCGTTCCAGTGTCCCTACTGTCCATTTTACAGTGGGGCTGAGCAGCATCACGGAGCAGCAGCATTCATTACCAGCATTGTCTTCTCTCTTCTAACTTGTCACACGAGAAGATACATGTGAAGTCTTTCCTCAGTGGGTTCTCACTGCACCTGAACATATCCAGTCTCTTGCATCTGAGATATCAGCTCAGTCCTTGCAGCAAATCATGACTCATCACTTGTACAAACACCGACTGCGTATCAGTCCATGGAGTGGCGTTCAATAAAGCTCTGCTTTACAGTCATTAAGATACTGGTACGTACTATTTCTGCGTCACTCCATGTTCGTCATCTGGAGGAGAGTTGACGCTTGACGCTTCTAGGTGCTAGAGGCCAAGAAATTGTCGTTCCATTTGCAGTAGTTGCTGTGGCGGGTGTTATTGCAGCACTACTTAATGTTGGCGTGGCAGAGATAGTTGAGGTGAAGACCGAGACTGCGGCGTGATCGACGAGATTCGCTCAGCACAGCAAGCAGTGGCAAAACCAAAGCAGTCGCCAATGGCAAATGGTCGGGAGAGGCTGGCCGCTACAGGGAAAGGGAGAAAAGGAGCACGGAGCAGAGGATCTTGCATGTCTACGCCTCGTTCTCGCTCTTCTCGTCAGCAACGTGCAGTGGCAACCATGTGCACAGATACTGACCCTGGTGCGGAGGAGAGTTGCCGAACCACCACGGAGGAAGAGGTCACAATCATATCAAGTAGTAAAGTTCAGTTTTGCATGCGTGTATGAAGATAGCAGTATCATTACACGTGACAGACAATGAACTCGTCGGTATCAGAGACCAACGTGATTGCACGGCTGCAGCTCTACAAACGACTGGTTGAGGACATCCTTGGTTCAACGAACACTGTACTAGATTGGGGAGCCACAATCATTAACATCAGGAGAATCCTTGCTGTTGGCACCAAATTTCTTTGTTCTTTTTTTTTACTCTCTGGCAATTAGTCCAAGAGCGGCGATGACAACGCGTGAGTGGAATTGAAGGTGGACTCGTTGAGGCAGCAACTTCATCAAGTGCTATCAGTAGATTCCTCCTTTCTTCACTACCTCGAGCTGTTGGAATCTCCTTGCACTCGGACATCTCGTAAAGAAACATGACTGTCTCAGCCAGAACTTTTGAGCAACGAAAGGTGGTGGATTCTAGGCTCGGACTCATGCTGCTCTCCATGAACTTCTTGGGCATTTAGCATCAGGAAAAGTACACCCTGGGTGAGATCGAGGACACTCGTTGGCACCATCATACTGGAATAATTCCAGCCCAACTCTTCCTTGTTCTTTTCCTTCTCTAGACGCAACTTGCTCCAGTTACTCCATGAGGTGGCTGACAGCAACGACCAACAACAAGGCTATACTCATCTGCTCTCTGACGAACTTCGTTTTTGTCACGATGAAGTTGTTCCAAGTTTCGGAGTCGATTTTTGCTCGAAACATGTTATCCTCTCGGTCGGCTAAGATGTGTTGGAGGCTGTTTTGCAGCCTCACTCTGTCACTGCCAACCTTTGCTCCATAAAGGTCGTTCACTACTTGAGGTTTCAGGACGAATGTCCGGTTCTCATCCTTGCCCTCATTCAGCAAGGCAACTAGAGTAGCCTGGAAGATCAGGTGATGCAACTTGGGGTAGAGATTCGGATCGTTGCTAGTAAAGCCCAGGCCCTCCTCGAGGAAGTAGAGGTCCGCTTTAGGCAGCGTCTTGGCAACCTCTACAGACATGGAGTAAATCAGGTGATGTTCAAACGTGGACCTGGAGGCGATGTTGGTGAAGAGAGGTATCGAGTTCCACTGGACAACGCTGCGTGACTTATCCAGGCAAGCGAACGAAAGATTTGTTAGTCCAAACTTGAGCCCCATGGCCGTCTCCGACGCTTCCCACCTTTCCTTGCTCACCTCGGGAGTGATCTGCTTGACGAGCGATGCCCGAATGGCCGCAGGGTTCCGGGAACGAACGTCTGCAATGACACACGGTAAGACTGACATAGTAGTGCCATTTGCAGGCAACAATCATGCGTACATTTGTTTGGCGGCAGATGTGAACCAAGTCCGTCCTGCTGTCCGGAGAGCGAGTTGTTCCTGATCACGGTCCTGGTCACGTTCTCTAGTATCTCAGGGTGGAATCGCCTAACGTCCAGCAGTTGCTCCAACACTTCTAGCGGTCCCTGACTTGCCAGGTGCTTGGCAATTTGTACTGCGCTCCCCCGCGGGATTCCCAAGACAATGAGGTCATCCCCAGATCGCGCAGAGTTGATCTTTTCAACAACTAGAGTCTTTTCCTCTTGAGAGAAAGGTGCCACATAATTGAGCTCCTTGTACACGTCCTTGACGAAGGACCTCTTGGAGCTGCTGCAGCAACATCCGACCAACGTCGTCGACCGAAACAGGGCGGAGCTCAACATTTAGAAGGCGTGTGTTTGCTTCACGCTGAATGATGAAGAAACCTGGGCTTGTCCGCCGTGCCCTACGTGGTCGTGATCCGGTGTGCGTGACAGAGCAAACGTAAACAAATAGCGTCCCTCAAGAGGTTGCGTGAACACTGAGCAGATAGAAGCGGCTACTTCGGCAGACCCGCAGGGTCAGGTGTTTTTTTTACTGGGTCTTGCCCGTGGTTAGGGATGAGTTACATGTATCAAAATACGGGCAGCATAACTGTCATTTCGCACAGTTCATCAATCACATTGATACTGCATGTCCATCCCATAGATATCTTCTCCATAGATTAATCAAGCTCCCCTGGAGTCGCCGTGCCGGCTCTGGCTTGCGCATTCAGCTGTTGGTGTACTTTATGCACCTCACTGACTTTATGTACCGCCTGCCTTGCCCGGAGCACCCTGCGCACTGACGCATGCGCAGTAAATTGCGGGCAGAAAATCATCTGAGACTAAGTGCAATACTAATGGTATGATGTCTTTTGGCAGCATGTTTGACACGTAGCCCTGAATGCTGAGCTAGGCACCAGTTCCTGCCAGCGAGGCTCTGGGATGACCACCATTGCTGTCGACGTAACAGAGGGCAGTGGCACAAGCAGCCTATTTGTCAAGTTGAGGACATAATCTTGTCATCACAAAATGCCCGAAGCTAAGACTCATCCATGTTACCCATACACCGAATCATGACTAACGGTGATGACAATGGAGTTTGCAGCTCAAACCACACGCACGAGGAGAACCTGGAAAAATGAACACAGCCAAACCAGACCGAAACAATTCACAATGGTAGTCATCTTAGACACACAGAAGAAATAGCAGTGGCAGATGCAAGAGTTAGGACACAGGTGAAAACTATATTCTCATGTCTTATTTTCAAGGAATATTTTCATTAAACGCTTTTAAAAATACGCATTCGGTGCAGAGAATTTCCTCCCATTTTTTTGGCCACAGTGCTGTCTTTCAGGGTCTTCTGGATGCGTAGAGAAAAATATTTCTTTAAAACAAGCTGCACAAGACTAATGAAGTGATCTTTAGTATCATACGCAGACTCAAAACGATGAACAGTACTGAGGGAGGGGAACAGGGTTTGGTCAAGATTCTAAAAAAAATCATTCTATCTGCTTAACACGCAGTGACCTTTCATAAACAGAAAAAGCAGCATGTTCTCAAAAGTAGACATTGAATTGCGTCGACTATGAGTTCTACTGTGCAAATTGTGATAACTTTTTGCATAAAAGCAGACAGAATGTGCAAGATAGGCGAGTCTGCTCCCCTTTCCTGTCACGGTGAATCACCTACACATTTGTTGGTGATGCTCTGCAACAGGAAAGGGGCGCAGACTTGCCATACTTGTCAAGAGAAACATTGAGACGAAATGTTGGGTGCTGCTTACATTGGAGACTTTGTGTTGCCGAAAGAATTCTTTGGCCTGGAAAAGCAGCTTGCAGAGAGATCCAAAGGGGTAAGAGAGTCCCTTCCCTGAGTCTTCAGAGAAGCAATTTTTGATCAAAATCAAGGACCTTTCAGGACACTTTTCATTGTTTGAGTGAGAGAGTGCATTTTTGCAGACGCGGCAGGACAGCCTCTCTCTGAGAGCATAGCAGTAAAAACCAGCAATGTAAGCCACAGATGCCAAGCAGACCTTGCAGATTTGCAACTGGCACTGATGAGAAGCCACCTCTTCATCGATGTTCAACTGGTCGGCCATCTTGCATGCTGGGGTGTCATGACGGCGACAGCGGCGAGGTCGTCACAAAAGTGATGTTGCATTTGGTGCATCCCTTTGCAGTATTGCAGAAACTTATCCTGTCTAACTCTGTTTGTTCTTGATTCACTCATATTTATATGCATTTGTTTTTATGTACATTTTGTTTGCATTCATGTTAATTAAATTGTTTTCCATCCATTTCATGTTCTGTATTTAGTAGGAAGGTGGCATCTCTGTCGACCTCGAGAACAGAGAGAGGGTGCGACAAGTGAACAACTTTGTTCGCCACATGCTGCAATGTCAGCTGTAGGTTCCATTAGGATTCTTCATAATCCCAAAGTTCTTGTCCATCTTTTTGTCCAGCTCGACTCCTTCTCTAAGACTCATTTCGTCTATAAGCAATGTTGCCACATGGTCTTGTTCTTGACAGTTTGCTCCGGTAGGTAGTCAGAAGAGATCCTCATGGAGGACCTCCCTAAGATCAATGTTGGACATCCACTGTGATATTGTTCACCGTGGAGGTAAATGCAGTTGTCTGCTGAGGTACTTGTAACTAGCTGTCCCTTTTGAATGCAATTCTATTAGCCAGGTGCTTGAAGTCCACCAAGTACTGTCGACTCATAGAAGTCTTTGACTTGAGTCTCTCTTTTATTACAATTGGTTCATCTTTGGTCAGAAGAGGAGCTACCACACCAAGTGCTCCATCAACTTTGAGCTGATGATCTTAAAGAGACGCCTGTTTTTTACTTTTTCCTCAGGTACCTCAAAGCATCATTCTTGGCCCTGATGAGGTGTCTCATTTTCCTGGCAGGGGCACTGTTCCTGGCTCTGAGTTGCTCCATCCTCCATCTACATTGTTCACACGAGATTCGTTTTTTCTCCTGTGCTATGTAATCCCTTGTCTTCTTCACTCTTCCCGTGATGTTAGAAAGTGGCAGCTCTCTTTTAACAGGTTTTCGCTTGTGTGCAGTCTGACGAGGCGGATTTGGTATGCCACAGACAGTCGGCACGGTGTTGAGGCCTAACCTTTTCCTCTGTGGGTCAGAGAACATATGGGGCTCAAAGTGGTCTTGCAGAAACAGATGTCCCTCAGATAATTCAGAGGCTTCTTCAGAAGGTCTTCACGCCATGAGTTCACAACCCACCTCCTTGCTCTATCTTCATTAGATGACTATGCATAGTAACTATGCAGTGGGTTACGTCAAAAAATTAGGTCAAAACTTTGGAATTTGACTGAGACATCATAGGTTTATTACCTAATGCCAAATGGTGAAGATGTAGTCAGATGGTTTTCCAAAAAACTTTTTTTTAACCCCCCTCCATGGCAATGGGGTTTCACTACATAAGTTCAGTACATAACCGGGTGCTCAGATTTTGAAAGCCCTGTGACAGAGCTGTAAGCACTTTGTTTTCAGTTGCATTTGATCACAGCACTTCAGTTTAGCCTCTAGAAAGTAACTAAGCAGGTCCACATCAAACTTGTGATGCTGACCTAACATTCTTGTGGCTAAAATACTTTGGAGGCAGAGAGGGGACCCAAAAAGTCATCTTTTTTTCATTCCACTTCACCAGAAGGTCTCCAAGTGGATTCTGGCAACAAATCGAGGACGCCACAAGAGATTAAAAAAAGTTGAACTAGCCTACTACAGAGTTACTCTGTGGAGAAACTCACTCAACGTATACGACCCCTCCAGTGCTCTACGGTGGCCGAAAGTTCGGCAAAATCGGCCATTTTTCCGCGCCAAATACCCCTAAAGAGTAGCCCTGGCAGACTTTGTCGGGTTCGAATTGAACCCGAGCTTGCAGGTTCAAGTTTGAGTTCAAGTCGAGTCTCTTCCCATCCTCCAAATAACTTTTTCCAACTCTATAGCCAAAAACTTCATATTCGCTTTAGTAAACAATGACCAGGAAAAAGCCCAAAGAAAATATAATTTCCCGGTGATGGCAGTAATAAGGTTTATTCTACCTTTCCGGGGAGGTATTTTAGAAAACATCACAATTACTGCACTTATGCATCTCACAGATTTAAGGTCCATGGACATTCTCATCCTTCAGACAGGATTAGGGCTGTAACGAGACTGTCTCATCTCCAATATACTGACAAGACGAGATTGCCTCGATTTCGTCTCATCTCGCAGGAAGTGACGTCAGATACAAAAGTTTCTTCTCTCCCCAAGGAAACGTATTCTTGGTTGGTGCTTTTGCATGCAAGTCTGGATCAACCCCAGCGAAACTGCCAAAAGTCCCCAAGGAGCTTCCTATGTTGAAGACCTTAATGTTTGTCCCCTAGTCTGGTTGTTGTTGTTTATCCCCTCTCGCCAGCTGTCCCGAACGCAACCTTCGTTGCCTCGTTTCAAGTGTTAGGTTTGAGCACTCATTTCAAGGCCTGGAAGCCTTTGATGCTTGGCCTCACAGCCTCATTGATTGTATCATACGTTGTCATCTGGATCATGCGATCAAGCACTGATGCTCTGAGATGTGGGGATCTTACCAACCCCACAAAGAGGCTGGACCGGTCAGAGAAAGAGAAACCGGAGCTTTGGGCACACCATGATGCTCTACCACATGTCTGTGCACAAGTACTAACAAAGGTGTCTTCTACAGCACAATTTTGGCTATACTAACAATCTCTAGCAGCAATATAAAAGCTCCCAGTTGCCTTCGTCGTTGGTCGTGCTTTCTCTGGTCCGGAGGCTGCACGATGAGGCCTGAACCACTGTATTGGGGACTACGAGGTCAAGATTCCGAAGTCATCTTACAATAATTGCCGTGTGACACTTCCACAGTATTTTCCAATGTGTCCTAAGGAAACAGAGTGTGCATACACTGAGAACAAAGCAAGAGGAGCTTGGCAGCATCAGCAGCTTGTGGGACAACTTTCCATTCAATACATTCCTAAGCCATGACTTGGGTCGGAGGGCCCAAGAAACTTTTCAGGATAGAGAACACTGAAAATGTCAATACAGTTCGTACTTCGTATACTTCGGGCAAATGAACATATTATGTGCGACAAGATGTGCCAGTTTTTGTTCTTGACTATTGAGGCTCCACAGTCTGGCACCTCTGACGACTCTGACTCTATCACACTGCCAACCTCTGAGTCCAATGCTGTGGCACTGCTTCACTAGCGATACTGTGAACCCAACCTCGAAAACCTCAAGGGCAGGGGTGAAGTCGGTTGCGGCAAACCACAACCATCATGTGCTGACCAAGGTGCCCAAGCTGCTGTTGTAAGTCTTTGCACCTTTCACAACTGCAGCAGCGGGGATCACGTTGGATTGGTGAAGAGCGACGGGTGCATTATGTAGGAAAGTTGTAGGTGAATATTTGCATTCTCTGCTCCCAGAGCGTAAAAGAGCCACTGCATCAAACGCTTCACCTTGGCCTGGGTGATGTCGTAGGAGTTACACCAGCGGCACCACGACAGCACCAAGTGTCGGAGGCACTCGAAATCCCGCAGCACGTAGATCACTTCGGGCATGTTCATGACGCACTCGCGGATGGACAGGGGCAGCGAGAGCTTCTCCAGGCAGCGCAAAGCTGTCAGTTCACGCATCTGTCCCGGCGAGAGACCAGAGAATCCCAATGATGAATGCGGTTGCAGGGCGAGCTCCACCAGGCCAGGGAGGTAGTGGGCGATGCCGCATGTCAAAAAGCCGTTCACCAGGAGGGAGGACATGTCCCCCGTGAAGTTGAAGCTGACCACGTTCCTGTTGACGGCATTGGCATCCACTATCTCGTAGTTGGTGGGAACGTGGACGCACGTCTGGTCCAAACTGAGCTTGCACAAGCTGCGACAGTGGCGAAGGATTTCCACGAGGGGGATTGGACTCACTTTGCCGGCCCCCACCAACTTTAGGCGGGTGACGTTGCTAAGGCTAGACATCAGGCGACTGAAGTCGGTTAGTGGCAGGCTGTACGTGTTAGGGGAGTGCGTGGACGGGAACACAACCTCCAGCTCTTGAAGGTTTGCCGACAACTGTTTCCAGTCGACAGTGTTTATCATATCACTGAACCAGTGGGACTCGAACTGGTTAAAGGGAGGGAAGCTGAGCTCCTCCTGCCAGTCGATCGCCAGGCGAGTCAACTCGGGACACGCCTGAAGGAGGTACTTCGGCTTGAGCTGACGATCCACCACTTTAAGCTCTCTCAGTGTGCTGACAAATTTTTTGTCGTCCGCCTCAGCACCTGCAATGGCCAGCTTGAGCACTGAGTACGCGATCACTTTGTCACCGACATTGCGCCTGTGGAGACTGCCCACTTTGATTAGGGATCGGTCCTCCTCCATGAGACTGAAGGACTTCAAGGCGCGCATTCCTTTGAAAAACTTGTAGGCGTCCAGCTTGTTGAAGTTGCGGTGCTTGAACACGCCGAGACGTAGAGATTCCAGGCAGTGACGAGTCTTAGAACGGTGGTGGCAGAGGTGTCGGAGCCCCCTCTTGTTGAAGTGCTGGGTGCGATCAGCTCTCAGTACCTTGAGACCGGCAATGTCCGATATGCTCCTCAGAGCAATGTTAGAGCAAACTGGCAGGTGAAGGGACCTCAAACCCGCCGCATTTTCTTCCAGGAGCTCGCATAGTCGTTCCGTAAGGCCGACGAGGTCGTCGGAGTAGATGGTGCCGCCGCAGATTGACAGGGTCGACAAGTTGGGGCAGCCTGAGGGCGAGGAGAGGACGCTGTTTACCTGGCTGACAACGGTGTTGTAGTCCTCTACGCGGATCTTGCGCAGGTCCACTGACAATGCAGACAAGTCGGGGGCGAACAGCACTTTCAGGATCTTATGACAGCTGAGAAAAAGGAACATCACATGACGCTCTCGTACATCTGACCGCCTATGGACTACAGGGCAAGCTTACCAAGAGTAGACAACCTTGCACTCCCTATGGACCCTGCAGCGCATTCTCCCCGTGGCATCTCCGCACGGGTAACGCCAGGGGTCCCCAATGGGTATGAGTCTGGCCAGCAGTCGGGTTCTGATCTGCTGAGACAGGTGGTGTCTCAAGTGCGCGCGGACGCTCTCGTGATGGGACCCGAACGAGTTGGACCTGACCAGCAGCTGGATCGACCGGAGCAAGACGCGCTCGGCCAGGCCGAACAAGGCCGGGGGGCTTTTGCGCATCTCTCGCGGAAACACCGGGTCTGGAGGAGGCAAAGGGAATCTTTACGTGGTGAAACGTCAGAGCTCCTCTACTGCTACGTCGAGTACTTACCCAACGTTACGAAGGAGGCTTTGGACGGCCGCAGGAACCGGGGCTTCTTGTGGCCCCCGGGGTCAGAGTGATCCGAGCTTCGTCGCCGAGACATGGCGAGTGAGTCACCCCGAGAGGCCCGGAGAGGACGGATCCGGGACGGATCCGGGACGGATCAGCGAACAGACACTAAAGAATTGACAGCGACAAAATAAAAATAGGGAAAGGAGCGACCACAGAGTAAACCAGCATACGAAGTGTCATATACAGTGTATGTGGGTCGATGCAGCTGACTTCGACGCCAGCCAGGAGTCGACGAAGGCGCTCCAAGCGGTCAAGGGGGTGAACTACATACGTCTACATTCAAGGCAGGCCCACCGTCGTGTGGTCTCAAGGGATCACCCGTTTCAGGGACGAGAGGTCCAGCTCGAGCTCTACCATGAGCAACTTCACCTGGAAAAGACGGCAAAGCTGTGCACCAGAAGCGCAAAGGATGCGGTGACGAAGGTGTATAAGACTGGTCTGATGATAACCGCTGAAGTCACGGAAAAAACACTCGAACATAGACATGCAGCGATGACTCCTTAGCCCGAAGCATGAAGGGTACCTTGTCGCCCATGGACCTTGTCTCCGGTGACTCCGCTGTCGAGGCCATCATCTCTTTGAACGAGGACTCGATGACGAGATAAGCTTTCCGCATGGCCCTAAACGTCGACTCTGCGTTGTTGCCGGTCAGTTTCTTCTCCTTCACGTAGGCCAAGGGAGATGGCGGAGGCCTGAACACGCGGGACGGAGCAAAATTGAGCGCCTCACGGTCCACGTCGTAAGCTTGCGTCTCCTTCAGGTAGCTGTGTAAGCAAATGACTAAGTCAGTTCAAGAATTGGTATGTTAGTCAAATAGTTCCGACCTGAAATAGCTCTCCAATGACTTTGAGTATCTGCGGACAGTGTCTCGGTGTAACCTCGAAAGACAAAACTTCCTGAAGACGTCAAGGAAGGTCTGGCCCTGACAGACGACGTCGCCGTCCATGCCGGAGGAGGACCTCTGCGTCTGGTCGCTATGTCGTCGCGACTTCCGTCGCGACAGCCGTAGCGACTTCCGTCGCGATTCCCCTCTACGCGTTGGATGCGAGCTTGTCACCGCCGCCGAACTTGCCGGCGGACTTGCCGGCGCCGACGGCTCAATGTTCAATGGGGCCGTCGCCTCGGTGCGTGGCTTGTGGGGGCACTCGAGCATATGGTTGTGCAGACGCACGACTACTTCACGAAGTTCTGGGCCTAGGCAACAGGTCTTAGGCAACGGACGGGGGTTCATGGGTGAAGAGCGTGAAGCCTGACCATATTGTAAGGAGGTCATCATGCAAACAATGAATAAGTGAAGTCCCACCTTCTCAACGGGGTGCTTCAGCACACGTCCCACGTGCACATTCCTGAGGTGGCAGCCTTGGCCAGGACGCTTGCCGGCTTCTCGTGTGTGATCCAGGGACCAATCGGTGCCAAAAAAGGAATACCCACCTTGTGGCGTGGGCTGCGTTTCCCAAGATTGGCCCCTGGCTGGGTCACTCACCGGTCCACCATCGGCGCTGTCATGATTGGGCCGGGCTTCTTCGTGTTCACCTAAAGTTAATTTTAGGGCTCATTTGCTTATTACTGGACAGATTTTAACCTTTCTCATCTAACAAAGCAGAATTCAGATGCGACTTAAATACTTCTGCCTCTACTATGAATGGTGTTAGTAGTTAATGTGTGCTTACAAGTCTCAATAATGTGCTACTACTCCGCCATCAATTGCTCCAAAAACGACAAGGCCAACCTCAGCGTGACCTTCTTCAAGAGATAAGGAGAGGGCAAAGAAAGGGGTCATTGACGCCGGGGAGGCTGATTTCCCAAACACGCCATTAGATTACCTGACCACAACTGTGCTGCCTCGACCAGCCAAATGGAATTATCGTCATCCGCGGCTTCATAGTCATCCGCGGCTTCATCGTCATCCGCGGCTTCATCATCATCCGCGGCTTCATCGTCATCCGCGGCTTCATCGTCATCCGCGGCTTCATCGTCATCCGCGGCTTCATCGTCATCCGAGGCTTGATAGTCATCCACAGCTTCATCGTCATGGTCGAACTTCCTGAGCAGGACCTCGTCCTCTTCGACACTGGATGTCCAGTATTCCTTCTTCCAGAAAGACATCTTTCCAGCTCTTCCTTAGACACGGAAACGGTTTATTTTCACCCCAAACCAGTCGCAACCCCGTTCATCCATCCCTCGCCCCCCCCCCTTCCGGAAGCCCAAACCCTTGTGTCTAAACCAGCAGAGCTGTCCGGACGCCAACTTTCCCGGCCCGACCAGCCCGCAGTCAGGCCTACTTACCCCTGGCTATCTTGCATCCTTTGGGGGGGGGGGGGGGGAAGACCGCGCCCGGGGGGGGCGGCCCCTTGGCCCACCCTAACTT
>JAAUXU010152575.1_pt1 | contig 82146 bp, 62 predicted proteins | sample 7278151 | NCBI WGS metagenome assembly JAAUXU01 (sample SAMN14350113, study PRJNA611818) | marine sediment metagenome | isolation source: surface marine sediment (1.8m) | place: French Polynesia: Moorea | collected 2018-08 | reverse complement strand
CTTGAAGCTCTTGAACCCCAGGTCCTCTTTTATGGCCTTGCAGATGGTGGTCCTGTGCACACCACAGTTCTGGGCCAGCTTGGACATGGGGTGCCAGGGTTGGCCTCCAAGGACCTTTTCAAGCCAGCCATGAACCTGGGAGTCCTGATCTTGTCACTTCTGGGCTCATGTTCCTTCCTCTGGGATGTTCCACTCTTGTCAAACTTCTTGCAGACATTATACACAGTCAACCTGGGGTAGTTGAGGAGCTTGTAGATGGCCGCGGGGTCATGCCCTGCACAATAGAGCTCCACGATCACCGACCTCCTTTCTTCCTCCGTTGTTCTTGAGTCTTGTTTTGAATGAAAAATTGGAAGGAAAGATAGTGTAATGTCTCACCAAACCTCATACAAAAAAATATTCTGACAGCTTTTTCATCTGCTGAGATATTTGCTTTTGAAAATTGTCCGAATTCATTGTCGCATCCCTGTGATGAGTGGACGGCCACATCTCCTAAAAAGTTTAAGTGATTTCTACCCGGGAAAAGTGGTCAAAACATGAAAAAACAACAGCAACTCAACACACTTAAAGCGCTGTAGGAAAACTCAGGATTCTTCTGTAAAAATTTCAGTCCATTTCATCCACGTCTACCCCCTGAAAAGGCCAAATTATCTTCTGTTTGGCATGGCCTCTCTTTCAGGTGACTTCCTTTTGAGCACCCTCGCACCAAAATGGGCAGCCTGGACATTGACCCAGTGTACTCAACATTGTGTCCCAGTATCACATCTACACGTTCCACATCAAAATTCCACCTGAACACGTTTCAGTACAGCGTAGCAGGTGCCGTGATGACCGACGCAATTACTTACGGCAAGGACTGTATGGACTGACCAACACAAGTGGTTCACCCCTGGACACAACACGAAGAATCTCCACTGAAACCCAAGTAATATGCACGTTTGCTCTGAGTCTAAATTAGTTCCCACGATATGGACGCATTTTTTTAGCAGAACTTACTGCATAAAAGTGCGACTGTATGTGCGGCCCTCGAGCTAAAGTGCACATCATTTGGGTGTGGATAAGATTCTTATCATTCCATGAGGAGCTGAACCAAATCTGTAACTCAGTCTTGTCAAAAACTTATGGCCAATAAGAAGTGTGAGCTGAACGCACTCAATACGATGTGTCTTAAGGATGTGAGTAGTGAAATAGCTTTTTCACAACGTTTTCAATTAAATTATTCTAGCCAAAGGTCAAAAGCATCATTTTCTGGAAAAAACTTCTTTAATTGGGCCTGCTGATAATGTTCTGCACACATCCATAGGTAGGAAAGCATCGTCGTTGTGTGTGAGGACTTGAGGTGCACAGTCTTAGTTTGCAATTCCTCTTTTCGGCAGATGCCCGATGCTATCCTGAAATGGGACTCCAATGGCATCCCTTCCACTCTGGCCTAATCGTGGCAAGGGGGACAGCATCATACTTGATTACACATGAAGAAGAAGATAAAGGCAGACATGTGATGCTTGACACAAACTTTGACCATACATCCTCTTCAAGGCCACAGACGACCGGGAGAAAGAGCTCAACGTCAGCAGCTTCATTCAGATTCACGATGCTGTCAACAAGAGGCGCTTTAATCCAAATGGAATGGTCTCTTAAGAGAAGGAAAATAATTCAGCTGGAATGGACTGGCCTTGGGCCTGCACGATGAGAAGTGCTTCTTCAACCTGAACACACCCATATAATACTTCAGCTTGCCCCCTGGGCAACATTACTGCAGTGAGGGAATAACCCCCAAAGGTCTCACCTTTGGGCCAGATCGTCCCAGTAAGCATGAACCGTGGAATATTCCGTTGTTGCAACGGGGAATGCCAGCCAGTGACGTCATGGAGAGGACAGAAGATGGCGACGAGGACCTCTTGGCTGGCAGAGAGAAGAGACTCATTTCTTCGAGGGGACGCAAGAAGGAGCAGCAGCTCTCATTTCTTTGCTTGCCGGTGGGAGCACGTGCATCGACACCCCAGACGACTCCACCGAGAACAAGAGGACGCTTGCAGCAGTCCCGGCTAACAGGGGCTGCTCGGGACCACGACAGGATGCCCACAGTCTTCGCCACCAGAGGCTGAGAGGATAATTCGAAGACACCAACACTTGCAGCGCACTGACTCTCTGTACATACGTTTGGTCCTTCCTTGACGCCAGAATGCTCTGTAGCCACAGTTAAGTGCAGTCTCTGACTGTCACATCGGAAGTCTGTCTGTATCTTTAAGAAAGTGCACGTCACACATTCCTTGTTCTGTGTCACACACATGTATTTCTGTCACTAACAGCATGTTTATGGAGGCTTGTTGAAATTACTGCCTACATCAAACTATGCCATGGCCAGCAGCACTGTACAATCACATTACTTGTTATGGCTTTTGCAACTCACCGCTACGTACCTGTTGCGTAGTCTGGTTTACATGCATAGGGTGAGCACTATTTGCCTTGAAAGTAAATCAAGTCGTAGCTCCGCTATAGGTGCATGAAATGAAGTGTTACTTACATCAATGGAGAGGTATAACATCTATGACGGAGTTCCACGGCCCTTGCTCATGACAGAAATCAGCGTCCGGTGAATCGAAATTGAAAGCAGTTGATGCGAATACAAGAAGGAGAAAAAATTGCACTCTGATGTTCAAGTAACAAACACCGAGCATGAAATGAGAGGTTGAGACCCCCGAAGTGAAACAGTGACACTGACATTCTCATGTGTCTTTTTAAAAATACTTTTCAAGTAACTTACTTCGATTCACACACTTGAAGTTTTGAGTGTTTTCCTTCAGTTTATCATTTTATGAATTTAAATGCTCTAAGTTGGTCCGAGGTCAGCTTCAGGAAGTGATCTTAAAAATGCACAACATTGACATATGAGCTTATGACTGGAAAGTAAAACTTCTTATGAGTTTTCAGTAGAAGCATTTCTGTTCACGTCATTCTGGAGGAAAAACTATGCATTGCGTTAGGGGGCAGATTCACTTAAAGAGCAGATTCAAGCCATGCAATGCAAGACAGCTTCTCCTTGACTCGAGATTTGCTTGTACTGGGTTGGCTGCCCAATGCCTACACTGTAGGACACAAGATAATGTCTTGAGAGGCATCCAAATCAGGCACTCCAGTGGTCTCAGGCATCCTGCGTCATGGCCTTGAGGTCAAGTTCCAAGTCCTGGCCGATGTTTTGAAGAGGTACCAGATCATCTCAGGCAAGTAGTGTATGTGAAACTGCCATGGCTTTTTCGTCACAACTTCTAAGGAAAGCAACCACGCTTTTCGAGGCCAACGCCGTGCAGCACGAATGCATCGTGCTGTACATAGCGTACATTGAGATCACTGTGCTGATCCTCGTGACGATGTGTAATAAACACACCCGCTAAGAAGCGCTGCTTTAGAGTGAAAGATTATCTTCCCGTCAATTTCCATTGTCCGGACGGCGCCCTCTTGATCATGACAACGAGGCGGAGTGGCGCACCAAGGCTTTCACCGTCAGCATGACGCGCTCCGTGGGTCTGGATCAAAGCTTGTTCGTCATGAGTCTTTCGTGCTGCAGCTGAAAGGGTTGGTGATATCTCAGAGGAGGAACTTTCTATGTTCTTAAAGTTTACCGAATACGAGCACATTAACGCATGCGCAGCACAAGAATGTAACTGGGCGTTTTGATGAGCGCGCTAATAAATGTTTGCTTATACCGTAGGAACTCCCGCTGGTTTTGAGAGTCGCCAGTACACCGACCTACCCTGCTCAGCATACATGTATATGTTTATTGGCGTAGATAAACACATGCATGCGTGCGGGCGACAGTCACAATTACCCATGTAGTACGTGCTGAACGTACCACAATGCACATGCAGCACGTTGTGTTATGCTTGGTCGCGCATAACTTTCAGACCAGCCAAAAACGACGAGATGAGCAAGAGGGTTGACGTCATAATAGTAGAGAGCAAGAAGCAAGAGGCAGCAGCAGTAAAGGGTCGTCGCCACTACCGTCGTCGTCGTCGTCGCCCTCTGTCTCAGCCATGAATGCCGCGCAGTGTGTGCAAGCAAGAATAACGTCCGTCCCTCGGCCACGGCCGACCAAGACACCAACAACATGTGCACAGCCACCCCCTACTCCGACCTCTCCCAAGAGCCCGGCAGCCACCCCGTGGAAGTCATGACACCTCTTTGTTTTCTTTCTGGCTCACTCAGCAGCAGCCTTTTGCTGCTCCTCTTTTGCCCCGCGTGCTCTTTTGGCCGGCCGCGAAAACTGCCTTCGTCGTCGTCCCCCCTCCCGTGAAGGCGAAAGCGCCAGAAGCGAGCTCGGAGCAAGTACGAGCACTATATGAATCGCGTTGACTTTCGGGACTCCGTCATTCCGCCAGAGTCCGCGGCCAGAGGAAGTAACAAAGGTCCAGAGGCGGGCGGCAAGGGGCGGCTGCGGCAACGAGTTCAACTTGGCCGAGAAGCATCTGGTAAGTGTACCTGAGCGACCTGTCCCTGTTCTTCGCCCCCGCGTGCCCGCAGGAGGAGCAGGCGAGAGTTTTTGTTCACGCGTCAAAATCACTTAAGCTTTCCCCGCCTGTGCAGTGGGTCCTTCGGTGTCCACGATGTCGACAAACGTTAACAGTAGAAGTGTTGTTGCTGTTAAGAACCACTCCAATGTACAAGTCCAAACATCGCCAATGTCACGACTCTTTGGTCAACGGACTTGACTCTGTGCAGGACAGCGGAGAGGGCGCAAATCCAAGGTTGGGTACTTGTGTCACTGAAGTCGGGGGGACAGCAGAACGAATGTTCAGCTCCCGGGTAATTACTACACTCCGCATGAATATTTCAAGCGCGCACACGAGCAGCAACGAGAAAAAAGTAACATTAGGAAATGAGGCACTTTTGGCGGGTCAACGAGGATCTGCTGTTTTTTAACAGCATAATTACAGGACCTCGGCAAAAAAGCAATTTCCCACCTGCCCCTCCCCCAAATAATCGGTTACCATTCTGTGCATCCGGAAGACTAAGGCCCACTTGGAGAGACTCACGACAGTTTCACCGTGATACTCGACCAATTCTCCAACCCCATGACTTCATCCGACAGCTGAGGTGTCCACATTCCTGGACTGGCAACCTTCCGTTCAACGACTGTGTCTTGTTCCCTTACTTTGAACAAAACATTGGAAAGTCATGTAAATGCTTATTTTTTGACACATGGACGGTCCCAAAGTACATGTGACTTTGACATAAAACTACGTGAAATCGTGCTTTTGACCGTATGAAGCACCACTTGGGCGTCTTAAGCCATCTAAAGGACAAGGTCAATGTGGGTCCCTGGGACCAAGGGTGCCAAGATCCAGGCTGGGCTGGAGAAGGACTCCGGCTGTCTAACCGTCCTCCACCTCTTGAAGGGGGTACAGGAGCTGTTGCATAAGACAGGGACTGCTCTCCCAAGTCGCCTTTCCACGTCTGACGTTGCAAACGTGCTGTTTGCCCTGATCACCAGTGCCAACATGGAGAGGACGTTCAGCATGTTCAAGCTCAGAAAGGAGAATTTCTATCACCCCTTTCCTTTGTCAACTCCGGATCCCATAAGTAATTTCCCATGATTAAAACCGCAACTGTACCAGCTTCCATCATAAACATTAAAGGCTTCATTTCTCGACTTTTGGATGATATTGTGATATTTCATTACGGTAGAATCCCGACTTAGAGTGCATTTTCACATGCTCAGACTTTTCAGCTTTCGACTGGTTAACCATTTTTTTTACTGCGTAGGCGCAATCCCAGTAATCAACTTTTGGGTTTTGTGAGACCTTGCCTTCGAAGACTCTTTTCTGAGGCCTTCATTGGCCATTTTTTTAGATGCTTCAGCAGTAACATTTTTGAATTTTTTGCGTGGAAATCCTCCTAATACATGTACCAGCCTATCCAAGATGAGCTCAACTGATACTTGGTGCACATTTTTGCAACATCTCTGCTTAACTTTCCGATGTCTCCTAATAACATATCTGCGGTGGACTAAAAAAAGCAGTAAAAGGGGCTCCGTGAACCACTACAGAAAGTCAAGGCTCTTAAAAAATCACAATTCACTCGGTTGGAGAGGAAGTCAAAACAACCGTTTTATTTGATGCTGTATGGCCAAAAGTCTGCCTTCATCCTCTCATATCCTCCTCCAGTGACAGTATGACAACATCCATATTACAGTGGAATTCGAACAATCGGGATCCACGGGAATGAGATGTCTGGATAATAGTGATTGATTTTCCGAATAATAAAACGTATTGTTTAAAAGCGGAGTTAAATGCGGGAATAAGTGAATTTTGGTTCTTGGGGTCTGCCAATCTTGGCATTTGATGCATTCTGTGCAACCTGACAGATTTTTTACTTTTTTGAGGTCACAAGTTTGAAGCAAAACTCCATCTCTGGCATGTGAGGCAAAGACTATTTGTTCGAGAAAGAAATAAGCAATACTTAAAAGTACAAAAAAGTACAATACAAAAAAGTACCACTTCTTTCACGGGTGTCAGAATCTTTCACTTTTTCAAGCGCTTTTGTGGATAAAAGTGTGAATTAAGCAAATCAAAGGAACAAAGTGTAGCGAGGTCTGCTCATACATATCTAAGAAGTTATGGTTCTACTGTGTCCTTGGTCAGATGGATCGAAAAAGGTCACGAAGCATCGTTTAAAGTCTTTGGGCGGCCTCAACAAAGCTGTCCGCACTTTCAGGATGTCTGGTCCGATGGGATTTTTGAGGTCCCGTTTGTCCGGGTTCCACTGCAGCTGGCAAGATATTGATGTGTGAGATTTGCGCTCTCACAGTCCGATATTTGCATGCGTACCAATGTAGACTCATCTCGGTTCGGCGTTAGTCAATATAAATTCCTCGTGTATCCAATTCCTTATACCTCATGTCAGAAAATCGGTGCGTGTTGGAGTATAATCGAGTCTGATCCGAAATCCGATTGCTCACAGTCCAAAATCCATACATAGACTTCGGTTGCAATCTTCGTATTTGTGTTTATAGCGTGGTCGTAGCGTCAGTTGATGACGATTAGATTCTTTGTAAACAAAGAGTAATTCGATGATTGTGGACGGTGGACAACGTTATTAGGGAGGTGAAGAACTAGATCTACAAGGGCAAGTTATAATTTTGCCGAAAAAGTGAAAGTAATGATTTTCGCGAAGGAAATAACGGAAAGTGGCCTTTTGCGGGCCTTGTTGGCCTTTTCGTATGCTTATTTGTCGTCACAGCACTCTTGAACAACTGCTGAGCCAACAGTTTCGTGTGAATGGTTCCGGTCCATCCTTGCTCTTCCTCAATTCTCCTCACTCAAAAGTTCCGTGACAGGATGCGCAAGATCGAGCCAACTGTTCAACTCATTGAGAGGCGCTTCCTGGAGGATTTTTTTTCTCCTCTGTTTCGCAAAATATAACGCAGATCCTCTAACTGACTTGACAGGGATGAGAAAAGTCAGGGGCATCAATGATGCTATTGTCGACTTTCAATCTTCGATGGGCCAAACCAGGGAAAAGAGTAAGAATGACTCAATTTCTCGAAGGGTTTTTTTCCGCGGCCTACCAATAATTTCTCAATAGCATTGTTTATGGGTGAAATTCCGAAGTGACCCAAACACCTACCCAATGCGATAGATAGATGAGTACAAGTGGGAGGTTCGTGAGTCAGTATTACCGGGTGTCTCGAAGTCCGAGGACAATTCTTCAGTGTCCTGACAGGTACGGTACACCTGGTCCTTTGCTAGCATTCGTTTCAGGTTGTCTGGGCTCAGTCGAGTTACAAATGCACTGCATAGGAAAGGGGGGAGGTAAATAACAAGAGACCTGAAGGGTGTACACGCAGGGTTCTAGAGAGCGCGCATGAACACATGGGTTTTCTTATGTGGGTATACAGTGTATGCATACAGAGTGCATATCTGTGAGCAGATCAGTGTTCAGAGTTTCCTGCCTGCTTTAAACGCTCACAGCTCGGCAACCAGAAAGTGTTGGGCAATGTTAAAGGTAGCAAAAGAACCATTAACATGTCGACTTTTTTTCAAAAAAAAAAAAGAAAAACCATGTTGCACCTTTGTGCAGAGAAACCCTGTGCGCTGACTGTGCACCCTGTTTGACACCCTGTGTAAAGCAGTTCTGTCCAAAAAGAAATGCTTGCCAAAAGAGATGTCTGCGGCGGCCACCGGCAATCCCTTGGTGCCCATTGAGGACTGCAAAAACGACCGGAAAAAGCCCAAAAGGACTAGAAATTTCTGCTGATCAAAAAAGTCCTTCATTTTGAATGGCATGAAATCGACATCGTTTGTGGTTATTTTACTGCCATTGACATTATTCAACAGTTCCTGGCTGCCTTCAATTAAAAAAAAAATTCATTTTCTTGCTCTTTAAAGGTCGACATTTTTAGTGGTTATTTTTTCTACCTTTAATATAGTCCAACAGTTTCTGGTTGCCGAGCCTTAAGCATTTGAACCAGGCAGGAGACTCTCGATCAGCTGTCTGGATACGTACTTTCTATAAGCATACTAGCTAGCGTGCTCCGCCGAAAGCAACGAGAATGGCACTTCTGTGAGTTTCACAGAGGGACTGGGATGGCAACTATGCGTTGCAGTCGAATGGCAACGAGTGATGTCGTCGGGCTCAGTTGGTCCGGACCGACCCAAAAGCGTTGCCACACCCAGTGGAAGTGTGACCGGCTGGCAAGCACATGGACTTGGTCCCCCGTCTGCAGCACACTTTCGGTACTCCAAATCCGGGACTACTTTGAATGCTGGCACTCTTAAGATGACTGAAGGTCCTGTTTTTGTTCTAACCATTTTACTTTTAATAGATTTTTAGATCATTTTCCAGATTTTAGCACTCAAGCCCGAATTTAAAGTGAGCAAGTTCACTGAGGACTGACATTTGGTCGGTCTTTTCTCTACTGCTGACATAGCCTTCTGTCCCCTGGTCCGGACGACACCAATAATGGCAACCCGATGTCACGGACTGGAGTGGTGCTGCCACGGATCCGGGCATCCGAGATCCAGATCTTTGCTAATTTTCAAGTGACCCGGTCGGAGATCCGGACCTTTGTGTCGAATGTTCCAGAAAATGAGCGGTAAAGTTGTTGCTGTTCCGATTTGTAGTGGAGTCGTTTTTCCTTTCTCCTATTCTGGTACCTAATGCTACGATCCGGATCCGATCCGAATCCAGCCTGTTCTCTTGTCAAGGTCTGATCCCAATCCAGGATCGTCTGCGTCAAAATCGTCAGAGGCAAAGTCGCAGTCGATGAAAAAGAATTTCCCCAGCTTTTTTTCTGTTCGTGTGCACGTAACTAAATCCGAAATCCCGACATTTCTCCCTTCCAAAATATCCGCGGCAACGGATTGCAGGCAAATCGGGCACCGCGTCCATGGGCGGTCCCCACAGTTGTGCATGCGATATGGGTGCGTCCCTCACACACGTCCCTCTCCCCTCCGGGGACATTGCCGAGAGGTGCGGCGACCCCATTGCGGCCCGCGTGCCCGCGTACCCGCCCGCCTGCCTGCTGTCCCTCACCATTCCTTTTTCCACCGACGCTTTTACCTGATTCTTCTCACATATCTCTGGTTGAGTGCTCGCCATAAGTAAACACACACGTTCTGTGCGCACACAGCACGCACGTATTATTGATATTTGGTCCTCTTTCTTACATGGTGACAGCCAGAAAGAGATTTGCTGTTCGGATAAGAAGGTTAAGGAGGCATAAATGCTGTGATGCTGGCATTGCCAATGGTGAAAGCTCCGTCACGGATTCAACTGGCGGTTTGTGCTTTCAACGAAGTATCTAATATTGACATTTTACGCTTCGTACATCGAGTACTTCACCGTGCGCGACGCCATCGAGGGGCAAAATGGCTACAATTTTCCAGGCGTTCAAAATTTTCAAGCGAAGACAGCAGAAATCAGTGTAGCTTTGACCAGAAATCAGTGTAGCTTTCCGGGTCGTCTGTACGTACTAGTAAGAATACTAAAATAATAACGTATTCAGCACTATATTGATAGATATATAAAGTTGCCTGTCAGTCTACAGACAGAACAGCAATGCATGCTGTTTTCAATTGTCTGACTCCTAACGAATAAAAAGCATCTGGCAAAGACATTTCAAGGTTACATCAAAAAAGCCAATAGGCGTTTGAAAACTTTGCATGAATACACCTGGAGGAGGTGGAAAGATGAAGACCATGGGCGAATGCAGTGAGAAGAACTCTTTCAGCGACTCTTCTAATGTATGATGTAAAATTGTTGTCGATTTCAGTTTTTACAGATGTGACTTGTGCATATACCAGAAATTTCGCTTTCAAACATATCTCGGTAGGCAAGGTCAAGGGACAAAGTAAATACAGGTCGTCAGGTTTTGCCTCTCGATGGTGTTATTCAGCCAATAAGAGGCTGAATCATGACACGCACACATGTCCGGCTCCTACAGCAGTGCGACATGTCCGACTTGCTCAAGAACAACAACCTGGGCAGCAAGCAGAGCCTCCATGCGGAACAGGCTTTCGAATTTTTCAGTTTGAATCATTTTAAAGCACTTTCAAGGGACTGCGTGAGACGGAGCAGGAAAGTGGCTCATTTTACCGCAAGTGCACAATTAAAGGCGTGACGCACAAATTAGGCAGAGACTCTATACTTTGCTCGTTTTTAAACTTTTTTAAAGTAAGTACTACCTAAAAGAAGTGTGGGTTAAAAGACAGTTTAAAATGTCTGTAAAGCTGCTTGATTTTTCGAGCATCCACCTCAGACCGAAAAAAGTGGGACTCCCTGGGAAACACAACCTCTGAAGCAGAATTTTCTTCATTTTCTCCGCATGCTTGAAAAAGAAGCAGAGAGCGAGCGGAACCAATAACAGTTGAAGACTTTTGCTTCTTATTTGCTGTCATTTCCCACGCAAACGGCATGAGTCCAATGACACTCTTTTATTTTTAATACAAATGACTTTGTCGAAGACAACCGATACATTTGGGAAATGTCAGTGTTGTCAAAATATGAGTTTTCCTAGGAGTAGTGAGTAAAAGTTCGGTTTTAGAGGAGACCTTAAGCTTTCTATAGAGGGGTGAACAACTCCTGCCGCTCAGTCCAGCCAAGGGTTATAAAGGGTTGCCAGAGTTCGACCCTTGGCATGCCTCTCTGAGGGAGGCCCTCTTTTTTCCGTCTACATGAGCTTGTAACTTGATTACTACTCAGGTTCTGTGCAGGGCAACTAATTCACTCTTTATGTTGCAACCTTGCTGAATTAGTGGCACTGCAGCATTGATGTACATTTAGAAAATAAACTGACAAGTCTGTTGCCAAAACCTAGTCAAAGACTGCGTTCAACACTGAATTTCCTGATCAAGTGGTGTCAAAACCTTAAAAAAAAATCCTTAGCAGGACGTTAGGACACTATGAAGATTCGAACAAAATATGGCGCACCCTGTGGGTCCATTCGGCAACCAACAGCCCTGCAACCAGATTTGTACAAAGTGGCTTTTCTTTGGCCTTGACGACATGCGTTCTAAATGGCCACGAAAGGCCTTGTGCGGGAATTTCTAATTCCCCCTCCGCCGCCGCCGCCACCGCCACCGCCACTAATACCACCACCGCGGAGGACTTCACAACCTCGCCGCTGTCCTTGCATGTATGCTGTATACTGAGTGAGTCACGTCAATATTGTGTTAAGACGCCTTGTCAAAGCTGAGCGTCGAAGTGTTGGGCCACCCTGTAGGCCCCGTCTGACGCAGCAGCAGTACAGGAGCCATCGATGTCACCCAAGTCGTCTTTGTTGCTCCAAGCCCGGGCGTCTCCGCCGCACGTACGCACACATCATCGAGAGAATAATGCAGGATCATGAGGCGACTCCACTATTTCATTCTTTCAAAGAATTTTTGATAAGGTCCCAACGAACGCTCTTATAATCCATTCTCTTTGACAGAGATACAAAGCAGATTTTGCCATCACGCCAAAAGCAAGAGAGCAGAAATAGAAGAACTGCACTGCAGTCTGATGATTATAAAAGTGTGCTAAAAGAGAATTTTTTTCCTTCGTCCTCAATCTTCGCACAAACACGCTTGAAACAACTGCTTTCCAGCCTGCAGCAAACTCTCCCCGGGGCACAAAGCAAACGTGAAGGCACGCACGGTGGCAAAAAGAAAAGTGTGCGTGTGAGAGGTCATGACATGGTTCAGATATACACATAGATAGGTATTTGGCGCCTTCTCCGATGTCAGCAAGGCCATTAACGCTCAGTAACAGTAGGAGCAATTCCAAACCTCACTCCTTTTTGCTGGTTCCATTGTACGGAGAACAGTGAGACAACATTAGGCTCGATTTCGATCCTCCGACAACCCAAAAAGGTGCTTTCATGTGGTCCACGTTTTGCAGGCATCGCACACTTCGGGCTGCCACACCGAAAGTAAGATATTCTTAGGTTTCTGCTACTCAGCGGAGAAGATTATCGATGACGTCATCGGTGACGTCGCCATCGTTGAGAAAGATTTTTTTTTCTCTTTGGCTCAGTCCATGTTGGTAGCATAAATCATGTGAAAATACCTCAGACAGAAAGGCTTTTGTTGGTCTCTTGGATAAAGGAGTCAAGTTTGATCTTCTTTCTGTGCCTCTGGAGTGATTTTTCAACTGGCACGGAACAGGACCACCATTTTGTCGTCTCCTCCCTCATCTCAACAATGGGTGTACCCGCCCCCCCCCCCCCAAAATGGGCTTTCTACACTGCATTCGTAAAGTCCTGATGGGGTTTAACTCCGCCATATCTTTGCTTCTCAAGCTTTGGTCATCCAGATCTTTGAAGATGAGGAATCTCCAAGTCTTGTCACAGTGGCTTCACAGTCGAGATTTGCAGGCGTCATCACAGTTTACTTACCGCACTTCGAGATGTTTTCCATTTATTGAGACAACTTTCCTGAGAGTTTTGGCCGTGGGTGACATTTTCATTCTTATGCCATTAACGGCTTATAACATCGGAATTGGGGCGGATCCATGGGGAAATGCCTACAGAGCATGCAAAAATCCTGTTAGGTTATCTAATGTAGTGCAAGCATCATCGTATTAACGCCATAAGCTCATTGCTACCACACGTTGATTTTGCTAAGATGTAGTGAGGCCAACTTTTTGTGGGGCGAAGTAACTTTTGTGAAGCGAATTTGCATGAAGTCTGTTATTCTAGATTCATAGTGATCACTTTTAACGGCGACTTTCAAGCTGCATTAATTGCATCCAGCCCTGTGTAAATAGTCAAAGTCGCCGACAGAAGTCACCCTCGGGTAACTTTGATCGTAGTGGTGTGACCAATGCTCCGGGTCGACCCGGAGGGTTGAATACAGGAGATTAGAACAATGTGTCAGGGAAACCCTACTAAGTTCATGAGTTGACTCCATCACCATCGAGCCGGTGAACTCGGCAGAGCTCCTGTAAAAAAAAAGCAAATGAAAGATGAAAGTCCCACGTAAAGTTGGACGTAAAGTTGGAGTTCACTTTTGCATTTGCACAGAATCTTAAGTCCTTTCCGACAAATGCGCATTGTGATGAGGATGTGACCACCAGCCAAACCACCAAATTTGGTTGGAAAATCATCAAATTGTCTGCCAACTCTGCACCATTCTGGCACGGTCGCCCTCGCACTCCCTTTGTTGTCTGTGTCTACAAGAAGAGATAGGAAAATTAGTTTTGTCGGAGTGTGCAAAACTTGCGGGTCAGTTGCAAAATTGCAATTTGAGCATAGCTCTATCGTACTCTTCAGTCTGTCGAGGCTGCAAGTATCCCAGGTCGATTCGGCAAAAACAGGTATTTGCTGAATGATGCCCATTTTGAGATGTTAAACCTGAAATGAATGAATGAATGACTTTGTTAATGACGCCAACGCGTAATGGTCTCTCTATTGAACTGTGGAACTTAGACGGGTTCTCGACTTCCGCAAGTTCCTTTATTTTGAAATGAACTCAGTTAGGGATTAGTTCCAATTTGAGTCGCGTGGAACCTCAATCCTTTTCTTCAGAGGAACTTTTAACAACCCTTTTGACTACTAATCTCCGGGCTGACGATAACATGACAACATTGAGTCGTCCCTGTGGATCTCGTGCCCCCGCTCCGGACTTGGTGATCAGACAAATCCCTTTCATTGATCTGTCAACCTGTCGGGACTTGGAGCAGGTAACGTGTCCTTCACCGGCCTTCTCGTCGACAAACTCCTTCGGGGAACTGAGAGAATTGCATGAGTCGTTGGCCGCAATTGTACGGACTCTTCCGAATCATTTATGCCGGAGGACGCGGTCTGAGTCCCCGATGCCGCATTCCATGTGCACGAACGACACCGCTGTCACGCGCATGCATGCGCTTACTGCCAGGAAACAACGTTTGCTCAAGGTTTGTGGCGAGAGAGGCTCCGAGTAGGATTCGTGCGCACTAAGGAAGTGCAACAATACTTACTTGCCCATAACTTTTTACAACGTCAAACCCTCCCTCACCCCGGCGGTTGATCTTGGTCGTTGCGCGAGCGTCATTTGGACACTCGCTCTTCCACTCACCATGACAGAAGCCCTTAAACCTGCCCCTAGATAAATCAATTGATATGGACTAGGCAAATATTAAGACTTTCTCTATGGTGCTTTGCAGTACAATCAAGTGTCCTCTGATCTCGTTCAGACCTATAAAGCTTGCTTATCGTGGCTTATCCACTCACACAAATACACGGCGAGGACATTGGTCGAACGATCAATCTTCCGATTTATATGAGTACCTAGGGTGGACCAAAACTAACCTCGCATGAGTAGGGGCCTTTTGGTCAGCCAGTGAGGAACGTGAGGGAATGCATAACCTCTGGTGGATTGAAATCGAAGTTTTGAGAACTTTCTGAATTGGATCAACATGAAGCAAGTTGCTGTTTTGCAACCGCTTTGAAACTGTTCAAACAGATGCGGATGATGTTGTTCTTAGTCCGATTCGCCAGACTCATGTTTGCAGGTGGGTCGGGTGAGGAATGCGAGTTCCTGCAACCAAGACCAAGATCAGCTGCAGTACAGTCTGAACGTCGAACCTGGCGTCGGTTTACTTCTGCTCCACCCTGTTGGGTACACCCACTGCGCGTACATACGCATGCGTACACGAATATTTAACGAGGTATTGCGGGACTTATCTGAACGAAATGACAGTAAACAAGGGAGAGCTTAACTCGCCATGCAGGCTTGCTTGTTCTAGCTAAAATGTACCGTATGGCCCAGAAGTGGCGACGCAGCTATGCCAGGCAGGACCATTTTTTAAATCTCTTTCTGCGTGCTATATTTGTTGTCAGACACCATTTGAGAACATTCTAGTGCAATGGAATGAAGAATTGATCAGTTTAGCGGTCTGTTGTTATAACATCAGGATGTTAGGTCGACATTACAAGCTTGAAGTAGACGTGCTTGAATTGATGACACCAGGGCCATCCAACGTGTTCTCAACAAAGGCAAAGAACTGGCTGAAGTTGACGCGGGTGCGCAGCAATATGACATTCTTACGTGACACCGAGATGACATGTTTATCTGACCATTCTATTCATTGACCGCACCAATCACTTCCTTACCATGAAGAACTACATCACCAAGGTTAAGGGTGATGAAACCAGGCGCAAGGAGATCGTGGGTCCTATCAAGGCAGGCAAGACCGGCACTGAGATATTTCACTGAAACAGTTTTATAAATATGAAGTGCTACATCCTTTAGTCCTTCTCACCCCTAGGCAATTTTTTTGTAACCTATTCCAATTGTGTCCCTACTCTTGGGCCACACGGTATGTATATCAGAGCTCGTTTAGCACCGTAGGAACAGCGCAAGCTCTGCATGCCTCGTGTTCCTGGAAAGTTACGTTCACAGTAAAAAGAACCACAAAAAACCCTCGTAACCCCAGTATTTTAACACCTCTTCTCAAAAAAGGTCCGTGCGTTGGCAGCACAGCACGGAATATGAAGCTTGCATTCCTCGACGTTATTCTCCCAATTAAAGTACTATATGAGTATGTATACATGTACGGCAGTCGAGGGCACAGGGACACAGGTTCATATCCGCAGTCCACACACAAATATTCCATAATTGCTTTTTGATTCTTGGGCGTGCCTGTTTGCACACTAATGTTACCGAAACACTTTGAAATTGCGCCCGCTTTCCCCCTGCACGGAGGGAAGGGAGGCCAGGCCCAAGTGGCAGACGAGTCCAGTGCTCTAGGGCACACGACGGTATGACACGAGGTCCTCCTGTCGTCTTAATTTGTGGATGAAGAAGCATTCATTGTCGAGAGCGACGAGGGGCACTTGAAAAGACAACCGAAAGTGCTTGGGTCGTCACGATGACGTGGGCTTCTTTTCTTCAGAAGTCTTGGAGCCCTCTAATACGCTCCATTACCTCACCCACTGTCAGCGTTCGCCATTGAACGGCCCAAACGTAGAGTCCATGCACTGCCCTGTCTTCATGTTCCCATGTCCACGCTGACTGAACTGTATGAGTGTACAGTGTGACGAAAAATACTTTCCCCCAGTTGACAGATTCGTACAGCATCAAATATTGGTCTTATCACATTTTGTCTTGATATTTTTGACATCGTTAACCGTATAGAAGAATGAGGCCAAAAGGAGACAGAAGGCGGCCCCCGAGTGGACCCCGAAGAAATCGCCCGGATCGTGGGCGTCACCTAATTGACCGTGTACGATATGTTCAAGACACTTGAGGAGCGCGGAGGGGGACGTGATGAGGAGCCGCCAGATAGAGTTCCTCGCAGGCATGCCGTGCCAGGTGTAGGCCGTTCCCATTTAGCCATTTTGTCTACTGCCTGAAAGTGAACAAGACCAAGCATCCAGCCACTGCTGTTGCCATTGCCTCTTAGGTCACCATTGGCTCCCGAAGGCGTTCAAGGTACACCCCCACCCTGGAGACCACTGGGAAGAAGACTATGTTCTGTAACTCGGTGGTGCTCTTGCCCATCAAGACAAAGCAGTGAAGCCACGATAGCCTGCAGGCAATATTTAGACCCGTGGACATGTGTGCCCCCCCCCTCTTCGTCTCCAGGCTGTGCACCACTGCAATAGGTCTGAGCTGAAGTCAGCCGTGGAGAAGGAGTGCACAGCCACGCCCGAGGGCCACGTGCGCAAGACGCACCAAGCGTACAGTAGACGACTGGAGCTCATGGTGTCGCCGGATGAATGGCATTTCCAGAGTTATCCCTCAATGCAATGTCCGCATGCCTGCTCAATATTTTAATCTGTCTGTCTCACTCTAGTTCTTGAGATTCGCATTCACATTTGTCTAGCAGCAGAGGCGGAAAGTTTTGCTGTCGCACATTGCACCGCCTTGTGATAAAAGTCCTCTGCTTATATGCATGAGTGGACGCCCCATTTGCACATATGCATATGCTTTGTAGCATATCCCGTGGAGAAAAAGTAGCGAAAAGCTCCCTTTCTAAAAGCATCAGCGCTAACCATTTCCAGCATGAAAAATTGCGGCTGCTCTCCGGAGCGGATGTGCATGGATCCTCGGGGAATGAAGTTCACTGGAAATTCTAAACCATCTCCTCTTTTCTTCATCCCTTGCCCATGTCGACCTAAAAGATCCCCAATAGGCACTGGTTCAGGCACTAAAGCTTTTCAAGAACAGCTCGCATTTGTCGACCGCGTCCAAAGCCTCCTGCTTCATCGCCAACTATTGCATACAGAAACAGCTCTCAGTCCACTTAAATCTCAGCTGTTCCTTTCAGCTCCATCCAAGACTGAATGGGCTGAAAAGAGTTACGATAAGCAGAAGAAAAAACCCAACTCAGCAATCACATGGACATGCGGTGGGAATTGGTGCACCCTAAGCAAGACGCTTCACTTTTTTGTATCGTCGGAAAAAGAACCTCCCACGAGAGTTGTTGAGCGTTCAGACTCTCTCGACCGGCGCTAACCTCCGTTTTCTCTGTTGTGCAGTGAATTTGTGGCACGCACAACAACTCAAAAGGCATAAAATGAGAGCACTTTCATGGTGGTCAGAGCGCTTTAAACGGCTGCCGCAGTCTTCGCCTTTCTCGCTCACTCACTCACTGACGTCCGTATACTTGCACGTCAACGCCGAGGACAAACGACTGATCTCAGGTGGGCGATGATGCCACATCCGTCTTCACCTACCTCGCTGCGTCCATGCCGCATGTGTCGTCCTTGTGCAGTTGGAGACGTCGCTGCCTGCCAGATTGATGCATACGGAGTTCATACCAAGCACATGTGAACTTGGGTTATGTTAATTTTGCTGCCAACTTCATATGCACCACTGAACGCGGATAGATGCCTTAGTTTTTATCTTAATTCTGTAGTGTATAAAAGTTGACGTCAAGGTCAACGAGGCATGGTCATATGTTCTACACAACTATGATATCTATCCTACATCAGAACTTTGTTGGTAGGCCCCAACACTGCTTCATCCATCACATGAAGCTCGTGTCAAAGTCGTACGAGTCACAGATCTATGATAATCAGTCGTAAGACTGATGCACCCCTCACATGAAGTTCATATGAAAGTTATATGGGGTTCAATCCTCGTTTAAGTCTGCTCTGTAAATTCTGGCAGGGCTATCACTGCACCGAATCACCGCGTGCTGCATGCGTTCCGGTGCAGACGCTTTCGGTAAGGGAGTCAGTCTGCCTCAGTGTGTATGATAATCACTTGATGGCAGTGTAATTGAGTTACAACGACGTTGCTGTATCTATCTCTTGCATTGCAATGTCTACAATACATTTTAGTTCTACAATGTCTGTGCGACAACAAAATGCCTGCGTCAGTCTGGCCTAAGAGAGAAAAATGGAGAGGCCTAAGGCACGATTTACTACATGACGGTGGGGAACAATCCAAGGGCCAGGAATGGACTGGACATGGGCCACAACAGTACTAAACCGGTAGTCTTAGGGAGCTGCTGCGCCAGTGCCTAATGCGCTTTGCACATGAAGTAGGGTTGATGCGCTGCGTGCACTTTCACGCCATGAGTAGCGGTGACATGCGAGTACCGAGTGTACGTAATGTACTTTTTTCCACTACTCATTGGCCGTCAGTCATGGACTTTACATCAGTACATAAATTGTGTACAGTCTGTAATGCAGAATGACTTGGTCTAGTTTGGCCATGTCGGATGTCTGTTGGTGCTGCGCGTTTCGCTCACAAAGTAGGACATGGGATCTGGGGAAAGGGACCCAGTGCAGTGCATGCACCCGTAGTGTTGTGAGCACTTCGTTCCTTGTAGCGTTGTCCACTTTACATGTGTAACAGTACGTAATCTCCTTGCAGTAATGCTCACTTCCACCACTGAGTCATGCGCCGCATTGCTGTGGCTAGCGCTGGCATTGGCGGTGTGCGCCGGGGGCAGTCAAGGTGCCTCACTCCAAGACCAACTTGAGAAGCGCGCGCCCTTCAGCTCGTGGGCGGGTAAGCGCGAGGTCAGCTCCTTCCAGCAGCACAGGCCGGACTTGGCACAGCTTCTGCACGACCTACAGGAGCTGTACACCATCGAGGGGGAGGAGCAGGCGGCCGGCAGGATTTTCTCACCGGTCAAGAGGGCTCCGTTCAGTTCCTGGGCGGGGAAAAAGCGTGCTCCGTTCAGCTCCTGGGCAGGCAAGAGAGCGCCATTCAGCTCTTGGGCCGGCAAGAGGGCCCCGTTCAGCTCCTGGGCGGGGAAGAAGAGGTCCTCCTCGGAGGAGCTCTGGGACGACGAGCCGGACGAGGGGATGGAGTTGGCATCGGGACACAGAATAAAGCGCAGCTCTGCTGAGGACGAGGCCGTGGGCGACGGCGGCGACGACGACGACAGTCTTATTCACGCCCGACGGAGGCGCGGGGCGAACTCGTTCAGCGCTTGGGGAGGCAAGAGATTCGCGCGAAACGTGCAGAATTCCGAAATCATGCCCGTCCGGGTGATGAGGCCGCAGAGGGCAGCGTTCTCTGCCTGGGGAGGCTAACAACTTGTCTGCAATCAAGCGACGGCTGCTTCTTTTGATCGTTTAAATATCGTCATGCTTGTAGTGCATCCACTACCATACGCGTACTACACCAGTATCGTCTTACTGCGAAAAAGATACCCCCTCTTTGTGTCTGTAGGTACAGCTCATCAGTTGTCCATTGCCTTGAATGCAAATGGAGGAGGAATTGTGTTCAAGGCAATAGTCCGGCGGCGTTTTATTATTGATAAAGTTGTAAGCAATGACGTGGACATACAAGTTACAGTACTGGAATCGTGTAGGAGACATTTGTCGTTGCCTTCTTACTTGTGTTGTCATCATGTAGTGCGTACTATAACGAAGAGAAGATAGCTTCAATGTTCGCTGTGCAGGGCAATTGCATAATCAATTGCATGTTTAGTGTGCTTTTCTCAATGGCGTTTTTAATAATGTACGACGGAGGCACGAACATCTCTAACACAGTTACGATGAGCTGCTGCAGTCAACTGCGCGTACACAGTTCAGTCCTGCGCCCCCAAAAAACCAGCTCGATACTTTGCAGTGTCTTCGAGAGCTGGCAGTTTACTTTAAAAGTGTATGAAATACATCTGCTACACATTTTCACTTGTGTCTTCTAACATGCGTACAAGTATTTGGGAGGGCGTCACAACCAAGTGACGTGATCACTCGTACCTGCTGCTCATGCAACACAGATAGTACCTTTCCAGATCAAGGCACACCTGTGATACTGGCACAAGGACGATTGACGATTAAGGAAAGTAGCCTATTGATTAGAAGGGTTAACAAAAACAGAGAGATCTCCCCCGCTTTCCATCGTGTGCCAATGCGCCATAATTATCCTGATGCAGGTTCATGAAAACACTCATTGCGATGCTGCGCACACGCAAATAGGTGTACATACGCATATCGGCGAAGAAAACTACCCATAATCAAGCGAGGAGCATGTACACTCATACCGTGTATGTTGTCTACAGTATACTACAGACTGTACAGTCATCAAGGAGGATGTGCCTGCAAAGTTCCAATTTGCCGGGACTAATCCTTCATGACATATGGCACTAATTGCTGACGACGATGTCGACCGAGGTGTTACCCAGGAGACAAAGCTCAAGATGATGTAGATCTTGACTGTACATAGTGTGCGCTACATATATATATATGTGTGTGTGTACATACATGCGTACACGTATAAAAGCGACGCGTTGGGGCGGAGGTCCAGCAGACGATGAAGCACCGCGCCGGTAAGAACGTCAACGCACCAGTATATTTTTCAGGCTGTGAAAAAATCAAACTGTATCACGACAGGAATTTCGGTGGTTCTTCTGCTCTGCATCGCCGCCGGCTCCATCGCCACCAGGGCCAGAAGCCGCAATGCACAAGTAGAAGGCAAGGACGTGACTTTTCTTTTCTCTTTTGAATCCTCAGACAGGTCAAAAACCGACCAAGTCAAAGCTCGGAAGTTACAGTAAAACCTCGATGAAGTTTCACATCTGACTTGTCTGATGCAGCCTCTGTTAGTAGATGACTCCGCGGAATTTATTCCGTTTCATGAGGGCGTCTTGGAACTTGGTCCTGAACCAAAGAGAGCGTCTGAATATTCCCCGTGGGTAGGAAAACGAGAAGATAGGGAGGAGGAAGAGCAGGAAACGCTGTCGAAGAAGTATCAACCTTGGGCCGGAAAGCGATGTAAGCGCACGAAAGGTGACGGAGGAAGATAATCATATGCATGAGATTAATCTGTTGATTCGTTTTGACAGCTCAATCCACTCAGGGGACGCAGCCAACCAATTACAACTGGGACAGGCTGAGAAAGAAGACGCAGTTTAACTGGGATAGGATGAAGAAAGACACTTTCAACTGGGACAGGATGAAGAAGAACAACTTCAACTGGGACAGGATGAAGAAGAATAAATACAACTGGGACAGGATGAAGAAAAGCTGCACGTTCTACACGCGTCGCTTGCTTCAGCCGTATGAATGAAAGAGTCCCGACTGATTGTTATTTACGCTTTTGTACGTACTCCCTTAACTACCCCCGTACACCCTGTATCAAGCAGAGATTTTCTTTCTCTTTTTCCTTGGAGGAGGCTGGTTGAAGCTTATTCTGTTGCATCAGTATTGTGCAAAACTGTCAAGAAGTCCCTCGATCTATGTGAATGGAGCCCGACAATGATCAAATGTGAGTTGCAGAATCATATTACATATAAACAGCAGCTGCCGACGAGACAACAGGGGCAACTCGGCCAATCTTTTACTGGTACAGTACAATCTTGGCTTAGTCACCAAACAAACCTCAACGTCGTCAACTTTTTGCTACTTACCATTTTTTAGTACATAAAAACTATGGTAATAGTCGACTTTTGGTCTTGGTGAGACCTCGACTTTGTCAACCTTTTTTGCCCAAGGCCTTGCTACAGTGGTTTTTCTCCCATTTTAGATGCTTCAACAGTAACAACTTTTCGAATTTTTGTGCAGAGATCCTGCAGGGGGAGTCATCAGCTAATCTAAGATGGATTCAACTGACATTTCCGCTTCAATGCTTGACGGTGCGTACACCATGTGCTTTAGGCGTCTGTGAGCTTAGTGTCTTGGGCAAAGGTGCAGAAGTGCGTGGCAAGACGACTCTTACACCCCTTCCTGTTGCACCTCTTGCAACAGGCATAAGAGCTAGATGTTCAAGAAGACAAGAATTGTGTTCTACAACTGTGCAAATTCGCCCCGAACACTAAGCATAGAGAGATTTTTTGGTTAGTTTTATTCTATAATATCTACTATCCCCACTACTTTTTTCGGTCTTAAGCCACGACTAGACGTAAATATTTTGGGTTGCCTTTTTCGGAAGCTTTTATGTTTTTACTTGCTACCTCCACTGACATCACACAACCTTTTTTTCTGATGCTGGCCGGTTTTTCCAATGGGTGAGTGGAAAAAAAGGCTGCAGAAGAAGACAAGCATGCGCAGAAAAATTGTACGTCTAGCCGCAGCCTTAGCCAGTAGTCAACAAGGCTCGAGTCAGCTTTTTGATGCTCACGACCGAATTGACTCATTCGAGGTTCTACTGCACGTACCTTTTCAGTACAGCAGTCTCGATTTTGTGATCAGCAGCAAAACTTTGGCTGTAGCTGGCGAGAACTTCTGCTATGTCGATATTTGAGGTACCGTGATCAGTGAATACAGGGGCAGTATTGGTGTAAGTAGAGCAAAGATAGGGCCGATATTTATGGATCAGTTATCAAGGCTCCTTTTCCTCGGCTAAGAACGCCGCGGCCACGACGGCGACCCAGGTCAGTGAGGACAGCTGGAACCTTGGAGACGTGATCCATATTTCAATATTTCCAGTGGTCGTCGGCTAAGTCAGTTGCACTGATGCACAGAGAGCAGAAAGTACCACGAGCCCAAATAATCCTGGCTTGGAAAGTCAACCGAGTTAGGGGTAGTTTTTTCTTGTCGTCACCGGAGAAACTTTGTCGAGATCATGCACAAAATCAGGGGCGGCGGCTGCGACCAAGCCGACGTGACGGTGGGGCTCTCCTGCCACAGGCGTGGCGACAACCCCCTGAGGGAGGCCGTTCAAAGCAAGACGAACATTAGGATTTCATTTGGATATGTAAAATTTATGGTTGCATGCTATATGAAGACCTTGCAGTCATGTGAAAGCGAAAAAAGTGCTTTATCCTCGCTCCGCCGCCTTTAAACTTTGATATGTTCATCTCTCTGAGTGAGTAATGCGTTGTGGCAGATGCGCTACTATGAAGTCCATTGTTGTGTGTCTACTAGAGGGCTGCAGTTGCAGTTGCAGCCCTCTGCTGTAATAGAACAAATGTGGGGCAAAGGTAAGCGCGACTTTTGTCAAGAAGTCCTCGACTCCATCTTCCTCAATGTGCCCTTAGGTAACAAACCCGAGTGCACTCAGTCAAATTCCAGAAGTTGACCCCTTCTCGACCTTGCCTATTCAGCACGGAATCAAATGCCGAGGGTCGCGGACGGACGGAGAATATCAAAGTCTCCAATTTCGTCGAGATCCACACAGGAAGCAAGAATTAGACAGAGGCTACCTTGCATCTGTCCGTCTGTCTGCCATTGTCGGTGGGAGCAAATCAGGCAAGCGCACTGCGCAGTGCAGTCGACCCATGGTTTTGCTTCACAAAACCATGGGTCGCACAAAACCAGTTGCACAGTAAGCAACTGTTAGTTTACAAGACCGAGTGCAGGCAGAGACACAACTGTGGGGAACGAGAACTGTTTATTGTGGACCCGTCACAGACACATTTGACTAGTTCTTTCTTTTTTTTTTAACAAAATCTGTTATTTTGCTCTACTTTTTTCTCTGGAACTCGTCTTTGAGACACTCAAAGTCGACGTGCATGGAGGGAAGGGGGTCCAACTGACCTTTGGCATGAATGTCATTGGCCTGACCATGCTGAAGAGCTGCAGCCGACAAAATCAAGCACTGGGAGGCTGCCACAGTAGCTCATAATTAGGCTGAATGAGATATCATCCAAATTTCAACATCTCTGTCCGAGTCGTGCTTCATGAAGACAGATGTCAGCCCAGCAGAAGTTCAAAGAAGTGGAGGTTTTTGTGCAGCGAGATTTCCGTCAGCAGGGAAAAGTTTATAAGATCGCCATGTTTGCAACGGTCGTAGTTCGACTGGAGTGAGCTTTGGGTCGTCATACGCCAGTTTCGACCCTGGGCGAGCTCGCAGACGGGGTGCGCGGTGCACATCACGAGGACGTGGCACAAAGGCAGTCCAAGCAATGTAGCGCTCTCTCTCTCTCTCTTTCTCGCAAATTAGCTCGCCTACTGCAAACAGAGTCTCGTGAGCAAAGAAAAAGTTAGACTTGATGGATGAGCACGTACATCCTGTTGTTGTAATGCACTTTGACGTCCGCTGCTCTACGCATGTCACTCAGTGCAGCAGCATCAGTCATGTCACCTTGTGTAACTTGTCATAACAGGGGAAATGATGTGTGTGACGCTTTGATTCGTCGCCTCCTTGAGTAACATCGAGGTCACGTTCACTGAGGATTTTTCAACTCTGTCCTCTGTCATTGCACTAGTAGATTGCTCTGTAGGAAAGTGAACCGCAGTAGTTTAAGTACAGACACTACTTAATAAGGGCCGCGCGCGCGTAGTTCTTCTCTCTGATGAAACGGAGGGCAGAGTTCATTGGCCATGTCCACGTAGATGAGTCAGAGTCGAAGACCAATCGCCGGAGAGGCAAAACCAGGAGTGGAGAACAAGTGGGGGAGGGAAAAGGACTTGAGCGAGAGAAGTCCTGTCTGCGTGACAGCTCTCACGCGTGCTGGAGTGCTGCTGCATGCCTGCGTGTGCAGGGGAGGCCGTCAGACACGTCGTCGTCGTCGACGAACATTGCAGTCCGGTAAGTGCAGACTGCAGACGCTGCAGTGCACAGCAGTCCGACTTTTTCGTTCACCACATTCTGTCTTACTTGGAGTACAACGTAGAGATCACAAAGGATCTTCTAACGTTGCATCCATGGGTGTTTTTTCTTAAAGTGGTCTCGAAATTGCTCTCTCTCTCTCTCTCTCTGGCTGGCCATGTCCAGGCCCGCGCCACACTCCTCGCCAGCGGAGGGTGCGAACTCCGCCCTCGTCGACACGGACGGGGTGGGGTGTGCAGACGAAATCGGGGGTGCGGTGGGGGAGGTGGAGGTAGGGGTTGCAGGGGGGGAAGTAGCCCCTCCGCACACGCTCCTCTCACTCCCTTCCCCCTCCCCTCTCCTTCGTCTGCTCCTTCTGCTGTTGGTTCTTCTGCCGGCCGCCGCCGCTTCCACGGTGAAAAGAGCGCGTCACAACCGCACGGAGCGCAGAACCCGTGCCGGAGCTCGAGGCTCGTCTTTGTTGATCCCCAAGCTGCTGTTGCTGCTGATGCCTCCGCCGCCCAGGAGCGGAGGGGAGCGGGGGGGAGCAGGGCGGAGCCATCTACAGAGAGAAGGAGACTCTCTCTCACGCTTGCACTGCAGCGCCGGCTGGAACGCGGTCGCGTCCGCCGCAGCCTGGACGGGCACGAGAGGTGAAAGGAGAAGGAAAGGAGCAGCAACAACCTGCTGGAGGAGGCGGACCCGACGTTCGAGTGAAGTCGCTCAACCTCGTCTGCTCCAAGCACGCGTTCGTCGGTGCCGCCGCCTGCGGAGAATCCGCGAACTAAGAGGTCCGCGTGCCTTGAACAAAGACCGCGGATCGCGGCACAGGAGCGAACAGACAGGAAGGAGAAAGATGCCAGGAGCTCGGTCGCCCCTCACACGGGGGCCGGCCGCGATTCCGTCCGCGCCCAGAGAGGAAACATTTCCCCCGCGGTGCTGGGAGGCGCGAACAGCGGCGGAGCGCGCGGGGAGGCAAAGGCTGAGAGCTTGAGTGACTCAGGAGGACGGAGGGAGCGTCCGATCCAACGTACAGAGTGCGTCGTGTTCAGCTTGACGGGGCGACGACTCGCGCGGCCACGCACGAGTCTCTGCGGCTTTGACATCGCTTCGTCAGGAATGCAGTGCTGGATGTAGCTCTTGACAAGGTTTTGGCAACGTCAGTTTACATCGGAAACAACCAAGAAGGTGCGTCGAGGTCGTTGCGTTGCTCTGCTCGCTCCTGCGGCGAGCTTGCAAGACAGCAAGGTTGCTCTGTTTGCGCAAGACAAAATTCACGCGTGTTCAGTCGCTCGAGCCTCTACTTGCTGGTCACGTTGTTCTTGGTTAAGTTGAACAAGTCGAACGAGATCCCCCCCGTGAAAAGTGTGCGTTTTCATGGGACGCTGTAAAAATAAAGCGTCGCTTCCTGCAGATAGTGATATGGACCTAAAGAACACGCCCAAGTCTAGCTCGCTTTGACGAGCGTCATCAAGAAGCTTCCGCCTTTATGTGCGCAATGCAACTGTGCAACCATAGCAGCCTTTTCTACGTAGTACGTGTGACAGAAGTGCACCCCGATGGTTTTGCCCTGTCCTCAACTAGCTATGGTCGCGTTCGTATCACGCCAGCATGCACTGCTGCAGAGAAGAGTGACTCGAAATAAACCATGTTGTTCCTCGGAGACTCGTAATTCACTCAAGAAAAAGAATTTTGGGGATTTTTTGGTACAAATCTGGCAGCAATAATACGATGTACCTCGGAATTACGCACTTGTCACGGTCGACAGTGGACCTAAAGTGGAGTTATCTAACATTTTCCTGTTTAATAGAGTTGGCAACCATTTAGCACTAAAGAGTGTGTGAAATTTTTCCAAGATTAACACTACTTGGCAGCTCTGGTTTCCTTAAGCAACTGGACAGCTTCTCTTTGCACTCTAGACTTAGCTACATACCCTTGGCATGGCAGAGCCATCTATTGGATCCCTGACCAGGAGCTGGAGGGCAGAATGACAGCTTGGGGAACGGAGGGGATTGAGTGGGCTAGTGATAAGAGTGTGCGGGACTGAGCATCAGCTAGCCCAAGGTTTTGGAGCATGGCAGAAGTTCAAGTCAATTGACATGAGCTCAATGCAGCACCAGCTTTTGGGCGGACTTCTTTAGTGGTTCATCCCTTGCTTCTTCCTTGCTCTGCCTGACAGCTTGGCAGGGATTAGTACAGACCAACAACAATCGGTTATAGACAATAGAATGTTGTATTTTACCCAGACTTGGCAACTCAGATTCCAACAGCACTACTCAAGCTGTCATTCTGCTTTCCAGTAGCTGGTTAGGGATCCAATAGATGTCTCTGCCATGCCGAGGCTCTGGGTATGCTACTCTGTTTGTGTCTGTGCAAAGTCAGAGGTTCTTGCTTTATGCAACATTTTCTTTGTCACCCCATCTGGGATGAAAACTTCCAGAGAACAGAAAGCTGAATAAAGTTTGTGTCAAAATGTGAGAAGTGAAACCTGCTACTCGATCATACCCCCTGCTGTACTGCGCTTTGCGTCAGTCTAAGATTATGGCTACTTAGATATGATAGTGTATTGTAGGAGCTGCTAAGTCAATGTGTGTTTCATGGTTTTTCTACCATGCATCGGAATACTCGCAATCGAAACGGGAAATCTCGAAACTTAAATTACAAAATCCGATTATCAAACCCAGCACCAGCAGGTGGGGCCAATTTGTCATTTACGTTTATTCGTCATCACAGCTATTGCCGCTCGTAGAACTGCTTGGACACGATGTCCTCGCAGATCATCTGTACGTCAATGCCTTTGTCGCTGAATTCCCTGATGACCTTAACGTCCTTCTGGCCGGCCTTCTTGGCCGTTTGTGTCGTCACCCAGCGGTTGTCCCCCTCCTGTGTGACGGTCGTGGTCACCTCACGCCCGTCGGTGGTCTTCTCGTCGAACGACTTGCCTAGTTCAAACGAGATGTCCACCTTGGACATCTTGGTGGCGGTCACCATGCGCCACTTGCCCGGCTCGGTCTCCGTGATCTCCATGGTAGGCGTGGTGGCGGTGGCAGCCTTGCGCATGATGATGTTCAGCCCGAGCTTGTTGAGGAAGTCGTCATAGCGCTCCTCTTTCGTGCGCTTGTAGGTGCCGACGAACTTGACCATGGCGACCGATGACGGGGTGAGGGACAGAGGGAAGACGAGAGCGACTTAGGAGTCCGATCGGGAGAGACTGGGGAGGAGGCGGTGTCACCGCCTAATATTTATCTGTGCGCGTGACAGAGATAAGACGTGTCGGTGCAACTAGAACACTTCAGTGACGAATCGTTGCACAGTTTTTGAGCACTTTGAACCTTGGACTGAAGTGGACCAGTGTGTGTAAACCCCTTTGTCTGTAAAACGCCAATAAGGATATTTACTCAAAGCTCAGCTTTTGACTCATGGAGTGATTTGTGTGGTTACTACTCTAGCCTGCAGTGATTGCAACAGTACCTGTTAACCTCACTGGCCGCAGACTGTGCACATATCCAGGGCTCACCTCAAGAGCTTATCTTGGCATCAAGCAAGTGTTGATGCTTGTACCACGACAAACGTGGCGCATAGGTAATCTTTAACGCCCTGTTACTGTTGCACGTGGCTTTATCAGCTCCCTCCCTCCAGCTTGTGGACATCATAAAGTTAAGATTTCTTGTGTGTGCCCAACACACCCTGCTCATGTGTCTCCGCATCTTTGCACATGATGCAGTTTTTCTTTCTTTACATCTTTCTTCCTTTCTTTGGGTCCGTCTGTCTTTCATTCTTTCCTCCTTCCTTCTTTCCCCACTACGTACGTACTAACAGCACGTTCCTTCCTTCTACATACGTATTACTACAATGCAGCAGAAGGAAGTGAAAGTATCCGCCGGACCCTCATACACTTGCTTGCTCTCTGTCCGAGTCCAGCCGGACACCAGGGGGCGTCTCGGTCGGGACGAGGGGGAAGGGGAGGAAGAAACTCCCACTGACCACTGGTCAGTTCGACGTGACTTCAGCGCCGGAGGTGATGGTCAAGAGGTCCGAGTGCTGAAGGCGTGTGAGAAGCCTCGTCTCTCCCTCGCCGCCGCCGTCCCCCTTTTAGAGGGAGTTATGCACAAAGGAGAGCTCGGAAAGAGAGCGAGAGAGATCTTTCTTGGTCGTTCCGGAGGGACAATTGTTGGATTGACGGGCAGGAGCTCAGACGCTGGCCGGAGCTCGACGGCGCGGGCGAGTCCGTCCGCCCGCCCGTGCAAGTCCGTCCGTCCGTCCAGGTAGCGAGCGTGTGATCAGGTTGGAGGGGAGGAAGGAAGCGGTGCCAGCAGTGAGAAACTTGTTCTTCTCGTGGGCCTTGCTGTGGGAAGAAGTGGGCCCCTTTGTGAAAACAAAAGACGTTTCGTCGGGCCGCGCGGAGAGGAAGACAGAACAGCCGCGGAGGAAGCAGCCTTTTTCGCGCCAACTCGGCTACATAAACGCGGCGGCGGTGGCGGAGGCGGCGGTGGCGACGGAGGAGGAGAAGGAGCGGCGCGCATGCGTGCATATTTGTGTTGCGAGCACCAAAACAGGGCAGAGCTGTGATCCGACATGAGGCCGGAGACGACGACGACGACGACGACTGGCAGGCGGCACAAAGACAATTTCTGACGAGACGAGAAGCTGTGACCACCAGCCAGATCTCCAGGCGAGAAAATCACCAAATTCCACTGCTGTCTGCCCTCGCCATTGCAGCGTGTAGAGCAACGTCGTACTTGCGATAACAGAGCCCTCGGTAAAATTGGAGTGAAAAGTGATAAGAACGAGTTATTCCTGAAGGCATCTCCTGTCAGCACACATGCTCCCCCCCCCACGCTCCTGCTAAACATAACAGTTTAAAATGATTTATTTGCTCTTATAACTAAGTACGACTGATAACCTAAAGTCAATAAATGAAGAGATATAGATCACTTTGACTGCGGGCGTGAACCGTATCTCTAACTTGCGGTCACGGAATAACAGACTTATGGGCACGTCAAGCGGGGCCTTCAGTGAAGACCTGCTGAAGCGTCCTGTCCGTCCTGAGCGGGACGTCCTCGTCCAGGTGTCCTCGGAGACGACGACCCAACAATTGGGCAGTTGAACAATGATCCGGTGTCTAGAAATTTACGGACTTGAAGAAGGTCGGGGTCCTCCAGCACTGATTGCAGCTGCTGTCCATGCGACCGCAGTGCAGTTGGTGTGTAGTCTCGGCATCGACCATGGCCTCAGCGTCTGCCGCATTCCTCATGCAGTTTCGAGATTGACGTCATGTTCCTAGCGTCCTTTTTTGCCATGGGCCCATTTGCTTTCATTAGAACGCAGTGACGAACGACGTAAAGCACAGTCATTCCCAGGTTCACTACATGGAAGTTTGACTGTGCGTGGAAAACAGCATTCAGTCAGGCTCACGTACACCTACTTGCTTACTCCAATCTTTCTCGCCGAATCCAAGGGGATTCGCATATGCCACCTTCTATAGCCATGCCACAGATCCTCCGACCCCTTTTTCCACACTCACACCCACCCACCCATCCAAAAAAAATCCGCATCGGTCGCCGCAGAACGCCCAGGAGGACCCGCGCGCGATCCTCTCGATCACGGAGGACGCTGCAAACATGCGTCAGTCAGCAGCCACCTCTCGCTGGCGGGAGTGCGCATGCGCAAACGGTGCTGACGCATCAGCTGCTACTTGTGCCAGCAGACGGCGAAGGTGAAGAACGAGTGGGCGGCGCTTGGGTGCTTGCTGGCGTTAGCATGGAGCGTTAGCTGCAGCGTCAGAGCAGCAGAACATGGAAGGAGCTCCATCACGGGCTTCTTCCCCCCCCCCCTCCTCCCCCCCCCTGCAGGGGGTCCAACTGCGTCGGGAAAAGGGACGGGTAACGGTGGCAGGAGGGCAGAAGAGGCCTGTGCCTCCTCCGCTTTGGCCGCCGTCGCCGCCGCCGCCTGCGAGATGCGCGCCACCGCAACGTTCCTCGTCGTGGGATGCTACAGCTGCAGCATCACTTCTATCCGCAGCATCCCCCGCCTGAGATGAGAAAATGCTAGAGCCAAGTACCTCCGACGTCAGGCGAGAAGAACAAAGGAGGAGGCGGACGGGGCCAACGACATCCTCGTGCTCAGCATCGCGCGCATCACGTGGAGAGAGGAGAGGAGGGAGAGGAGAGAAGCAGCCACACGAGGAGGAAGATGAAGAAGAAGCAGCGGTTTGAACCGACATGAACAGTTGCATGCAATCCGACTCACTGCACCAGACTGCAGATTGATCCTGCCAACGATCCACGCGTTATTCGTGCACATGAGTCCGCTGTCAAAGTCAGCCCGCGTTATAATAAAGCTTCTCTTTATTTAACCAGCGTCCAATCATGACAAATGGAAGGAGAGAGAGAGAAATGGAAAAAGAGAGAGCGACCGTCGGAGGAGGCGCCGCTGCCGTTGCCGCTGTTGCTGCTGCCGCCATTCCAGCCGGCCACGTTTTCCTCCACTTTCTGATGGTATCGATAAATTATTCTCCACTGCCATCCCCCCCTTCGCCTTCCCTCCCTCCCCGTCGGCGTAATAAATTGTTCCTCGTAGGAAGATAAAAATTTGGTCCCATACTCAAAATATGAGTTATGATTTATGAAGCTATTCTTTAGTCCGGCTCTCCGGCGGCACCCGGACTCCCTAACCCGACTGGAGTTCGCCCTTCAACCCTTTTTTCCGGGAGGAAACCAACCAAGCCATCGAGAGAGGAGAGAGGGAAGGAAAGAGAGAAGAGAGGAGAGAGAAGGAAAGAAAGAAAGAAAGAAAGAAAGAAGCAGGCGGGCAAAAAAGGGGGAGGCGCTTACCTACCTCTGTCTCCTAATAAAAAAAGGGGGGGGGGAGAAAAAAAATGGCAAACAGAGTCGTATGAAGCTCCAGTCGTCAACCCTTAGGTCGGAGGTGTGCGAAACCGTGCAAAAAAGGGGTGAAGAGGATTCTTTTTGCGTCAGCACAAGAATTAATATTTGCAATCAGCGCTGACCTCGGTGAAGGAGCAATTCGAGGTGCGCGTGGCGTCGGACGTCTCGAGGTACTTGCAGATTCGCTTCTGGGGGTTGGTGGGTGAAATTTGCATCCCACTGGCGAAAAATGCAGTCGTCTGCATTTTTCCCCGCTCCGGATTTTTGGGTGAAATCCTCGATTTTGAAATTTATTACACCTGTAATTTGTTTACCTGTGTTATTTACGTTAAGGCGTACATTAAGTTATAGTGAATTTTCTGGTCGGATCGTAGAACATGAGTAGAGCCAGTTTTCCTTTCTTTCACGCACTCACGCACGCACCCTCGAGTTCCTCCTGCCCGCCTTCCTCCTCTCTCTGCTCTCCTCCGACGTGCAAGAGGCACACGTGGCCTTTCCTGGGGCTGCCTGGCCTGGTCACACTGGTGGAGGAGCTGCTGCCTGTCTGAAAAAATGGCGGGCAAATGGACAGGAAAACTCCAACTACAAGACTCTGGAGTGGCAGGAAACCAAGATAAGGAACGACTGCGACGGCGTTGACGACAACGACGATAACGACGACGACGACGACGACCATAACGACTCTTTTGTCGGACAAAACTCTGCTATCTTCTTTCCTCAGCTATGCCGTTATCGCCGTGAAATGAAATAAAAGCTACCCCTGTCCTGCTTGCTGGCTTTTGCCTACCTCAGAGCTTCATGTTCTTGCCCTCCAAGCTAATCTTAACTGCGTGCTGCAGCCGTCCCTGTTTCTTTTTGTCGGCGAATCTGCGCTTGTGCTTCTCCAGTAGCGAGATCTGCTTCGGCCTGACCGCGGAGATGTCCTCATTGGACTGCCACTGGGGGCGCACCACGAACTCCTTGTTGTCGGGCATGGGTACGCGGGCGCGGCCCACCCACCCGGGATCGCCCGGGCGGAGGGCAGGACAGGTCTCGCCGACAGCTTTCCTAATAAATATGAAATCTATGTTAAGGGTGCTATCGTGCATGGATTGAAAAAAAAAGTAACGCGCATCTGTCAACACTTGCGTGGCTTTGATCGGTGACTGCGGCTGTAGCTCGCCGGGGCCGCCGCCGCCGTCGTGGCCCGAGCGAAGCTGCTTTCGTCGGGTGTGCAGCGCCAGCTTCCGGGCCATGTCCTCGTCCCTCCTCTGGCGATCTTCCTTGGTCATGGACGAAAAGTCAGTGCACAAGTTGAAGATGGGACGCGACCACTTGCTGATGATTTTGCCCGCCAAGTCCTTATTCGGCCTGGTCTCCTTGGGATGACTGCACACACACGCACAAACCAAAAAAAAGTCGTGAACACGGCAGCATGCGCAAGAAAGCAGAGATGCAAGTCACTGACTGACCGGTAAAGGTACATGACGGCCTTGCCAACGCCAGACTCCTTCAGCCTCGAGATGTCCTCAATGGGCAAGTCTCTAAGGTACCGAAGAAAGTTAGCTCTGATCTGCACGTGCGGAAGAGAGTTATCGTACGGCATCGGTGCGAGCCACTCCGTCATTGCCGACAACACGTTGGCCTCGACGAAGGCCAACTGCAAGTCCACCTTGGTCAACTTGGACATGACCACAGGCAGGAGAGACATTTTACGCGTGGCTGGCAGGCGCTGCAGGTTCAGCTCTCGGTCCTCTCTGCGCATGAGTTGGCGTTAGGCAATGGCGTCGAGTGCAAAAAGCAGCAAGACATCATGCAGTCGTGCTATCTACAGATACAGACTACGTATGAACGTACAGCATAGATTACATTGAGCAACACTACAGCAAAGTGTGTTTAGACCACATTGCCTAGCGGCTTGTCTCATGTCAGCGATGAGCCTGGCGATGGCATCGTCGTTGTCGTTGATGACCGCAATGTCTTTGCGCTTGCGGTAGCGTCGGTTCTGCTCGCGCTTCCTCTCGAGCATGAGGTCGAAGTCGAGCTTGCTGCCGGCGGCAGTCTCGACCTCGTCATCGTGTGCATCTTCTAGCTTCTCTTCTCCCCCATCCTCGCTGTCCTCTTGGCCTTGTCGTTCATCCTCATGCGCAGCAGTCGTCGCTCTTCCCTCCTCAAGCTCGTCCTCGTCCTCGCTGCTACTGCTGTTGTCACCGCAGCTACTGCTAGAAGATGTGTGCCCAAGAATCTTTCTCCTTCTCTTGATTGTCGGAGAGCCGGAACTTCGCCGAGAAGATGTCGACGGCGACGGCGACGGCGGCGGAGAGACAGCAGAAGTTCTGGGACTCAATGGACTGCTGCTCCTACTACTCCTGCAGTCTTGGACTTTTGTCTCCCGTGCTGAGCAGGACGACGACGAGGAGGATGACGACGTCTGTCTCTGGTAGGTCTGGGACTGTCCAGGATTAGTCCCGGCCAAATCTTCTTTATTTCTGAATTCGGAGTCAGTTTCACTGTCTTCGTCCATTTTGGCCCGCGAAAGCCAGAACACTACGAAGTGTCCTGGACTGAACGACGCAGTAGAACGTGCGTAAGCAGCGAGAGGATGTCTGTTGGCAAAGGCTGCTTCAATTCTCTTGTCTGAGCGAGTGACTCGCTGATGGACGAATCAGCGTCATTGATTCATGGCTACTTTGCATGCACATGGCCTCCCTCCCCTGCGCGGCCTGGACCACCGGCATGAACAGGGATCTTTGCAGAGCGTTGGAGCCACTCAGACGTGGCAGAACTGTCAGCCTGCGACAATGTCATCAGCCTGGGAACAGAGGAGAGACAAGGAACACACACCGATGCCCAATGTCTCTTGCTTTTTTTTTGCATTTTGGCAGATCGCCCGAAGCTGCAGACGTATCTTTCGCAAGTGTAAGAGTAAATAGCTCTGACTCTGCAAGTCTGGCTCTCATTATGCTTGTGTGTTTGGGAATAAATGAACTTCATCTAAATAGTCGATACATTTACTAGTCTTGTGTGATTGCTTCAAGAAGAAATGCTTTGTAAGAGGGAGAAAAATTTCACAGTTCTCGTCTTTCTCGGCATGAATCTCCGCTTTTTCTCTGCAATCTCAGTTGACAAATATGAATCTGTTTGAAAGTGACTCTCCAGCTTGAAAGAGTCTGTCAGATGTTACAAAGGCACTGCAAATGTGCAAAGGCCTCCTTTCCCTGTATAGCACCAAACAGACCAGCAAGGATAGTTTTGCGCCCTCATATTTATTTCATCTGTGTGCGTGAGTGATATTCTGGAGATTTCAGAGGTTTCGTAAATCCTGGTTCAAATCTTCCGAGGCTTCCTCCGTAATCTTGAGCTTGGTGATGACGAAATGCAACATGTGCAAGATGTATTTTTGAATTTGGCCACCAGATTGTTGCACCTCCCGAAGCGGATATTAGGCCTAATTTTTGCATAAATTTTGGGCATCACTGGCAGGACTGTTTTAACTCATATGCCCATCCCATTAGGAAGAGGAACCAGGAGAAGAAGTGTCATGCTTGTAAGTAGTCGCAAGGCCCATATAAAGTCGAGGCTTTGATCACACAGAGAGTGATGTTGACAATGAGGGCGTCTCTTTCTTATACAATACCTTTGGAAAGTTCTTGTGTGGAGGTAGCACATGTTCTGAGTATATTTGTTCCTAAACAATTTCTGCCGCGTTTTCCCTGTGAAAGCTGCATTATGTAGAAAAAGAAACCAAACTGACAGTGTCATCAATCTTGCTCATAGGGGGGGAGGGGGACATTTTCACTACTTCCCTGCTTGCATTCAGAGGAGCTGAGCTTGAAATTCCCATCGAAGCGGGGAGATGTCAGTAATGGATTTTGACCACCACGGAGAGATTAATTTCCTTGAACGAGGATTGTCATTATCGTGGCAATTAAGGGGCCCGGTTTTTGTCCCCTGGAAAGTTGAAAGGTTTCCAAAGCACGCAGAAAGTCTTTATGAAGAAGAAGAAGAAAAAAGAGAGCGCCCATGGAAATGATTGGAAAGAAAAAAAATTCTGCATACCATTTGACTAACAAGCTGCCTGTTTGTGAAGAGTAGAGGGGGAACTTTCACTCAGCATGATCTGGTTTCCAAAGAAAGAAAAAAAATGTCCTTGGAGATAGAAAACAAAGCGCGTGAGAACTGCCGGAGACAGATGGGAGTGACTGTGTGACTTTCACCACAGACTCCGGTATCAAATATTGCTTGACCGACCCCGCGGGCGACCCAATCATCGTCATCATCATCATCATCAGCTGCTGCTGCTGCGACGTCATGCACAAGTGCACAATCAGTGACTGAATGCAACCTGTGCAGTGCCCGGTGAATTGACTGGTGGTCAAATTCTGTTGCACTGAAATACTATGCAATTTTTGTACCTCTAGGTAGGTATGAATTTGCAGTTATGAAGCTGCATCTTGTAGATGAGACACACCATGTACGCATTTATCCTTGAGGAGTAAACAGCAGTGTGTTGTTGGTCTACACTCGGGAAGCTTGCATGACATTGTTTGAGTACATTTGACGAAATAACCCAATTCTGGATTGCACCAGGCCAAAGATGCCAAGGGTGAAGTCTTCGTATGCACTGATATTGCTGATTTGAGGCGCCAGAATGTGCTTGCTCAATGGAAGATTTGTCGTGCAATGGAATTATGAACACACTTGTACGCAGCCGAAGCGCCTGCCTTGATCCATCTTTCTTGGAACGTCCAAGGTGTCCGGCTAAATAATGGTACAGTAGCACTTACAATTAAGTGAACCGTGGAGCAGCGTTTCGAATTTAGACAAAAAAGGACTTTTGGCAAGCAAAGGATTGTGGCACCGGTTCCGTGATGTTCTTTAAGTTACGGTCACGCCAGTGCGAATGGCTCTTTTTCTTCACAAACTGCGACCGCACCTTTAAAAATATGCTTCAGCGCAGCCTCTACGTGATGATCAAGTCCCTGGAAATTTTTTGTGCCTACGTTCGATCGGTCCTTGAACAGGGGTTTCACTGTAATGAGAACTAGAAATGCACATACATTCCTGTGCGGAAGTCAGCGCCTCACAACTCAGTGGTGGGAAATCGAGGGCGTGTAGCAACTTTTTTATAAGTCTTTAGTACGGCTTCTGATACCCAATTGTGTCCAAAGGTGGAGTGAATAAGTTAAAGTGCTAAGACCTCCAGCATTGCAACAGTGCAAAGCGGATCTGCTCAGCTGTAGCACTGAGAAAGTGACGTTCTGTTGCGTCAGAGGATACAAAGGTCCAGTTAGTGCAACTGGCCCACTGCATACAGAAGAAATATGCCATTTTTACGAAAATGAAGAGAAGAACGAAGGTTTCGAGTACTACGGACTAAGGTCACCCCTCATGTTTTCACAGTTTAGTCTTTTTTTCTTTTAAGTCAGAATATCCGATACAGCAGAAGACCAATCAATGTCACCAAGACAATCTAGATTTTATGCAGGCGTTCCACTGTACCACCGTCACACAACTACGTACAGTGGAACTCCTCTATGAGAATAACTTCGCTATAAGAATCGAACTATAGTGCGTTAGGAGTGAAATGAGTCAGTCTTTCTGAAGTGCTGTAAAGAATTACATTTCTGCGCAAAGCGACATATTCATTTCGCAATGTGCTCTCTCTCCCTTGACCTCCAAGCACTCCTTGCTGGCATGCCAACTATCAAATTAGGCAATGTGGACGAAGACATCTGAGAACAACCCTTCTTTGGCTGCTCTTCGAGCTTCGCAGCATTGGTGACTGGAGTCATCTCATTAAGCTTCTGCTAGGGAAAACTTCGGAGGTTTTTAATGGGTGACAAGTCCAGGCTGTTGGCAGGCCATGGACCCTTTCCCAAGTGGGAGATCCCCGAGGCTTCCAGCCATTTAAGGGAATTTTAAAGGACTCTCGTCAGAGCCTGAATTGCTGCCGAAGGCAGAGTCTTTGAAAAATAACTATTGCTTATAATTAAGAAAAAAATTCTCTCCGAAACTTGTCGTGGAAGACCTAGACCTTGATGAAGTTCAACTGTGCGCAGGATCAATTGCTGCACTGGATACACTTAAAGGGCTTCGACGACAAACTTCAAGATTCACGACACTCGAATAAGGGACTTCACAGGAGCAACTTTTTGGCCAAAAGTCTTTATTTCAGTCCTAGCCACAACTTTTGTTTTATGTGTCTGCCTTTAACTCTGCGTGTTTTTACCCCACCGTCACATAATGATCTTCTTCAATTTTGGGGACGAACAGGTGAGCTCCTTCCCCCTCTGTGACTGTTGCCTGTAGTGGAAGTTGGAGGATGAGGCCTGGTGCACATCATTCTCATGAGACTGGAGGCCTTCATCAGGCCTGCGACGTCCATGAGGAATCCAGCGCAGCAGGTGGAGTCTGAGTGCTAATGGCTCTGCGGTCGTATGGAGAAAATGCTTAAAAGTTACGCCCAGACACACGCCATAAAAGTTGTGGCTTAGACTGCAATGAAGACTTTCCACTCAATAGTTCTTCTGTAAAATCTCTTACTCGAGCGTTGTGGGTCTTCAATGTTTGTCCGGATGCATCTGCAAAACCCCTGTAGTGACAGTTTCGGCTCTGCCCGACAGAACAACAAAATGAGCTGATTCATGTACAGAGGTTCCACTGTACCACCAAACTGTGTGTAGCTGAACCTCTGTACCACCTCCCTGCAAGCCTACAATCGCTCATTTTTTCCCCTCTGTGCAACAACAACGTCACCGTAAGAATCACTGTGAGCTGATCCTCATACAGAGGTTCCCCTGTACTTGGTGAATAATACGGTGTTACGTATGCTCTCTAAGCGACTTCAACGCAATTATTTCAATTCAGGCCTAGGCCGTAATAAGATTTTTGAATGCCTGAATGGCGCGGGAGCGAAGATTCTTGCGTATCGGCCATTCCGACTCTGAAATTTGCTGAATTATGCGAATGAGCACGAGATCTGAAGCTGCGATTGCAAAAAAGTGCTGTGTTTATAGACACTCTGTTTATTTACAGTGGGTGCCTCGTAAACATCTTTTCCGTGAAAATGCAGAGCGCGAACGCGCGCTTTGAGTAGGCGCGCAAGCGCCCGCGAACTTTGTGTAGGCGCGCGAACGCATGCGCGCCGTTTTTCTTCCACCCCGATTCTTCAGACGGTATTTTTTTTTTATTTTCAGTCGCGAGCGCGCCGTCGAGGAGTTCACGCGTGTGCCTGTTAGTCTGTGTGTAGGTTAAGAGCTGAGAGACACCTCCAACTTGTTGGAGACGGACAACGTCAGCTTCGTTGACAAGCTGAGAGGCACCTCCAACTTGTTGGGGACGGACAACGTCAGCTTCGTTGACAAGCTCAGAGACATTTAGAAGAGGGACAACGTCTGCTCATCGACATTTTCGATCATGACATTGATATGCTTGGACATAGTCTCAGCACAAGCAGAAGCTTTTTGCGTCGCCCATGATGACGGAGAAGATGGTGAAAACGGCCATTTGCTGCGTCAGGATCAGCAGCAGGAGGAGGCGGAGGCGGAGGAGGAGGGCAAAGAGAAAAAATCCTCCGCAATTTTCTTTTAACCCTTTGAATGACTAAGTGGCCCGGTTGATTGGCACGTTGAAAACTCTTCTCCGCACTAAGGTAAGGGGCTGTGTGCAAAAGACTCTCCCAGACTGAATGAGTGTGCATGTGTCAAGCTGAATAAGAGGAGAAGAAGCTGAAGAAAAAGAGTTTTCTCTCCCTCCACTTCCTTCTCATTCATCTTTAGAAGGAAGAGGAAGAGAAACGGACAAACGAGCGAAAACTAGAAGTGAGAGATCATTTTTCACGTGTGACTGGACTCTTTGCAGCAATCCTAATCTATTTTTCGCCAACTTTGTGCTTTCTCTGGCGGGTGAGGGACAAAAAGGTGCCTGCATGAGCAACATGAGGCTCTTTTCTGCCACACCAAAGTCCAGTCCAGAGCTGGTGAGACACTCGCAGGTGTCAAGGGACAACGGGGCCGGCGCCAACACCGGCGCCAGAGGAGACACCCACTGTGTTGGTCGCAGCGGCAGAGCCTCGCCTCCCAGGGACCACAGCCCGGCCTCGCTGGTCAGGGGAGTGTCCACGCTGGGGAGGAAGGTCAGTCGGCGCTTCGGGGAGAGCGAGGCCGCCAGAAAGCTGAGAATGGCCTCACCGTCCAGGAAGTATCAGTGGGCGGTGAAGAAGAATGATGCGGTGGAGGCTCAGACTCAGCAGACTCAGCTACAGCAACAGCCAAAGACACCAAGGAAAAGAGTGAGCAGGGTCGACTCGTTCAGACACTTTCTGAGTCTGGTGACGGCCTCGACGGCCTCGGCCATTGGCACGGCCTCGGCCTCATCCAGTTCTATGAGGACTCCCAGGGCAGTCAAACGGAGAAGTCGCAACAACAAGCACGTGGACGCATCCACGAGCACATCCAACGTGATGTCCTCGACCTCGCTAACCGAGCTGAGTCTGACCCAGAGCGAGGCCGACCTCTGCAGGTTCTTCACCGACGAGGACGAAGAGGACGAACTCAGCGTGGTCAGCGAGGGTCGCCGGCGAAGGCGGCGCGCCGACGGCGGCGGCGCGCCACCAGGGGTCATGAGTCTCTCCGCCGGTCCCCGACTGCTGGGCAGGTTGCCGGAGAATCGTGCAATAGGGAGCTTTGGGGGCTCCGTGTTCAAGAGCTACGGGATGATCGACGGCATCGATCAGCCAAGGAGCTTGGAGAACAACAAGGCCAGCTGCAAAAGCAGCAGCAGCAGCAGCATCTTCACCCAGGAGAGAAAGACACTCGGCCACAGCCAAAGCCAGGACACCAACAGCAACAACAGTGAGCGGAAGACGAGCGCCTTTAGCCAGGAGAGCGGCTACAGCAGCGACTACGCCAGCGGTGGTGCGAGCCCCAACTCTTCATCCAGAGCCTCTCCGAGAAACTCCTTAGACGAGGGAGACTCGTCAGTGTCTTCCACTCTAGACAACGACAACAACAACAACAACAACAACAACAGCATCCTGAACAAGAAGAGTGACGTAACCAGGCCGGTGAAGCCTATCAGATCCTCCAAGGTGTCCAAAACTGACGTGTTGAGACCTTCCCGCTCTCCTTCGTTAGTGGGTCGCGACTATAAGATGGTCCGCCTGAGCAAGGACCGCCCCACCGACGAGCTGGGCATCATCATCGCCAAGAAGAAGCTCAAGGAGTTGCAGACCACGGGCTTCCAGGTCGTCCACGTCGAGCCCAACGGTCTGGTGGACAGGTGAGACTCCGAAATTCTCTCCCTCTCTGTCTCTCGCTTGAGTGGAGGTAAATTATTGGCATTTCCTGCAGGTCTGAGATCTCCCGGTCAAGATAAGAGCAGCTGTGTCACTTTAAATAATCATAGTGCCGAAGTACAATACTTTTTTGGCATGACTTCTCCTTGTCATGCGACCAGCCTTTTTTCAATACAAAGAGGCTGAAACCTCAAACGTTCCCTCCTTCCTGACAATAATGTTTTTGTGCGCTGAGCGCTTCTGTGAGAATGAGTTAACCACTTGTAACGGTGGATATAAGTAAGTGAGAGTAGTTGGCGTCGGCTCAGGCCTTTGAAGGGCATTGTCGTGTTGTGCACCTCATGAAAAAAAAACCCGCACACTTGTTTGCTATGAAAGCCCAGATCCTGGGGGTCAGAAGCATCAGCTACAGGGTGTCCCATAGGCACTTGGTTGTGCACTTTCTGCACAACTTTGCGGTGTCACACACTCAGTTATACGTTTTGACAGCCCCCAAACTACAGTGTGTCTCACAGTTAAGTACTGTATTGTGCACCTTCTGTGGATATGGGCCATAGAAAAGGTGCACCGCGACTTGTTGGACACCCGGTACAACGCGGGCTTTTTTTGGTCGGCCTGCTAATAACCGGCTTCTCCTGTCAAAACAAAACTGCGAAGACGAGCTTGATTATTGCTGCAGCCTCACTGCTATAGTGAATTTCACTCCTGCACGCACGCACGCACACATATTTTTATATCATAAACACATGTATATTTTTTTGCCCGCCCGCTCGCGAACCACGCCCTGGGCACCTTTAAAAGCCATTACAGGTGTAGAAGAAGAGAAGAGATCAGCCATTCATTCAAAAACCGATGTTTGCTTGCTTTGCTACCCCCTCAAACAGAATTCGTGCGTGCTAAGCTTTGCATGCCCATAATCTAAGGCACTTTTTTGCCTCTCTATCAATTTTGAGTGGGCGGTCATCATCTTGAGCATATTTTAGGCATCTATCTCAATCTGTCGTACAGTAACAATACCTTTATTCTTAGCTAAAAAGACGTCTAAAGGGTTGGATGAACCGTTATTTGGCGAAAAAAACAAGGAAGATGAGGGGAGGGGGGTGAGGTAGATTTCTAGCATTGCACAAGCTCAAACCACTACGTACGTGGTCTCAAATCGAGTTGAAGAAGAACTCCAAAAATTCGAGTCTCTCCCCCCCCCACCGCTCAGACTCTTCACGTTCGAGTGTCATCCCTCAAACTCGAATTCGACACTGTTTTGGACAAGATTCGCCATCAAAGCTCTACTTTTATCATTTGAACGCGATGAGAGAACTCGAAGCAGTTGCGTGACTTTGTACGCAATTTCATTTTCCCTATCCGTTTCCACTGTCTGAAATATCGTGGACACGGTGAACAAAACAATATGCTCAAGTTACTTTGTCAACATTGGATGCATGGGTTTTTTAATGATTTGGTGGAAACACGAATGGTTTTTTTTGACCAAGCTCTACTTTTTGAAAATGCGAGTACAAGTATCCGGAACCGGCACACACTAAGCATGGAGTCAGAGGAAGCGATTAAGCCTTTTTTCTTCTTCTGCCTAATGTTGTCTCTGGAGAAATCTATGTACGCATATTAGGGGTGCGCAAAAACACACCAAAATTGGGCCTAATTGTGGCCTGTAATTATCGACTGCGTAGGCTCATACCTCACCTCAGCTATTGCCAACAGTTTCCGAAGCTATAGCGAAACCTTGAGAAGAGAACTTTTGCATGCCCTCAAATTGGCTCATTTAGCACACACCTCATTTATGCGTTCTTGGCACGATTTTTTTTTGTTATTATTTAGCTTTTGAGCGTGCGCTCAGAGACAAAACAAAAAGCTTCTTCTGTGAGATTGTTGCCAAAAGTTTTTTTTCTTGCCAATGTTTAAGCAAGCCAGTGCGAAAAAATGAATATGTTCTTATTATGAACGCAATTTTCGGTTAATTGCAACTTTTAGTGCGAGTGATACTCGCAATCTTTGAAATTGCAACTTGGGATAAATGCAAATTCTTCTTGCTCGGCTGATCATAATTTCAGGCTGCTGTGCAAGTGGTCATTTTCGCGCAATTAAATTTTCTCGCTCGGACAAGTAAGGCGAATTTGGCGAGTTCTTAAGTTCGCGAAGAGGTTTGACCACAGTCCAGAGCATAAATCCTCGCTCTTTGTTTGCATTATTCCTATTATTATTTCTCATTTTCGTGCTCATTGTTTTGTAGCGCGCGAAAATTTCTCACCCAGCGAAAATGAGAACTGAAAAGGGTTTCCTCAACTTCAGCATGTTCTTTTCTGCCCATGACTTTTGGGTGGGGATGGACAATTTGTACGTCCAATCCAAGTACATTTTATCCCAGTACAATTGGGAGTTTGCCATCATCATGAGATAGGGGAGAAACATGTGGTCCACCTGAAGATCTGGCCCATGTAGACACAGAAGTACATGATGAACCCTTATTTCTGACTCACAGTGCATCGCGGTCGCCTTTTAGTGATACATGGCATATTTTTCCGCTTTCCTAAACCTTCAGGTTTGACTTGTGACCATCTGAAGTCACCATACATAAGGGCAAGAGCAACCGGGCGAGTAACCCATATTATGCGCGCATTATTTTTGCACTTTTCCACGACCACTTTTCAGAACTGCTAATTTTGGACCCACTCGTGATCACGTTTCTCCGCATTTTTCATGGGTGCATTTTCATAATTTTTTTTTTTCACCCGCCGACTTCTTCGCTAAAATCAGTGAAATGAGGCCTTTTTCACTGTTGTCCTACTTTTTTGACTGTTTTTCACTGATTTTCCGGTGGTTTTCGCTGTTTTTCTTTTAGTTTTCCACAGATTTTTCCTTTTTTTTCACCGCTTTGGTCACTACAGTCGTGTCTGTGCCTTTCAATTTACGAAGGAAAATTGCACGATTGATAAAAAGTAATCACTTGCAAATTTAACTTTAATCCTCTCGTGATCCCTGAAACACATTTTTTCACTTGTTTCTGGACCGACTCGAGAATCCGAAATTTGCTCGTGAGAAAAGCTTTAGTTCTTTTTCGTCAAACACAAAACAAACAACAGAAGAAGGTTTTTCTCTCGGTTTTTGCACAGATCCAATTTGGTTGTTGTGACTCTCACAAATTGCATTGAGACATCAATAAGGCGGTCATTTGCACTCTTTATTGATTGCATGCACAGACAAGCTTTTTTTGCACATCCAGAGCCAACCAAGCCTTATCTCGTCATGGCTGAAAAGACTTCCTTGTGGATGTCATGACTCTCAACAACAAAAAAGGAACCACTCATGACTGACTAATCGACCAAGTCTAATTTCCATCATGTTCTGGCTTTTTTTTATGCTTCAGATTGCCAGAACGATGCTTCTACTGCGACTTTTTCCCACTGACACCAAATCAAAGGCATTTCTTGTGGCCAAAAAGACCCGTTTCAGATCAAACACTTGTCAAATCCGGTCAAAATGATTGAGAGTGCAAGATAACAGTTTAGAGACTAAAGGAAGAAAGTTTAAATTTCCTCCTCCTTTGTTTTTGTCAAGGAGTTGTCAGATCTCTATTAAAATAATTAGGGACTATGCGAAAGACATCATCGGTGGGAACATCCACGTGCACTTGTACAGGGTGCAGCAGAAGTTGTGCCACTTTTTGACGTAAACGACACGTAGGACATTTCATGTCCAAGTTGTGTTGTAACGAAACCACCAGCATGATTTTTGGGGGGGTATTTGTCCAATGCCATTTTGCCTACAGACAGGCACTATTGTGCTGTTTACCCAACCATCCTGGCCATTCCAACAATCTGGTTCCAGTTCTAAAATGCCAATTTCTCCACACTGTCTAGGATGAGTCAGATGAACAGAGGCCAGATTTTCAGTTGAATAACAGTGTCACTTTCCTAGTACTGACAAAGAAGTGACCAAGATATGAAAGTGATGCACTTGAAGTTTGCTCTGGCAGCCAAAAATGCTCCACACATTTTGGCAACCCTGACTTTGGGAGACATGAAAATGTGACACGCACGGACACGTCGTGTGGACTCGGTTCTCGCACCCAAAATGCCCCACACGGGAGCGCCGTTCTGGCAACCCTGACGCTGAGACGCAGAAACCGGGCACGTGTGGGCATGCGGGACTTGACTCTTGGGGCAGAAGGAGAACCAATTCTGTCCCACCCTGTAGCCATAAGGTAACTGTGTGCAATGGCAAGGTGGAAAAAAGGGGAGAGTTCAAGAAAAAAGCCCTCCAAGGAACAAAGGGAATTGCCTGATCTCAATTTGAGTTCGAGTCCAGGATGAAGTCCCCAGTACACGAATGCTGTAACGCACCAGGAAAAGACAATTTCACGGTCGAAAGACTCAAAGAAATTCGGACTTGTGACGTAAGCGCTTCTGTTAGAATGCAGTAGTAAACATCTGATCCTTCTTTGCGGGCCAGATCCTTTGAAAGTCGATCACTCGTCCTGCATCGAATAGGCCTCCCTTAGGCCTGCTAAGGACAAAGGCAAACTTTGCTCCACTGGTGACGAATTAGACGAGTCAATGCAGAAAAAAAAGAAATTTTCACCCCCTGCAGACTTTTGTAAAGTACGTAAGTCGGAGTAGTTTTTATTTATTTATTGAAAAAAAAATGTTTCCGTCGTCATTTTCGCGCCGTCGTTTGTGAAATCAAAGGCAGGGGAAAAAGGTCCGAGAGAAATGCCAATTGAGAGCGTCTTTGAACATATATCGTTCGTGAGAAAAACTCTCTCTTTCCATTGCGCTTGCATGAGCTTGTAAACGCAACGCTACAGGGTGGCCGACGAGGAGTTGGCCCCACCACAGGCGCTGCCGGTCGCACAGCCACAGGGTGGCCACGGTTAGTGTGTGGAACACTGGCACTGTGCTGGTGCGCATGCGCTCACCTAACATCCTTATGTACTGTGTCTAAAAAACATTACAGGCAGAGGGGGTGGGTGAAAAAATTGTTTTTTTTTTACTCCGTTTGATAAGAAGGTCTTCAAGTGAATTCTTGCCACAAATCTAGGACGTTGCAAGAGATTAAAAAAATTGACTTAGCCTAATATATATGTATACTTTTAAGGCTGTCAATTTTGGCCTGGATGTGACCTTAATAACGGCCTTTTTTTAAAGGCACTGCAAACCAGCACGAGCGTAGTGAAACGTTTAAAGTGGAATAACAAGTGGGCAAGAAACCATGATCGTTGTGTTTTTAACAGACTAACATTATAGGCCTAGACGCGCGGCCTCAATGGTAGTCTCGAAGAGGCCCTCTACAGAAGATAAATTTCACTGCGGGTTTGATCTTCAGCCGTGAATCAGCCCAATTTTCCAAGACCAGATCAGACCGCCCGCCCGCCCGCATAGACGCACCCCGATTTTGTGTGACACCCGGTACGTCCATAATATGCACGGTCTCACACACACTGGCAGAGAAATAAATGCTGGGAGGAAGGAAGAAGGAATCGATTGGAATGAAAGGAAAAACATACTTGAAACGTACGCTTGTGGCACGGATGCGTACGATGAGAAGTGAGCTTACTCACGTATACTAAAGTAATGTGCAAAAAATGTGGGAAGTTTCCTCGAGAGGACCAGCTGTACTGCAGACACAGCCTTTGCGAGTCGAGGTAGGAGGGACAGAAGTATGTAGAGTAGAATATAAAAGAATATAAATATAAAAGTATGGCTCCAGGTACGTAACGTAGCACCACTGTGTTGAGGTGCTAGATGACCTGTGTGACTGGAAATGAGCCTGGTTACTCATAAATCAGATTCTTCAGGCTGATTTTATATTTAGATTCCATTGTGCGCACTTGAAACGTGGAGCTAATCACAAGGTTGATCTGGGAAAGCTTACCCGCTACATTTGCACAGATTGTAAGTACATTCTTCAAGTTTGCCAAAATGCATCCTTTCGACAGCTCTACTTTCTGTCCACACACAAGGGTGGGACCCCTCCAGAAGAATAGTGAGTCTTTGGCATTCATGCATGAGCATGATTGCATCAGTGAGCAACGTCAATAGTGATTCTTGTCACTACTGACGTTGTGCAGGATGAGTCAAAAAGCACGGCCTAGTTCAAAAATGTCTGTGCAGTGGAACGTCTGTCAATGAAGGAGATGGCGACCTTTGATAATACAGAAGGAGGACACTTAAGCAACTTATTGCATATACAAAGGCTATTCTTATAGGGAGGTTCCACTGTACCACATTTTTGTCACCTCAACAGTTTCTTCTAAACATAATGTGGTGGTTTCAGCACAAAAAGCCAGGGGCATTATTTTCGAAATGGGGGTAGGGGGGACCAAAATCATGAGAAAAATGCAATCAACAGAACTTTTCTCTGTCTGGGGGAGGGGGAGAAAATGCCGGAAGCTCCGAGCAAATAAGCACGTACACAGACTTTGTTATGCCTGTACCGTATGGCAGGATGGCTGCTTTTGCCACACAGACAAACAGACGGACGGACGGACGGACAGACAGACAGACAGACGGCAGCTCGTGTCTGAGTGTCTCCTTGACCGAGAGCAGTTGAGAAACTTCACCCTACTTCCTGCTCGGAATTGTCAAGCTTGACTGATCTTTGTCTGTGTACAGGGTGTAGCAAAATTGATCCCTCCCCCCCCCCCAAGAAGAAGGTTCGACATGCTCATATGTGCTCTGTTTTGTCTTTTAAAGTCAGGGTTGACCAAGTAAGTCCCGAATGTGCTCAGTTTCTATCTCCCAAAGTCAGGGTTGTCAAAATGCGAAGCATTAATACGTTCTCTCTTTCTGTTTCTCAGAGTTAAAGTTGCCGCCAAAGTGGCCAAAATGCTCCTGCTGGGGCATTAAGGATGCAAGAATCAAGTCCCACACTCATATGTGCTCCGTTTGTGTCCGTCAAGGTCAGGGTTGCCAAAATATTGAAGCAGTTTGGGTGCCTCGCAAACTACCGATGAAACAATTCATCGGACAGGCAGGAAGGAACACCGGCTGCTCTGGCCAAAATGTCTGTCTGGGGCAAAATTAATTTTGTTACACCCTGTTGTATGTTGAGGCAATCGAGCTGTGTCCATGTCTGTAAGGGGCTTTAAATGTGTTGTGTTGCTCATTTATCAGGTGGTCTTGGCCACCTTCTTATCGTCAATGCTACAACCTGACCACGTTATTTATTACCGTAGTTTAGTGGACAAGCACTACTGCCAACAGAAATTGAAGTGTAAGACATGCTCAGATACATAACGAACTAAGGTTACATGTATGTTTCTCTATGCACTTTTGGAAAGTTTGTTTATGTACGTGGGTTCCGTGGATGGGCTGCTACGTACGTGCATACTGCACAAGAGTTTAAAATGTTTGTAAGAATTGTGGAAAGTCCCCTCAGTGGACCTATCACAGTTGGACATGTGAACTCTCCTTTTTTCTTGGTCGGAAAACATGGGTTTGACCTTGGGAGTCTTGACTACGATTAACACAGGCTCGACAAGATTGATGATGTCTTTCGTTAGAATTCCAGCTAGTCTTCAACATGGACTTGAGGTCCATTTCATGGCAAAAAGTATAATAATGATAATAATAGATAAATAAATGTGTAGCTGTACTATCTGTCATTGCAGAGACGGCCGCCTGAGGGTCGGTGATGAGTTGATCAACGTTAACGGGCGTCGGTTGCGCGGCATGACAATCGAGTCCGCCATTGCCGTATTGAAGGAGGCCCACGCGGAGCTGGACATCGTCATCTCGAGGGACACCTCGGCGGCCGCAGCGGACGAAAACTTGCAGCATTCGAAGAGTGAGGGATCGCTGTCGATGCCACCGCAGCCCCAGAGCAGTCGCAGCAAGATTCGCGCCAGGATCAATGACTACGAGAACCTCGTGCTGCAGCAACAGGACGCGGAGCTGAGCAACAATAATCACGACTCCTCGCTAACCTTAAGGCCGAACTTTGTGACCAGGACGTACATAGGACCGTCGGTGTCGTCTTGCCCGGGACCCTACTCCAACTTGGCCATGAGGATCCACCGCAAGTCCAAGAGCGTCTGCATGATGCCCACTGCCTCCAGCAGTCTGAACCAGGCGCCCAGCCTGACTTCGTTACACGAGACCTGCCTGAACTCAGATGTAGAAGACGTGAGGTCCTCTTGCTCCGCCTACCTGCCAATCAGGACTCACCGGAGCCAGCTGCAGCAGTACCAGTCACTGGAACAGACAGACCGAAAAGTGGTCAACAACAAGTTCGCCTCGAACAATAGCAGCAGCACTACTAACAGCAGCAGCAACAACGGAAACAACAACAACAACAACCACGCGCTGCCTCACCCTACCTCCTCCTCCAACGGCGGATACATCTCCGACAGTGGCTGCCTCAGATGGTCGAACAGTAGGGTGCTGTTAGTCCGACAACCTTCTTCCTCTTCTTCCCGATCCTCGCCCAACTTCACCCTGGTCAACGTCGTCTTCGAGAAGGGGCCAGGTAGAAAAGGCCTCGGCTTTAGCGTGGTGGGCGGCAGGGACTCGCCCAAGGGCAACATGGGCATCTTCGTCAAGACCATCTTTGAGAAAGGACAAGCAGCAGATCAAGGTTGCCTCAGAGAAGGTAAGGAGAAGGATGTGTATTTGTACCTGGATAAAGTCACAGTCGCATTGTATGCATGCATCAGCAGTCACAAATATAGTGCATGCTTATATAAGCATCACTTTGGGGTAAAGTCTGAAAGCTTCCAGTCCCTCCTAAAGTCACCTTCAAGATTGCAACATTCAGCAGAAAATGGCTTCCGGCTATGTTGTTCGTCAACTTTGGAACCTTTCGAATGGAAGATACCGTTGAGTCAAGCTTGGGTCAGATCTGACCAAGGCTGTTGCCCAACGCAACTTCGGGAGGAGAATAGCACTGACTGCATCTGCGCTGCAGCCAAACGTAACGGCTGCGTGAAGAGTAACACTCACTTATTGCATGTGGGCGTCGAATCACACCCTTCCTGCGCGGAAAATGTGGGAAAATCATTGGAGGAGACCCAGGAATTACGGAAAAAAACTTGCCTCCCGATGCGTCCATCCGTTTGATGCCCGGTCTCAGTGGTGATGATCGTTCGGTCACAGTTGCACTGCTTCAATGGCCCATTTGGCTTGACACAGGTGACTCCGGCACTGATGCTTCCGTCTCCGATGACACTTACATCGGTGGACCACTGTAGATAGGCAGTGCGTGCTTTAATAGATGTCCCTGGAGAAACATGTGGATGCCTGCTGTGGCACACAAATGGATCTGGATTGCCTTATAAAACGCCTGCTTTAATTTCCTCAAATAATTACCACTCTGGCGTGTACACTGTGTACTAATCAGGCTGCACAAAAGACTCCCCCCCCCCCGCACACACCTGCCACTTCTAGCTCGAGGGCAGGCAAGTCCTTCAAGGGGTGGGTGACGGTCCCGTGGCGGGTTCGAATCCTAATGCCAACGAGCCTAAAATGTGTTCCGCCAAGATGCGAGTCGGATCCATTAGGCCTCCCGAGATGTAGTTGTGTCTATTTAAATGGGGTCTACCAGACCTGCACGATTATGTCTGCTTAAACACGGTCAACATAGTTGTGTCTTCTTAAATTGGGACCACGTAGCAGATAGTGTGCGTACTTAAATCGGGCCTACATAATTGTGCCTACTTAAAAATTGGGCCTTCCTAGTTGGGTCTACTTAACAAATGGGCCCACGTAGTTGTAACTACTTATATGAAGCCTACACAGTTCGGCTCTAAGCACTCTTTAAGTTCATGTGGATCTCGCCATGGAGTGCTGAGAGTGCTTGGAGCCACACTTTACATCAAGAGGGCATTAGCACTATAAACTTTGCTGGTTAAATTAGTGATTTAGATTCACAATCACGGGTACTCCTGAATTGTGGCTCCAAACATAGTTCACTGCACTCCATTCTGAGAGCCTTGTAAACGGAGATGGTGTTTGGAGCCACACTCTAGGGCCTATTTAAATAGGCACACAACGCCGGCCGTTTTTATAAATAGGTACGAGCACGTGGGCCTGGTGGTGGTGGGGGGGGGGGTCAGACTCCGATCCATTCGGGTCTCGAGTGGACGCTGACAAGATTCGACCCCGACAAACCACCTTCGTGGGTTAGACTGATGCATGTCGAAGATCCCCCTAAAGCTGAACACCAATGCTTAGGGATTCATTACCCATTCCTAGTCGTCCCGTGCCTTCTGGGTCACACACGCACAGCTTTGAAGCTGTGTCGAGCGAATACGAAGAACTTTGCCTGCTACGTAATCTTACGCACCAGTCCTGATAGCAACTGAACTACGTGGAAATGAACGCCCTCATTTCTCTTCCCACCACCCTGTAGAATGTAAAATTGATTTAATTGTGCCGGAAGCGCCGTCGTCAGACGTCTCAGGGACCGCCGGCCTCGTCACTCATTGCAGTGCGAGGCTCATTTTGTCGTATGAGAAGAGGTCTCAACCTTGGCACCAACTCTGACTGAGACAACTCGATTTCTGCTTAGACGCAGTCCTCCCTGTATGAAGAAGGAAAAAGTGGCGAAAAAGAAGCTGGAATGAAAGATCGGCAGCTGCTGTTCCTTTTGCTCCCTCGACCTCACAACAAAAGATCTCCAGGAAGAAAGAAGGAGGGTCTCTTAGTTCAGATTTCAATTATTCTAGACAATTGTTCGCGGAAGGATAAAGCAGCAGCTAAAAGAAGTCCTGGAAACGCGCACACTGAGGATGCAAAGATGCTTTTAAGCCCTTGCCAAGGCCGAGTGCATGCAGACAAAGATTCTCCACATAAGCCTCGATTTTCTGACGTGCACAGGAAGGTTTTTTGCGTTGATAACTTACGTGTAAACTTGTTAGGTAATCATGAAAAGAACAATGAATGAATGGGATGAGGTTACTCTTGGCCTTGCTGTTCCTGCGCACGTACACACATTTGGCTGCGGCCCGTCAAATGAAACAAGCAGCCTGTGTAGGCATCAGTCATGCCACCGAGGGATGCTCTCTACTCATTAAGGTATGCATGCATTAGGGATGTGTCGTGTGTCGAATAATCACGATCAAAAGAGCCGAATCAGATAAATTCTGGGCTGGGGTTGAGCCAGGTCAAGGATGTTAACGAGAGTCAGATCAACTAAAGTCATTTCATTGGTGAGAAAAGAAGAGATTAGTGTTACCATAAAGTTACAAACTGCTCGCAAAAAAGGGATCAGGTGTGCCTTCTCTCAAATTTTGGCAATACCATTAAAAAAGCAGGATGAAATCTTGCATCAAGTTGAGTTTACTGCGTCAAGTCGCCAGATTATGAAGCATCAACTGCATCTTTGGTAAAAGAAAAAAAGTCCAACACTTGACTCGATCCAACGTGATCAAAAATGAATCCAATTACATCCCTGAGGCTGGTGCCAAAAAAAGAGTTTGGGCCATTTTGCACCAACATGCATATCAGACTGAACACTTTTATGCAACCAATCTCTACACAAAAGTCCACAAAAAGGAAAAGCAGCCCAAATCTGATGAAAATCAATCCGAATACATCCCTATCAAATGTTGCACGAGGTTGTTGCACCCATCTTTGTCAGTTCACCGTGGAGCCAAATTCATAGCCTTCTTCGAGGAGTCCAAAGGCTTTAGGAGGAGGTTTTGGCACCTCTCACTCGTCACTGCCAACAACCAAAATCGTGCTCATTTAAAGCACATTCCACTATGGCTAACATAAAAGAACAAGGGAGGAGTTTTCAGCCTCAAAGGGACAATGGCAGGGCTGGCCTGGCCTGGGCTGAACTGGCGGGCTCCGACTGGCAGACGGGCGGGTTGGCTGGGAGCCCCAAAACCCATATGGCTGATCGAAACTGTTTTGTCATCACATTTAAATGAAATGCCAAAGGAGTGAGAATATTTATCCTCCCTCTCATCTTGGCAGCCTTCGGGTTTCAATTAGGTTTAGCGCATACCTTTGCCCTATTAAGCAACTTTTTTGCAACCCCCCTCGTGCTGAATTGCGTACGTAATCTCAGTTCCTTAATCTGCAAGAGCAAAGCCTTAGAATAAAAAAAAGTACGTACTGGTATGTAGTACAAGAGTGTACATCTGACGTACGTGCAACAGTTTTTTCTTTGTGTACAGGGCGGGCTAGAATTGAAGAATTGATCATGGCTCAGATCATTCTTAGAGTTGCATTTGGAGGAGGAGACTCATGAGCTTTGTTTTTTGCTTGACACCAAAAATGCCACTAAAATTAATGCGTAACAACTGTTTTCTACGAGTACAACAACCATATTGTTGATACCATGAAAAAAAAGGAAACTCTTTACTTAGGATTGGCTCGGAGTTAGCTGAGCTTTGAACTTCAGGTCTCTCGGGCAGATGTAGGTGGCAATCCTGAGTTTCGCGGTCCCATGTGATACGTTTTTGGCTCTAAACAGGACTTTTGAGAGTCTCATCTCCCAAATGCCACTTCCCTGCGTGCAGCGGGAGCCGCGACCGTTGCAGCAATGGCCAATTTCTTGTCCATCCTGTTTGCAAAGCCCCCCCCCCCGGGTCAGACCAGCAGAGGTTCGACATCTGGATCCAGGCAACTTTCCAGGCATTTTTCATCGACGTCCTTCGAGCTTCTGCGAAATATCCTTCGATAGATAAGAGGCAGCAGAAAAGTTGGCAGAAGACGCGCTAACAATTCAACGCATCCTTCTTCCGCCGAGACAATGGGGTTTCACCTCCTCCTCTGTCAAGGTTTTATCGTGGAAAGTGTTTCACCTTAGAGGGGGAAAAAAGGAAATGGAAAAACGCAGCCAAGAAGAAGTGGATGGATCTCCTACGTTGCCCTGACGGATTTCCGAACATTTTGATCCGTGTTGGAGATGAATATTCATGCCATAAGAGAGAACTTCTTGTCTGCCTTACTTTCTTGGCTGTCGAGGAAAGTTTTTTCTGTGTATCAAAGGGGGCGACGACAGTGGAGCTCATGGCGGCTTCGTCGTCGTCGTCGTCGCAAATATGGCTTTATGGGAGTCAGGAGGTCTCGGCGTAAATGTGCAATTTCGCTCCGCCCGTTTGACGTAGGCAACCTTGGCAAAAAAAAGATGCGTGAAAATATCATTTTTCAGGTGACGAAATCCTGAGCGTGAACGGTCATTCGACGCACGGTCTGAGCCACGCTGAGGCCATCACCATCTTCAAGTCCATCAGGCAGGGCAAAGTCAACGTCCAGTTGGCCAGGAGGGGCGGTGAAAACCACAGCAGCCACAGCAAGTCATCCTCGTCAGACTTACACAGTCAGAGGTAGGGGAAGTAAAAAGTCTTTTTTTCCCTCACTTTTGCTTTGCGATGCTCATAGTGTACGTACGGTATTTAGTGGATGCAGCCAAGCCAAGTACACTTGGCTCGTGAAAAAGTAGGTGAGGAATCAACAACCTGGTGAGATGTAAAAAAAAGGCCTCGATGCGGCCTCGACGACGGCCTCGACACTTCCTTGTATGATTTCATGAAGTGAACTTTTTCGTCACTATGGCGAAGCATAGAACAAAGTCGACGAGTCTAGCCTCGATGTGGCCTCTAGGACATTCTCGACACTTCCTTGCAGGGTCTTATGTAATGAACTTTTTCGTCTCAACCTTGTCAAGCACGAAGCATGATCGTCGAACTGTCTGAAGTAAAATCCGTTTAAAACAGCAGTTTTCTACTCTGACCGGAGTTCCACTATAACCGATGCAACTACGATAGTGTTGCAGTAGTGAAGAAATGACGATTTCGGCCTCGATGCAGCCTCGTTGATGGGATCTACGTACTGTCTATGTAGCCATCTGGGGATCTGCTCAAGAGCAACGCCGAACAACGGAGACAACATCAACATTGCAATATCCTTTAAGTGACGAGTCAGGCCTGAATGGTGCGTCAAGGGTGACCTCACCACACTTGGGCTTCGCTCTACTCGTTGAGGTCACCTTCCTACCCCCCTTCAGTCTCCTTGCACACTTTTGACAAGATGCGACCTGCTTGGGCCTCCGTTTGGGCCTCGATGCGGCCTCAATGACGGCGCAACTCTCTGAAAAGTGTTTCCCCTTGATGAGATCATGCAGCTGGAGGTAGTGCAAGAAATTGAATGGCGTCTCGTCCAATGGAAACTTTGATCTTTGAAGAGTCGCCGTTGGGCAGAATGCAACTTTGCTTCCTTGAACCTTTTGCTTCCCCCTTTGCTAATTTTTGACAGCTACGCTTGGCAATGCATGACAGTAACTAGAAGTGCCACTACCGTAACTGGGTCTCATAACATTAGACAGTGATAAATGATGCCACTGCCTTATGCAAGCTGCACAATGAATCGGGAAGGAAATAGGTCGATCTAGAGCCTAAAGATACGTCGATGAAATGCAGTGCTTAAGAAAAAAATGGCCCATCTATGTTGTGACAATAAAAAGTCGATCTGGTGCCTGAAATTTAGGCCCATCTACCGAGAGGCCACGAATAAGTCGAGCAGTGTTTGTAAGTTAGGCCTGTCTACGTGGTCACAATAACTAAATCTACCGAATAGCTAATTTAAGCCCATCTTCGTCGCGACAATAAGCAAGCCTACCCAATACCCGAAATTAAGGGCCGTCTGCGTAGTGATAATGAGTAAGTCTCTCCTGGTGCCTGAAAAATGGGTCGATTTACTGTCTGCACACAAAGGGGGACCTCGTGTCGAATCGATACAGCTAAAAAAAGGGATCTGTAGGAACAAAGGAATAACTCGATCTGGTGGCCGAACCAAAGTCAATCCAGGAACAAGAAATAGTATAAGTCAGTGCAGCGCCTATATATGAGTTCATATGTGATCCGGTCACTGACTGAAGAATCTTTGCAAAAACAAAGTGTACACAAACAAAGTGTAAGAGTGTATTTGGGCTCAATGAGCCCAAACGTTATTATTGAGGGTCAATGAAAGGTCTAGAAGGTTCGAACTTGGCATAGTGCTTCCTTGGCACAATGGTACGGACACAGGACAAATGGCGTTGGTAGTGAAGGCCACGAAAGGCCAAAAAAGTCACAGCCAGAATTTACTTTTTGAGGAAGCAGCACTGCTGCAGCCGAGACAACTGGCAGTGCTGTTGTTAAAAAAAAGCTGATAAAGAAGCTGGATAAACCAAACAGAAGAGGACACGCATGTGTGAGAGTCTGACAGCATCCGACTATGGCCGGTCAGAATGTAAACATTAAGTCAAGGCTTTCATCACCACGGAGACATTATACTTTAAAACACAAACAGAGGCTGCTTAGTGAGTATCACATCCACCAAGTTTTGTATTTCAGCTATCAAGTCGATGTGAAGCTTCAGATTGGCTCATTCTACTGTCTGTAATGACTTGACATAAGTCGATCGAGTGTCTCAGAAACAGGCCCATGTCACGCCTGAAAATGGGGCGATTTCATGCCCGAAAATAGGCCTATCTGATGCCTCGAGACGGGTCGCGCTTTCAACTTTTTCCAGCATGGACGGAGGGAGGAAATGATTCGTGTTGAGCAAGACGAAAGAGCCAACAATAACCCTTTCCCCCGCCAACGTCAGTCAGTCACACGTATCAGGAAGCATCTTGCGAATTGGATGCTTTTTGTTGCTGTTGTTGTCTCGTCGAGAAGAAGCAGAACTCGCACGCTTGACAAATCTTGTCTGACGACCGCAATCATCTGTTGCTTTGCTTCGTATCCGCTCAGAAGGATGAGGAATTTTTCATTTCCCCCTGATTTCATTTATCAAACAATATTGCGGTCGCTTTTGCGGCAACAGTTTTGTTGACAAGAACTTTTAGAACAGTTACGCGAATGTCAGCGTAGTCGACATTTGTTGCTAAATGTGTCGTGACTGCCGAGAGCAACAGTTGCGATAAAGGTTCTGCTCTATGCACAACACAAAGAGGAGGAGGTATTTTTGTTTCTGCCCTCCAGGCCAAATAAAAGGTATTATTATGCAAACGAAAATGTAGATTATTAAGATACTCCAGAATTGAAGTCTCTTTTGTCTTGGCCTCAAAAACACCCCCAGGTAGACCAAGACCTTGTCTTTAACGAAGCTCTCATGAACAGACCTCGGAATTTTAGATGGAAACCGAGGAAGATGTGTGAAAAAACCAGCAATAAATTAAAAGGAGGCAAAGAACGATTGAAAAAACTTAACAGATTAACTTAAGTGGAAAACTAAAAAACAAGGAAAGAAGTACAAGAATATGATCAAAACATTCAGCATGAGTTCTTGAGCGAGGAAAATGAATGCAATCCCCCCAAAATAAGGTTTTCCATGATAAAAAATAGTACCTCTTGTAGAACGAAAGAAATGATAAAAACACAGTTTGGCAGGAAAAGAGCGCAGGAGGAAATGAAATTTTGAAAGAAAAGGATGCAATTTTTGGTCACCTAATTTTGCAAAATTGTTCCCCTAAAATTTTGAGGTCTATTGATGAACCAAAAAGGTCTGTCTGTCTTTGCCTTATGGCCAAGTAGGCGCTATGATTCTGCTGATGGCGAATGATATTTCAAAAAAAAAAAACCAAAACCGCAAAACGTCTGGGAAAAAAACCCTTCCACATCGTGTTTCTCCTTAATTGGCTCTGGTCGCCGCAATTAGCCGCGGTAATTAGCGAATGATCATTGAAAGCACTGTAATTTAGGTGGAAGCATCGATAAAAATGAGCCCAGTGGTAGATGAATCTTTTCTGCTGCTGCCATATATGCAAAAATGAAAAATGCAAATTTATTCATGGCAGCGTCCATGTGTGTGGCCCAAGCATTGGTGTACACTTCATTTTCCTCGGGGAGGGATTGAAATTGCTCTCATTTGTCAGAATACGCGCGGTTTTAAAAGTTGGCGAGAGAAATTTGAAGTCGGGAGAGATTTTTGTTTTCTTCTGCGACGAGGAAAAAAAGAATGAGGTCATTGGAAATATTGGAGAGCGTAAAGTTTACTGCATAATTGGTGGGCCGACTGCCAGTGGGAAACGGTTTCGCCCCTGGAGCCGTGCAAAATGTGCCTGTAGGGATGGGTCGGGTCGAGTGTCAGGTCCAATCTCTTAGCACATCGGTGTAGGCATCAGTCATGCCACCAAGGGATGCTCTCTACTCACTGAAGTACGCACGCATTAGGGATGTGTCGTGTCGAATAATCACGATCAAAAGAGCCGAATCAGATAAGTTTTAGGCTGGGGGTTGAGTCAGATCAAGGATGCAAAAGAAATCGACTCGAGTCATTTTATTCGGAAGGAAAGAAGAGATTAGGGGCAAAGTGTTGCCATAAAGTTGCACAAAGAGAGATCAACAGCAGCCTCTATCAAATTTTGGTAGCAACATTAAGAAAACCGGATGAAATCTTGCATCAGGTTGGGTTTATTGCATCAAAAGGTCAGATTAAGAAGCATCAACTCCTGCTTCTCTGAAAAATCAAAAGCTGACCGAAGCGAATCCCAGTACATCCCTAAGGCTGATGCCAAAAAAGAGTTCAGACCATTATGCACAAAGACGCAATGCAGACTGAACAATTTCATGCTACAAATCTCCACCAAATAGGTGTAGGTCGCAAAAAACTCCACCAGCTGAGATGTAAACATTTGTTTTGCCTCACAGATGAATCAATCAATGTAGATTGACGTCTGATTCATCTTTCAGGCGTTCTCGTTCCGCCCACATCCCGAAGAAGGACCACACTGGAATGTCAACCCTGACCAGCACCCGGATGCCAACCCTGAGCGGTTTCTCCTCCTCCTCCACTGGTGGTGGGATCTCGGATGTGAACAGATTTCCTGTAATCATCTAAGAAGAAAATGATGCTTCTGCCTGTACTGTAGTAGTCAACGCCGGTAGTAGACGAGGAGAAATGTTCTTTGTGACATATTTTTTACCACAAGAGAGAGAATAAAAGCACACACAAGCTACTGCAATTTTGCTTTCTGACCTCCTCGTTTGTCATCTACAGTGGACTTCCTGAGTGAGAATCAGCTGGGCCTTGATTCGCATGCGCATTCTTATACGGAGGTTCCACTGTTCTCAGTGCTGCATGCGTAGGTAGGCGTCGCTGCGTAACAAACTGCTGGCACTCCTATGGAGGTGATGCTAAAACAGGGGTTCCACTGCGCGAGTCTTTTCTCCAAGTCGTTGATGCGAGCAAAAAGATGCATTTTTGCGAACGTGCAGAGCATGCGAATATGTCACAGACTAGAAAATTACAGATTCCCAAGTAAGGTCGACGTTTCTCAGACCTTCGCGCAAGCCACCACTCGCTTTCGTGGGCCTTACTTACGGTAGGCCTGAGCTCGGGGTGGGACGTGCTGACAAAAAAGAAATATTCAAACGAGACGCACCAGGCTGCGAATAGTGATGGGACGGGCTGGTGAAGAGGCCACGCAAGCCAGAAAGGACAGAAATTTTGCTCCTCAGCCCGACGTACGGACTCGACCAGTTGAGGCCCGAGTAAGTCTGCGACTCACTCCGACAAAGGTGCGGCCCGGACTAGAGTCATTGAACACCCGGTCGGACCGGCTTGAAATTGTGTGTCCTGAGCTAGGGGTCCCCGCTCACACTTGACCTAGGCCAGCCAAGTTCCGGCTGGAGCTGGGTCAAGCCGAGCTCAGGTTCCGGCTGGAGCTGGATCAAGCCGAGCTCAGGGTCCGGCTCGAGATTGGCCAAGCCGAAGCAGCTCTCACCGGCCCCTATTAACGTAGGCATCATCATCGATCACAAAGGACAATTTATCAGCTGGTGTGATCGCTCTTAGGCCTGCAGCGCTAAAAGCACGCGATTAAGGAGAGGAAAAAGCGCGCTTTTCTTGTGTACGTAAGTATGTTGCTAATGCTATCATTAGCAGTAGGAGGTAGGTTTGGCCGTGAACGGCAGCCTGAGAGATCGGTGTGCGGCTTGCGCTCGTGCGTGTGTGCGTACATCATGTGTACGTGCGTGGATGTGCGCTTGCATGTATAGTTTATGTGTACGTGCTGGAGTGTGCGCGCGTCGTCCATGTAATGAATTATGACGCGTGCGTATTATTGTTGGCCCATAGACACCTTACGTAAGGGTCTCTTCAAGTGTCAACTTACCTGTGTGAGACACTGATTATTTGCCATTCAAACCGACAACGTCCTTGACGAGAGCGGAGGAGACAAAAAGCGAAATAAAACTTGGCCGAGAGAGCCTCAGATCTGTCGGTTTGATAATCACGCAGCTAAATGATGATTGAGTGGGTAAAGGGTTGGCTCGTGCGTGTCAAGGAGGCATTTTTGGGCCTCACCTCGCCCATTTCTCCTGCGAAGACTTGGGCTGATAATCCGCGAATTCGTGACAGTCAAGAGGGCATTCGTTTTCGTGCCATCGAGATGAGCATTGTGAGAAACTGGGAGAAGAAGTGATGCTTACAGTACAATTACGATGATGCATGACTTAAGCTAACCTTTATATAAATCATACACGACCACCAACTTGAACAACGGTTTCTGCCATTCTTTCACATTCGAGTAAATTACAACTTGGCTCCGACAAGAAAGATTCGACTCATCCTACAACAATGACAGATGTTAATGCACAAGAAATGCATGATGTCTCAGCCCTCACTTGGCCGAGGTCACAGCACAGAGCCGAACTTGCCGTTCGGCTCTGTGACTTGACCGTGTCCACGCACTCCAGGTTGACGTTCCACAGGGAGGTGACGTCGGTCGTTCTCTCCGTCTCCAGCTGCAAGCAAGTATTTTGCGCAGTCCACCCGAGTACGAGCGAACGAGCCATTTCAGCTCATTCCTCTCAAAATTTTAACGTTCTCTGTCACGTGAAGACTGAATAAGACTGAATATAATGACTGTTTGTTTGTCCCAAATAAATCAAGAAGTACCTTCTTTCACGCATTTTTTCTCAAGTGGGCAAAATGGTCATTTTGTCCATGAGGACTGAGCTCTCGTGAAGAAAATGGCCAAATTCTGCCCATGAGGGAAACATAAGTGAGATAAAGCCTTTAATTTATTACAAACAGGAGATTTTCTTTGACAAATTGACTTCCTCTGCCATTTTGCCTGCGCAGAATAAATCTTGCACTGCAAATTAAATTTTGGTAAATGTCAGCGAGCAAAGATACACAAAAGCAGTCGCTGCATGCGCTGCTTCAACCCCCTCAAGTGGGCATGAAGCGAGGCCTCCATGGTGACACCGCCAGGAATGATGACGCAAGTAATGAACACAGAAACTTCTGTGTGCTCAAATAAGCGAAATGAAGTCAAATGGACGAGATAAACTTATCACAGTTTCCTCATTCCATTAAATTTCAGCAAGAAAAGTTGATTTGTCAAAGACAGAGATTTATGATAACCACGAGAATGTATGATTTAGCTAAAAATACCGACTCTGGCACAGTGCGAGCCGAGAATAATGGTCCCAACAGAGCCTAATGCCTTCTGGCCCGTGGTGGTTTGCATGGCAGAACGTGAGGAGAGGCCAGATTTTTAGGTGAATCATGTTTTTTGTCTCTAAGAGTCACCCTGTGCATTTGTCCGAATACTTCCAGTGGGCAAGAAAGCTCCAACATCATAGCATACATTAAAAAGGCCGACAACTTAAGGCCTCTTCAGTACTTACATGTATTAGACCATCGAAGTGACAGGACTCTTGAATTCCCGCCCCAACCTTGTCCACATCAAGCTTGTATGTTTTTGTTAAGAAAAAGCACAATTTTAGGCCTCTACATGCCAGTCCCAAGAAAGCACCAGCATTGAGATATGTTTCTGTTGGGACGACCTAACAATTTCTGCCAGTGCCCACTCGGTCTGTGCTCGACTGCACGTTCAGAGGTCCCCTTGGCAATCACTTCTTTCTTTGTTTCCCATGTAACAGTTGTTTGGTGCACAAATTAATTATGCGTTCGGTGATGGAGGAGCCGACAGCGCTCTCACGCACCTTCTTCTCCGTCTTCTTCTTGATGCAGTCACAGCTTCTGCACTCTTTGTTCTCTGCCTTATTATTACGTCTTTCTCTTCGCCAAAAAATTCATGACGGAGCTTGCGTAATCCAGATGAGTGCACGACTTCACTTCCAAGAGGATCTTGGGGAAAAAGTGCGTAGGTGAGCGATCGCTCAGGGATTGGCGGACAACGACTCGGCCAAGATCTCGCTCCATCTGCAACACTTGGGGCTGCAGGAGAAAGGCTGAAAGACGCGGACCGACAGCTTCAGCAATGCGGAAAATGAACAGGGTGTTGTAGAATGTTCTCTCATTCTGTAGACAGACATAGGTGGCCCCACAAGTACTCTTATTCAGGCTGGGTTCGGTACAGGGTGAGGCCGCAAGTTCTCTTACAAAATGATTCTTAGTCAGCTTAGGTGCAGGGTGGGCCAACGAGTTCTGCTACAAGGTATTTTAATGTCGGAGACAACAGCATAGGCACAGGGTGGGCCAACAAGTTTTGCCACTGAACGTTATCAACGTCACACAGCTGCAGGACTAGAGGCCTTGACGGAATTCCGTAGCGTCCAATTCCATTGTCTGGGCTTTGCATGTGTAATGCATATCTGTAATATGCATGTATGTACGTTGCTAATATTTATTGTCACCGAAGACGAATTGAACCTATTGGCTACCCTGCACATACACTGAAATGTCATTTCCCTTGTCCTTGGCACCAGTCTAACCCACCCCCGTATGAGTAAAAAACGATGTCTATCCCGACCAGTCCGCGGGGCTTTTTTTGTGATTCACACTGTACCTCATCATCAAGGTATCTCATTTCCTTCCCAAAAAAAATCTCTTCTGACATCGTGATTGGGCAGATTTAGGAGCGGAGAAACTATTTTAGGGCTATTAGGAGCGATGATGCCGCCCCAGCAGCTATGACTAGGGCAATTTTGCATGCTCTTATGCGTTGATGCCTCCACCAGACAAAAGATAGTACAGATGTTCCCATCACTCAGTCTTGAACATAACAGAGTGTTCCAGGATCATGTCTGAAGCACAACAGAGATACGAAGATTCCTATGATCGGGTCTTGAGAGCAACAGAGCTGGAAGGTTCCTCTAATCGGGTCCTGAGCAGAACAGGGGTTCCTCCTTATGTTCAAGGTGCGGAGATGAAGCCTCTATTGTCTGGTCGAGGTGTGTGTGGGTGAGTTGCGCCATGACTGGATGGAGCTATTTGCATGATTATGTTGCAACCGCAGCCACGTGCTTGAAGAAAGTGATCTTCTGAACCGTTTGCTTGACTGTCGAGTCTGGCGAAACAAAGAGCAGGCGTTGAGCTTCCTCCAGGATATTGCTGGATGGTTACTGCATATTGCATTGGTCACCTCACTCTCATCTTCACACGCGTTGCACACACTCATTCCGACGTTCGTCACACACTGTACAATTTTTAAGTTCTCGTGAGAAATGAGGTCTCAGGAAGCGAGTGACAAGCCCTAATGATTGAGCTCCTCATATTTACACTGCACGCAAGTCGCCTACGCAAACTTTTTGCGTAATGCAAGGAACTCTGTGCGCAAAAGTCGGTTGAAGTGACACTGTCAGCTCCTGTTAGACCGGGGAGGAGGAGAAGGATGCCCTAAAGGCGGCCACGACCCGGCGGGTTTCGTCATCAGGCACACGTTGCTCTGGCAAGACACTGTGACACTCAAAATCTGAGTCAAAAGTCAGTTTTTTACTGTGATGAGCAGAATTGACTCCGAACTCTAATAGCTCGACAGTCCGAAGACGTTGCGAGTGTAGACGGGTCTTGACGAGATTTGACTGGACGTTGATATACGCATTAAAAAAAAGCATTGAACAGTGGACGCGGCGACGTCTTCCATCTTGGACTCACTCTAGACGATGTTGTCGTTTCGTCATGGTGTCGCCGTCCCAGTAGGAGCCGTTCTTCCGTCTTGAAACGGAGAAGAGCGACAGCTACTGTGACGACGGCGACCTCAAGTCCAAGGATTAGAATGCAGAGGTCGGACACGGTCGGTGCCGAATGTGATGGTGTGCAGTGACACACACGGGGAAGAACGGCACCAACTGTGACAGCAGCGACTCCGCTCAACACACACTCGGGATCATCCACGGGATCCGCACCCGGATGGGAACAAGTTCGTTGAAACTGACTGACCCAGACGCCCCTCCCACTCCCTTCTCTGCCCTCCAGGGTTGTCAAGTTGCTTCATTTTTTGAAAGTATATGCGGAATTTTTGTACTGAAGTTTTTATATTCTGGCCAAAGCGAGGCACCTCTTTTCCCCAAACCATTCTCTCCACCTTGTGGTGAAGGCAGCGAGCCTTCAGTTCACGGATCGAGCCTCAGTTTGACTTGCCGGCTTTGCCCGGCTCACTGCTCGTCACTTTGGACCATGCGATTGCTCGTGAGGTCTTGAGGAGTAGCATCTGCTGACCAAGGTTGGTGACGACCGGTGCAGCGGTTGGGTCACCCATGACTTCACAGACAGATACACAGACACCGAGTACATACGGACACTCGCACTGCGCATATAAAGGTAGATTTGCCGCCCTTCGTCGTATTCACTTCTTTCGGCGGCCAAAACAAAGGAACAAACAACTTTTAATCAGGGTTGAAACTTACAAGATCAGCGACGCCATCGTCGACAACGCGCCCCCCCCCAAAAAAAAACCCACCCCAGAACTACATTTGCGGTGTGATTACGGAGAAAAGTGTCATCAGTGAGCAAAAAAAGTGTTTCAACATGTTCTCCTGCTGCCAGAACTCAGATATGAAGATCTGGGACCCTCCAGAGGTTTGCCCCTCTGATAAAAATCATCTCACATCCCCACGTGGTTATTTTGTTTCGTCCGCTTTTGAAGCCAATCTCACCCACAATATATGTAAAATATGTGCAACATAAAATGTTGAACTGGCAAGAATCAACGGAGGACGAAAAGTTCCGGACGCAGGAATCGGTTTGTACCTGACAACGCCTTTCATAATGCTCCGTTTCGTGCTCAAGAGCAAGACAAGAGAGATGGAACTTGCGCAAGAAGCAGAGGACGACGTCAATGATGAGGAGCTCCCATATCCAGCAAAGATATGAAGGGCGTCAAGGCTGTGCTGCTCAACGCGTTGGTGCACGGCACTTTTATCAGCTTTGCCCTCCTGGATCAGTCGGAAGTGGGGGTCAGCGACGCCTTTGACTCAATCTCGCACTGGCAACTTCTCCTTTGTCACTACCCAAGAAGAAATGAACTGCCATTGTTGCTGCGCGGACTCGGTTTTTGGCCGATGTCACAATCAATGTCAAATTGCGCCGTCCAAAAGTTATTCTTGCTAGAAGACTCGCTCGTGCTGATGACTCGAGTCGTTTTCATTCGGCTCGAGTAGGCATTTGGACTGGATTTGGTCGGACTCGGTATTTTTATTATTGAAGCCTACTTTATCCCAAATTGGTTGGTTTGGGATTTTGGGTACTAAGGGGGAATGACCCCCCTGGGAGAACGACTACGCCAGCATGACAAAATGTTGGGCCAATGCAAATTTTGACACCCCCCCCCTTTTGACTCAGTGGTTCGGCAGTGCATAGAGAACAAACAAACTGACAGACAGACAGGAAGTCAATGTTATTTGTTGGTCGTGGTATTTATGATTCGATTTGTCCAGACTCGGATGGATTCTTGACATGATTTCTCTCAACCCCTGATGCAGATTTAAGCGTATCTGACCTGGAGAAGAGTTAAAGGCAGTTTTTCTCGACCTGACCCGACCCCATCACAAGGTGATGCTGTCAGGAGTCGCACAGCCTCTATCAATTGCGTGACCCGTGAGGAAAACCATGACATAACGTACGTGACATAAGTGGAATCAGACAAGAAGTCTTCAAAATGGAAAGTCATGACTATTAGTGAGTTTGTGTTCTACAACATTTGTTGAATTGTGTCTACTGACCGTCAGTGAGCTTGTGATCGACGACATTGTATACAAGTATCAATACTGAAACTTTATTTCACAAAGTTGCATCCGGTGACTTGTGACAGGACCTCAGGTGAAAATACCTGACCCAAGCTCCCTTGTGAATCGTGAAATCCTCTTTCAGGGATCTTTATGAGAAACAGCGAGATATGATTGATGAAAAAACGAAATTTTCCGCCAGAATTTTGAGTACCATTTGTTACACTCTTTGCTGAGGAGGCTTTTGAAGGCTGGAACCTCCTGACGAGTCACTCACTAGGTTGCGTGAGCAACTCTGGCTCCTCGTGACGAAACCAACCCAATCAGGCCTTACTCACTCACTCAGTCCTGCATTGTGTTGGGAAACGAGCAACCAAAGCAGAAAAAAAGGCACAAAATGCGCCCTCCAAGCCAAAAGACTCTGCTGATTACTTCTCCTCCGCCTTCTCCTCGTGCTTCCTGCAAAAAACTTTCACCACCGGCGGTGACAAACGACACCAGAGCAGCACATTATCAGCAGTTGAATTTCAGGGCAAAAAGCTCCTCCATCAGACAAGGCAAGTACGAGCTTCGTCGAGACAAAAAGCTCGCTCAGAGTGCCCAAGGAGTCACTTATGCCCACCTACAGGTCCGGTACAGGGTGATCAAAACAACCTGTAAATATTTAAGTGGCCAATTCTGGAAGGGGGAGGGAGCTTGCTTGCATTGGCAGCTCTCATTTGTCCGGGGAACATTTTGAAGCTGACATATGGACTTTTTATTTGACATTGGTTAATGTGCTCAATCGAAATGACGGCCATTGACAGCTGAGAATTTATCCAGCCTTTTGGAAATACTTGCGTCACCTGGAAGTCCCAAGACCTGTGTCGATCGTTCGAAAAGTGTTGTTGGTGGCACGTTCACGAGAGGTCAAGGGGATCGAGCACGTTCTTGGATGACTCATTTGTCTTCACTTGAGGTAGAAGGACAATTGCATCGGGTAGGATGACCTGACCCTGATGACATATTTGCCACGTGAGGGTCCTCAAAATGGGACAACATTGAGATAACAGCGTTTTCGCAACACTAAAATGGCCAACATTGCACTTGTTTCCATTTCTATCTTTGATCTCGTTGGTGCTGCAACAGCGGTTCCTTTTTTGCAATAAAGTCCATATTGTAGGCTACCTCATTCTTCTGTAGCACTTTAGGACGACGCCTTCCGGGACCATAGCTACAAGCGCGCTCACGCAAAGCCAAAAAAAGTATTTTTCCGATGATTAATAGAGCGTCAAGGATGGGAACTCTGCCTTTGGCCCGCAGCTAATGAAGACTCAACCCATATACACTCTGGGGTGCTCACAACTGTGGGGCAACAGCTCGACACGTCACATGTAGAGTCAGGTACAGAAACAATGAATGATATGTGGGTACAGGGCGCCCACAAAGTCTGGTCGTGTCACTTAAAAATGGCGGATCCTGTGGTAGGGAGGCCCACTCGAATAAATAATGCAGAGTGAAGGCGACGTCTAAACGCTATAACCTTGGACTGTCGAATCGTGCACACTTCCTCGTCATCTTCTTCACGTGTAGTCAATGAGCTACTTTGCTGTTAAAAACGACTTAAGTAGAACGTGTGAGTACAAATTGCGAGCTCGACAGCTTCTTTTGGCTCGTACTTTGCCGCCTGATAAGATTGGTGCCTTGTGTGAAATGTTGTCCAATCTCCAATGATCCCAATGTCTAAAAAACAATGGTTTAAAAAACTTATTATTTCGATGGGATCTGATCTTTCAAATGTGAAAGAGGAATATTTCATGAATGGGGACAATGGATGAGTTCAAGCTGGTCCTAGATGAAGAAGTCACGGCTCCTCTTGATGATTCCAACTACCAGAGGGATGTGTGCAACAAGCCTGATTGATGCTGTGTCCCTGCCCATCCTGACTGGAAATGAGCCTGCCTGGCAGAGATATCAGCAGATTTAGGCTCCTCCAGCATTCTTCAGTTATGCGGAGTAATGTAAAATGGACGATCATATTCTTGATGGGGTCACTTAAATGCCCAACATGACACAGGCATACACTATATATATCAGAGAGCAGTCACAGACACTGAAGTTTTGACTAGGTCAGGTTTAGGTTGACATTGCAACAAACCTTCAATTCACATTGAATCACTTCTCAGCTGTGACCTTATTTAACGGAATGATGAGACAATGTGGCAGTTTGACTTGGAAAGGAGGCTGCTAACTCTGCGTAACTTGCAGCACTTGATCCTGAACAGAGTCAACAGTACCTTGTGGACATTGGAAATCAGCTGTTGTGTGTCCTGCGCACAGAGCACCTGATCATCTTAGAGTTAGAGTGTAAGGATCACAGGAAGAGTCCGACCATCAGAAGGATGCGTGCAGCCACTGCGATGATGACGCAAACAAAAGTCAGAGCCACGTTGATGCATAATGTTTCTTTAGTGATCGAGTATAGTAAAATTCTTGTCCTTGACGTAACTACTTTTATGGCCCTAACATGGTTCTCCAGCATACATTGCCCATACACACACCAGAAAGAACACAAATACATTGAGGTTTAGGTTAGGCTACTTTTACATGGCGGTTGGGCTTAGGCTAGAAGGCTCAAGCTTGGTCCAAAACCATATTTCCTCGGGCTTCAAGTACCTCATCTCTGCGAAACTAGCAATTGCTGATGCAGACCATGTGGCAGGGGTGTCAGCATCAAATTAGACGCTCTTGCATTTTCCAAAACAGGAAACAGCACCGAAATATGCATAAAGATTGAGTCAAAAGTGATGTCGATCCACAGCTGAAGACTTTTATTGCACAGCTTGAAGGCTCAGTAATCCCCACGAACTCACAACATGTGTCGAAAATTGACACAATCCAGCGGCAAATTTTATGTGGACAACCCTGTACTTACGTAGGTCTCCTCGATCACACAGCATCCGTAGGAAAGCGTCTGTTCCAGACATCGAGCGAGACCACGTGGCAGAATTCGGGCCGAAGAGAAGCAAAAAACTTAATCTGCCCTCTTTATTGCTGGCCTGCACCTCTGGGCTCGAGTTTGTTTGAGTCATCCTCTTCAGTAATGAGAACGTACGCATAACGTCTGAGCCTAAGTTAAGCTTTATAGTTTCTAACTCGGATGCAAAATCTCGACGTAACTTGAAACAGGGCAGATGACTAGTCTTAGTGAGTAACGCAATGCAGTCCTGGCCACTATTGCCCTTCGTCATTGAGGGAATTGTGACTCTCAATGGCTATAAAATTAAACCCGCCCAGGGGTCAGTGCATCAAAGAATACAGTACGAACTTAAGTCAGTTCTTAACTGTCGTACCAATTGACCAGTCTTTGGACCAACCATGATCAGTCAAGTCGAGAGTAAACGGGCCAGAGTAAGCGGGCCAGAGAAAACATGCCTTTTGACCAGGACTGTGTTACACGCGACTCATTTCTATGCGTGACCTACCCAGCTTGAAGCATAGAGCACCTCTACACCTCTACGATGACGAGGTGGTCCCGATGCGTTCCATCTTGAATGTGCTCGTGTACTTGCCTCCAGTCAGAGGTGTGGGAACGTTTGGGACGTGGAAAGTAAAGTGCAGACGGAGGAACTTTCCTCCAGATGGCCGGCATGAGGGCCTCACGTGATTAGCAGTCAGAGCAGTAGGCCTGCAATTTCTCGTGCTTCTGCTTAACCTACAGAAAGACAGAGATGTCGGGGCAACAACACAACCATAACGCTGTTTAAAACATCCAGACCCCAGACAGAAGAATTCCATTTCGACCTCTAACTCAGCGCTGACGTCGTCTGTCTGTATGATGTGAAGGTGTCGACACTAATTGCCAGGCAGATGACATTGGTGATGATGCCCACGAGGCCAAGCACCACGCACCCAAAGTGCAACTCACAGCGGGGACACAAGTACCATTGGGAGGACATCTTCGAAGATAACCTTTTTGCTCATTCTTTTCTCTAAATAAGTAGACAAGTAACACTTAGAGCATAGGTTTGTTGTAAGTTAGATTAGCACAGGACAAATGAGGTCCTTTTGTCCCATTTCCTCCACATCCTTCTTTTTGTGGACACCCTGTACTTATGACCTGAACATGGTAGTAATGCTCCAGGTTGCGTTTTGATCGGTATTTCCTCCATTGTTGTTCCCAGCTCATTACGGTCGTCCCTTCCCGCCTGATGTTTCTTGTTGCAGCTCTGCTGGTGGCCGTTGGTTCTCTGTGGGAGCACAAAAAGACGATGTCGTGACATGTCTGCCTCATTAAAAGCAGGGCATCACATGAGTCTAATGATGCTCGAAGGTAATTATGGGTAATTACTGAAAGGGGTTAGACTGCCTAAGCAGGATTTCCTCCTTTGTTTTTGGGGCCCGTCCTAGGGAACAATGAGGTGACGCGCCAAAGTGCAACTTGGTTTTTCTATCTCAGGTCATGCAAATTCGCTGGAAAAAACCTTCTCACACCCACCAGCAAATGTTGATGGCCGCAAGTCTCGTACTCGTAGACTCTCAAGTCTCTCATGCATGAGGAATTTGGCGATTGTGACCACTTTTCAGGAAGTCATGTCAACAATTCTCTGGTGTATGACAGCGTTGCTGCTAATGTGAAATGCACGCGAAACTCTATGCTGTACGTTCAGCGCACAAAAAGAGGTCAGACTGATGACTTTGGCTTTAAGTTTCCCCAAAGTTAGCATGCGCCTGCGCAATGGTCACACAACTCAGTTGTTGCCCGCTTGAATTCATCCATTGAACTCATGCAACAAATACTCACATGGAAGACTATGCTGCATGCAAGGGGTTCTGCTGCATATAAGAGAATCTACTGCATTTGAGAAGTTATTCTGTATGGAAGAAATTCTGCTGCGTACAAGAGATTCTACTGTACACAAAAGATTCCACTGTATTCAAGAGATTCTGCTGCACACAAGAGATTCTACTGTACACAAAAGATTCCACTGTACGTAAGCCAGGGACTCTACAATACAAAAGATAAGATAGTATTGTACCGTACGGAGCAGATTGTCTAGTATCTAAGAGGTTCTCCCTGAGAAGGCACCAGACCCTGAATTCGTTATACGAGACTCCCAAGACGCTCTTTAGCACTGCCTCCGCCGTCCAGAACCTGAACGACGACCCTGCCTCTACACTTTTGGGCGTGTGAGCAATTCTTTCTTCCCAAATCCGGCAAATTGCCTCCTCCGTCTTCCCTGAGAAAAGAGACGATCATTTAATTTTCAGTCTTTCATACTTCTCAAGGCTTTTCTGTCGAATGAAGTTATGGCTACCAAGGTGGCGGCCGCAATTTTCTTGATGCAGCTAAACGCGGAGCAGTTTCTTGCTCAGCTTTTGGGGGGCTTCTTTTGGGCAGCCAAGAGCGGAAATGGGGAAATAACGGACACGCAGAAGGAAAAAGGAGCGAAGTCTTCGTGTCACGCAATCGCTTTTTCTCGGGCTTCGCTTTTTTGCGTGAATTGCGCATGGAGTTGAAGAAAGAAATGCACGCGGAGGCAGGAAAATGGGCGCGAAAAGACAGCGAAAGGAGGAGAAGAAGAACCTCTTGCGTGATACCAACATTGCAAAAATGGTCTTGACACTGAAATTTGCAGAAGGCACGCACGGGGCGAGAGGGAGAAAATGTATGAAAATAATCGTCCGTGCACGCGTGTGCTGGGCCATAAAGCGCGCACATTTCTTTCTGGGCGCGCCACAAATTTTTCACGGGCAAGGGCGGCCTCACAAACTGCGCATACACACAGAGAAAATGCCTACAAAATTTTCTCTAACCTTGTTCTGTCGTCATAAATAAGCAAATTGCATGTTTGACAAATATTTCATCCTGCATGAGGGTGAAAATTAAATCATGAAAGGTCATTTTCTTGACAGGGAGTGAGCACTGTTTCGATGGTTGTTGAACGTAGCCATACAGACATACAGACAGATCGACAGACAGACAGGTCGACACACACACACACACACACAGACGGACAGGTCAACGCCATTCCCAGTTATTCAGTAGCCAAGAGTGACTGCAATGAATAACTCTTCCATTGTGAAAAAGAGAACGTAACGCAGAATATCAACATTGGTGTCGACTTTGTGAAGGAAGTGGAGGACTGAATTAGGCATGTCATAGACTCGAAGCTTTGGAAAGAAGACATTTAGCTCAAGCTTTCGAGCTGAGGCCCGAGCCAATGCAGTCTCTACTCCACACGATGACACGAAAACAGTTTTTTTTTCCTCCACACCAGCGAGCTCTGAGGTCTAGCGATGTCGAGGATACGAGCCCACATCTCTCAACTCGAAGTTGCAAAAAAATCAGCTCGAATCCATCCCTACCCTAGAGCTCATAACTGGCGGGCGCCGAAAAAATCCGCTAAGAACGGGGAAGTATTCATAAAACCGTTGTGGTGAACTACAAATCACTGCTGCGTGTGTGACTAAGACGACCCTTATGTTGGCACACAGCGGTAATATGTAGTTAGGACATCCATGCACAACTGTGCTTGCACACGACGGTGCCAATTTCAGTTATACTTTGTGTCGTTGCCTCAAGGCTGGAGAATTATGCGGTTTCACATTAAAGACGTGGCTATTTTTAGCGAAAATGACATTTTTTTGCCAAAATTTGAAGTTTATGATCAGCTAAATGGGCCAGGAATCACATGTCAAGGCTGAGTAATCTTTCTCGCATAAATGTGAGTCCAAACTTCATGCGCTCACTGTAGGTGGAAAGCAAAGACTGCGACGACAGCATAGAAGAGTAGCTCAGAGGTGATCTCACGTAACAAGTGAAACACATTTAGAGACCGCTTTGACACCTAACTGTTACTGCTTTCCTCAAAAAAATAGGGTCCCATAATTTCGACAGAAATGAAATTGAAGTGTTTCAGTCCGTAGAAAAAAACTGATCTGTCCCATAAGTATCGAAGGCCGTCATTGAGAACACAACGAGCCCCACATTGTTGACTTTTTTTCTTGTAAATGTCATTTTTATCTTGATGGGTAATTCAGTGGGCTCACAATTGCAGTAACGAAAAAAATGCTAAAGTTGTTGATCTTTTGTCAAAAGATATTTCAATGTTGACGTAGTCTCGACAAAATCAAAGTGTTTCACTGATAACATCACCTCTGCACTAATCATCAACAGTGCACACACACAACTCCTCCTCTCCATCACTCATTTCTCTCTCTCTCTCTCTCTCAGCCCAGTGATTGCAGTGATTGAAGGAAATTTCTCCTTGGCTCTCGAGAGTCAATTTTTCTTCCTCCGGCAGCAACGGAAGGGTCAAAGCCTCTCTCTCCCTTCGTGATCGACGCCGCCTGCCGTGATTTGACACAATTAATTTAGCCCCTGGTTTCACCAATCAATTACTGCCCTAGCAAAAAAAGGGTTAGAGAAGGGCTTCAAGCCAAGTCTATTGATCATCATGTCCAAATTCTGGCTTTGGTCATTCTTTCATTCGTCTCTCACTGCACAGACAGACAGACCGAGACAACTGACAGACAGACGAAAAGAGAGAGGGACAGACAGACGGACAGACAAAAAGGCAGGCAGACAGACAGGCATAAAGGCAGACGGACGGACGCATCGACAGACAGACAAAGATACAGACGGACGGACAAACGCACAGACAAAGATGCAGACGGACGGACTAACGCACAGACAAAGATACGGGCAGACGGACAAACGCACAGACAAAGATACAGGCAGACGGACAAACACACAGACAGACGGAAAAACTCACAGACAAAGATACAAACAAAATGACACATATGAGATCTCAAATCATGCCAAAAGCAATGCATAAAATGGAGAACCGTTCACAAACGTTGAATAACACTGAATATAGTTCGTCTTTTCTCCTAACAGTATGCAAACACGTACTGGCCAATTGTAATGGCTTAAATGCTAGTTATTGAGGCAATGCACAGGCACAATTGAAAACAACGTTGAATCATGAGTTGTTCTTTTTCTATTTGTGAGCCGGATTTATTGGCCTCATTCTCATTCGCTCATGCTGATTAATGACGTCCATTAACGATTGAAAGTTTTTTAAAAAAGACGTAGTTATGGCAAAAATGACTTATGCGCACGACAATTAACAATGAGAAGATGCAAACTTTTGGCCTCATGCTACAGGTACTCATTGTCTTTATTGGAAGCTGAAGAGCCAGAAGGATGTTTGACTAAAGTTACCCCAATAGCATGGCAACAAACGCACAAACAATGACATGCAGACTTCTGGCCTCACATTGCTCGTATGTGCGTACACGGCATTGGTCCAAGTATGCTGCTCTTCGTATTAAAGCACTGCATTGTCAACTTGCAACTCTATTTCACGCACAAATGTACCATGATCGTTGCACTAAGAGCTATGAGGGGAATGCGTTAAAAAGTGACAGCTGATCTATTTGGATGGCCCAGAGGTAAGATCTCGACCGATGCACAAACTTTGCACTTAGTGGCAAAAAAAAGTTCTAGCGAACGTACGGGTGTCACCCGATTTATTACCTAAGAGCTCAGGTGTACGTGAGCCTACTGTAGTGTATTTGCTGCTGGGCATTTCGTACAATTTCTGATAAGCAGCTACGTGAGTCACCAAAATATCTCGCCTCTTTTCACTGGACATAAACTGTAGCATACAGATGCAGCAGATGAAAATGCTAATTCCTTCAAGTGTGCAATATGCGTTCTTTTTGCTTCATGCTGTAGTCTGGCTTCGAGAGACTGTGATTTTTGGAGCATTGTGCTAGGGGTGTTGGAAAATCCTGTCGAAGAAGACAATTGCGGGTATAAATTCAACTACGTAAACCATGCGTAGAAGGTTGAATTTGTGAAACGCAAGCGCTTGAACGAGCACAGCAGCGTCAAGATCAGCTACCCCAACTGCCTCCAAGCCGTGTAGGCAGAATCCAGTAAAGTTTACCGGCAAAAAACCCTGCCAGTTTTCACGATCGACCCCTTCAAGATCCTCCACTTTGTAGGCTCTTCTGCATCCTCCACACCTTGTCCTTGTTGAGGTTGAGCCCGTGCCTACTCGGCCAGGTCCAATTGCCTGATTGAAGTCAATCGGACACTACATTTGGTCACCACTGTATGACGTCATGTGATATATGTGAGCCTTATCGTACCTGACATTACCCTATAAAAATGTTGTTATAAATGCTAGATTGGTCATACACGTGATCCTGTCCCGATCAAGCGGACACGACACTATTGACTTTGCAGTTAGCGTCGAATATGCAAGATTCTGCTGCAATTGTACGACGATTAGGCAGAGTGAATCTGGTATACGCACACAGTGAGCAGCCTCGGGCTGGAGGGAGGTCAGCAATTACAACGGGTGGTTGTTTGTTTGGGTCCCACAAGTCCTGGCTCTTTCGGGAACAAATACTGTATAAATAAGCATATAAGCGACTTCCACTGTGTGAGTTGCTGGTCATTCTTCTCCTTGACTTACATATGTCAGCTATCTGGGGCTGGCACCACAACCCGACGCGATGGATCTTGGAATGCTAAGTGAACAATAGGCTTATAATCTAAAAAGTACAATAGCAGCTGCAAAATAAGTACGGTAGCCAGAGGACATAAAAAAAGCAAAAGCTGAAGAAGAAGAAGACGCGAGAAATGAGTTGAAAGGTTAGAATTTACCTTTTGAGGGAAGAACTTAAATGCTGTAAAGAAGAGTGGAAAAAGATCAAGAAAAAAGTGCAACCGCCGGTGAAATTTTGAGAATTTTTTTGGGAAAATGGCATTATGGTTGGAGTGAAAGGTAAAAAAGCAATTTTCCCCTCGAAAATTGCTTAAATTGTTCACCTAAAATCCGAGGTCTTCCAATCAAGGTTGCGTTCCGATCAAAAGATAAACCATGGAAAGAGAAGTTAGCTCGATGCATGCGTAGGTCGTGCGGAGATGGCAACCCTGAATTTCTTCTTCTCCTGGAGTTAGTCCGACATAAAACATCTCTCTATATAATGTGCAAGGTCCAAACTTTGTCTGTCAGTCTGTCTGTTACGAGGTTGGCGCTCCCATCGCTGGTCCGACCGTCTCCAACTTTGGTCAGTGGACAATACTTTGCAAGCGCCGTTGAATTGGGAGCCTGGATTTGCATTTCGAGGTCGATTCGAGGTCCGAAGTTGCATTTACCCCATTTCCTGCAAAACTCATGGGTAGCTACTCTCAACAGGCAGTTACTAACCCTATATGAACCAACTGTAATTTACCTATATATCTACGGCTATCTGTAGTGAGAGTCTGGGAGAATAGCCAAGGGGTTGCCACGTCCTGACCTGGAAGTGTTTCATACTAACGACTTCCCCACACAAATTACTGCGGATACTTTCAAAGAAAATTACAACTTGGCAACCCTGACGAGATGGAAGGGGGGATCAGAATGGTTGACGAGCGACGAAACAGATCGGGGTGCTGATGGGCATGGGCAGCACCCAGCGCGCGGACCGGGCCAAGCGCACCAAAGCTAAACGCACCGGGGCCAAGCCTTGGGGTACGACTTCGCCCAGTTATTGTTAGAATACATTATGTGACGGCAAGATAATGCAATTAGCAGTTCGTACATCACGTGTGGGCAACCCAGAGTTCCCACTTTTCTACCCAAGCTGCCACTTTAGCAATCTGGGAAATGATGCTAACAATAATGATGATGATGATAAATGAAATCATCTTGGACTTTCTTGGCAAATGGCTGCTTCTCACTCCTTCCTTGCACGAACGTAAAAATTTATTTCAGTAAAGCTTTATTGATGGTCTTTTGTTTGCCATCAGGCACGATCGTTTCTCCCTCGATTTTAATTTCGTGCTCAGTGGTTTTGGCAGTCAACCCTTAGGCAAACCTGCGCTTAAACGGGGCAGAGCAAAAAAAGCCTCGTGTGGGGAGCGCAATATTCATTTTAACCTGGACGCTCTCGCCATAACATCCAATCAACGATCACGGAGGCATTTACTGTGGGGAAGGCAAGACTAGTTCACACCGCGCTTAAGAAGCCGCTGCAAGCGAGCGAGAAAAGTGCACTTATTTCTGCACAACGGTGTCCTCGAGGCCTTGGCAAAAATCCATATTGCATTTTTGGACACGAGTCAGCACTGGTCACAGACAAAAAAGACGCTGGGAAGCAGAAAATTGATCAGTTCCATGAAATATAGGTAGACTGAGGTTTAGGCTCAGGCTTTGACTTAGGTTTTGGTTGAGAAGTTGGCTTGGGCTTAGACTCAGACTCAGTTTTGCATTTAGGCCCAGACTAAGACTCAGGTTTAGGCTTTGTCGACCTCTGCTACAGGACTCAGGTTTATTCTACTAGATTCAGGTTTTTTAGGCTTAGACTCAGGCTTAAGCTCAGACTTAGACTTAGACATAGATTAAGACTTAGACTTAGGCTTAGACTGAGACTTAGGATTAGACTTAGACTTAGGCTTAGACTGAGACTTAGGATTAGGCTCAGACTTAGCTCAGACTCTGGCTTTGACTCAGACTTACGCTCGGATTGAGACTTGCGCTTTGGTTGGGATTCATGTTCAGGTGTTTATGCCTTGGCTCAAGCTCACTTGTCCTTCTCGTGTCCTCCCCCAAAGCACCATCGGACCATTTCTTATTGCTTCCCCCCCAAAAAAGACTTTTCCATGGCAAGCAAAAAACCTCCCCCTCCATTGTCTCCCAAACTCCAAGGAGAGAAGCACACACAAAAAGTGTGCACAAAAACTCCGCACACAGGAGCTCCAGAGGGAGAGAGGAGGGTCTGAAGCGCGGCAATTAAGACCTAGCTGAGTCCTCACACCCAAGTTGACAGCGTGACGAAGAATTGAATGTGCCTTTTTGGCACGCCCTTCAATTCTCGCTCTCCCGCTCGGGCACGCGCGCGCACACGTCGACGCACACGCGCGTGTCCTTTGTGCTCAAGGAGAAGGAATTGCCCCCGTCGGAGACGTGGGGGACGTCGGAGACGTCGGAGACATGGGTATATTTCTTGAAAAGACGAGAAATGTCATTGGGTCACTTACAGCTCATGATGAATGCTTCCCTTAGTGATCCCTGGATGAAGTCGACTCGCACGTGACCGAGTACAGTGGAGCCTCTCCAGTCTATGACGACTCGTACAGACGGATTGTATAAATATAGTTTCACTCTTGGCCTGCGTGACGCTCTGGCCCACGTCCCTCCGTGCGGGACAGGGTTAAGCACCAGCTCTGCCCACTTCACCTTAGTCGCCGTGGTTCAGCAGGGAAACCTATGGCGGCGCCGACTTCGGGCTCAGCGTGAACAATTTCCTCTGGGGAAAAAAAGGTCGCACGTCTGACCTGGGTCAACTTGGCTGAATTCCTTTTTTCCCTTTAATGCAGGGTGACTCAAATTAACTGAAAAACTATCGGTCACGTTCAGGCCTGTTCCTACGGAGGCTTTGAGCTCCGGTCAAGTGCGGTGTGGGCAAAGTGTTCACCAGGAAGCAAACTATTTTTTTGAAACTTAAAATCGCATCGAAAAAAGGACAAAAACGACGAAAGAAAGATGGAAACTTTGTGTATTTATGCTCATTGCACAATTCGATTGTTTTGAATGTCTACGTTATATTGGAGACGTGACAAAACATATGCCGAATTAAGTGAGCTACGTCACTTTCAGTTCTTATTTTAACTTAAGTAGTGACAGGGGTCTTGTGACAGATGCTGGAAATGGCCTCATTTAAAGCCTATTCTACTCCTGCTCCAGAGCTCGTGTTCGCAAAATGAGGGCACCACATCAGACTCAGTCCTGGCGGGTTTCATCTGGTGGACGATGGTGCCGGCCTCAAATCAAGTCTAAGACGTTAGGAAACGTCTCTTCACTGTGAAAGCACCTTGCACTGGCACCGATGCTTGCAGACTGACAACGAGCAATAGGCCTGACAGGCCTCGAAAGGGCGCATCTAGTAGAGTAGGCAAGTTTCGAGTCGATTTCCTCTTCATTTTGCTCAGTTCTGGCGGAACACGCGGCCAAGTCGAGACAGGGTGAAACACAATATTGATTCTACCCTGCTGACATTTTGCCGAAGCAGCTGATTTGGGCATATTTTTCCCTGATGAACTGTTTTCTCATTATTTAGTCAGGCTTCAACACTTTGGCAACCCCGACTTTGAGAGACCATACAGCAGAGCTCATACGAGGACGACGGACTCGACTCTTGCTGCCGATGCTCCACTTGGGACCCACACTTTGGCAACCCTGAGTGAAAGAAACTGAGCGCTTATGAGCACGTGGGACTTCATTCTTTTGTGGTCGGCAATTTTTCACACCCTGTACTCGTGTGTGTGTGTGTGTGTTTGCGACAGAGAGAGAGAGAGAGGGTAAAGTTCCTACGTCTCAGTGCCAATGCCAAGCTTATTTTTTGATTTGTGGAGAGTGTTTCCGTGGTGTTATTGTTGCGTGGAATGAATGACAATTGTTTCACGCCACAAGTGGGTGCGAGAAGAAGCCTCTGCAAATAACTGCGGAAGCTCCGACTGCAGTGCAGAGCAGCACTGGAGACGCACATTTTTACACACACACACACACACGATTTGTTGCTGAAACGAATATTCCTGGACTCATCATGCCTTGGTCGTATGCACGACCCTGGAATATGACTTGGAGTCCTGTGCATTATATTACCATACACTTGGAATATATGATGCCAACAGCAATTGTATCATATAGCAGTACTACATGTAGGGCTTGGCAAACACATGCCGGTAAAAGTAGGGTCATAAAGGCCCATCTGACGCATATCTTGCATATCTTGAGACCTTCTACTCATTTTACCTGGTCACGTGAGCGATTTTCCTCACATCCCTCTGCCCCTTTTTTGCAGGATTCTGATGCAAATCTTCGGCAAAAGTGACATAATTTTGGGCTTGGTGCTGCTGCAGTGAACCAGAGCATGCTGCAATTTTCCCACTTTTGTTTTGCATATTTTATCTACTCTTCTGTATAATTTAAAGCTTCATTGACAAGATTTATTCGCCAGAAATGCCCATCCCTAATCGTAACCTTCCTCATGAAATATAACATACAGTGCGGCCTGATATATTGAATTTGATCACCATTTTTTGACCAGCAATTAGTGACAACCGTGAGCGATTTTCAGGGTCACGGACGATTTTTCCGCCATTTTCTCCAAAGTCCGATATCATTTGAGTCTTGCGGTCGTCAAAATTCTCTGAGGAAATCGTGCTTTGTTGGGGCAATGCCAACCTCACAATCGTGTTTTTTTTTACAAGGAAGTCACAATGAGTTTCAGCCGGGATGTGCTGATTTGAGAGCCACACCAATGAGATGTGTATATAGTTGTTTAATAAATCCACTCTTCAACCTAAAAAGTACACTAAACAAACCGGGGCCACTCTGTAGAAAACTCATAGCTCGTGCCCTGCGCGGTTGGTGCGCTGCAGTCAGCGCTTTAATACGCATGTTCACATTTCGTCAGTGCATGAAGAGCATTCACAAAAGATTTTCCATGCATATCGCACGAGACATCTCGCTCACCGTCTCAGCGCGGACTACGAACAAGACTGACGCAGGTTGTGCGTACGCCCCCAGTGCGTTCGGCGGGATTTTAGGTAAAAAAAAACCCCGAAAAATAGAGCGAAAACACTGAAGAAGAAGACTTGAAGAGCGTCAGAAATTGAAGTCGTCAGAAACGAGTGATAGCCCCAAAAGTTCACATGAATACCTTAAGAACGAAGAAAAAAAAGTAGACAATCAATAGAGTGAGTAAAACCCTCAAGGATGAAAGTTAGCAAGAAATACTGAGGGAAGTCCAGGAAATACGGTAAAAAAGTGAGTAGGACAAGTTCAACAGCCAAGGTGCTCTCATTGACTACTAAAAAACTGCAGTAAAAATTTAAAAAATCGAGAAATTGGCGGCATACAGTGAATTTTTTTTTTAAAAAAACCACCCGGTAAAAACTAGGGCTCGAAAAACACAAGTGTGATTTCGACGCAGACTTTTCACTCCTACAATGCCTGCACTGAAAATCCGTGGATTTTATTCAGCACGTTCGTCCGTTTTAGTTTTCTGTGACAGAAGTTATCTCTTCTCTCCTCCAGCCCTAGTAGTAAGATTGCAATGGAAGATGAAAGAAACACTAGAGTGGTATTGTCGTCCACTAAATGGCCAAAAAGTTTTCCCCTAAAATTCCGACGTCTGCTTATGACTGACGCTCGCGTGTAAAAGATCTGAGAGCGTCTGATTGATGATCAGAGCGAGAAAAATCGAAATGGGAGAGAAACTCCACTTCCTTCTCTATCTCTCTCTTTTCTTTTCTTTTCTTTTTTTCCGCCAAGTTACGTGCGTCAAAAAAGGGTTAAAAAAGCTCCTCCTGCACGCCCTGAGCTGTCGAACAGGATGAGGCTGTTGAAAGAGGAAGAAAAAATGAGGAGGAGTTTCTCTCCACGTGAGAAAAGATCAGGGCGTGCAAAAATTCTTCGGACAAATGGGACGACACAAAAGAGACTCAACGCACTCACGGAGCTGCCCGCGTCATCGTCAGCAGCTCCCGCGGACTCCAAGATGATCTGGCACGACTCGGTCACGGCGGCGGCACCGAGGGGGGCGGCGGGGACAGACGCGGTTCACGAGCTGGAGGGGATTCCCCTTCGACGCGAGGGAGACCCACTTTGTACGGTATGGTTTGCATCTCGGGAGGGGAGGCCACATTTTTAGGTGAGTCACTCAAGTCTGCCAATCTCCCCACTTAGTCCATGCTACCCATCGACATCGACATTTGGCTCTTCTTAGGACTCT
>JAAUXU010095364.1_pt1 | contig 82391 bp, 72 predicted proteins | sample 7278151 | NCBI WGS metagenome assembly JAAUXU01 (sample SAMN14350113, study PRJNA611818) | marine sediment metagenome | isolation source: surface marine sediment (1.8m) | place: French Polynesia: Moorea | collected 2018-08 | reverse complement strand
GTCTGTCCGTCTGTGTGTCTGTCCGTCTGTGTGTCTGTCCGTCTGTGTGTCTGTCCGTCTGTGTGTCTGTCCGTCTGTGTGTCTGTCCGTCTGTGTGTCTGTCCGTCTGTGTGTCTGTCCGTCTGTCCGTCTGTGTGTCTGTCCGTCCGTGTATCTATCTGTGTCTATCCGTCTGTTTGTCTGTCCGTCTGTGTGTCTGTCCGTCTGTGTGTCTGTCCGTCTGTCCGTCTGTGTGTCTGTCCGTCCGTGTATCTATCTGTGTGTCTATCCGTCTGTTTGTCTGTCCGTCTGTCCGTCTGTCCGTGAGTCCTGTCTGTGAGTCCGTCTGTCCGTCCGTGTATCTATCTGTCCGTGTATCTATCTGTCCGTCTGTCCGTCTGTGTGTCTGTCCGTCTGTCCGTGCGTCTGCCCCGCCCCCTCTTGACACTCGCCTGCGAGCACGCCCTTTGTGTCAATGGCGCTGGCACGCGTCCGCTATCAAACTAATGAGAAAAATGAATCGACCAGAGACCCCGTGATAATGGAATAAGAGAGGGCGTTCGGACGAGAAACACGATTATTTTAGTACGACCGTATATGCGTATATATCCGTCAGGTCAATGTTCGCCTCTGTAGCTCCCATTGCGCGCAGAGTATCTAGCGTTAGAGATTGTTTGAAAATGACTTTAGTGTGTACAGGGGGAACTGGCGAAGAAAAGGGGGAAAAAATTCTGTGTTCCATCTTTGCTCCTCCTCCAGATTTTGCCCTCTTCCCCTTGAGTGACAACAGGCGACATTTGATCTTGAAATTGATATCTGCACGCACGCACGCGGCCAGAATGCTGGACTGCGTTCGTTCTTCCGCATGTGTTGTCGTCAGGCTCCAGAAATATTCCTTCTCTTTTTCCAGCACTGCGTATTTCACGCAGGAATTACGTGTATAAGGTTTCCCCTTTGGCCTCTTTTCCCGAGTGTCTGCTTAGGAATGACGACAGCTTTGGGGTGGAGAAGGGTGCTATAAAAGTTAAATAGAAATTAAACTGCTTGCACTTCTACTACCCAAGCGTTGCATACGCAAGGTTTAGGTCGTGTTTTGGGCGGAAATATTATCTTGGATTATGCGTCACCTGGGAGTGCGAAGAGGTGGAACTGGGAACTTATTGCCCCAAAAGCGCGCGATTAAGTATCGTCGAGTTATCTGGAGCTGTAATTTTCTCCTCTGCTCAAGCTTTTATTGCTTCCTCGTGGAAAAGCTTTTATACAGTGAGAAAATGGCTCCTCAGGCGAGACAGCAGCGGGACCAGCAGCAAGAGCATCAGCATCAGCAGCGCCTCTGAATATTTAAGGCACGAGCCAAGCAGCAGCAATAACAGTTGTAGATCTCTGAGAGTGATAGTCAATTTGCCTCCTCCGGCCCCTTGTCATTAATCTCATTCGTCTCAAGCTCGGCCAGTAGCTGGTTGAGAGAGAGGGAGGAAAAAGAAACTGGTCTTGTGTTATGATGACTTGAGCGGAGATATGCTGAGAGATGATGATGGAGTAGAGATAGACCAAGGCTTGCGCAGAGCTTGCTTTATACTAAAGTCCGCAATACTTAGGGGTTTTGTGCAATTCGTCGCCAAGACTGCGCTTACACCAGCGTCGCCGAGCTTTGGCGAGTCCTGGTGGTAAGGATCGCCGCCGATGCCCAAGACTTGCCTATTCCTAAATCCTCATGAACATATTGAGAGGTGACCTACCTGGCTTTGAGTCATGCCTTTCCTTGCTCGGTCATGACAAATGACGCCGTTCATCCATATAGATGAAGGAGAGAGGAAATTTATTGACCAGATACGTGTGCTCAAGATAGCGGGAGCTCGTATAGAATGGTTAATAGGATAAGTAACGCAATATAAGAGGCCGCCGGCATTTTTAATAAACTCAAATCGGGGCTATGGAGGTGAATTGGGGTGCATAAACCTGACCAAATTTTAGGCTTCCTCATTTCACAGGTGGACAAAAAAGGACTAATGAATTGTTTGGCTTCTTCTGCCACTGTGGTTCTCTCTCGTATCAGATTGCCTCTCTCTCTCTCTGTCTTTCATGACAAAACACCATCAAGTTGTGACCGCTAAATGTGTTCATCCTCTTGAGCAGAGAGGTGTCTCCGCATCTGTTTGTGCCTGAAAGTTAACGAACTTCGCCATCTAAAAAAATACAACCGCTGTTGTTCGTGTGGACCTCGTTAAAAAGTCGAGTTTATTATCTCTCCGGTGCCCATTTGAGGGAAGAAAACGGTCTTACACATTTATCTCCTCTTGGGGACAAACTGCAAATGCTGGAGCCTGTGAGACGTCACGATAATGCTCTTCGCACATACTACGTGGCTGCATCATAAAAAGTGACTTGCATTTTTATCCACAGCCGATGTCATCATTGAGAGGCAGATAAGATTGGAACTTAGCAAAAGAAGATTTGCACACGTGCCGAACTATACATATAAAGGTTTCGTGATTTACGCCCAACATTTCCGAAGGCACTCACTCCAAGATGCGTGCTTGCCCGGAAAATTTCGGCTGGATTCACCCAACCTTGTTTTATGGTGTGGAAGAAAAGTCGTACAAGTCGGGCACGCCGAACCAAAATTCGGCGTGCCCGACTTGTACGTACAGAAGAATGCTTCACGCATGAACATCAAAATTAAAAGTGAAAGGAAACATTTTTATTGCAATAACACAAGTATACATATACATAAGCCAGTAAGCAAAAATATCATGATAGTGCTGTATATGAAAACTACCGTCCACTATGTCAAAAAAAGCCAAAGGCTGTGCAAAACAGTATTAACATCGATCTCCTCGCTTTGGGCCACTACTTTTGCAAAGGCATTTTTGCGTCTTGTCTGTTCGCGATTGTGTTGCTGCCCCCAAAATGCACTGTTTCTGCAAAAAGCACTCTTCTACCTAAGTTTTGATACAAGGAGCGTGCACATGAAGTGTGACACTGCATCTGTCAAGAACCCATGATGACATACCCATGATGATCTATAATCAATAACCCGTGAAGCTTTCAAAGCTGTTTTGAAATTGTCTTTGGCGTATCAATACTTTTTTACCCGACTGCATAAAGTCAGAGATTCATTTAACTCTCCTTTTTGCTACCTCTCCCTTCTTCAGTGTTCTCTGACAAAAAGAAGGACCCAGACGACGGGGAAGCAGAGAAAGACCATTCAAATATCCGGTGGATTCTCAAATTAGTGCCTTTAGGATAGTTTGATCTGCCACAATTACTTCAGCAGCTTCGTGGGGTTGTCCCGTCACTGGAGGACCAACATTGGCGGAAAGACTGAATATAAAACTGAAGTGAGTGTGCTACGTGCGCAGCATTTGGCAGACCAATAATAGCACTCTTCACTCAAAGCATTGAACAATCTTTTAGCCAAATGTGCGTCGTCGCCAGATGGCCAGATTTCAATGATCTCCCTGCTATTGAATGAATGGCGCATTCATGGAGTTTAGTTGTAGCTCCCATTTGTCTGGACACTTTTGAATTCAAGAAAAGGAGGAGGAGGGGGACAAAACTCTCTTGTGCCTTCGTGTCGCTATGATGGATCTATGACGCAAATTTGAGCCAAAGTAAACAAGTTTTTTGCCGGTTTTACACGTAGGGAAATCGCAAATCTCGGTCCGACGAATTCTCTTGCCAACTTGCTGAGAATTTCCCGTTAGCAACCCCAAAATCGTATTTTCCGTGCTCCTTCCAAGTGGGGGCCATGGAAAATATTGGAGCATTATTAGTGTTGGAATGGGGAGTTTCCATACTTTATCTTCGTCGAACTAACACCAAATGCAATTTTGCTCTAGGACCACTCATTTGTTCACAATGCAGTGCACTCCGCTTAAAGGCATTCCGATTAATCGCACACTCCGTGCGTACGCACACTTTCTTAAGGTACCGAATCCTAATGTAGTAATTTTCTCCGGATTATCGCCCAAACCTCCGCTTAATTGCACATTTTCATCAAACCTTTCGCCCCGAATTTACACAATTTTCAGACTCCGATTAATAGCACACTTTTGTCCACTCCCGATGGTGTGTCATTAAGCGGAGAGCACTGTGTTGTCAAACTGTTACGTAGTAAACTCTGCTACAGTACACGGATGGCAACGCTTTCCGGCAACAGGTGAACAACCTCCCTTTTCACCCGTACAGTTAGTACTAGTTAAATCAAGGATATTAGCGTATCCTTAAGGTTTGTCATGTTGGGAAAGTCTCCTGGGAAGACCCAGCAGGGTCAGTGATCTTCTGGGGTCAACCCGGCAGACCTGTCTGACCCATCCCAGTGGCTAAAAATCATTGGCGCAGGAGGGGGGGGGGCGGTAAGTTGCTCTCTGTTATGATGTGCCGCCTTCTGAGGCCGCCAATTACAGAACAGGACTATCATCAAGCTCCAAGGAGCCCATTCTCCGTGGAGCCCATTCTCCAAGGAGCAGCATTCTAACCCGTTACCAGTCATCCCACGGGAGAGCCCAGAGGACCACCTGGTGATAGAGACAGAGGGTTCAACCCCGGAAGCACCAAAGTCATATGTAGTGATGGTCAAAGGAGGGAGCCGGATCCTGTGCAAAACAAACTGGCCAAACGAGGCCTGCTCCCTCACCGGTGAGGAATAGTGGCCTTATTTACTCATCAAGAGGCAGGAGGCAAATCATCAGCACAAGCAGGGACTAGCCGCCAGCCAGGGCCCAGACAAAAGTGTCGAGTGAGGACCCAGCTGCCCTTAAAGCAGCCATTCCAAGGGCTGGGGGAGTGGTGTTGGTAGAGGTGGACCCAGTGGGTCCTCTAGGCATGCTGGGGCCACTAAGGACACCAGCATCCAGAAGTATTTATCATCACAGAGCGAATAATTATTGGATATGGATATGGAGGGTTTTTCCTGTATGCAGGATTTCCCTCCAGACCACTAAAAAATGGGTATCAGAGTCTCTCTTCGTACTTATTAAATAATCAGTACTGTTAAGCTGCTGCAGGCAATGTATGCAACTTCCTGACGGTCAAGGATGATTTCTTCTCCCTTCTTCAAGAGCCATATATCTTGAGGGGAAAGTTTCCTGACCTTCAGGGTACGAATCCAGTGTTTGTCGAAGGTACAAGCCCAAGGGACCGTGATTTTTAGCTCTAATTACCTGAGTATGTGGTTCTGTATGGAGTTCTCAGGTAAGGACATCTGAGCAGTTCTCTGAATACCAGGTACCAATAACACTGACATCAACAACAACCGCGTTACTTGGATATTGTGCGTAGCATCAACGATATTACAGCCCCAGCAGAGGGAATCTTCCTGTCAGGCTGGAAGGAACTGGTCACTCATTGTATCAAATCTAGGTCCCCATGGTAGCCTGGAGGGATGCTAATGCACGCAGCACCATGTGGGGAAACGATAGCAATAGCAGAGGGGAAATATTACATTATCTCCCACAACCTGACAATTGAAAATGTGGGTCTTGTTCCCACTTTCATCACTAGAGGCACACAAACATGTATAGATATTACTGTATCACTTAACCTCCCCGATAATTCTCTCCTGGTTGGAAAGTAAGCCAAGATGCTATTTTCTTGGACCACAGGAGACGGGAGTTCAGGATCTTGCTGGACCGGTTTCTCCCAAGGATGCATACCCACAACCTGAACAAGGCAAACTGGGCAGTCTTCTGGGAGTAGGAAAGGGTATGGAGGCCACTGGCCTGTGTTTATCACTGAGCACTGGATAGACACAGTGGCAAGGGCTCTCATATACGACCTTCAAAAAGGAAAAAAAAGATCAAGAATTTGGTTTTAAACATTCTTTGCAATTTTATTGCCTTTGATACATTTGTAACTTGAAAGTAGATTGGGTGGTGCACACTCTTCACAGCTCAACCAGAGACAATTTTGTCACATAGCATTTTAGCACAAATGAACTCAACACTTATGTATTGACAGTGCATAGCAAACTCCAAAAAATGCTTTGTTATAAAAGAATTTATGATTGAGCTGATATTTTTTTGGCTAGTACTAGACATTGCCTGCAATTGCCTCCTAAAATGTGAGATCAATCAGAGACACACTTTTATAACATACCATTTAACATAGTTTGTTGGATATCAACTTATGTAGTGCATGGGCTTAAGCGATCTACTGCAGGACAGAATTGATTAAAAATCCCATCCCTGGTCACACATCAAACTCCAAAAATGCTGCTGAATGCAGGACCGTGGTAGGGCAGGGTGGCCACTGCTGATTGCTGCTAACTGCAGCACCTAGGGACTCGGGTGAGTGCTGCTGACTCAGCTCCAGGATAGGGCTGTTGCTAGAGCAACTTGACAATTCAGCTGCTTCAAGAACCATGTGTGAAAACTAACTTTAAAGCAAAAGTGTAGACAGCAAATCTTTTTTTTAAAAAAAATAAGACTTGTACCAGCTCTGCCAATGTCTCATGCCAATTTCCCACCTCGAAAATCCTAAGTTGGCATTTTCGAACTAGCCTGCAGCATAGTGTCTGTAATAAAATTTTGAGTTAAACATTTTTTAATCAAAAAAGACTTGTACCAGCTGTAACAGTGTCCAACGCCAATTTCCCGACAAAAGCCAAAATTGGGATATTCAAACAGGCATTATATATATGTGTAGAGAGATACTAAAGATGTAGCAGAAAAGGCAGAAAGCAAGAGATTAAAAAAATGGTCCCATACTCACCACACACCCAAGCGCATGCACATTCACAACGGAAGATGTGAAATGTGCTAGCAGAAAACCAAATATCTAAAGTATGCATAAGTTGTATACATGATAGGCTGGTCTAAACCATTTTTTTGTTTTTTCGTGGTGTGTGCATTTGTTGCAAGGCTATACACTGATCGTCATTCTAGTCAAAAGCAATGAAAGAATAGCGTGTTTCTGGGTCAAGTCAACTTTACAAATATGATGAGGACCTGCTCACTAGTTACTTTCCACACCTAGTTACTTTCCACACCTAGTTACTTACCACATGCAAAACTGCAGCACTGTAGTCAAATGAAACAGAATACAAGGTTCAGCTTTACCCCACGCCCCTCAAAATCTAAACATCCTGTAATATAATAAACTTTTGTCGTAAAACCTTATTCTCAGAGGGGGTGTAAAAATGTTTGTAAAACCTTCATCTACATCTTTAGCATTTGGCATTGCGTAACACATCTATGACGCACTATGCAAAACTGCGAGAGTTTTGTTTTTTGTTCTAGCATTCTCATTACGTGAGAAAGGTACTGGTGACATAGCACTGGGTGACTGGGGCGCTCTCCTCAGAGTTCTTATTCACACCGAACACATAAACTTCTGTAGGCTTGAAACTACCAGTGCAGTGGCCCGCCGATCGTGAACTTCGGCTAGTTCTTAAATCATAGCCAAGATGCATCGTCCACTCTCCTACATTGTCTAGTACCTGTGTGCCCCGGATGGACAGTACTGGGGAAACTGGGGACTGGGAAAGTTTGTCCCAGTGTAGCTCTATCATCAAGATCAAGAGGTCGCGAAACGCAAATCTACCCTCCTCAGGCTACAGTCCTTGACGTCAGTAATTTTGGAGAGACACGATGTGCTTCCCGTGCTGAAGTGAAACGTTTCGGGCTTGAATTTCAGCGTGAATTCGGTCATTGATATCCTGAGACACAAAATACAGCTCGATTTCATCACTCCACCATTTCGTGAATAATTTCAGAATTGTGCAGTTGAATTTCAGACAATGCAAATGGATTTCAAATGTGTCTTCCTCCCTCTGATGGAGAAGTCTACGTGAAATACAGTAGATACCACTTTCTGCCATATTTCAGTAGAAAATAAACTCTTCAATAGAATGTGTACGAGATATATACTTTCATCATAGTGACATTGCATCACTCACATGAGAGGAAATATGATTCTGCTAACATCACTACGCACCATCTAATTGAGCAATGGGCAGAGAACTTTCCACACCAAACAAAGGAGCAACTGGGACATGTTCTGTGCTTGTCATCATGGCTTCATGTAACTACGATAAAATAAGCCCTGAGTTCTGGCAGAGGATCATCTCTGCTGCTCAAGATGGTGATGGCAAAGTCTGGCTGAAGCCCTTGGGGTGAAGTATGAAACAGCTTACACTTGAATCTCCTAGAAGAAGGACAAGGCACTGCCCAAGGGAGGGAAGAGCTTTGTGAAGAGCAAATTAATGCTCTGTGTGAGTAAATTGAGAAGAATCCATCCATCACCTTGGTCCAGCAGGGCAACTTCTCTCAGCAACACTTTGGCATAGCACTGAGTGCCTTTATTGTGCACAACTATTTTGTAGGGTATTTGCCAACCTTGAAGAAGGTCCCTGCTGTCCTTGCAATGATGAACTCTGACACCAACAAGCACAGAGGTTTTGTCATTGCTCTTGGTGAGTACATGTGTCTCGGTAACAGGTCATCTGGATGGATGATACAAATGAGAACCTTTTTTGTTGGAGCAGCCAGGGCAGGGCACCAAAAGAAACAAGGGCAGTGGCTGTCAGGCCCACGTCAAAGGGCAAAATCATTCATATAATTGGTGCCATCTCTGCTGTCCAGGTTGTTGAATTTGACACGTGTGCATTCAGTGCAAAAACAGCCAAGGCTTGGGTGCAAGACATGCTCAACAACCTTCCTGCTGGGTCGACAATGGACACCATGGTGTTGGTGTGTGTGTGTGTGACAATGCTCTGCATCCCAGCAAGCTTGAAGACCTCATGGAAGAAAATGATGACTTCATAGTGCGCAAACTTGGTCCTTACAGCCCTCAACAAAATACTCTTGAGAACATCTGGTCAAAGATTAATGCAGCTGTGAAGAGGGGCATGAGGGTTCCTGAGGCCCATCCACCTGCAGTTGGAAAACAGAGACTCCAATATGTTGAAGGATTGATTGACACAGCGATGTGTGTGATCACTCCCTGGGATATTGGTCGAGCATGCCAGCACTCACAAGGCTTCTTCCAGGCTGCTGTGAACTTAGAGGGTATGGGAGTGGGTCTCTAATATGCACTACTATATATGTATTTCTCATTTTTGTGCTTTTGCTTGTTCAGTGGTCTCCCATTGTTGCAGGGGTGCCTCAATGTTGCAGGAACCGTCGTTGTTGTAGGGGCCCCTCATTTAGTTTCTTGTTGTTCATTGTTGTTCTGCTGTTCATTGACATTACATCATTTTTTCTTGTCTTGCTCAGTCAACTGAAATGCATGCTTCATCCCTCCCTTTCTTTTGTTTTGTTTATTTTCAGCATTCTGAATTTGACCCGCACAATTGCGAAATCCATTTGCGGTGTCTGCATTTGACCTGCACTATTCTGAAATTGATCACGAAATGGTGTAGAAGTCAAGGAAGAACGGGAGAACGACGGAAGAGCAGAAGCGAACAGACGGCGCCGAACTTTGCTCGTACATATTATGTCTCTTGGTGATGAGGGGAAATTCAACCCCCCAAACGTTTCAGCCTTTTCCGAACCGCGACTTACGCCAAGGACTGCATTTTGACTGATATCTTAGCTACCTGCCTCTCTTTCATCTGTGGGTCCATAGACGTTTTCTGCGTCTGACGTTTTGACAATACCTTACATCCGGTCACTTCGCTACGACGATCAAATCAATGATAGGCGGTATTGCAACCACCTCGCTCTCTGTTAATGCGTCGAGGCTCATTCTTTCTCTCTCGACTGCATCTGTAGTCCACATAGTAGTACGTGTGTCCTGTATGATTGATCATCAGACGCCCGATGCCATCTTGTAAAGCAGCGCGTAGCAAAGTAACAAGTTTAGGCGGAGGATCGACCTTCTGAGCAACTCCTCCGTTACAGTACGATAGTGATATGGTTCATATAAACAGTTGAATCCACCTGACGAAAAAAGTGAAAAGCATTCTTCCAATGAGAAGTTTTGAGTTCGGATAGATTGAAAAGAAAATTCGGCCACTCGGCCACCGTCGCACCTGTAGACATCTGCACGTCCATACTGCAGATGCCTCGTTTCCTGTGGGTGGTCTGTTGGCACACTGTCTGCTCCCCTTCTACCTGCCAATCATCCATTTTGACTACCTCGCCATTAGCCTATTATGCGATGACAAAAGTGAAGCAATTAGCCCCCGCAAGCTACACAACTTTCTTAGATAACTTTGGCACCATATATGCCCACAAACATCACCAGCAAGCACACCTATTCCAGAAATGCCATTAGACTGAATGCATTTTAGCCAAGAAGAAGTTGTTTATGCTCCCTCATTTCTTATCATTGACATTATCGCAAAAGTGAATCAAGCTCCCCCTGCAGCATCGACGTCAGGGAGGAGAAGGTGCAATTAGAGCTTTTGAGCCAGGATGAATGGGCAGGGCGAGCAGGTAGGGGAGGAAGGAAGCAAGGATGCACATGGCAGATGGAGGAGGCTGACAATGAAGGCATCCAACGGCTATCGCTTAGATAGAGAGCCAACAATGACGAAAAATTCGACCTTAGAACACTCGGTCACATGCTGCTGCCCAGCACATGATGCTCCTATATCGTCACCCATGATGTTACGATAGCTGCACAATGCGTCATGTGCTGCTCTCTACGTGCAGTGATCCCTGAGAGCGGAAAATTTTGGCGTTTTTTTTCCTTTTTGAACCAGAAAAACAGCTGAGACATTCTTGTTGCTCATTCTTCATCGATCACGAAATCCCCATTATTAGCCAAGTGATTTCTTTCGCACTCGCAACAAAGGAGCAAGAAAATTCTCTTCTCTTAAGATCAACCCATCCACCCCCAAAAAAAGCTCAATTCGGGATACATTGCAATGAATTGGCTCGACAAGAAATGCTTGGAGGGAGACAGGAATGAAGGAGAAATATACGATTCGTTAACCTTAAGGGGTAATGGTTCCACGCGTGCGTGCTGTTGCTGCTGGCCGCCATAAATACGATCGGTCAGTGGATGATGGAAATAAATCTCGAACCTTGGACGCAAGAAGAGAGATCTTTTTGCTGTAATTCTAGAGTGCTTGGAAGGGAGAAAGAAAGGGGTCTCATAACTTTTCCATCGTAGGAAACATATTTGGGCTGCACTCGCTCGTACTATGATGGGATCTCGATTTCTTTTCTCCATCGCAGAGTGCTTCTATCGTTTTGTGCGTGATACCACTCATAATTTATCCCACTATCGTCCCATATCTTGTACTATGTTCTTCCCCAGCAAAGATTGCCGCTCTCGTCGCCTTAAAAAACGCAGGTTCATTTTTATTGTGCCACAACTGCTCAACAAAAGTATGTCTGTAGACTTTCAGCACGGGCAAGAGTGCATGCGTCAATGACTGACGAGATCTTCCCACTGGTAGGGGACAGAAATTATGAGTTGATTAATGCCGTCCGTTTTCACGGCCTTCACAGGTTCCTTTATAACAAAAATCAGGCGAGTCAGATGCAATTCGAACTGGAAAAGAATTGCTCCGTCACCGTCATCCCACTGCTGTACATGTTGGAGAGTTGCCGTCACACCAATTTCATGTGAAGCAGGGGTGAAAATGCTTACGAGCGAGTTCGTCCTAAGGCATTTTACGGTCAGGCCTACAGGTTAGCAGTGAAGAAGAACCTGTCCGACGGCATCTCTTGCTCTCAGACGACCTCATTCATCATTCAAAAAAGTCCCTGATTTGGCATCCCGCTGACAAATGATGTGGTCACCCACTCGACTTTGCACTCAAACGTGTTTGTTCTGAACTTGGTGGTTTTGGATAACGACTCTATAGTCTCACTACTGCCCGATGATTCCGCCCTGCCACGCCCGTCAAAAAAAAGTGGGCAAAAGTTGGGCATATCGCGAGCGTAGATAAGGAAACAATAAGAGGCGAACTGGATGTTCCAAAACCCTCTAGGAGACCCTGGGCTAGTTTAGAGATGTCTCCGACGTCACCGAAGAAGTGGTTCAGGCCTGAGCGACAAAAAGTTAATGACCTGGCACCCCAAAGAACTGCACTGTACAAACACCCAAAGTTGGACTGTTTCAGGCTATTGTGTAAAGCCACTCACTCACTCACTCACACGAATATTCGCACTTGACGAGCGAGCAGGAGGGAGGAAGTGTATTATTCTGTGTTGACATTAGGACTTTGTAAATGAGTCTCTCTGCCCCCTCCAGTCAGTCTGAAGAGCCCTCGAGCGCGACGGAGGAGAGACAATTTTCAATCGTTGAAAAGCGGAAAGGGGGAAACGCAAACGACCGGACAATGAGAGTCCACAAAACCGATACTTTAGCAGCGGCAACAACGGCAGCTCCCGATACCATAGCAATACGGTAGCTTGGCTGAGCCACCTTGGCTGCCACGGTTGTGCTAGTGGCGCACAGTGGAGTGAACACGTAACAGAAGTGCCTCATGCATACTGTCTCCTTCAAGGTAGCAAAGTGACTCGATACGCATAAGACAAACGTCTGGGGCTTTGTTCAGTGCTAAACTCGAGTAGTAGAATGGCCACTCTGGTGGAAGCCAGGAGCGTGGAGGGGAAATCTGACAGATTTGTGACGAGAGAGTAGGCGGCGAGATGGACAGGATTTCAATTTTCCTCTTGTACTTCTGCTTCGTGGTCGTTTCATTTCATTCATCTCCTCTCCCTCCATTTCGTCAAAGCTACTGTACTTAGACAGGAGAAGACTGTCGGACCAAATTTGACATCTCACAAAAACGTCTTGGCTTCTCAACTGCTCGCTAATTGAATAGGGCCTGACCGTTTTATTTCCTCCTAAGCACTGCCTAATGTTTGACTGGGTATACCTGTACCAACATCGACATCAATTGCCGTCTCTTCAGACCCTCTTTTGACAGCCTGCACAGAGGCTTGCAAAGACGGGAACAACACCAAGGATCCAGATTCTTCAAGACTCACACGACCTCCATCATTGGCAATGTGGTGGACGTCAGAAGCAACCTCCCATTTCACAGGTTTGGCTTCCATCAACTCTCTCATTTCTTCCTCTGTCTTAATAGACAATCATCCCAAATTACACAGGCAGAGGCAACAAAAGAAGGCAGGGACAGTTGGCGCCAGCCGAGGAGCGCGGAACCCGCCAATTTCTATTACTATTCCCTATGCATACATGTACGGGTAGTACGTATAGGCAGACGAGATGATGATGATGATGATGATGACTGCTCCTCTTTAGAGGCAAGACAGACTAAATAGGGGCTATTGTCAAGTTCGCTGGCTGCCGCCGTCAAGACGGGCCAATTGTCTTTGAAAGGTCGAAATGAGAGAGGGAAGATGGCAAGATCAAAGCAAAGAAGCAGAAATAGTCGATTTCTCTCGCCCCGGGTGATGAAAACGTATCTATCTCCTGTACGAACGTGCTCTAATTTCGTTCGTGCAGGTTTGACTGCGGGCGAGCGAGAAGAAGCATCAAATTCTACTCTGCGTCCTCGTCACAGAGCGACCAAATTAATTAGCCGATGCCAGCGGGGTTCCTGCTTCACAAAATCTTTTTCTGGACTCAACTTTCGCATCACATCTTGGCGCTCGTCCGGTCTGATCCCAAGCTGCACGTTCGAACGAGGTAAGGTAGAACGCGGCTGCGAACGCTATGAGGCCATGATGATGATAGCGCTGTTGCAAATTGGCCAGGTGAAGGGGATGGAGAGGCAAAAAATGACGACACCGGTAAAAAGTTGACGGCTTTTTGACGAGAGAGACAGCGGATGCAGAAGCGGTTGAGCCGAGGGGTTCCTCAAAATTGTGTTCTACCCTTGACACGCATTAGTTCTTTTTCTATCCAGGCAATGCACAAAAGAACGATCGTGGCGGTATCAGCATTATCATTTACTAGCGGGAAGAGTACTCAAGAGCAAGAGTATGAGAAAGTGTTACACCATCGTCATTTCACTCGCTGTCCTTTCGTAGCAGAAGGTGTAAATGTGGAACTTCGTCGTGGAATCACTGTACGTATGCATCCGGAGTAGAGAACTTAACGGCCTCAACTTTGGCCCTGAAGTTAAAAGTAATGAGTAGGGCAAGAGTCTGCATCAGTTTAGTTTTAAACGAGATTCGTAGCTTTCCATGGAGGGGTGAACCACTTTCCCAGCTTAATCCAGAAAGGTTATGTAACCTTTCAAAGATGACTGCATTTGAAGAAAAAATGGACTGATTGTTGTGAGAGCAGTTGCACAGTAAAAAGGAGTCCTATGGTCTTCACAAAAAATCTTGATATGATGGTCATATCACTCAGATACATGAAAGAAGTATACAAATATCTGGTGAGGAAATGAGTGGCCCTTTAGCAAAAAAGCATTAAAGGTGGGTTTTAGAGAAGAGTCTAAGCTTTGCATTCAGGGATGATCCATTTTTGTCAGCCAATACAATCAAAAGTTATCAACCCTGACTTGTATTTTACATTCGCTCTGTGCACCTACAACTCAAAAATATTGCTTGACATTCGATTTTCATGCAGAGTTGGAATATTTTCGGTTTTTCTACTATACATCCTTCCCTTCTGCCATATGCAGTCCTTGGAGTAAATGTTTTCCGCGGGCATGGTTTTACCTCACGCACTGTACTGAAAGCATGTTGAGGTGAAATTTTGAGGTGGAATCTGCAGATGTGATTCTTGGGCACAGTGTTGAGTACAGAGGTTCTATGTGAAGGCTGCCCATTTGGACACTACAGCACTCAAAAGGAAACCTGGGTTTCTTACCCCAGTTTGTGGCAAACATCTAAGTGCTTAATGGACATTATTGCCGGGAGTGATGAGTCCACGATTGAAGTTAACTTGTTCTGCACTCTGTTCCACGGCCTTGTCAATGCAGTCCACTTGCATGAACCTGACAAGCCCATAGAGGTCGGGAGGCTGCCTATTAAGCTGAAGCCCCCAGACGGAGTTGAGATTCTCCAGTGCGAGTGCAGGGCACTCACTTGCAAGGTGAATGAACTCCTCACATTCCTCCTGGTAGAACCTTTAGTTCTCCTCAAGATATTTACCTATATTTTGGTGATTGTGGCCAGTAAGGGCCTGTAACACCACGCCAAGAGTCGAGTGATCCAGATGAGCCGCAGCCCCAAACTTTGAACTCTTTCCAAGTGCTTTTATAATTTGTGGCCTTATTTGCCCACGCTATGGCACCATACGTGACCTTTGTGTGGACAATACCCATGAGGACCCACCTCGCCAAGCACAAGTTGGGTCCCCATAGCTGCCCAATCGGGGCCCTAAAGGCTAATAACTTCCTCTGCTTTATCCCTGATTTGTGGGCCAAAGGTAACTTTGCTGTCTAACAGCACTCCTATACACTTGACTGAATCAGAATAATCTTAGTCAGGGACCCTCATTTGAAGATGGGGCAGACTAGATATCTTTAACCACTTGCATGTAAAGACAACCATTTCAGTCTTTTCAGCCCCGAATTTGAGGCTATTCCTCTCCCCAAAATCCAGTGCCTTATGAATGGCCTCTTGCTCTTGTTCTGTGAGGGTATGTATGTCAGGGCTGTGCAGCACAACAGCCACATTGTCCACAAAGCCCTTAATCCAGGCCGGACTGAAATTAAAGGCATCCAGCAGCTCACAAATGCTTGGTTCCACACAGAGGGGGAAAGAATACCTTCCTGGGGTGTCCCCCATGTGAGTGTTCTAGTGTTTGTGATGCCTTTGATTTCAGTCATTCATTATTGACTGATATCTTAGGAAGTGCGAGTACCACATATCGATATGAGGGGGAGGAGAGACTTATTGTGCATGCCTCGGATGCCAGAGTAAAACATTGAGATTGTCAAAAGCATCCTTCATAGCGGGGAAAATCCCCAGAGCATACTGGTCATGGAGAATGGAACTTTCGATTCGTCTTGTATAGACAGGAGGTAATGGTAATGAGATGGAAGGCTCTAGCCTTGGAATAGTCCATTTTACCAGGTTTAGGTAAAAAAAAAACTACCTTATATCTCCTCCGGCATGCTGGAACATACCCAGAGTAGAGGGAGGCAATATAAATCACGTGAAGGCTACTGACATAGTTAATCGGTTGGTTTTTTACAACCACTGGTTTAAGGCTATCCGGGTCACCAGCTTGGTATTCCCAAAGCCGGATATTGCCTCCAGAATACTGGCCACTGTAATGTAGTCAATCTCACGGCAGGCAACAGCGAAGTCCCCAAAGTAGACATTCTCCTTCTTGCACCAAAGCTGTGCTGCCAGGGAAGTGAACATCCGTCAAGCGACCCACGGTGCCCTCCGTGCCATCAACCGGAGCATCACTGAGAAGATTGATGCTATGATTTTCCCTGCCCTGCACAATCTTGAAGAGTTGAGATATGGCTTTGGAGTCAGTGGTACCCTCAAGCATTGCGATATTCAATATTTTGGATATTCGATCTTTTAGGCCAATTACTCCCACTTCCTTTGTCTTTAACACACTAGAAAGAGTAATTCTTACCTAACTGGAGGATGCAATTGATGTCCGTAACAGGTTATACAGCAACCAGCATGCCTTGAGAAAGGACTCTAGCTGTGACTCCGCATTATTGGACATGGTTAATGGGATGAACAGTGCCATCTATCGTAACCAATGTGCCTTAGGAATATTTTTAGATATTAAAGGGACCTTCGACGACCTGTCAGTTAAAGCTAGGATTCGGGGGATGACGGAAAAGTTATTACCAGATGGTACACACACTATCTGAGCAAACGATCAGTGATGACTAAAATAGGAGGGACACGTGCTGAGAGGCGACTCACACGGGGTACCCTGTAGGGTGGCATACTACCCTCTCCCCTAATTTTGAACTTGGCCTTTGACACCCTGTGGGAAGAATTTTGCAGAGGCCCAGTCAAAGCCCAAAGCTTTGCATATGATGTAGCCCTAATAGTTAAAGGGCCTGACATCCCTACCCTGGTTGATCTAGGACTAAGTTCACGTGGACAAGCAGCATCACTTGTTCATGGGGCAGGAGTAACCTGCTTGGGTCCTCTCCCTTCCCCCTAGACGATATTTATCTGTGAAACTAACAAACAGTTAATTTGCCCGCCACTGCATTGCCTCATAATGCGACCCAAATGAATAAATCTGATGAGACCAGTTGAGGTCCGGTGGGTGCCTGGTGGGCTGTATTCTCTCCCTGGCAAGTGCTGGGCACTTGCACGCAAGATGGACAAACTCCTGGCGTCCCTCCCTATAGAATCAACAACTCTAGTGCGGGAAATTATCTACACGAACCCAATGATAGTGAAGGTAGTTGTGTCCTGTACAATCCCCATGTAGATCCACCTCATTAGCGCAGGGGAGGGGCCCCAGCATTGGCCCACCGCATTCTTAACTGCAAACAGTAATCTTTTCGCTTTTTTGGTCTTTTCTCTAACGTGAGAGGTGAATAGAAATCTATTATATAGGTTAATACCTTGGTACTTGACCTCTAGAGTACTCAAGATCGGTTCCACACATCCTGAGCTTCTTGACCTTGTCTGTGTTAAGTCTCCTCCTAGTGTAAGAGACAGCTACAGTTTTCAACCTCAAAGGTAAGGCCGTTTTCTGCCCCGATATTTCAATTCCATATTAATGCCCTCACAAACAAACAAGTATTGCAACATTCGATAGTTGCAAGTATCACGATATTTGATATTTTGCGAGTATCGCGATTGGCAACATTGATACGACATATCACACAGTCTTATAAATTACAAATTGCCAGGCCATATTGTGCATGATAATTTCCTCGTTCGGACTGAAGTTTCGACCTGTCCGAGGCCTCATAATGTCTTCAGGCTATCGCCGTCCCTTGGAGAATCTAAGGCCTCGGACAGGTGAAATCACCGCAGTGTGGACAGTATATGCTACAATACATACGACTAGGTTAGTTTGACCGACCAGGTATTTGGCTCCAGTGCCAGGATGGTCCAACCAAGTTAATTGCTTGAGCACTGGAATAAATCCTTGATGTGGACTCCTTGTTAGAGGTTCCAGCTTGTTTCCCTGACGGTTTATTCTCGGTCGGCTGTCGTTCTGACACATGATGAAATTATTGCTCGTGCTTACATCTCTCCTTTTACTGGAGTGGCTTCAGGATCAGCATATGAAACAACAATTTGTTTTCGCCTCACATGTCAAGAGGAAGTTTACAATGTCAGTCAGTCACACTCGACAAAAGCCTTAGCAGATATGGAGCATTGTATCGTCATGAGTAGCCGAGTATTAGAAAGGCAAACACGCCCTGCGAAGGGTGCCTCACTTGCAATAGCGCTCATACTCGTTGCAACTCCGTTATTTGAATAGAGTTTAAAGCAGTCGTGTTTCTGGATCGGTCCTACGCGTTGCGCGGAACGCCTCTCATTCCTTGAAGAAGCTCGAACGTTGTAAAGGCAGCACCTCGACTGCTGCTTCATAGTTCTTTCTTCTATTCACGGCTTTTATGAGTTGATTTTTCACAACTACGTAAAGGCCAGAGACGAAGGAAACACTGCCAAGGGAAGTGGTCCAGCATGGTTGTTCATTCATTCCCAGAATTGCACCTGCCCTCTTGTACGAGCTGGACAACAGTGATCCTGGATGGTTGTTCCTTGGTAGTGTGAGTGTCATGTCCGTGCAGCGATGACCTTATTGTATTCGTCTCACCGTGCGTGCCTGCGTGAGTGTGTGTGTGTGATGACGGCGAAAAGACAGGGGAGAAACACAATAATCTTCCTTATTATTCAAATCGAAATCGATAGCCTGCTCCAGGCTAAACCGATTGAAAGTTAGAGGAGGGAGCGTTTGAAAACAGGAAAAGTGCCAGAATTCTCTCTGTGACTTTGTCGCCGCCAGAGCCAACCGCAGTGACTGATGGAAGGGACGACATGTAAATGTAAATTGCCTTCCCATCCCCTGGGTAATTGCAGCCCCGGATCGGAAAATAATTACGCGAGAGAGAGGTGAGTGGTGGCGGCGGCGGAACTTCCCAATGATGGTTTAGGGAGCAATTAAGGCTTTCTTCTCTCAATCGGTGTGAGATCTGCTTTGAAATTCAAGAGTCCCGACCCCATTACGCATTCGCTGAAGGAGAGGTTGGCTCTTCGAGAAGCATCATCCAACAGATGCTCTAGGAGGATACGGCCGTACTAATCCGCATCGTGCGGTACGTGCGGTGCACGTTTCTATACCAAATTAGTGCATCTTATTAGTTTTTACTGCAGCCCTTTTCAACGAAATGCTAATGACGACGACGACAAATGAAGGTAATCAGCCCCAAACTCCGGACTCGCCACAAATTTGCTCCTCCGGGCGGAGAAGGGCTGAAAACATCGGGCCAATTGATAGAGCCTTAATCCGGGCATTACTCACTCGGTTAATCCTTCCAATTGGACCCAACTCACGCAGACAGATCCAGGCAGTGCAGCCCTGAGCTCCAAGCGGGCAGGTATCTTTCTCCTTTGCAGAGCAACGTCGAGCAGCCGCATCATGATACGTAGCAATTGCTGGAGAGAAGAGTGTAATTTGTACTTGGAGACTTTTTCAAGACGACAGCGTTGGCTGTCCAAGGCGATGAAAATGGATCCTGGCGTTTTCCACAGCGGGCGTCGCCATCTAATAATAATTCCTCCTTTCAACTATTTGCCTCCTCTCTGTGTCCTAACTCCCTCCCCTCTTCCAAAGAGCTCCATGCCGTGAAGAAGAAAACCGTTGAATTCATCAAAAGCGTCACCCACAGAAAGGATTTCTGACAACGCCCCAGCTGGACACCGAATTCTATTTCTTATCGCCTGACCTTATGACAAAGTACTATCCTAATATCCCCCTCCCAAATAGAGAGATCGGTTTCCTTGGGATCGGCAGGAGTCGGGCAATAAGCCGCTTACAACAGGAATCCGATAGATTTGAATGAGCTTGCTATGTAGAGGAGTTGTTGCTGCATTCCAGTGTCGCAAAATGCAGCGGAAGACCAGAGGAGAGGAAAAATTTACTCCCAGCTTCAAGAAAGTGTCTTCAGTCACGCGATCGAGATAGGTGGCGGTCTTGGCGGCGGCGCTCAAGTGTTGCGAGGGCTGCACGCAAACGTGCGGATTCGTACGCACTGCGCACGGACTCAATTAACTTGGGATATGGGGAAAAACTCTCGCAGATTCTGCTCGTATGGGAGCCTATTAAGAAAAGTGTCATAATAGCATTAGAGTCATTATACCGACTTTTCTCCTTCGACGAGACCGCGTAGAACCTTAAAGAAGACTCTTTCTTCTCTCTTTCCTTGGCGTGTGATGAAGAGGAGTATCGCTTGTCGGCGTCGATATCCGAGAAGGCGGCCGGGAAAGCGATCCGGCGACGGAGACTTCTCTCTGTTCTTGCTGCTGACGCCCGCGCGGATACTCGCAGGATCGCCGACGGAACGGGCCGCCCAGACCGAGACTTTGAGAGCGAGAGTGAGAGCGAGAGCCAGGGCGAGAGGGAGAGCGAGACAGAGACCGAGACCCGGAGCCAGGGCTAGACCCGAGAGCGAGAGCGAGAGCGAGAGCGAGAGCGAGAGCGAGAGCGAGAGCGAGAGCGAGTGCGAGACCGAGAACGAGAACGAGAACGAGAACGAGAACGAGAGCGACAGCGACAGCGACAGCCGGAGCCAGGACCAGACCCCAGAGCGAGAGCGAGAGAAAGAGAGAGAGAGAGAGCAGAGCAGAGCAGAGCAGAGCGCGCTCTCAAAGAAAAGAGTAGCGCAGTAGGGGTATTTTGCCGTCGTCACCGTCGTCGCCGCCGCAGCCGTCGCCACCATAGCCGATGTCGCTACAGCCGTTGCCGCCGTCACTGCTGCTGCTGCCGCCGTCGCCGCCGCCGCTGCCGTCGCCGCCGCCGCCGCCGTCGCCGCCGTCGCCGTCGCCGCCGCCGCTGTCGTTCGCTGGGGCAATATTTCTCCAAATTAGATGACGATGCTCGCTCGTCGCGAAAAGTGCTCCAATAGCAGTGTGACAAAAGATCCATTCAGGCCTAAGCTGAGGCCTAATTTGCCCGGTGACTTGTGCATAGCAAGAGACAACTCATCGAGTGAAAACCGACTACTAATACTCTTTTCACGACTCATAATCTGATGAGCGGCCTCCTCAGTGACACTTTTTTCACTACATCATGGAGCAACCGACATCAGTCCGCTCTAGTCCAATTTCGTGGTGCCGAAAAAGGTAAAGTTGTAGTTCAATGCCAAATTTCTATACTTCTTCCAACCCATGGTCCGATTTTCCCCCCTATTCCATGGGATTGAGATCAATAGCTATTGACTGACTGGCTCGCCATTGTCGCCGTTCGCCAGCCTGTTTTTCATCTCTATACGACGATTGAACAAATTGTCCTTTCATGCGCAGACAACCAAGCCAAAGAATAAGGCAGCTGTAACTGAATATGTCTCTCCCAGGAACCGAACCATTTTTGGGGCGCAAGTAAAAGGGGGATTCTGTGTGCATGAGCAGCAGCAGAAGCTGGTGTTGGCTATTATGAACCCGCCGCCACCGCCTCCACTAACGGCGTAGCGGCCGCAGCGGCCGCAGCCGCCGCAGCCGCAGCCGCAGCTGCCGCCAAAGTTACCGCTTTAGGAGACATCTTATTCGCCATTCTCAATATGAATTGTAGTGTCCCCCCCCCTCCCGCGTCTTGTATCGGCGCAGAATTCCCCCCGTTCTTTTAAGCAGCAGCCCCACTTTTCCTACATGCTGATTATCAGTGTCCTTACGAAGTGAGCCAAAGCTTAGTACAACCACCAGCAACCAAGAGCAAGCAGCTGTTGCCAGCAAAAACGTAGCATTGACGCAACGAATGTAAAAGCTGGGCTGTTACACTTAGTGGGTGTGTTCAGTGTCTCTAAAACAGAGGAGAAAGAGGAGGAGGAATTAGAGAGAAGAAAAATCACACCCGGTGCTGCAGTCAGTCAAGCTGGCACCAGTTTCAAAGGCTTCTACCCCACTGCTTTCTCTTTTGCCCTACCATTGACAGACAGTAAAACGTGTCTGCAGCAGCAGTTACAATTTGTATTGGCTATTTGCATTGGCGCCCCCTGATGTTGTTCTTTCGCTCACGCCTTCTTGATCTTGCTCCTCCGTCAATCAGTTGTTGGCTGCTCAGTCGACGTTTAGCAGGAGCTGTTTTGTTTGCCGAAAGCATTAGTAGACAGAGAGAGAGAGAGAGAGAGAGAGCAGCTTCCACCATTTCCATCCTCATCTTACTTACCGTGTGTGTCTAAGTCGAGACTTTATTGCTCTGCCGGGACGAGACGATAACATCTGAGTCATGGAATCAAATGATGTGAGGATCCTCCTTTATTGGCTGGGTCGCTCGATTCAATTTACGAGAGATTTCCCCTAGGGAGCCATAGTGACCTCAGTTGACGTTTCTCCCCTTTATTTCCGGTCACGGTCTCTTTGTGAAAGCCCAGCCGAGCGTCCACAGGGTTAATTAATGATGAGGTCCTCCTCCTGTTCCCTCTCGACGACGGACAATGCTTTGCTGGAGTAAATACGCATCATTAGCACGATGTTTTATGGTCACAAATGAAGAAGAATAACAACTGCCTGGCGGATGCAATCGCTTAATGGTCCGGTGAGGGGAAATAAGGCAGGATCGTAGTCCACGGCGTGCTCATATGCTAATCAGACCGGCAGTCCCCTCCCCCACCCCCCCAGCACTAACGTGATGTTCGTCGGCGGCGTGCTTGAACTGGAGGACAAGCCCCAAACTTGTGCAAACACGACAGGATTCCGCAAATGTAATCTTCAGAAAAGGTGAAAAATTTCTCCTTTTCCCAAACGACTGATTAGCATATGAAGCGAGAGCAAAAGACAGTCCATACACGCAGCGCATGCGCCTGCTACTACAAATGTACGCACTGTACTTAAAGAGAGGAGCTGCCACACGTACATGGAGGAGTCTGTCTCCACCCTACAAATGACATCACAAAGCTGCCCGCAGCAGACGAGGAAGAACAGCATCTCTGGGAGGAGGAAAGCCCCTCTAGTGAAGAATCCAGTTTATTCAAAAGCTTTCCCTGCGCTCACCGCCCTTTCAATTTATTCAACTCAGATTAAAATACCATTTCGGCTTCACAGTTGGGAGAAGATGGTGCACGCAAGAACGGAGATGAGAGAGTTCTTCCTGCTGCATCAAGCCCGTCGAGCCACGTAGACACTCGCTCGTCATGTAAGGCAGCAAATCTTAATGAACTGAGATTTAGTTATCCAATAGTCTTTTTCTTCCTCTTCACTTTATTTATCTCCTGATGAAGTTGGCACCGATGTCATTAGCGGCGACAACTGAATGATGTCCCTTTATGCGTGCACGGGGGAAATGGGCCGATTTTTCCGCTCGTTCATTATATGCCAAATTGGCCGACAGCTTGCGGCCGGCCTCCGTTAATATGGGCCGTGAAAAATGCCCTTTAATGCTTGATCGCCTCTCAATGAGAGCGTCGCGATCTCATTTTCCGTGAATGTTCTTTTGCTCAGCTGGGTCCTTTCAAATCTGTCGCTCTTTGTCGTCTCCTTCCTCTCCACGCACTCTGTGTACAACGTTCAAATCTGCAAGCTGCAACGAATGTGAAAGAGGAAAAATTGATATTCACACTCGGTCCATCCATCCGTCCCTTGACTTCACGCACGTACGTACAGAGCATAGGATATAGAGAGAGACTAAATCATTTTACAGTCTGTCCATAACGCAGCCATATTTCAAAACCTCCGCTAAATATGTGGCTCTTCTGCGTACGGCCGATTCCTCACGGCGGTTGCAGAGGGAACTATTACTGGCACCTGCCTCAAGCACCGGACTGGCTATTTCCTCCATTTCTGTGGAATCAAATGTTCCAATATGTGTCTCAATATACATGTATATAGGTAGGTGGTGGTGGACAAGCTGCAATACAACCCTTTTCGTGGCTGCGACATGTGTCCTAAACAGCCTTACGGGGAGGGGGAATCTTTGCAGCAGAGTCTCTCAATCTTGTCCGCGAAAACAATCATTGCCTGCGAGGTATTAGAGCGAGCAAGTGAGGGAGGAGGAGAAGGAATCACCGCCATCAGAGAGCGACGACGTCATTCACTGTCATCTGCATCAGATGTTACAACCTCGATACGTGTGTGTGTGTGTGTGTGTGTGTGTGTGTGTGTGTGTGTGTGTGTGTGTTCTGCCACTATATTTGTACGTGGTCCTGCGTTCTCACAACCCAGTTGCTTTGCACCATCAGCTGCGGGCTGCTGTATGTTACGTGGAGGCAGCTTGATGATGACCAAGAATCGACAGCTTGCTGCCAGCAGCATCCAGCAGCACCAGATCATGCTTTGGCAACAACCATCGCGCGCAGCAGGCGTTGCCTTGATAGCCGCGTACGATTTAGACCGAATTACAGACATCTGTGCCCTCCGAGGAGAGAAAAAAGAATCCCCTCTCTTCATTTCTCGCCTGCTATTATGACACAATAGACACAATTGAATAGGCGTTAAGGAGGAGCAGTGTGATGCCATCCTCAAGAACGCGCGCGACGCGAAATCCATTGAGCCTCTCCTAACAGAACAATAGCACAAGTTGTATGGTACGTGAACCAAGGACTGTACGTGAAGGAGGCGAGGCTGGTTGTGTGGCCGGCCGGCCGACCGGCCGGCCGGCCGGCCGGCCAGGCAGGAAGGAAGTTTGGGATCCCACTCACATTCCTTGGTCTCGGCTGAGGAGATGGGTGTTGGATAGGGCAGCAGAGAAAAGGTGAAAGGAAGCAAAAAGCGCTTTTGAGTTTGTTTATCCATTAAATAAACACGTACGCAGCAGCGATTGAGGAGGCGCGCACGCTCACATCAATAGATAGTTTGAACAACACGCTCGAGTGGTGACGGCCGACCGATGGGGGTCTTCTTCCTGTGCTGCTCCGAAAAGCCCCTCTCGTCTATTTGCATTGACACTATCCATCAACCCCATCTCTGAGCGACACACGCAAGCGACAAAGAGTAGTAATGAGCTGCTGGAGACGACCAAGTCTCTCCAAAAGTCTACGTGTACGCGCCAGAGAGTCTCTCAGTCTCTTTCCCCCCGGAGGCGACCAAGCTGATTTTGGTCGCAGACATCTCCTCTTACGCGTATTCGTAAACGTCCGAGGGGGGTGAGTAAATCGAAATCAGATTCGCCGTGGGGGTCGCACGTGTCGTCGCTGCTATCATGATTGCTGTACCCTCGTGCTTTCTCCTCTGGGCGGAATGAATGCTTGCTTGTATGTAAGCGTTGGCGAGATAAGCATCTCCAGAAATGGATGGGGAGGGCAAACCAAGAGAGCAAACTGCGCTCATCTCCGATGAAGGAGGCGCATGTCGATGCAATGACTCAGCCGAGAGAAACCAATTGGACGGAAAGGCAAAGGCCAAGCATTGCTGCATCACACAGGGCCACGTATTACATTAAAGCATCGTTCAGCGTACGCTACGGTAGATACCTGAAACGTTAACATTAAGGAGCTGAGAAATGAAAACCTACTGCTGATTCAATTATGGTCGAGCATCATGTGCAGCTCGTGCCGGTGGCCAATTACTGACACTAATCCAGGGATAAAACTGTCAACTGCAGTCGGAATTACTTGATGGGAGAGCAATCAATGCTTCACCTGAGCATGCAAACCAAGCACGCCGCGCTTGCAGTAGCGACTGATGGTCCCCATCTTGGGCTAACTTCTCTGGCAAAATTTTGGACCTGCAAAACAGACCTTAAGTCAGCAGCTATTGACATCGCAGTTCTTCAAAACCCGCCTGGTGCCCCACCTGTGCCAAGCACATGCGCCAAGTGGCTATCGCAGATCATGAAGAGGTTAAACAAAGTGTTGTCCTACCAAAATTATGATGCGCTCTCCTCCTCACTTATTCATTTTGGTGTAGTCAAAGGTGTTGTCCTCCTCGGACTTGGTGTAAAGGTCGCAACTTTGAGAGGAGTCCCTGAACTGCAGACATCGCTTGAAAGGGAGAGACTAACGTGTAGTCATCCTCTTTTTGAAATTCTTCACCCCACGTATAGTTCGATACAGTAATTTTTTGATTTTGATGCACTTTTTTTGCAATTGTAAAGTCATTCCCAGCCTCACTGTCCTTTCATCACCGGCAGGCCCTACGACGATTTTTCAATTTCCGTATTCCTGCGCATACCTCTCTTCATGATCGGCGCTGGTAGCTCGGCCCGTGGGGTTGGCGCAGGTGACACATATGGTGGCTTTTATATAAGCGGGATGCAAATAGCTGCTGACTTGAGGCCGGTTTTAGCAGAGAAAGTAGCCCAGCAATTGTACCTCCGTTTGTCACGATAGACATTATATGTGCCTACGAAGAAGCTTTCAGTCACAGTCAGAAATGACTTGATTTCCACATAAGGTGCATGTTACGTTGTGCTCTTCCAGAAGCTTTTAGTCACAGTCAGAAATGACTTAATTCCACATAAGGTGCATGTTACGTTGTGCTCTTCCAGAAGCTTTTAGTCACAGTCAGAAATGACTTAATTCCACATAAAGGGCATGTTACATTGTGCTTGCCCAACATCGTCAACCCGAGGCACAAGAAAAGAATCTGTAACAATAGGTAGAGCGAGAGACGCCCCAAAATCAATGTTGCAACTGCTGCACCATAGTGTATGGTTGTACGTACAGCTTTGTTTATATAACTTTTAATTGGCACGGGCGGTTTGTCCATGAGTCTGAAGCCGAGCCGTGCGTTAACGAACCCCCTGCCTCCATTAAAGCTTCCTTGCTGCTCGAAGCGCAAGAGCTTTCTGATGAGATGCGAGAGAGAGAGAGAGAACGAAATATTTCCCCCACATAACTCTCTCCCGAACCTCTGACGGTCGTCTGCTGTACGTGGGCAGTACCGCACAATACGACGTGAGTCACCTGTCCCACCCGGTGCTGTGCACATGTGGACCCAGGGCTACAACATGAGCGTACTAATGCGCGTTCATACCGAACGTACCTGCTGGTTACTGCAGTGTGTGCTAACTACCTTTCTTTCCCCCCTGACTGTACCATTCCCCCTTCCCCCAACTACCATGAGAGCCAAGAGAGCGGAACGGATCGATTCTGACGTGGAAGCACATACACGTACTATAAGACAGCCACAGCATGCAGGGGAAAGAAAAAAAGAATAATCAGGTAGATAATGCGATTTTCCCCTGCCCGATTTCGATCTGCCGTCATCGCTGCGGGGTCATTTTCCCCCTCCTCGAGTTCTCTGTGCCGCGTGCCAAGTTCAAAAAGCCAAAAAATGAATCAGTTTCGGAAGTCGACCATGCCACGCTGGATGAGGAGAGAGAGGAAAAGTCCTTTTTCCCTGACGGGGAAACAAATGAGCTTTGTTTTATGCGTCGGAATATTGAATTTTTTTGGTGGGTGCGCTAATGCTGCCCAGCCCAAGCTCCCCTCTCCCATCATGGACGAATTCAATATTCAGGTTCCCTATTTTCCGATGAAATTGCCCTCCCCTGCCTTCGACACACGTCCAAATTGAAACGTCGTCGTATTCATGGCGGCGTTTGTATTTCGCCCTGGACCTGGAAGCAGTTGGGAAACAAAGAGGTGAAATGTTGGAGAGGGCAGAGGAAAAACGTCTTAATGCGCTGTTCCCACTCGTGCACTCCTTCCCACGGTTTTCTCCGCGCTCATTGCGGTGAGTCTTCAAGATTTCCTTTTAAATCTTGACACTCTCTATATTTATGGGACGTTTTTTCGTAGGTTGATTGCGTTCGAAGGCAGAAAGATTCATTCGGTCAGCAGTAATTGAAACGGACACACACTCCGCCCAGCTTAGGCACTCATTCCCTCTTTCTAAGATGTCATAGATCAAGAGCCAAATCCCCTCGTTAATCAACTCACCAATATTTCGCTCTCGATATAGCCCACAGAATGTAATTTGGAGCTCCACACAGAGAAATATACGAGCACACTAGATAATGCAGAGCTCAGTGCCACAATTCTGGATTCCTGAGCAGAACGTTCGGCAGCCCGGGGTTGGTTATCCATTATTTTCGCGCTATTGCCAGAATTGAATTAGACGATGGGGCTGTGATCAGGCATCTCCAAGTTGTTATGACCCCTGTTATCGACGATAGCATCGCAGACAAGAAGGATTGCCTCCTAATGGAATGTGACCACCTCCGCCATGGCCGAATCGTTATCTCTTTACCCGTGACTACCAAAGGAGCAGGAGATATGCAGCCTGCTGCTTGTGTATCGTAGTTTCTCCTTCGATACCCCGACTCTCCAGCTGAGATTTCTCCCTCTCTAAGTACGTAATCTGGCCCCCAGGCCAGGATTACCCATTCAGCGCGGAGGCGAAAATGCGAAGGAGGATGAGGAGCCCGAGCATAACTTGGAGACAGGAATACAGCGAGGGACTAGACAAACCAGGGATTGATGTAGAGTCACGACAGGGGTTTTTTCGTGACCCTCTGGAGGATCTCTTGTACCCACCCTCCCGAGGGTCGCCACCAGCTACGTCGTCATTAAGCACACAACTGTCCTGTGCATTAGACTAAAAGGGGCCATCGAAAAGCCAACGCTTCATTTAGCACGTTTGTGTCACCTGTCCGGTATGGAATGATAAAAGGAGACGACATTTCTCCTGACGTACAATCAACACAGATCACTGAGTTTGGACAGTCTCACTTGCTGTGTTGGATAGAGCAATTTTATTCTAGGGAAGAATCGTCATCTCCACGTTCTGGATGGGTACGAAGAATCATTGGGTCAGCAAGTCGACTTTACGAGACGATATTTCACAACTTCAGGGCAGACAGGATCCATAATTCGCGCTCGTGAGTCCGTTGGCGTTGTTCGTTCTGATGGTCAAGAAATGGGCATCGAGGGCGAGGTTGTTAGCGGCGATCGAATGAACAATCAAGGGCAGCGGACGAAAGATTTACGTCTCCACATTCTGCGTTCCTCCGCCGCATCTTTCCTCCCTTCTCGCATGACAATCACCATAAAGCTTAAGCTTTAGAGCTTTAATCGGACGCACGAAGCGGTCGGTCAAGAGATTGCACCCGAGAAAAAAGAAGAAAAGAGGATGCTCTCTTCCAAAACATGGTGGTGGATTCGTGCCTTTCATAATATTCCTTCTCCCCCTGACATTTGTATTGCTCCTGTAGTCATTCTCCAGCTGAGACATAATGAATTGGTGGTCAACAAACAGAGATTGGCCAGTCTTTTCTCAATGGCCAAGAGATGAGGGAAGCGGGTGAAGAAACGACGGTTGCTTGCTTGCTTGTGGCTCAGTACGTAGAACGAGTACTCGTGCACTGGTAGTACTGAGTTATACAGTAACAAGTTCTGCGACATGCCTAAGACGTACTGCACTTACGCTGCTGTACGCATATAGAGAAGCAAGTTACGAAGAAAAGTACAGGAAGGGAAAAGAGAGTAAAGGAGGCCTAATCAAGGCACCCGGTTGCCGCGGGCAACTTGAGAGACAGATTACTTGTCGAGCATACTAGATAGACCCGGTTATGAGCACGGTAGTAAAACTTTCCATCCAGAGGATGACAAACATCTGTTCGTCTCGGTCGTCATTCACCGACATTCCGAGCATTTTAATTTGCCTCCGCTGGTGGGTGGCTTCTCTGCACCTCACCGGGTGGGCCAGGATGTGCCCTACGAGAAATGTTCCTCCTCACAGCAGTCAATCAAAGTCCAATGCATTTTCGTCGTTAGTAAACGAATCGCTGAATGAATTGAACGGGCTCCGTCTCTCTCTTTCACTCCTCTGCTTTGCCGCCCATGCGTGCCTCAGCACAGTGGCCATTCGTGAAGCAGCATACGACAAAAGAGGAGGCTTGGCTGGCACACCTGGAAGCCCAATATAATCTTTTGTGCGCAGATCAGGTTGCGCTCGACAGAAGAGAGAAAACGTCTTCTTCTTCTGCCGCCGCTGCTTCCACCATGCATGATTTGACTGAAGAAATAACAAAGCCCATCATCCAACGCGTTGCTCAATCGGTACCTAACATATAAATATTCAGTCTCACCTTTCCTGCTGGGGAAATCCCATTTCCTGCCCATTTTTGAAGAAAATGTGTTCCGGCACCTTTTTCTCCATTCATGGATTTTTAGCTGACCTCAGAGGAACATAGCGGCCTTTGAGAATTTCTCCCCGCGCCGTCACAGTAGTGTGACTTCCTATGCTTAGGATCATGAATGTCCGTTGCTTCGCTGTTGCCAGGAACGCAGTGCGTACGCAGTGCCTTAATTTTGAGTCCCTAATTTGAGTCTCTGACTGCGTATCTGCGAATTACCTTCAGACAGCGGATGATTTTATTCAGAATAGCTTGCTTCCTTTCCCACCTCGTCCGAGACAGGGTGACAATTACTTATGCGTGCAGTAGATCTACCCAATCTCACTTCCTCTTTCTATTGTGGAATGTACCTTGGCTGGAGCGGCCGACAAATGGTTTGAGTCAGCACAAAGATGTCTTTGCTGCCTTTCCAGATGTGTTTATAGAGATTTCTCCACTTACCCTCTCTTCCTCCCCCCCCCCTCCCATCATGTCTCCCCTCTCCTTTCGTTTCGCCATTGTCAGCATACCGAGTATATGTAGGTAGTGTGGGCACCGCTTTACGCACATACGTACATGCATACAGCACATTTATCGTAGCATTCACTCATAGCTTGAAAGAGGGAGAGAATAAAGAAATGGTAACAACTGTTCGCTTCTCTCGTTTCAGATCCCTCTACGCTGCCGCGGCGGCTGCCGCTGCTGCGTCAGCCACTTCGTCGACAGCACAAGAAGCCTCCTCCACGTCCCCCCTTGGGTCTACGTGTGGTCTCGGGGGAATGGCTAACAACTTTGCGTACTACGGAACAACCCAACAAACGCTGAACTATTACTGTACAACGACGCAATCAGGCGGAGGAGACACTACCAAAGAACGCAGGCACAACAATGGAGACTCCGGCAATCCCTTCTTTTATACTCAGTCCAATCAATTCGCTTACCACAATGGCAACAGCAGCAGAAACTATCATCATCAAGGAGGAGGAGGTGGAGGTGGAGGCAGGCGCATGCTGATGACTCCAGTTTTACCCGACGAAGAGCTGACCACCATGCTGGACAGCTACCTCACTCAAAATGGAAGTAGTAGTCATAAAGCAGGCCACGAACAAGAGCAGCACCAATATCGCGAAGAGCTAGCGGGAGGCGCCAACTCCTATTCTTACTGCTTCCCTGCAACTTCCAATAATAGCGGCAGCTTCGACTACAGCGCGTCGTTCTACAGTGACACCAACCACTACGCGTCTAGTCAAGAATCAGTGAACAGGAACTTGGTGGTGTCTTCTTCCTCCGCCTCTGCGTCTTCCTCCTCATCTCCGAGTGATTCTCACACCAACGCAGCCTCCTGCTTCGAGGAAAGTAGCGTCAGTGCGCCTCCATACTTGGATCCATACGGCGTCGACGGTCACGTGTCTGCGCCACAGGCAGCCAACGCCGATGAGTCACATCACGTCGACCAAGACCTTTCTCTCTACGTGAACCAAGTGCTGGAATCGATGGCTTCGCAGTTCAGCTGCCCGGAACCTCCGGCCTCCTTCGGAGAGACACGTGCGCCGGTGACCAGCCAAGTGGATGATGCGCAGACTGTGCTCTGCCATCAGTGCGCCAATTTGGTCGTGGCCAGCCAGAGTACCTCCGCCTGTCAGGTCTGCGGAGCAAGCTTGGAATTGGCGACTCCCGAAGTAGAAACGAAGCAGAATGATGGTGCAAATGGCGCTTTCGTCGCTTCCTCGGACAGCGAGCCACACAGGTGAGCGAAGCATTGTAACAGCCTGGAATAGTTGGCGCACGTGCACGTCGGTACAGTATTTACTCCACAACGAACCTGCACTCGGTGCAGAGGTGTGCCGTGAACTGTCCTGGTGCAATTCATGCGAACGAGATTGCGGCGGATGTAATTACAGGATCAATCAAACGGCCGCACGTATTGCCAACCATGAAGACAGAGTAAACAAGTCCCACTCACTTTATTATAGTGTGTGAGGGAGGAGAATGACATTAGCAAGGAGAGAAGAGGCAGCGTCATTTGTATGGTGTGCAAGGAAAGTGCCTTCCTTCCCCTCCTTGGTGGTTGTAATGTACGTACGTACGTAGGCAAAGAGAGCCTTTTTCTACGCAAATTGAGACCGCGCACCCGTCGCTCCCCGCTGCGCTAAAAGCACTTTGCTCTTTCCATTAGTCCTTCTCTCTCAATTTGGTCGATACTTTGTGTACGTAGTAAGTAAGAGAGTGCGAAAAGCTTTTTGGAAAGCGTTGACTTTCGAATGCTCAATCAGGAAAAGTGAGGGAGAGAGAACAATTCGAACACGGAGACGACGGGGGGAAGAAATGCTAATGAAATTTGCCAAGTGATTCATCATCCGAGAATTACTATGCCAATGTCCCTCTTCCCAATCATATTTTTGTCGGCAGCAGTCGGCGTGCGCCGCGCTGAGGGAGCTTTTAATCTCGTGTGCGATGAATCATATCGGCGGGGATCACAGAGATGTTACAGTTTAGTCGATGGGGCTCCGAGGGCGAGCGCGTGTGTATGTGTTTTCTGACTCTCTCCCTTTTATCTCGCGCGAGGGCTTAAGGGGCTTTTAGAGATAGATGGACCAGAGAGCAGGGGGAAGGAGGAGGATGCGGCGACGTTGCCGTTGCCGTTGCCGTTGCCGTCGTCGCTGCCGCTGCCTCGCTCGGTCAGAAGTCAATAATTCAATTATCCGTTGCCGCTTCTTTTCGCTCCTAATGCTGTTGTGCGCAACATTTTCTCTCTCTTTCTCTTATGTCAACACAAGAAAAGCGGAGAGAGAAATGGGCAAGGAAGCGTGCATGATTTGTGGGGATGACTTGGTAACGATCGCCCATTCCATTTGCTGTGCCAAGTACGATGTTACTTATTGGGCTGTTTTTCCAGGCATGATCTACATGAGAACGATGACGCCCGACAGCAGCTCCAGCATGTGTTCGGGTCCTCCTGCCAGAAGCCTCTGCGCGCGGTGGCCGTGGCCAGGCCGATGCAGCGTACTGTGGGTGTGGTGGAGCCCCGAGTAGTCATCAAGATCCCTTGGGCGAAAGTGAAGGAGGACAACACTAAGCTACAGCAGCGAGGAGACCAAGTCCGGGAGAGTGAAGCGAATGGGGAGGCAAGAACAGGAGGAGCAGGAGGAGGAGAGGAACTACAGCAGAGAGGATTGAATTCCTCAGAGAAAGCGATTTCGATCGGGGCTGCTGCTTCTGAGGGGAGGGGAGAGGCAGACGAAGAAGAGGAAAAGACAGCAGATGACGGAGGTTGTCGACACCGCAGTAAAAAGCGCCAGTGTCGACACCACCGCCATCACCACAAGCGAAAGAGACGAAAGCACCACAAGCACAAGTGCAGTAGGAAGAAGGAAGACCCTGGCGGTCATGAGCACAAACTCTTTCATATTACTGAGACGCTACCTGAACACTTCAAGCAAGCACTTGAGGAGAGAACCAATGGCTCTCTCCTCCTTACTACTGCAACCACCGGAAACGAGGAAGACAGGAAGCGGATGAAAAAAAGACAACTCTGCCAACAGCAGGAGGATGGTGTCGATAAGGAAGAAGGAGAAGAAGAAGAAGAAGAATTCACTTTGGTTAAGAGGAGAAAGCAGCAGCTTGAATGCGAACCAGAGCAGAAAACTTTCTATTCAGATGCCATGAGCGCATCAAAGCTAAATCCTCTGAAATTGATAAGACGCTTCCTGCCAGGCACCAATCAGGAGGAATACAAAATCGAGGATGCTTGGGAGCAGATGGAGACGGCTGCGAAAAAGTCCCCGGGGACCACCGAAGAGATTGTAGACCTTGCCTCTTCGGACGACGGGGATTCGTTTCCAATCAGTGGAGATGAAATGGCAGACTTTCTGAGGAAGAAGATGCCCCTGCTCAACGTTTCCATGGTGGGAGACGCAGGAAAGGTGTATAAGAAAACCGAGTCGAGCGACCAGCCCAGACCCAGTAGGAAATTGGTTGTTCTGGTGCGTCGCCTGACTTCAGCCGAGATAAAGAGCCACACCAGCGCCAGGGCCAGGACGCACCCAAAGGCCATCAGAGAGGAACCATTGCCCTGCTTCCAAGCCCATAAAGATATGGAGAGCTTCGCCAATCTTAATAACAGTCTCGCCGCAACCACGGCGAGGAATGATATCCACAAAACTTTTGAATGCGCTTCTCATCACAGCTCCAGCAGTGGGGGAGCGGCAAAAGAGGGAAGGAAAAGTGGCTGCACAAAGGAACAGAAAAGGAAGCGGGTCCGGAAGAGCTTTCTCAGCTACAGGGAATGCTCAGACAAAGGGGGCGAAGAAGAAGAAAGAGTGGGAGGAGAACAACAGCAAGGAAAGAGGATACGTAATAGGACTTTGACACCCACCTACAATAAAGGGTCTATTTTGGCTGCGGCCGGGGTGGAGAAGAAGGAGGAGGAGGAAGCCATCAACGCTGTGGCCGCAGCTCTGCATGAATGGAAATTGGACGAGAAATCTGATAAGCACATTGCCTGGAAGCAGCAGCAGGAAATGCGAGCTGGTGGCGGAGTAGAAATCGACGCACCAGCGAATACAGACGAAGAGCATGACTCTTCCCAGGCTGCTTCTGCTTCGCCTACTGCGGACACTCTTGAATGTCGCCGAGATGAAGGGAGGGAAGAAGACGTAGAGAATTCCTCAGATAAACACCCAGATGACAATGGGGGAGGCAAAGAGCTTTGTGAGAGCGACTCTTGGAGGGGAGACAATTCGGAAGATGAGACGGAACAGAAAAGTCACAGTCAATATGGAGAAAACGATGTTCCTCCTTCCCCGGACGGACAGCAGGAGGACCAGGACGGGCGCCCGGCAGTACCAGAAGACAAGTTCATGCTCGGCACCGACGATTTCATGGAAGACACGTTCAGCAGAATCACGGACACCAGTGCCAGAAAGGAAGACCAGCATCAAAATCAAAGTTTATCTATGCCCATACTGTTCAGTGACGACGGACAAGACCTTTCCAGCCTGCTCAACTTCCAGACGATCGAGTTACCTTCGTCTGCAGAGGGGACGAATGCACCGTCTCCCACGACAAAGCAGAAAGAAGGAAAGGATGCTGCAATAACTGGAGATAATGAGAATTTAAATGAAGAAGCCACACCTGCTGATAATGTCACCGAGACAGCGATGAAGAAGACGACGGCACTTGGCGCTAAGAGTGATGAAAATGAATCTAACGATCAGAACAAGGTGGAAGCAGATGACGAAGAAGAGGTACTCTGCCTCACTCCCTTGCCGTCGACCCCGTCTCCGGGAAAAGAGAAGGCCAGGGAGGTAAAGAGTGTAGCCGCGGCAGCCCACCAGAGGGAGATGAAACGCTTGGGCAGGCCCAAGAAGTACATCATCTCGACGTTGGAGGACGTGGAGCGCCGTGCCACTGAGCTACATGACCACGAAGCTCCGGACACAAGCACGCCTCCGCCCAGCGTCAGTCCGCATCCTCGCACTTCCTTCAAGAACGAGCCCGACTCCCAATGCAAGTGGATGCACTGCGAACGAGACAACTGTGACTTCTACACTCGCAAGCCCTGGAAGAAGGAGAGGCATGATCGGATGCACGTTGACAAGGCCGAAGAGGCTGCCACGCATTTCCGATTCCGGTGCGTCGACTGCGGAGAGAGGTTTTCCAGTCTGATGAGGCTGAAACGCCACGATCGCAAAGAGCACACTGGAGAGCAAGATTACGAGTGCAAGATCTGTGAGGCAGAGGTCACCGACATCAACGTGCACATGAGGGTAAGAGCCGTTTGACGCACCACCGAGAAGTCCAAATCACCTGTGAACATGCACACGCTACACACACATGCGTTTCATCATTTGGGTCACCTTCTCGTTAACAGATCAGTCAGCAAACGTAGGCAATCTGATATCCTCAGTCCTTGCTCTCCTCATATAATTGTTCCTCATACAGCTGTCACATGACTACCTGCGTTTGCAAGCACTAGGCTAGATTGGACACAAAGTAGCATTAAGCAGTGTGCACCTTTTTTTCTCAATTGACCGAGGCATCTTGGTTTGGTATCTCTCAACTTTGGAACAGCTTATGTACCGAGTACATCTTCTTCCAGATCCACCGGCAGGAGAAAGACTTCAAGTGCGAGGTCTGTTCGCGCGAGTTCCGTCACAAGAACTCCTTGGTGCGCCACTTGGTCCAACACTCTGGAGAGCGACCTTTTCGCTGCGCCGTATGCGACGCCACTTTCACCTCGCTCATCAGACAGCGTGAGCACCTGCGAAAAAAGCACCCCAGCTACGCTTTCCTCGGCAGTAACATGAACAGGAGGCCGCAACATCTGCCCGCCGCCATGCGTCAGTTCCAACCCATAGCGCCGAAGGAGCAGCAAAGGCCACTGGCAGCTGCGTTTGCGCCAATCTTGCCTCAGACGGCCACGGCGGTAGCGCCAACAGCACCAATGTCTTATTTGACGCCGGGTCCCAACGGATCGGTGTTTCTTATCACCCAGCCGGCACAACCGCAGCCAGGACTCATCCTGACGACGAGTGGTCAGCCGTTGCTGCAGAGTCCTTTCCTGGCGGCGGCCACTGCCAGCGGCGTGAACCCCACGCAAATCATTCTCAATCCGCCGCACCCTACGCAACCCATATTCGTCCAAGCTCCACAACCACAGTCACAGCAACCACCCCCACCGCCATCGTCATCGTCTCTGTCCTCTCTTCTGTCGCCGCGCGAAGCCGCCATGCTGACTGTGCCGACTCCAGATGCACCAACGCCTGAACCTACGACTGCGCCACTGCTCGATCTTCCCGAACGCGTCGTAGACCTGGAGATCACCAATGCTGACGGTTCCATAACTTTGGCCGATCCCAACACCATTACCTTCGAGGTGGCGTCCTCAGTTACCCAGGAGAACAGCGTGACCATGCACAGTGAAGATGGAGGTACCGTCAAGATGGATATTCTAGAGAGGGCCATCTTGGAAATACCTGAGCTGGAAGGGATGTCTTTCCTTGGTTGCGAAAGTGCTAACGAACCATCTAGCGATCAAAGTGGGCGTGATGAAAGACGAGGCGATAAGATTGAATCGGTTGACGTGGCAGCTCAGAAGGCAAACTGCAAAGAGGAGAAGATTTCTGCTCAAGGTGACGAGACTCCGTTCGAGTGCACCAAATGCGGCAGACAGTACAAGTTCGAGAACTTCCTCAAAGTGCACGAGAAGCGGTGCGGTTGAGGACACCACAGCTACCGGATTTGATATCAAGAGAGAGTGAAACATTTTTCCATCTGTCCTAATTTAATCCTCTCCTGTCAATCTTCCTAAGCTTCGGTGGGTGTGACGTTGATTTCAGAGAAAGACATGATAAGTCGAGTCAGTCACGAGAAAGAGAGAGAAAATATCGTTGATTTATCATTGGCGCAACCACCATAATTAATTATGATTACCACAGTACAACAGTTTGGCATTAGTCGGCATCATTTCTGCCATAACGAATGGACTGACTTCACATAGCTAGAGAGGAAAACCGAGAAGAAAAAAACCCCAGCCTGTGAACACCTTTTTTCTACCTATTTCTCAATTTTACAAATGTCTTCTGGCGAAGGAAGTAAAAAAGTCTTAACTGTGATAATTTCCCATGCGGTCTCCCGATGCAGTATGCGCATGAGTGTGTGTGTGTATACGCGTTGTTCTCTTTGTACTGTATGGTGCATCTGCACTGCTGTGCACAGCAGCGCAGATAGACGCACAAGAACAGGCCTTCGATTTAATTGTACCTAACAGCGAGAAGACGACTCATAGTGAAATACTGTTTTGTGCAACTTCTTGTTCGTATAAAGTTGCTTACGAACAAGCGCTATCGTCTTACAAATAAATGTATGGTGAGCAAGTTTACCTCTCTTTACCGCTGAATAAATCGTCGCGTAGACTCTAGCCGACCGCTGAAGAGCCGCAGAAAAAAGAGCACAACGTCGCCGCCTTTTATGTAGTACGCACTGTATACTGCGTGCACGAGAACAGTCACTCCCCGAACTTATTACGTACACGGGACATGTTCTGGTACAATTTTTCATTGCTTTTTGCAGCAGAGAGTATTCAAAACTCAACTTTTCTATTCGATTAAGCCATGAAGTTATGGTTCTGGCTTTTTTGCTCCTTACAAACCTAACATACAATCGTGCGGATGTCCTCTCATGCATAAGTACGAAGTAACTTTCACACTTGAAATGTACTGCACGGAGAGGGTCAGGTATTGCAGGGAATGTCTTAAGGTGATTTTGTTGGCGTCGCAGTTGCAGCTAACATTGAGCAACTGTTGCTAACGTCGACATTTCGTGACTCATCCAATTTCGTCTCAGATCTCTCCTTCCTTCCACCTTTCATTAGCTGAGACAAATTCCTGGGATGTCAGATTTTTTGAAGCTCTAGACCACACCAGCGAAGGGGAAATTGAGTTGAGATTTTGTGATTCTTGAACTATGGAGAGCGATTTGCTGATTCAGCCCCTGCCGCCGGTGCCGCCGTGGCCGCCGTGGCCGCCGTGGCCGCCGTGGCCGCCCTCGCCGCAGAACACATCATCGTGACTTCTACTGGGGCACGTCTTGCTCTTGCTATTCTAGGGCCATCGGTATGTGGACAATTATCGTTATTGATCGTTCTCTAGCCGCTGCCGAGAAATCAGGCGCAACCATGAATCTCCATCAGAGGCCGATCGACAGTCACTCGCCATGGGAAAATTAATGGACTCTTGCCATGGATGCGTCTTCGGACGTCGACATGCATCAAAGGTACACACATGTACGCTTCTTGGCCAGACACGAATCGACGCTTTGTTAACGTGGCAGCAGCTCAACTGCACCGGGGTAGCGGGCGGACTGCAGAACATGGACCTGATTGCCCGGGTCATCATCCTCGACTGCAGCGCACACAGCGGACACACTACTGACACTGACTACTGTACGCAGCTGACACAGGTGGGCACGGTATCGCTATTGACTCCTAATGAATTATGCACACGGAGATGCAAATTAAACTTGGTGATTGCTGCAGCCCAGATTTTCACGAAATTCAGTAGCCGCTGCAGCGGCGGAGAACAAAGAGCCCGTCCGGTTACCGGCGAATTTATTAGTGTTCACAGCCTGTGAGGTCTTAATTGGCGAGGCTCCGCTGTCATTTCGGGGCTTAATTGCCGAGTAAGTCTCATTCAGGGGAGGAGAGGAGGGGCGCGACTGCTGGAAATAATTGCCAGAGTCTCTGTGTCTTAGGAAAAAGTCCCCTTTCTGCCGGCGCCGCCAGGATAAGAGTCGTAAACCCATTTGCACGTTCTCATGAAGAGGAGCTGATTTCCATTTAAGATAGTCAAAAACTCAGGTGCAATTACCATGTGAGGAAGAGACGACGTCTGAATTGGCAGTTATCAGGAAATTGGAGATTTTCTGCACCGCCAGAGTGCAACCTCTGTCGATGGCCCACCAGCGCTCAAGTTTTTGATGGCAGTGGCACTCAACGAAATTGGACAATTGTAGCGGAGAAGATTTCTCGCATTCGAAGCCAACATCTGTTTGGAATTTATCGTATTGTTTCACTGCGAGATTTTTCTATCCAGCTGACGGGCGTCAAAAAAAAGTGATAATCCAATCTCGGAGAGGATGAACAGCAGTAATTGTTACGGGAGGTAAGCAGTGCAATCCAGATTCAGGTATACCTGTTGTGCCAGATCCCTGGCAGACTCTCGCTGGTGTGACGTGAACGAAAGATGTACGTAGTTGGGACATTCTTGTTTAGTACATATATGTCATACACGCATAAAGCCCCTGCCATGGAACCGGCAAAATTCCACAGAACACTGATTCACGTGTCTTGTACGTGCATTGTGAGCTTGGCTTTGGGGATGTTATCCACAATATGCTACCCATGTCACTACGTACGTGGCGTTATCCCCCCAGCCAGCAAGAGAACAATGTCGGTTGGATGTGTCTCAAAGTGTGACGCGATCTCTTGGGATCTCTCAGTCGGTCGAGCACTTCAATCGCAAGTTTCCCAGTCATTAATCCAATTGTCGGACTTCCTTTATGACTCTCTTCTCCTTTTGTTCGAATGCGATCGATTTGATGTCTGTCTCTTCTGTCGGACGCAATTACGCACTGCACTGAGCCTGTCACAGTGGCTTTGACGAAGTTGGCCGTCCTGGCGCTGTTGTTGGAGCCACTTCTTCAACTGCTGCCTGCCGCTGTTCCGCCTCCAATGCTGTTGGACAAATGCTAAGAATAACATCACTTGGAAAGAGAGAAACACGCAGACATACAGAGAAGCAATCACTTGAGCAGATCACACATTCTTGTCAAAATATCTTAGTGCCACGATATTTCGCTGAACGAGGTTGACGTATGTGTATCTAGGGCCGACCTCTCCCGCGGGGAGTAGAGGGAGGATTGGGGGGCTGTTTTCTTGTTTTTCTCCCCAAAACTCTGGCTGTCAATTTGGAGCAGGCGGAGAGTCAATCCGTGAGCTCGTGTGTGACAGCCCAGGACTCGCCAAACATTTTTCTAGTCCGAGAAGAAAGAGTAGTGGGAAGGGCGGCAGCTTAGTAAGTACAAACGAGAGAGTTTTGTGCTGCAGAGTAATTCGACGACGTTAGGGAGTTGATCACTACACCATGATTCGAAGGCTTAACCTTAGTGGAGGCCGTCATGGATGCAACGTTCAAGATGCGACTGAACAGACCCGAAATTGTCAGCGGACAACTTACTAGACGTCGTCGGAGGCGAGCATCCGTTCGTTCTTCTCACCCCTTTTACTTACAGCCTCTTTTACAGCTAATGTATGCAACTTAGTCCCCAAGAGTAATTATACCAATTGAGATTCCATTACACTCTGGGGAAATGGCGACGACGACGCAGGAAGGGCTGAAAGCGAGTGGCAAACAGATCTCTGCTGTGAACTATTACAACAACTTCTTGTAGACAGCTGCTTACAACAACAGCAACAGAGTATTCGTCTGTACGTAGTTGTTTTCCACAAGTATACGCACTGTATCTCAAAATTGTTTCAACATCTGCTGCTGTTTCTTTTTTTCCGTCTTAATAGAAAGGAGGCAGCAAGAGCATAGTTTGCAGGCTGATAAATTGCAGCGAATTTACACTTTTTCTTTCTTTTCTACTTAGTTAAGCACACAGTGCGTGTACGGTACAAAGTACCCATCAGGAATGGGGAAGGAGGGAGATCGAAAGAGTGAGAATGGCGAGATTTCTTTTCCTCTAAGAGTGCAGTGTCACGCAATCCTACTATCACGACGAGCAATGATGACCGTTTCATATCTAGTGCTACATTCCTACGGCTGCTGGAGAGATGAAGAATTATCCGATATCAGGTATTGGCGGGCGCTTCCTCCCCCACTGCGCCCCTAGATTACCCCCGCATTGTGCGTAACATTCATGTCTTATTCAGATGCTTTCGCCCACAGGGTTACAAGTGGCATTCTACCACACCTGCTGGGAAAAGGAAATATGTCGGCCCATTTCTCTCGCCACGAGAATGAATGATGACCAGAGGCGCTGTAATCAGCGCACTCCCTCCTCAGAGACGACCACGTCCTCCGTGTTGGTTGACATTCCCTCGTTCGTCGACATCCAGAGTCATTTGCACTAATGTCACATCTGAGAACAAACGTGCAACTCGCTCGCTGCCTCCATCTCTCTTTTGCCGATATGGAAATTGCTCCCGTCTGATCTCATGGGCGTGTCTCTACTGCAGAGGGTGTGTGAGCCAAAGAGGAAAGGCTTCTGGATGAGCAAGGAAAAGAATTGAGCGGAGAATGATGGGAGGGAGGAAGGAGAGTCAGGGATTGTGCAGCATCATGACAGATCGATGTAACATGAATGCTCGTAGCGTGCACGATTCTCTCAGTCTTCCACGACGCCCACTACCAAGAGCAAAACAATCGAGTCAGTTTGGAGCTGTTGCTGCTTCTACTTCTTGGCGCTACTGCCGATCTGGCTGTTTGACGTCTCCCTAATTTCCCATCAAGGAAGGGGGGGAAGTTTCAGGGAACGGGGGTTGAGTTGAAGCCAAAATAGCAGTTTGTCCAATTTTCAACGGCCACCACTGCCAACAAAGGCAAGGCTTTGACTGACGGCTCATTTTTTGTCACATGAAGCTACTACTATGAGGGCTCTGGTTCAGTGGATATTCTGTGTGAGGCAAAAAAAGCCCTCTTCCTCACGACTCCTTCACCCCCATCCACTTTCCTTTTAATACTTCCTTCGGCCTCCCTACCACACTTGTCTGGTCCTTGTTCATCCCCCTGCCGGTGCCATCCCCATTGGACACTTTTAGGACTCATACGGTACGTATACCAAAAAGGCAATCAGTTAGGACTCGATAAACATGAATGATGGAAACCATACCTGTGCATGTCCTGAGCACAATTAAGCCACATTCAGCAGTATAGGACATATCTGGCGTTAACCTTACCCCGGACACATGTGTATCCTCTATTTAAGTAGGTTAGTCCTGATGTTCTAACGCTGCAAGCGTCAATCACCGTCATCATTCTGGTGCGTGAATCATGTTCCTGTAAAGGAACATTGTGCAGGTCATACATACGCTGGCTGTTCTCTCCACACAACCCATGTCAGCCGCAGCAACTATGGCTAAGAATGTGTTCCACACTGCAAAACTGAGATGCGTGCAATGCTTGACAGTCCTTGCACAAAGAAAAGGGAGGAGAGAGACATTCACTCCGTAATTTTATACTCGCTTCTCTGTCTAGCCCTATTTTAACCAGTGAACTGCGCAACGAGACTGAGGTTTTTACTTGAGAGCACAAAAAAGTCTGAAATCTGACAATCGCTTCGCCGGCGAGAAAAGGGGCATGTGAGCGCCATCTCTCGGTGGTTGAGCGCAATGCTGGCGGCGGCGGTGGCGGAGGCGGCGGCGGCAACGGCGGCGGCAGCGGCGGCGGCAGCGGCGGCGTAGACTCTCATGCATCGTATGATGCAAAAACACAATTTTTCCGTTGTGCCAATCCCCTACACGCGGTCAGAGCCAGAAGTCACGTGATGAACCGAAGCCTTTTCACCTCAAAGGTCTCCTCGTGATTACTCATGCCAAAGCGACGCGTGCTCAGCTCTATTGCATCCAGACACGCAGCATTCTCAGTAGGAGCGATCGCACACATACACTATTTCCATGAAAGAGAAGCCCCAATTTGTGGCTGCTAATCCATTATTGACCAATCTTTTTCTCCACGTGTCCCGTGTAAGTGAATGAGGAGGAGAAAGGAGAGGAGCCGCACAATTTTTAACCCTAGAAGCACTTCTGGGGGATAAAAAATTGGAGGCGTTCTTTATGAGATCCCGCGTCGCTCCTTTTGTTGACACGCGCAGACGCTATATACGTACGTACGTACGTACGTACGTACGCACGCACGCACGTAGCTTGTGTGCATACATTAGACATGTACGTCCACACTCGTGCAGTCCAGATCATAAACCCGAGTGAAACAATGAACTCGAACGAGTGCGTGTGTGAGCTCGAGCTGGCGCGTGCATTATGTCCATTTCCTACGTCAGAGGCGACTTTTCCTTGTCGACAGCGAGAACTTTTTCGACCCTTCACTCTTGTCTTTCTTCTTTTGTTGTGATCGCGGCACGCGCAGCGACGAAGCAACGCACACACACGTAGAGTTAAGTTCACTTTTTTTTTCTACTAGACGCCTTTGCAGTTGTGCTATATAATCCAATCGTATGTCTTGGTGTCATAGCAAATCGGCGGGATTATCCCTGAAAGACTTCTTTGAAGCTGAATAATATCCTTTGGGCGTCAAAGCCACTGCCGGGCGCTAAGTGTGCATGCAACTATGACGCAGTTGCGGCGTAGGGAGCGATTTCTCTGACGTGGTCATCCCGAATCGGATCAGAGGAAACCCATTGAATGAATGGTTGAGGGGTTGGGAAGAGGGGAGAAGAAGAATTGAGCCACAAAAATAGACGAATGAGGAGGGTCAGCCGAAGTGAGGAGAAAATAGGTGTCTGAGTCATCGATGAGCGAAATTGCTTCTCGTCCATAATCCGAGTGTGCGCAACTCTTTCCGTCTGCACTGAAGGAAGTGATTGTCAATTTGCCTGAAATCAGTCCGTGGAGCGCGTTGCAGGACGGTTGAGTGTACGCTGCGTTCTCACTGGAGACACAAAGGCATGAGTTGAAAAAGCGCCACCTAAGCTTACCTGCCCTTCCACTTCTCTTTTAGAGGAAGCTTCTGCAGGAGGAAAGAAGAGCAGACAAAAGGAATTCCTTCCTCCTCTTGTTTGGGTCTCTCAAATGAAGACGTATTATGTGTCACCCCATTCAATTTGTTGAAATAACGACCCAAAATCCTTGCACTGATCGCCCTTGCAGGGCTGAGGCTCTCGCCAAATGCATCTTTGCCCCCGCTCTGATCATTTAGCTGGTGAACGTTAGATGGCGACCCAATATGAATGACAGCTTTGGTGTTAGTCGGCACAGACGAAAGAAGAACAAAGTTTCTCTCACGCACAGACTAAAATTTCAGCATTAGTTACTGCATCTCCGAGAGAATCACGCAAAGAGCTGCCAGACACGCAATCACGTACATATCGTGCTTACTCCACCATGCGTTGTTCCATGTTAATGCAGCAGGCGCCAATTATGGAGAGAACATCCAGAATCAAGAGCTGGGCTAACAGCTTCAAAAACGAACTAGACAACCATGAGTCTGCTGCTCTCACTTGTGAGTGAACGGCGAAGAGGGGAGGGGAATGTAGCGATTCATCCAATTATTCTTATCTGCATAGGATGCTACATTTGAGGGAAGGTTTGGTGCGCGAGCGCGCGACGACGACGACGATTTGGGGAAGAGACGCGATCGCGATGACGAAGCACAAAAGTGGGGTCGTCTCAGTCTTTGTGTATACAACGTACGTACGAACATGCAGAGTGCGAGCAGGAGTAATCATGCTTAATGGAAGGGGAGGGAGTCAACGTAATAATAATCATAGCTACAACGATTGAGACATCGGTTTATCATTGCGCGGCTGTCGTCGACGACGTTAAACGCTGTGGATGAGCATAATAAAATGCCATTTCTCCCCTGTTCTTCCCAGGCTCCCTCCTGCGTCGACAAAGATCGTTATAAAAAAGCCAGCTGTATAAAGGCAATAATAATCCACTGCCTGCTTACCTGGGCTGCGATAATAATCTGGAGGAACCCATTCTACATGCTGCTTTATTGCGAATTAGCCGTAGGAAGCAACGAGACAGCATAATCTGGCGCTTCAAAACATGACATATTCAATTAGGGCGCCAAAACCCCACCTTAATGCCTCATCAGTCAAATGTCTCTCAGCCCCGAGGACCAATTTCATTTCCCGCACCACCTTCTCCTCAATCTCACCAACCACCTCTCCACCTACCCCTCCTCCTCTGGCGATCCATCAAGTCAAAGTAGGATTGAGCCGCTCAAACACCTTCTCGTCCTCCTCCCTTGGTGGCATCTTGTGTCTCTGTTACTAGAGGCTTGGCAGTGTCGACTGAAGCGAGATGCAGGCATCCAATGGCATCACTTTTCGACGACTCGTTCGTTGCGAGCAAGTTTGCAGCGTTGGCCACTTCATGCTGCTCACGTCCGTGTCTGCACAAGTGTTGTTCATGGTGCGGCCAACTTCTATTCTGGCGATCGTCAATCAATGTGACATCCAACAAGCGCACACTTAAAACTTTCATTCTTGGGCTTCTTCTGCAGAGACAGAAAAAGAAAGGGAAAAAGAAGCAAATTGCTCGATCGACCATGGTTGTACGCACACATGGGCGCGAAAAACCTTGTTTCTCTCTGCTCTTTCAACTCTCAAATCAATACGTGATCAGCAGCAGTGCAGAGCTAGAATCCAGAGGAGGAATGAGAGAAGAAAGAAAAGTGAGCGAGAAATTCCCCAGGTAAAGCATGCAAGTCATCTTTGCCTTCCTCCTCTTCGTCATGAGGATTGTTAGCCAGAAAAACGTTGCCCATAGAGATCTCCTCATTGTGTCTCCTTTGTCCCATTATCCCTCGGCTCCAATTACGTCCAAATTCACTATTGCTACTGCAAGTCGTATACAGACAGCAAAAGGTACCTAGGCAGGTTGGGGTCTCGTTGTAAATTGCCTCTTATCCAGACTTGTTCTTGAGGTTTATTAGTGCCTGATAAGGCCTGTGATAGAAGAAGACGCAGACAGCTTGATACACGCTCATTACTCCGGGATGATGATGTTTTACTTCAGATCGGCGATGCCCTCGCTGCAGGCCACGACCGACGAGATACACGGGAGAAGAAGAAAAAAAAAACACGGTAGAGATTACAATCTACAAATATTTGCTAATCAGAAACAGGGCCAATGTAGAGCGTTCCTGGGTCTCGCGCAGTTCTGCCGCAATGGCACAGAAAAGATGCTGCTCAAGCCTCGCCATCTTGGGTGAAGGCACTGTCTGCCAAGTCCGTCCAAGCCTCGGTGTTGTTCAGCCTCTGGTTCGCATTCATCTGGAAATTTTCTGGAGCGAACGAGCGGGCGAGAGCAAAAATTATCGCCCTCGTTTCTTCTGGCGCCCAACTTAATTTGTTGTAAAGCGTCGTAGGAAATTATCCGTTAATTATACGGCTTTGATAAATCGAGCGACCACGCGGGTGTCGAACCCGGGGCCTCCCCGAGGGGAGGAGCCCGCGCAGATGCTCTATCATTTCGATTTCTCGCTAATGGGGCCTCGTCTTTCCAGCGTCCTTATTACCGATTTATTCGAATGTCTTCGCTTGCGTATCAACCATCTGGTGGAGCTTCCTATCCTGTGTCACTTTTCATTCTGTCCCGGCCTCACCACAAGTTGAAATGAAGTACGAAATAGGACCGAAATGAGGAGAAGAAGAACCTCATGCAGTTCCCAGTGTCGGATCAAGTGAAATTAGAGTAGGATTCTTGCCCCAGGCAGGAAAGAAAGAGAGGGAGAGAGGAAGACGCAAAACCTCAGAGTGTCTGTAATGACAGGGCATCATTCTGGCCACAGATCCGCAAAAGTGATAACAAGGTGTCACAACAGATTTTTCTGGCCTCCTTCTTCGAAAACACTTCTCCACTCTTAAAGATGTTCTCTAGCCATTCCCACAGCACACTGCAAGTAAGCAATCTTGGCGTCAGTTAACTTTCTAAGCATTACACTTGAAGTGCGACCGACAGCTAATGCATGGTGTACGTACAAGACTATATACGTAGTCTTGTTCCTTGATGGTACAATACACCTAACGTTATGTGCAAACTGCAGCAGTGCTGTCCGATCGCAACTGTGCAGACTGTGTACCAAGCGCGAAAGAATTAGCGTCATAGCTTCAACATCAACTTCTTCTTGCACAGCTGAAATGTATACTGCCGCAGCAGGGTCAACTTGAGCAACAAGTCGAGACCTTATACTGAACTCGCAAGAAGTTTCAATGTCAAAACCTAACTTTTGGTGTCACTTCTAAGTGCCTTTGAAACAGAGTGGCTGAACCAGGGTCATCTTGCAGCCAGCACAGTTATGGAAAGACATCAAGGCAGACATCGATCGGAGGTGGAGATTTATGCCTTTCAAACGCCGGCCAAAATGCCTTGACAGCAGCTGTTTTTAGCGCCTCTCTGAAGAAATCAATGCAATTTTGACTTTAAAAAAGGGTATCTGTAAAAAAGTCTGAGCAATTGTTCGATTTTTTTGTCACACGCATCCTTCCAAAATGACACACCAAGGTTCGTCTCTGATTCTTGAATGTTTTCCCTGTCATCCTGTGCATCCTTCATGTGCACAATCCGGAACTATTTCCTTATCTTTACCACGGGCACAACATTCCAAAATCACACAATAGCCTTGCTGGTATATGAGAGGTAGCAGAGCAAACTTAGAAATCACTTTTACGCTTGGTTACTTCTGAAAAGCTCGAAAAAAAGTTGATATGAAGGTATTTAGGAATGGCTACTTTACACTACTTAGTCTGTTTTCCTTAATTTATGGTATGGTTATTCTCTTCAGTGTGTAGCCTGGCGGAGAATGTTGCCTTGTTCATGGATTTTGCTTACTGGGCTATGAGAGTACTTTTTTCCTCAAATTTGAGTCATAGATCTAGGACGCAACAAAGCTTGCTTTCAGTCGGTACCAATATCGCTTCATGTGATGCTCAAACAGAAAACAGCATTTTCAATATGACGCCAACTCTAGCGCAACCGGGGCATAATGTACTCCGTACGGTCGACTAACGAAAGGTTGCGCGATTTTATTTTGTGATCTTTGCGGTCTGCGTGCGAGCGTCGACCGCAGTTAGGCACGTTTTGGCTTTTGACACGTCAGTACGACGTCCTGCCTTTTCCGGGACTTGTTCGACGTGTGCGTAGTGCTGATCACTGCGGGTGTGTGTTCTGCATTGGTGCGTATGAGTTCCTACTAAGTACAGAAAGTAAAATGAAGCGGGTTATGTTACACCAACAGAGTCCAATCCAGAGCATAATTTTTGCTGACTTGATTCAGGCTTATCAAGCGTCATAGAACCTTGAAAATTTGCCAAGTATGATATAAATTATTGCAAAAATATAGAGTTAAGTTCATTTCGATTTGTGAGCCACAGTCGAGGCACGAAGATTGCCCAACAATAGTGATTGACCGAGTAGTGAGTTCGGCCGAAATTCGGCCATAAGTCCAATTTCAGTTTCGGTCGTAATTTCGGCTTCTGCTATCCCGCCCAAACCGAAATTCCCTGCTACTTAACATCATTACAAATGACAGGAATTGCTTGGCCAGGAAAACTGCTTTTCTGCAGAGAGAATCTTCCTGTTGCCTGCTTCAAATGCCAAGTTATGACCTTTACCTATTCTAATTTGCCAATGGCCTGACAAGACATGCCAAGTTCGGTACTGTCGGCTAACAACGCTGAATTCGGCTGGATGGCCGAAATTACAGACAAACCGAAATTACTGTTTCGGAAACTTCGGTTTCAGCGAATTGCAGCTAAGTTCACTTTCGGTCATTCTCTACCCAACCAAAAGCTAAGTAAAGTTACATGATTTGGCAAATCAGTGTGTTGCATAGATTGTCTTCCTCCCAAGATTGGATCCCGGAAAGCTGAACAAAGCTTTCGCCAATGACCCAGCATACATGCATTCTCATTCAAGAACTGAACTCGTGCATCTGCCCAATTTTTATTCTCCCGCCAGGTTCAGTTCCCAGCAGAAGATGCGTCGTGGTCCAAGAGGAGGCTGGATCCAAGAAGAGGATGGAGATGGGCAAGAACCAGGTCTTGACTTCGTCCTTCATTATGGAGTCAGATAACTGGACAGATCAGTGTGACGAGAACAGGGACCTTGAAGTGGGTCAAGTCAGACATGACCTCACAGCGGTTAACTGCAGCCTTTTGTCACCCACCTACACGGGGAGCTCTCCCAGGCATTGATCGATCACATCTTGGTCCTTGGGGGAACTCTGGTAAGCACTCGGCGGTAGCGGACAGACAAAATTTTGCGACGCACCGGTTCGGCCGAATTGTGCGACTTTAATTATTTTACTGTAGCGATTACGTGTCACGTGCGGCGAACAGGGTGCAATAGTGAATTAATTGGCTGTCATTAATTCGGTTTCAAACAATTCGCTACTGATAAGCGGGCAATATTTGTCCCCCGACTGCGTAAGATGGTGCGACATCTACTTCAGTCGAATAAAACTTGCATGTTCAAAGATGAAAATAAAAACTTGCAGCTTTCTTGTGGGACAATTTGGAGGGGACCATCAATCCCCCTCCTCCTGTGCAACCTCGTCAAGACAGTCATCACGGAGGGCATGGCCTCTCCCGAATGGGATGTGGTCATGCATGCATGTAGGAAGTTCTGCTCTCTTCTGAAGAGCTGTCACCTCGTCCAGGCGGTTGCTTTGAGTGAAGTTGTTCATTGAAATGATATTAGTCGTCGCTATTGAATACACCGCGTGCTACATTGTTGATGTCAAATTACAACGATCGACCTGCACAGAGCTGCTCATTTCGAAGTGCGCATTGTACAAAATAGCATGAGTTAGGTACAGGTTCGCTTGTCTTTATCGTCCAACTCTAAGTAGTAAACTGTTGTGTGCTGTATTTCCGCTCTCTTGTTTTTCGTCGTGAAATCCCAGACAAAACAGATAATCCCTTCCGAAAAAGAAAAGAGATGCAGCGCTGTTTGGCAACTCGGATTTCACTATACGAAGTGCAGGAGGACAAACCATTATAGAAAGGTCATACCTCGAAGGCAAATTGAGTGAACGCACGTTTTCAAGTCATACGTCCACTTCTGCTTGACAAGTTTGAGTTTCCCGCCCACAGATAGAAAGAGTATGTATAATCTGCTGATTGTTGCGATGAAAAGTGTTAACTTTTACAGTCTCATCAAGGCAGGTTATTATTATATTTGATCTCAGTTATTGGCCAGCGATCAGAGCTCAACCCCAGAGTGACTACTAGTTATTCTGTGGCTTAACATGGCTGACCATTGATGAGCAAAAGGCGTCTGGAGTGCCTAGAAAGTACAACTCGCAGTCCTTTGTCATGGCTACAAAGGCATTGGAGAGTTTGCCATGTCCATTTTCGTTCACCCTGTCCTTCGTATTGCCGGGGACGCATGCAGAGAGAATCACTCATCATCTGGCAAATCGTCACATTAACGATTATTGGCATCGCACGGAGAGTTGGATAGGCGGAATGCGAAATTTTCCCCCCTCTAATCGACAATTTATGTCCTAGTACAGTATGTCGTGTTTTCTGCCACAACGTTGTTATTTCTTCCCGGAATGTACAGGAAAAACATGCAACGCCCTCCCTGATGATTTGTGACCAAGATCTCCCTCCAATGACTCCTTTATTGCAAACAGGTGTGTCTGGTGGCGGCTCAAAAGCGGCAATCCGTGGGAATGCATGTGCACATGAGAAGGGTAGGCAAGAAAAATGGTCAAAGGGAAAGGAGGTAGAGAAAGAGAAACCTCAAATTCACACAGGATGACCATAAATCATTGATGAAGAAAAAACCAAAGCCTCCCTAAAGGGTCCCTAAAGGGTCCTGCACGCTGCTCTCCACTTGGACACTGTTGCCAGAACGCCAGTGAGTCAGTTGACTGTCATTTCTCCTCCTACTAAACAGTCCTATTGAAGTATGCACGCGCACTTAAGGCTTGATTGGAAGTTTAAAATTACACGGTGCAGTGCGAGTTCCCACCACGAGCTTTGGCGTGTGAGTCTCCACCATTGTGCAAAGAAACCTGACGCAATGAAGCGATAGGAAAAACTGTCTCTCCATTTCTTTGGCGTCAGTTTTCCTTTCACGCCGCATAATTTGCTTCTCAAATTCATTTGACAGGAATAGCAGCTCAAGAAAGAAGGCAGTCACACGAAACGCATTCAAGGAAAAGGAGAGAGTATCCATCCATCCCAGCTGGCCTCGCCTGGCCCCCTTTATTCTTCTCTTCTTCCTTAGGATTTACGACAACCGTGCTATATATCATCAAAAAGTTTTTTCTCCCCATTCTCCATGTGGTGAAGCATTCTCACGCACACCTGAGCATTTTGCGCATCTGCATGGTCGCCAAGTGTCCCCAAAAGTCATTCACCCATCCTCGGTGAGAGAAATAGGCAATTGCGCCGCGTGAAGCCAAATTCTTTGGCATCACGACACAAGGAAAAGCATTGGCTTCAGACGTGATCAAGACAATGAGCCAGGGGATAAGAGAAGACGGCGGCTGTTAGGACGGCTAAAAAGAGTCGGGTGGATGTCAACGAGCTCTTTTCGTCTGCTCCAATTCGTCAACTTGCTGCACCTTCTATCTTATGCATGCACGTACCATGATGCCATCTGGCCAGCATACGAAATACACACACACTAACGGGACGACGACAGCAAATACGATGCATGTCTGACTAAGCGGTGTCGACAGCTACGTTGGAATAACAACGATACACGGGATGGCTGCTGCTGCCGCTGCTGCATGAACTCTCTCTGCGTGTGCTGCAGTAAATGTACAGTACGTAGTGGATCTGCGCACAGTGGAAAAGGCGAAGCCGTACAAACTCAGGGTCCCCTTGCTTCTCTCGGAGTGAAACGGCCAGAGAGAGGGAGCTAAGCGGATTATCCGAAATTCCTCAATGGTCCCAGCCTAGTACGTAAGTAAGAAGATGGTTGATTCATTTCTCTCTCTCTCTCTCTCTCTCTCTCTGGTTTGGCTTGCCTTGGTTTCAGGCTGCACAGTCCAGCGCACGCATTCGAACTGCTGCCTAGATATGTGTTAACGCATGTGATAAATAAGTGTTTAAGAAGCTCTACTTTCGTTATTCAGTAGCATTCTCAACATGCTCTCAGTACGTAGGTACCTTTTAAAAATGTCAGCCGGCATCGACTGTCTCCGACCCCACGGCTTAAAAAGGTTCTTTTTCCTCCCTTAACATGAAATTCAACACTCCTCTGCAGTCACCCGACCCTCGACGGTGTCTGCTGATGTGAGCGTTGCTCGTGTAAAGTCAGGCTCTGCTCGCAGGCGACAAGAGATACATTGCAAGTCAGGACTATATGCACATGCTTTATGACGAGCACAAGACCTTGCAAAAATGATCCAGTAGATTGGCTTGCGCTTCAACTCCCCTGACTCTCCTTTTCCCCAGGTATGGCTCAATAAATTTCTAACTGGAATATCACGCTTGGCTGGGTCCAGCGGGCAGACAAATTGGAAGGGGATTAGCGCCGTCGTCTTGGTCGGGGAAGGAGATTCTCTGAACGTATAGTGTATAACGCAGTAGGCTGTTCATACCTACGTAGACGTTCACGCACGTATTCGGATGTTCTACGCACGGTACACATGGACAAACAACGAGCAACTGAGTGCTCGTTCTATTTTCACGCCAAAAAAAACCCCAACCTTTGTGCAAACCCAATGCCTCGATCAATGTCGGAATTGAATCACCTCTTGAAGAGAGAAGGTGAAATTGTTGACGAATCATCCTTTCTTTCTTCTGTCGCCTTCCTTTTTCTGTCGCCCTCTTTCCATACTCCAATATTGAACCATCACTGTGATTGGGTTAATCACAGCCACTATTGTTGCCATATCCATATCATCACCGTCCAGACCTCTCACACACGCAGCTACTATGAGCAGAGCAGTCAGTGCTGCAACCGTGCGAGTCACCGCAGATGACAATTGCTTGCTGATATCATTGCTCGATCTCTACGTCCCAGCTAGAAAGCGACAACGACGTCAGCTCCATATAGAGAGAGTTAACTGAAATGAAACATTGCAGAGAGGTTGTTTCCACCGCACTTGTCTCCTCTATGACCGCGCTTGCATTGGGATAAGCAACATGTAGACTGACTATACTAGGCGGAAATTTGTGCTACGGTTAGTCATCTCTACAATATGTATGCACCTAGACTTAATTCAGTACACATTCTGCTAATTGAGAGTCACTGACTGCATGTTGGTCGCGTGCTTGATCTGTACTCTCCCTCTCGAGTGCATGCATGCGCCATACGTCAAGTATATGCACTGTTCGTACTGTATGTCTCTGTCATTGGGACTCGCCAATTCAATGCGGTCTACTCCTATTTATTTATATGTGGCAATGAGCACAGCAGGGGAGGAGTGGTGTGGAGGAGATACGAGGGGCATTTATCAAGATCAAGCTAGCTGACTTCAAAGAATGGGGAGGGAGGAGTACCAGAGAAGATGCTCACTGCTGCTGGCAATATAGATTAGCAGCAGGGCGGGTGAGGGGGAAGTAACATTCAGTATATGTGATACAAGTTCTGCTGGCACTGGGAACCCACAACGTTACTGGCGGTTTCTCCGTGAAGACACTCTAAGCTGAAAAGATGTGACCTGAGAATGGAAAAGCCTTCTCTGGTTGGCCGTCTCGTACAGTTTGTAATCAACAGCCTCGGGTTTCAGATCCCCTGAGGTGATAGTACAGTAGGGGAGGAGGACGTTTTCCAGATAGCCATCTTTGTCTCTTCCAGCTACCCGCCCAGTGGAAGTGCGTGTGCAAAGGTGAACTATTCTGCCCTCCGAAAAACGAGAGGCAGAGAGAGAGAGAGAGAGAGAGAGCGCGGCGGCGACAGCGACGACGACGACGACGAGGACGACGACGACGACGACGACGACGACGGCGGCAGATTCTCCTGCCTCCTCCTGGCCAATAATCCCCTGCTTTTTCAAACTGCTGCTGCTTCCGCCGCCACCTATGCAGCGGCGCTGGCGGCGGAAAGAGCGGCGATAGCGGCGGCAGGCGTGGTGAAATTGCTAACTAGCCAGTTCCATGCCATCGCGGCAGCGGCGGCAGCGGCGGCAGCGGCGGCAGCGGTGGCGGCAGTGGCGGCGGTGGCGGCCACGGGGTGGAAAAACCAACCACTGTGAAATAGCGCGTGCGTCTCAATCTCGCGCGCTCGTCAGAAGCGATCGCTGCTAGTCTAGTTACAAATTGGTCGGGGAAACAATACAGAAAACGGCACAGAAGATTCCTTCAGTTCATTGTCTCATGTCGACGTGGTCAGTACTCAGTCGGGTGTTGCTCAATCGGCGGCGATCATTCACAAGGTCGTTGTCATCATCAGCCATCATATTCAAATGGGTTTAGTGTCATCGGAGGCATCAGCGGAGAAATCCCAAGGTAAGCAAGCACACACAATTCCCTGAGTTATCAGAAAGAGAGAGATTAGCTTATTATAGATTTGGGATACGTCGAGTTTGTCTTCGTCAGGCATTGGGTGATTTGGCGCTGTCCTTCTCCATCTAGCTCTGCAAATCATTTCATTTTTTGGGGGGTGTCGATGAGTTGTGAGATGAGGTCTTTCCGCACAGTGGTGGCTGCTCTGGTCACATTAGAAATGTGAGTAAGGTAATCAGTCGAGTGCTTATGATGATTAGTCTACTTAAGGTCAGAGAAAGACACCGCTATATCACCTCTTCCATGCGTGCAACTTTTCCGCTCAAGTCATATCACTCGATGTTCCAATTGGAAGTAGGTACAGTCGTAGAGGTTTGTCTTGTGCATACGATGTTCCTTGCATAATCCGAGTCCTGTGCAAAAGCTTGATAGAAAAAAAGAAGTTGGTTACGGTGTGCTTTGGGAGCCTCTTTTGAGGATGAAATGCTTGCCATTTCTAAAAAGAATTTTCTAAGAAGAAGGGTTGCATGTATTCCATTAACTCTTTCACAAGAAAGCCTCCAAGTGCACATACCAGGATATCTTTTGAGTTCAATGTTGGGGAGAGGAGACGAAACTCTGTAGTAGTTATGAAGGTACCGTTCTCGCTCAAGAAAGATGGTTTCCACTTCGCTATTCAGTTGTGCGTACTTGAGTATCGCTACAGCATTAATCAGCTACAATAGTAATAAGCCGTTACTTTAGGTGCGTTGTGCAGTGAAAGCAGGCCTTTTTGCCGTAAATAGTGCATCGAGCCCTCCTCATTCATGGCTTCTTCAGGGTACGACGACGTTGTCAGTCTTCAGCACTGAGGTATATCGTGTCTAGGTGCTATACACGTACGTACCCTGGCGTCCGTTCCTTCTGCCTTTGCATGATAACGTGCACTGCTGGCAAGTCAAGCTGCTGTGTATGCAAGAACGGTAAGTACACACAGTACCAAACTGATCTGCTTTTGCTTTCTCTTCTCCTTACTGACGCACATACATACAAATTTTCATGCGCAGCGTTTGTGCCGAACAATTGCTTCTGCTTCAAAAACTCGCCAATGTTCTTCGGCGCTACGGAAGGCTGCGTTAAACTGCTGCCACTTTTCTGGTTAGAAAGACCAGAAACCGAGTTATGATTTCAACCTTGGCATACGAAGCTCGCTCGATCAGTTTTACAGCCGACATTTGGTGCGAGAGTGCAATAAACCCGAAATGGCTAACATCTTGACGGATTGAAGCCTTTTCCGACACGAGCTAGGTCGACAGAATGACTTACGAGTACATAACTCGTACGTATCACACATGACTGTTACGTATGCGTCTCAGTCAGCAGGATCGCCTCCTAATAAGTACGGTAGTTAACAGCGAGAAATCCGATTGCAAAGTCGACAATATGAGCGAGAGACTAATCCCCTCCCCGCATATGTGCCAATTATTGTTCCACATATATGAGATATTCTGCTTACTCGGCTATTCTCTTACGTTTTACTCATGGTGTGTGATGCAATGGAGCAAATGTCTCTTTCTTGCATTCTTCTTAAACACTGTGCAGTACCAGCAAAAATACGCCAGTGTAGCGCTGATAGTCGAAGAGGGACGTAGCATTGGACTGCGTCCTGAAGTACTGAGCGGTCTGCTTTCGCTACATCCACGTACGAGTACATGTGCGCGATAAGCTCACGTAATGATGTTTACTTTTCGTTTCGCCACCATGAGGCTATTTTTAAATTTGCCTTGCTGACTAATATTCTGAGCTGTTGCAATATGTTCTCAATATGTAGTTTCATACCAGAACTTCACCCGAATCCTTCAGGAAGGCAAGACAATAATGTTAAGGTAAATAAGTCAGAGCGTGAACTATAAGGTTATTCAATATACGGCAACCAGTATGAACACTAACTTTCTCTTCGCATACGGGGACCTGAAGGATTTGAGTGAAGTTCTCTGCATTCTGCATTTGCCTCTACGACCCTACACTATGTTAGACATTTAGAATTTGGCCGATTGTGTAGGAATACACTTCCCAAACTGCCCTAAAGTGGCTAGCTAGATCTCTATCTGGCCTAATCTGAAACCTCTTGGAATTGGACAGAATTCTCTCAACGATCATCACTTTTGAAGTACTGTTTCAAGCTCGATTGTTTGCTCCCTCCTTATCTTGATGTCTTCGACCTCTGCCATGGAATAACGTGGAGACTAATTCCGCGTTGTGATAGGCAGATCCCTCTTCCTCACACAGTGCAAGATCTCAGGACAAATATGTACACATATCCTTGTGTGCTGCGCACTCCATAGTATGGGCAAGGCAAAGAGTGGCGAAGCATGGCAGAGCAAGGCAAGGGAAAGTTTTTGACACCTTGATCATCACAGTACGTAGATAGAGAACAAACATTGCTCTAGCACCGGCAGAATGAGAAATCAATCCAGGCGGTCCAATTATTTTGTCCTAAATTAGAAATTCGAGACGACGACTGTGAGAATTGATGTCATGATGTACCGGAGGGACTCTGTCTCCGCCCAAACAAGGAGGATCTTGTTACACTATTAACCGAGAAGCGATGCGCACTTCCCCCCACGGGAATACCCTGGTAGTAGCCAACCGAGCTCGGAGGGGTTCGTGGTCCTTGGGATGATGTTCGCAGGTCAATTGCGCGGTAGATAGCGAGAGCCGCAGAATTTGTCATCAGTTTACTGACAAGAGATAGATAGAGCAGCTGCCAATTTTCAATGTACAGTAGCACTGATGTCGAGATGGCGGTCAGAAACGTTCTCCTTAATCCTCTGCTCCTCCTTTGATATGATATTTCAATTGGGGAAAAAGGAGGGGTATCTCATTAAATTGTCACCAAACTGGTGGAGTTCTGAAGTCGGACAATGGCTCAATTAACACGGCTGGGATTAGGATCTCTCTTTTCTGGCTGCCTCAAAAAGTTTGTAATTTGGAAGTCTCATCCACCCCCTTTCAAAGCAACAGAAAGCACCTTGGCACGTACACGCACACACAAGAGGTGAGCTGCGAGAGCGGATTAATCTCCAGAGGAGCCTCTTTTTCTGTTACGTTTACTTTTAGCTCTGTGTGACTATTTCGCTGCTTCTACCTGCTGATAGTAATCAGGAGGAAAGAGTGGGGAGAGATCGAAATGGAAAATGAGATGCACCCAATCGGTGATTCACTTATGATAAAGAACCTGCTGCTTGTCCTGCTATTCGCGATCTCTCTCTCGCTCTCGGTCAGATACGACTGTTTTTGAACTTTTCATGAGACAGAAGAAATAGGAGGCATCTTCTTTAATGCAAAGTAAAAAAAAGTTTGAACTTTGCCGGATGAAAGTTCTTCCTCCAATGTTCGCGTGACTAAGACTTTTTCCAATTTCGACATGTAAGCAACTTGGGGGTCTCTGCCGACTAAGGGGATCAAGATTGGAACTTGTACCTCTGCAGACGCATCAACCCCCCTATTACGTACGTAGTCAGTTCTTTTTATCAAGGTAATAACCGATATTGATTTGCAAGCTCCGGGGCTTGCTGCCGCTTCCATCATCATCTCTTGGGAGCAGATGGCCAAAGTTGTACAAGTACTAATACGCGCAGAAAAGTTTGAAGAGCTCCTGCTACGTACATGCTTTGAAGAGGAGGAGCGGCTGTTGGTGGTTATTTCGCAACCTGGAGAGAGGTAGCAATAATCTCCCGTGGCTACTTGTGCATATGTTCCTTCCAGCTCAATGGGTGGACCTTTGATATTCAGTAATGAAGCGTGAATGAGCGTAGAGGTCTTGTCTGAAGTAAACCCTACCCTACTCCGCCGGCCGCAAAAATCGCCAAAGAAGAACTAACTATTGTCAGGGACGCATTCTGCAACAGTTCTACTCTTTAGAACGCCAGTACTGTACAGTGCAGTGGAGTACTGTGCAGTGCAGTGCGGTACTGTGCAGTGCAGTGCAGTACTGTGCAGTGCCGTACGGTACAGCGTGTCAGCGCGGTACTGTGCAGTGCAGTGCAGTACTGTGCAGTGCCGTACGGTACAGCGTGTCAGCGCTTTGATGTCACTCGAGTCAGAAGAAACTGGAAGCCCCAGTTCACGTCTTCTGACGCCAAAGCCAACTCGCTTCCTTGACTCCGATGTCGAAATTGGTTTTGTTTGAAATCACGATCTCCGCCTTCTTCTCCTTCCTCAGAGGCTATTGTCGTCGCCCGTAGAGCAAATCTTTCATCTCCAAATATATCCTTTGAGGGATTCTTGGGGTGAGAGTGAGAGAAGCATCATGCTCATGGAGGGAAAAAGAGAGAAGAAACGAGCCCCTCGTTAATCTCCTCTTTGGGAGTTTTCTTTCTCGATTTCACACTCTGCTGGCCGTGTTGATCGTGATCTGACGATCGAACCCGCCCCCTGCCACGCCTCCTTGTCACCACCGAGCAAAATTGCTTTTCAGTAACAACAGGGTCAGGGGAGAAACACAGTCGGGGGCTGCCGCCGAGAGAGCTGACCAGCTGTAGAGCACGGTAGAGGCTGATGGAAGAAATTGCTGCTTGTCCAGGTGAAGAGAAGAATGGGTCGGACTCGCTCAACTGAGAAATCGAAAGTCTTTGTGCAAATACTTCCGACAAATTCCCTCTCTCGTTCGTTTCCCGCCGCGCAGATACGTAAAATGTTGCACGTTCAACGCGGGCAAAAGATCGCTTTATGGCAGTGGCCTTTGTTGCCAAGTCATATGGAATAACGTGGCACACACATAAATACGCACGCACGCACGCACGCACGTACATCCCTCACACACGGTTGACGACCATAAATAATTTCTTATTAAATTTCACGGCTTGGGCGACGTGAGTTGGCCTGAAAACCTTTCCTTTTCGTTTGATCCACCTAGCCAAACAAGGGTAAACAGTATCAATGGTAACTTGTCATCTACGCTTCCAATATCCAGAAATCTATTGACTACGCACCCCAAAAGAGAAGAGGAGTTGGACGCTATGGGCAGAAAATTGACTGACAGCTCCACAAAGGCTCAATTGTCCACGGATTCAATTCAGATCGCTTAGCAGAGGCTGCTACAACTAACGCACTGAAGGTGTCTGTCCAATCTGCTCCCTCCCTATCCTTTCATTTGCTCACCCTCAAAACCGCCACCTCAGTATCTAGAGAGACCTTTTTGCTGGAAATTCCTTTTCCTAACACATCACAACTCCCACTATGCACACACGCACAAAAACATCTTTTTCGAGACACCAAATTGCTGGCCGCTGGATGAGCCAGCGGCCACGAATGTTTCCCAAGTCCAGCATGCATGAATGGGTCCCTGGAAGGCAAGCAGCAGCCGAAATAGAGTTGTTCTTACCTCTCTCCCGACCAGATGGACGAGAGAGAGATTGATTTTCCTAAATGGAGATAGACGGAATGGACAGTCTTGCTCTGCTGGACACTCATTGGGCAGGAGCAGCAGCACCATTCTTGTCAGTCATTCTTTGTTTGTCTGCGGACTGTTAATGGACAGCAAGAGAATTCTTAACGAACAAAGATTCTGCTCTCCGTCGGACAGAAGCAACAGCTACGGGCGATGTTTATTTCAAAGACCTTCGTGTATCCAAAGTGTGAACCTCTTAGCGATCAAGACCTCTGGAGCCTGGGAGTAACGAAAGTGCGTGTACCTAATCCTAGGTGCAGTTCTACAATAGTTTCGGCTTAGGTGTGTCAGATGTTCTAACATAAGCTGTGCTGCGACTTCAAGCAAACAGGACTGTTGAGTGTTGCTGCATGTAGTGTTTTAGAGTCCTTTGTTACCAGTTCTGTTACTGAACAGTGTTGTAGTACGTCGTGACGTCGTTCGACCGTCTAAACGAAGATCTAATTTGCTTTTTCCTACACGACTGTGATAAAACATGAGTTTTCCTCTGAAAAGTTTTTCACTGAAAACTCATGTTTCATCATGACACACACGAGGAGTGCTAGAAGAGACGAAATGAACGTTCTCCAAGCGTCTTTCATTTTGCCAGGTAGACTGGATTTTCTCCCAAGGTTGCAGACGTAAGAACAAAGTACTTGCGCAAAGCGTCTGGTGACCAAATGGGCATTTCCAAGTTGTGCCCCCGATTCGTTCGGGGTCTGCGTGCGAACATAACAACTCATTGCTTCTCATAGTAGAAGCTGTTTTATCAAAGTGCAGCCAAGAATGGAAGTGAGTGAGTGAGGGAGAGGAACCGGAAGAGTGTTTGATTGAGTGACAATATTTTCCCTCTTCCTTCCGCCTCCTGTAGTAGCATTCTCCTGGGATTCAGTCAGTTGGAAACTGACACTCTCCCTCCCAATGTTTGAACGGTGATGCTTGTTGTGATAGCGCGAAAGCCAACACATGAGAGAGAACAATCCTTCGGGGATGTTTCAGCCGCGACTCTCCTGGCCGTTAAGTAAAATCAAATAGCAGTTCACTCAGCTGCCAACTTTCTCGTCGAGGGGAGAAGCAAAAGTTGAGTTGATCTAGTTAATGGTGAATCAGTGTTGCGCCCAAAAGAGGAGCTTTCTCGGTCCATGAATATTTCATTAGAAGAGGGGGAGTAGAAAAGAGGGCTTGGTGATCCTTGAGTGACGAATTGGTTCTCCATTTTCCTTTTAGACACGCACACATTGTCCTGTTCTCACCACATGTTTGCATTAACAATGTCTTCAATCAATTTCAGAATGGAAGAACTGCAGCAACGTCAATACTGCGAATTCCATCATGAAGTCGACCTCGGGAACTTTCGCGGGGAATCCCAGCTACAACTTGGTCGCAAACGATGCGGAAGCAACGACTTGGAGATTCTCCGCCAACCTGTGCAGTACAAAGCACCCAGACTTTTCCTGCAGCGATCTTGTCGGGATGAATACTGCGCCAACCATTCTCGCCACCTGTGCAGGAATCATGAAGCGAGTATACAACATATCTCTCATCCTCCGCATCAACAAGCCTACTCGCTTCCTCCTCATGGGAGCATCACCAATTGCCTTGATCATGGAAACCATTCCCGCATGATGCAACCAACACCGTCGTGCCGCATCAGCCTCCCCCACCCGCATGCAACAGTGAACGGAAAAGAGGCTTTCTTGATGTCTTCATCCGAATGTCTTCCACTCTCGACTACGGAGGAGCAAGTGTCGTGTCCTCCTCCTACTCTGAGGAGGCTTTCTTCTTGCTCATGCTGCCTCCCATCTTCTCTCTCTTCCTGGCCGGAAGGAAGGCCGGCGACCGTGCACGGGAAGGAAGGAAGGATACGGCACAACGAGGCGGTATCCGGCTATCACTGTCACGAAGCAGCCGCGAGGCTGTTACAGCAGCCAGCGGAGGGACTGCCGTTGCCGCCGTCATTGCCGCCGCCGTTGCCACCGCCGTTGCCACCGCCGCCGCCGCCGCCGCCGCCGCTGTCGCTGTCGCTGTCGCTGCCGCTGCCGCTGCCGCTGTCGCTGCCGCCGCCGCCGCCGCCGCCGCCGCCGCCACCGTCGGAGGAGGAGGAGGAGGAGGAGGAGGAGGATACACTGGTGGCTTGCTGCGACTCAGTTGCAAGTGAAGAAGAGAGCACAAGTGGACGACGACAGCAGCGGCAACGGCGGCGCCGGCGAAGCCGACTTCAGCAGCAAAGATCAAGAAAAGAAAGCGATGATGAAGTCGGACATTGCGAGGCTGCCGCTGTTGCGGCGGCGGCGGCGCCGCCGCCGCCACAGAGTATCGATGCCGCGCACGCCGAAAGAGTAACCGCTTCTTTTTCTTTTACTTCTTTGGATCATGCTGCTGCTGTCTTGGAAGAAAGAAGAGGCCTTCAAGGCGACGGCGGCGACGGCGGAAACGCCACTGCCAGGAAGGAAGCAGATTTCTATTCAGTCGAGATCCGTCGAGAAAGTCAACAGCGTCGTCGACGTTGCTACGTCCGGAGTCCAACACTGTCGGACGAAGAACTCAACCGCATCTTGCAGAGCTTCCGTCTGCCCGAAGAAGAAGAGCAAGTGCAGGCATCCCCTAGGCCTGCTTACACTGTCGAGGGGGATAAGATACTTCCGCAACAGCTCAGCCAAGGAGAAGCAGGATTTAGTTCGGCTCATCCAACTAGTCAACAACTTGAGCATCTAAATTCCTCCAGAGTTCGTGGCGGCGGCGAAAGCGGCGAAAAGGGCTCATCCCCGTTGATACCAAAATCCGATCAGCAACATCAAAGCTTGAAGGCAGCAGCTTCAGCCGCGGCGGTGCAAGCAGCAGCAGCAGCAGCTACAACTACTAGAAGTACTAATGCCCAAAGCAAACAATTAGAAAGTGAGCAAGAGTCAAACCAACAACCGCTTATGACGTCGTCACTTTCGGGGACCGATCAGATGATGGAATTCTCGCTCTATCAACCTCATCATCAACAGCCCGCAAATGGGGAGAGTCAGGCCGCAGTGGCTCCATCCTTGTGCTTTGCCGCTAATGATGCAACAACCGGCGGCAACAATAGCAGTTCTTTTATCTCACACCAAGAGCAGCACCAATTTACGATGACGAACTGCACGCAACAACAGGGCTTTGCTCTCAATACCATGATGCAACCGCAGCTCGTGCAATATACAATGCCCCAACAGCAACCGCAGCAGCAGCAAGTGGTCTTTCATATGAGCTCGTCTGCGCCAACAGATTTGTTGCCTTCTGCCAGCCCCTCCTCCTTCATGCTGGCTAGCACCAACTCGGGCGTTTCCCCCGGGCAGAGCTCCGTCGACTCTGGCTACATGGGTGGGGGTCAGGCAGGAAATGTGCTCTATAGCCTCGACCTGAACCACGTATCTTCGGTTGTTGCTCCAGTCTCTGCTGCCTCACCCCCAGTCGATTCGCCAGATGTCGGGTACGCAGGGTCGCCGGCAGACAGCGAGGGTCAGACAACCAACGCAGCTAGCAGAGTTGAAGATAACGGAGAAAATGAAGAAGAGAACGAGGATTTGTGCGTGTTCATGGACGAATTCTTCAGCGATATGCCGGACTTTGCGAATACTCGAATTGACGGTGGAAATGGAGGAGTTCGTGACGAAGAAGGGCTTGAAGTTCACGGGTGAGTTGTTCTCCATAGTGTATTTCCGTGCTTATGCCGGCTCACACGGTACACGTCATCTGTAAAAAGACATTTGTATTGAAAGAGAAAGAGGCGCGCGTGAGCACGCAATGTCATAATCAGCAGGCAGAGGTGAAGTGGCAATTACTTGTTTGTTCCCCTCATCTTTGTTCCCTTCTGGCACACATTGTGAAGAGGGGGGGGGGAGGACTGTCTTCTCCAAATCTCTTTCTTGTCAACACACTCACACAGCCCACAAAAGGAGCTGCTCTCTCTTTCATCCATGGTGGTAGCTTTCACGGGTTGTTGTATTCTCTGTGGAGAGGAGTAAAGTCTGATTCCGTAAAATTGTCTCATGGTGAGGAACTGTCCTACCCATTTGATGTTAATTTTTCGTTAGTGCAAACCGCACTTACTATACCAGAACCTATAAAGGCTGCTGTCGATGCAGCAGTCTGGAGGTAAGCAGTTTTTCATCATGCTGCCCTTCGGCTTAAAGAGGGTTTCCATTATTATCAAGTTATGATTCTCTTTTGTACTTGATCGTCCCTTCAAGATGTGCACTAGATGTACTCCTTGTTTTGGCCAGACTTGTGCGGAGTCAACCATTGTGTGATCTTCAACTATGACGTTTTTCTTGATAGCAGTTGGGGGCAGGAGTGGATGGGAGAGTCCGATAAAATAAAAGGTTTGGTGAATTTGCGCAACTCCCCTCCATTTTTAAGTCCAGCTGCGGGCGACGTATGTAGCAGGAGTACAGTTAAAAAATGTCCCGGCTAACGATAATAAAAGACCCGTGAAACATCTGAATCCTCGTGAGAAGCACCTTCTTTCTCAAGGTCAACGTAGTTCATGGCATTGAAGTCAAGACCACAGGGAGCACTACTAAACTGGAAGACGAAAATGTTGCTGTTGGAAGAAATTTTGTGGCCCTTTTCAAAGAACCTTTTCGCCGTCACTTCTTTATGGCTCACCTTGACACGGCCGATAATCAGATGTCTCTAGTGTGTGCTCAAATCACCAGAGAATCCGCAAGTATCTAAACGAATGGTTACAGGGAGTTAGTTGTACAAGATTTCAGTACGAGTTCTTCTCATTGCTTTTGATGTTGCGACAATTTTGCCGGATCAGACTTTACACCCTCTTGCTGTACGTATATGACACTGCTGCTCTCTGTTTCTCTCTCTCGTATAAGGAAAAGAAAGAAATTTCCGAGGCGAAGGAAAACTTTGTTCGACCACTCTGACCTCGGTTGGGTGAGGATGAATAATAAGACGAAAAACTCTTGCAAACTTTTTAGAAGAAACAAAGGTCTTTCTCGAATATATTTCTAACCCTTTCTTTGTGCGAACTGAGCTTGGAGGAGATAAGGCAAAACGCTGAGAAGAAGCGGGTTGAATGAGCTTGTTTAAATGCAGATGTTTTGGGAATTAATTACGACTGGCAGCAAACTTTTGCCAGCAAGTAATTAAAGCTTGACTCTTGTAATCAACGTGTACGCGATTTTGTGGGAGTCGCCGCAGTTTTGCAAATGACCCTCAAGTTCTTGAGAACGTGATTGGGCTAAAACAATCCTGGCCATCAACATCATTGTTTCTCCACAGCGAATGTACAAACTATACATTCTTCTTCCTTGGCCTTTTTACATACACGTTCCTGGACGCCATCAGTCCAGTATCAAAGTGTGCATAGGCGCCTATTTTCGAATAGGCCAGAGACGAATCAATCATCACCGCCGTCGTGAAATGATGCATCGTCCCATTAAAAGCATTATTAGCCTAACTCGACTCTCTCCTTAATCGCTGGGACGAGTTATAAGTACTGTAGTACATACATAAATGAAGAGCCGTAGTAATCGAGTTGAAATTGCCACTTATGTCGGTTGTTTGTGCCAAAAGCTGTGTCGCGCAGGGTCGTTTCGGACACTTTTTATGTACACGACTCTGCGTCTAATGGCTGGGGAGGTGCCAAGCGTCAGAGAGAATCACAGCTACACTGAAATTTGTGTGCGCACAATTGTTGTGCCCTCTTTATGCACGGGGAACAAAACACTTCTCTCTGGGAGTTTAGGTACATTCTCTTTTTCTTCCTCTCTTTGCCGTTCCCTTAGTAGAATGAGATGGAAAAAGTCTCGCTCGAATTCCCCCTTTATGGCCGTCTCATTACTCGCAACTGTTTCATTCACTATTCCCCCATCCTTGGCTGCTGTCAGCACTGGCAGAAGAAAGCTCTCCTCTCCCCTGCTCTTACTCACAGAATTTGACACGGCTGTTAGCAGTGAATGTACCACTAGAGAGCATCATTCAGCCCGCCCCGATGATAATGAAGCTTCTTTGTGTGTGCATACATCTCTCTTTCTCTCTGGCTCGCACTTCTGCTTCACATGTTAGATGCATGCACACAGATATTGTGTGTAATTTAGCCAACAGCCACATTTATTCATGCTGTCTCTTGCAGATACGTCCAGGACCAAGAATCTACCACTATCATCAAGGAGAGGCCTTTGACTGGGCTGCAGCAGCAGCATTCTTTGTCGAAGCCTCCCCCTGTAGGTGTGGTGGAGCCCAGAGTCGTGGTCAAGATTCCACTGGCAAAGGTGGCCAAAGAGAACGGAGAAGGAGACAAAGAGATCTTCTCTTCCCCGTTTAAGAAGTGGAAGGGCAATTATGTCACTGGACCTTCTAAGAGAAGAAGAAAGAAGGGCCCCGACCAAGATGAGGATATTCTTGGGCAATTTTCAGGAGCCCACAGTGGCGGCTGCGAAAGTGAATGCGCCAATCCCCCCAAAGAAGTTTCTTCATCTGCCGCCGCTGCCTCCGCGCAGTCCTCCGAAGTGGCAAAGAGGGACAAACGTCTTCTTCGGGAAGACAGCAGCGCCGACAAAGACGAGGACGACAGACCCCGGGTGACCTCGGCTGCCACCAACACCGACGAAGACGACCTCAGGAGAGCCACGGCGCTGGGAAGGAAAAGGCGGCTCTCGGTCAATGACGATGACTCGGGCTCTGACGAGGAGAAGCGTGCCTTCCTCAGTCACTTAAACGACCACGTGCCCTTCTTCAGAGATCTGGCTGTCGATAGTTCGAAGAAGAGTAAGAAATCGAAGAAAACATCCAGAGAGATCAGAGTGACGAAGGGTCATCCAGTCGACGCAGTTCCGATCATCCCGAAGCCGCCTCCGCTGAAGCGGAAGCGCGGCCGACCCACGGTTCACAGCAAGCTGCAGGAGGAGTTGTGGTTCAGGCAGCAGGCCGAGTTGAGAAGAAGGAAAGCAGAAGAGGCTATTTCGCTTGATGGCGCCTCATTTAAAGGTGATGAGTCCTTTAGCGCCCCAGGGAAGAAGGAGACCACTGCTACAACCGCATCTGCATTCTCAGAGAAGGAATCTCCCTCCTTCTCCCTCGGGGGGCGAAGTACTAATAGCCTCGATGGGGACGAGAGAGCAGTGGGAAAAGACTCTACCACAAACAAGTCGGTTAAAATTCCGCCCTCGTTCTGTAAACTTTCTCTGGAGAACGTCGTCTTCACTAAACGGGGAGTCTCAAACAGTGCTAACCAAGAAAAGAAAGAAGACAATGGTCGAACAGCTAACACGAGCATCGCTTCTCTCTCACCAAAAGAATCCCTTACGCCCTCTTCATCTCAGGCTCAAATGGAGCGTGAAGAAACGAGACCGACGGAGGAAAGAAAGCAAAACTACCAGGGCTCGTACAGCGAAGATGACCTCTTCACTCCAGTCGACGGGTTCGCCAATGGAGAAATCACCGAAGCTTACACTGATCAGGGTGAAAGGACCCAACCGCCGCAAGCAGCTTTCTTCATGCCTGTACCCCTGCTGGACGCCATGGACTCGGCGGACATGACCGATTTGGACAACCTAATCATCAAAGAGAAATGCAGTGAGGATCACACTTCGAGCTTCCAGCGCAACAAGAATAACGCAAATGCCACGGAGACGGCATTTTTGGATAGTAGCAATAACAAACAACACACAAACAAGAGCAAAGAAGGGGATCATTTACGCGCGACTGACGCTGTCATGGAGGCCGCAGCCATAGCACGGGAGGCTGTTTCGCCATCTGCAGTGTTGAGGCCGCGCAGTTCGGAGTTGGCAATCGCGGATGATCCTCCTCAAGCTCGAGAGCAATCGATGATCAATAGTAGCACTACAGGAGAAGGAGGAGGGGAGCAGAAATCCGATTTGAAGGACGCGGTGGTCGGCGACAAGCCTTCCCTTACCCTGCAACAGGTGGTCGTTGAGCGCGAACTGCAACGACGTCGCCGAGCCCGGGAGCGTCAGAACGTCGCCATGGAGGTGGTGGAAGAGCGCTCGGAGTGGCTAGTCTGCAAAATCACCGGCTGCTCATACTGGACCACCAAACCCGAAAGGATGAAACGTCACCAGGACTGTCACGAAAGCCCTTTCTCAAAGCACTTCAAGTGTCCTGACTGCGGTGTCAAGATCTTCTCTCTGGCCAAGATGCTCAGCCACGACAGGCGGAACCACACGGGCATCAAAGACTACGAATGTAGACTTTGTGGCGCGGAGGTCAATGATATTGCCGTGCACTTAAAGGTAAGATGCCAGGGGATAACGTTACATTCTGGATAGTTTGCTTCCATGGCTCTGTCGTCTTTATTTCATCATGATACACTTGTTCTTCAAAAAAGAACGAGTTTGTCGACGATTCTGCTTGATTTCGCTGCTGTGCTGTTCAGAGGACAAAGCTCCAGCCTTCACAGTGTGGAAGTATCACAATCAAATGTCAAGAGGTCTGTTGTCTGTCATGAGAGCGCGTTCCTCGAGTACCAGCCTACCAGAGTGAACCCATGGGAGCGCCCTGCCAGCAGAGCACACTGGCTGCGTCAGTGCATATGCAAAATAACGTTAAGACACCAGAACACATCGTAAAAGGGCACTAAAATGTTTTTTTTAGAGCTCACACGGAACAGGTCATCAGGACGATTTGTCCTATGTCTAATCCTATGCAGAGAGCAAGTTTATAGAGAGATTAAGTCAAAGTTCAAGAGAGGTTATGTGGCACCTAACCTGACCTCGCGTAACGTTTTCGGAGGAGGCTAAATAGAGCACTAGACTGCGCTAAACGATGGGTGCTCTTGTGGGATGCCCTCCTTTAGAAGAGCGGTCCCCCGGCGAGTGTGCTCTGGTGAGTGGTGTTCCACTCTCTGGTGAGGATTTCTCTGTTTTGGGGGCTCTCGTGACCGGACACGATGTCGGGGTTATATGGCAAGCAGTGATGTCTACACAAGTCGACTTACATCCGCATGTCCTCTTTTTCCAGATCCATCGTGACGAGAGGCCGTTCCACTGCTCCGTGTGTCAGTTAACATTCCGTCACAAGAACTCTCTGGTCCGCCACATGATCCGCCACACCGGTGAGCAGCCTTACAACTGTAAGGTGTGCAAGAAGAAGTTCAACAACGTCGACAGGTTGAAGAACCACGTAAAAAAGGCGCACCCACCAACTCCCCCGCCGCCCGCGCCGCCCCCGGTGCCGCGTCCGGCACCACCGCAGCAACAAGATCCTCTGGGCAGCAATAATGGGAACCATGATGTTGGCAAGCCTCTCCTGACAACAGCACCCGCGCCCGCTCAAGCAACCATGGTTCCACCGCCGTATCCCTTCACCCTTGCGCCAGCGCCAACAGCCGCTGCTGCTCCGACACCTTTTACCAACTTTACCTCTGACATGAGCACGCTGCTGATACAAAACATTGCATGGGATCCCAACAACGGGCAGCCAATTTTTTCTGCCATACCTGCTGCAAATCAAAATCAGCAGCAGCAGCAAATTTTGTCATTCGTGAATGGTGGCACCGATCCCGGTGCCGTGTTCCTCTCGGGGCCACTAGTGAGCCTGCAGCAACAGCAACAGCAACAACAGGTATCACAAGGAGCGTACCAGATTGAGGTCATCGATGTGCCAGATGACGATGAACCGACAAATGCTACGGCTTTGACGCCAACACCCCCATTACTTCCCAAGGAGAGCTTGATGGAAATAGCTATGCAAGAGATCACAGGACCAAGCAACGAAGAACACCTCCTCGAAATGAAAGAAGGCATTCCCAAGCAGCAGGAGAGTGCGAAGGAAGCGACTGATATCGTAGAAGGCAAGACGTTGCCGCCTTCTTTAAAGAGTATTAGCCAAAAGGTTGACGCATTGAAAGCTGAAGCCACGAGGAGCAGCACGAATGATGTTGAGGAGAAACCCAAAGGACTCAAATGCGAGAAATGTGGCAAGCACTTCAAGTATTCGGGCTTTTTTGAGATCCATCGAAAGAGAGATTGCGTGGCCGCATCATCGTGATGAAACCAGCAAGAGCCATTAAACTAAGTTTTAACAGTCCTTTGAAGAGCAACTTAGGGTTCTAAAAATGCACTTGTCGTCGTCTCTGTGTGTGAGACAGTTCCTTGTATTTCTTTCCATCAGAAGGAGAGTGGAAAGAGACGCAGCACACAACAAAGTCCCATTGATAGTTGCCGCTCTCTCCCTCCACACTTGAGAGAAAAAGTTTAACAGCAACTACTAAGCCTCCCTGGGAATTTCCACCGGTGAAGAAGAAGGAACAAATCCACAACAGAAAGAGGTGACTCTTGGAAACTCCATGACGACAGCCAATGCACAATGAAAAGCTGAAAGCCTCTCTTTTCTGTCGTCAGAGAAGTGGAGAGGGGAGAAGACGATCGAAGTTCTTGATAAGAACTCATCATTCTGCTTTTTCACTCAGTCCTGCCGTGGACTTTTACGACAGCGTTACATATTGCATGGTCGAGTCCCCAGGGATGCCAGATACGAGAAGAGGCTAAAGGACCTGCTGTCTCCAGGGAGGAAGGAGGGCCAGAAGGAAAAAACTAACCTTTTTTTCCAAGAAAGGACTGAAAAATCCTCTTTGTTTGAGTAACTCTCGATAATCCGGACCAAAGTCCATTTTGCTAATCCTTTAGGAGCAACGCGTCTTCAGAGAGTGAGGAAGATACACGAAAAGTCCGTTCAGGTGCTTCCTCCCAAACTTTTCTCATATCAGTGTTACTGCACGAAACCTAGCATTTTCGAAGAGGAGAGAGGTTTGAAGAAGCCATATTGGACACAGTGGAAAAATGTCTAGATTTTGCAATGGCCAAGGAAAGTATCAAATATCATTCTTACTACAGTAGTTTGAGCTGTCATTAGACGAGTCTGTGATAACAAGATATACACTACTTTTCTTATCCTTTTACGTGCTTACTCCATGCGCTAGCATTCGCCCCATTCACAAGTGTACATTGTACTACGTAGCAGATCGTGCATAGTGTGGCACCTGCGCAACCATTTGTTCTGTTTATAAGCAAGATCGCTGGTTAACTCTATTACCGTCCAGGTTGAGCTCGCTGTTGGCTCTTTTACTGTCTTTCTTCAGTGTATTGTGCTATCGAGTCTCAGAGTAAACATCAAAATAGTAGGCATATCGTTCATGTGTATGTGACGTACGTACTTCGTCGTAGTATGCAGCACCTAGTTGGTACCACGACAGCCACTTACAAATCCATACAGTACATGCATATACAGCAGTATACGAGTAGTATAACGAGCTCTCTGGAATTGGAACTGTAATGTCGGTGAACGAAGAAATAAAATTTGAAAATCATATGAAGGATCCTCCTTAGAACTGCTATCATTCAGGCTTAAAGAAAAAGGATCTGCTGTCCCCTTCTTTCTCGATCCATTCAGCGGCGACGTTTTCTTATGAGAAAGCAAATTGGGTATTGATTCATGAGAGTCTCCTCTCTCTCTCTCTCTTTCACTCACTCACTCACTCACTCATTCCAGTCTGGTGAAATCTCACAGTAAATGGGTTGAATCGACCCTCGGCTAAAGGTTTCTGTTCTCCCTCATTGGACGCACGCGACTACACGTTGCGCAGCCTCTTCAGTGCGGATCGCACGGTAGTTGGTCTATAACAGTACATCGGCCTCAAACTGTACTGAGACATTGCTGACGCCAGAGAGTCTGGCTTGATGAGCGCAATCTCATCGCCTTCCTTTGTCTAAGCATTACATAAAATGTCCGTATTGTGGATGCTGCGCGGTTCGGAATGACTCTGAGAGAATGTCTGAGTCTCCCAATCAAGGAAATGCGCGGACCAAGTTAGTTGTTGACTATCGTCTCCAATCTAATACTGTTCGAGTATATGCATGCAAGCAATAGCAGAGGGGAAATTGGGAGCCAATCAGCCGGAAGCCGAGGCAAGCCATTAAAATGCTAGTTTAAGTCAAGGAAACAAATTGGATCAGCCTCTAAGAAAAGAAGAGATTTTTGTCTGAATCGATTACGATCTTCGCATACGGGCAGAGTACGTACCTATTAAGAGTACTATGAAGTACAATATCCGGTATGGTAGACGATGTGTACGTAGCTGTGTGCTCTACTCTACGGTACTCCTGCCTGCTCTGTACCGTGGTGTTATCAATCAGCACAAACTTGAGAACGTTGGACAGTTAGAGCAAGGCTATCTCAAAGAAAGCTTTTCCTCCGCGGACAAATCTTGCATGAGATGAGCAACCTTTTTTCTTTCAATGAGTGATTCTACCCCGATGAGGAACGCCATCGTGGTCAAGTGCACGTACCCTCAGCTCTTAAACGTTTATAGCCATACTCTTTCTTCTTCCTTGGAAGAAATTCTTGCCATTGCAGCTCGTGCGCGTGCCATGCGAGCCCACCAAGAATGGCTGGCCAAGAACGGTAATATACTAAGCACATACTACAATGGCGGTTCGGCTCTTCGCTCACCCATTCAGTGATGGTCATATGAGAACTGTATATAAAAGTGAGACCTTTATAAAGTACGTACTGCATACACGTGAGAGAAGGGGCACCACATAACTTGACGAACTGCCGCATCCTCAGGGAACATCTTAATCTTAGTGCTGCTGATTGAACCTACTTGCTCGGGCTCTCCAGACTTCGCAGGGGAGGGAGGAGGTTTTTTGCTTGTTGCAGAAACAATACTAACATGTGTGTGAGCAACCCTAGTCGGGGTCTCTTTCATCTATGCTCACACTGCCAACAATGACGACGACGAAATAGAAATAGTTGGGCACAAAGAGGGGTTGCAGCTACGCCGTTAGCATCGTTATTGTCATCGGAGAGAGATGATTGCTCTACTGCCTGCCCTTCTCCCTCCTGCAGCAGGAGTGGGTGGGCCATTCACCCTCGATGACAGCTTGACAGACAAATACGCCCAATAAAATTCGGAGAAAACGAGCAGTGGGTGCAGGTGTCGAATAACAGCGCTGTAGTAGTAATTGTCATGTTGTTTGTACCAAGCAACGCAGCAGCAGAGATTCCACGCGCCCTCGATCAATTCATTCATCGCGTCTCTGCAAAATATATTTGCTCCGTAGTTGACTGACAGGGAAAAGAAAGCTTAGGTCTTTGGACTTCTGTAACCGTCTTTGGTCGAATGATATCTTACGTGTGGGATATCGCCATTAGGTCATGACTGCAAACTTCCCCGATCCTTTCACAGCAGACTGTCCGTAAGTTCACTGATTTCCTCAAGCATGTCGTCCTGCTGCCCTAGTAGCCCGTCTCGCTCCACTAACAGCTCCACCAAGTAATCGTTAAGGGCCTTGATGGCGTTGCCCAGTCCTCTCACGGTCCGGCGCAATTCGCTAAAGTCCGTGCTGAGTAAAGTCTGCCAGGAGAGACGACCTTCGCCGATCCGTTTGCAGCGACCGGCAGCGACTGGCTGAAGTTGATTGTTGGAAGCAGTACTTGGTATCGATGACGACCCCCTGAGGAGCATGTAGTAGGCCTTGGTGAGCAACTTGGCTTTACGGAAGGTCATCTCCTCGGAGTCCTGGATCTTGCGCGCCAGAATCTTGTGTAAGTTCGTCTCTAGAGAAGGCAAAGTCGCCGAGACACTTCCTTTGACCTGCTTGCACACGTCAATAAGTGACTCGTGAAAGAAAAAAAATGAACTCTGCTTACCCCATAGTTTGACTGCAGCGACATCGGCCCCGATGACGGCAAGGCGTCACTGCTCGATGCTGAGAAGGACATAGACAGGGGTTCTGTTGCCATCGACGTCGTTGCCATTAGCATTGTCTTGCACGGAGCAACGTCATCCACGGTCTCGTCCTCGTCGAACGTCAGAGTGTATAGGTCAAGGAGGTAGCGCGAATCCTTCTTGTAGTGGCGACGGCGGCGGAGAACGGATGGAGAAGTTAAGGGAGTTCCAGGTAGCGAAGAAGAAGACTGCTCATGAGTTTTCTGACCAGCGTCCGGTCCATCGTCGTCGTCGTTCTCCATGGATGACGGGGACATCGTCAGCTCCTCTTCGGGCACGGGTAGTGGCGGACAAATGCCCAAGCCGAAACGAGCCATGACTCTGCCTTCTTCCGCGTTTGCCTACAGTAACACGCACATGCTACAGTGCATTACTTTTCCTGCCTTAGGAATTCACCTCGCCCTCACAATGCGGAGTTCATTTAATGAAGATGGATGTATGCGTATCGCACTTTCCACACTGTCTCCATAGTCTCTGCAATGTCAAAACAGCTGTAGTAATCGACGTGCACGAGCTAGGCCCACGCACTACACGGGAGTAGATACGCAGGCAGGTAGCCTTGCGGGCGCACACGTCCGCCTTCTTGGTTGGCAATGACTGAAAGTCACCGAATCGAAACGCCAGCGCTACAGGACGTACGTACATACAGCCTACTGAATGACAGTGCACATGCTGTGTGTACGTTCTGCATTACATACGAGAAGAAGAAGAAAAATATGGTTTATGCAGTGTTGCGTGTACCCTTGGTATAACTGTGTTTAGGAATACGTCCCTCCCCCCCACGAGGGGGAGCTGTTCTCTGACCCTGTTCAGGCTCTTTTGAGAGTACGGTATGAGCCAGACATATCGCACCTTCAAGATGTGCACATAAGAAACTGTTTTTCCACACGCACACACGCAAAAGGCATGCATGTGTATCTTCAAGCTGAGGGGCGCCCGTGAAGCTCAACGGTCATTATCGACGCAATTCATAAAGTAGCAAGGTGAAAACTAAATTTTGCTGGACTGGCGTACGTGCAAGGTATCTCCCTGTACTCTAGGTCTACCCCGTGCGCACCTTCATGCAGCTCGGCGTGCCTTGAATGTAAGTTACTCTGTTTGTCCAGTGCTGCAAGTACATGACGTTGTCAGCATGCACTGCGTCGACCAATGCGGCATGCCAATGAATCATAACGTGTGGTCAGAGTTTTAGCCATTCACCTTGCGCTTACGTGCCAGCACGGTGAAGACAAACAGTGTTTACTGAAGAGACAATGTGGGTCTTGGTCGACGCACTATTCAGCCCTACGATTTCATTCTCTTCTCGTCACCCGGCAAGTCTCGAAATCAGTGTTATTGCACGGGAACACGGAGGCTGCAATGAGTAGGATCACAATGTGCGCGCGCTCATTTGGGGCAGTGCGTTGCAAACAGTTAAAGGAGGTTGCGAGATGCGTTCACAGCCGAAAAGGGAGGGGGGAAGCGGTGGAGAGGGGTTCTTTAAAAGGCATAAGTAGCGGCTAAGCCGGCCTTACACGGTTTTTAGGGGTATCATCCTGAGAAATACAGATATAAAGCGATGATGACAGATTAGTCCTTTAATACTTAGGAATATCCACTTAGCAAACCCAAACCCCAATACTCGCTCAAACTTTCGGGGCTTGTGGCGTTGGCGGTAAAGGAAGTCCTTTATTGCATACGCACGACACTCCCTAATGCAATGCTGTGAGCAGTATTAAGTGGTACATTGTGCCTTTGCGTCTGACGCGAATATATCGCCTTCTCGGAGCTCTCGCCCCTCCCATTCTCCGTTTACTCAGGCGGGCGGATTTCGGAAACAGTCATCACCAATTTATTTCTATGGACTCTTTTTCTTTTTATTGTTGCTTGCGCGAATAGCCCCGCCATCAAGCACAGAACAATCTGTTCCCGCCCGCATATCAATACCATAAAGGAGGAGATGCTCCAGTAGAGAGACAGGGAAAAATCGAAAACAGATTTTGGCAGGAGGAAGAGGTAATAAGATTGCAATGGTTTCCAGAGGGGCAGAGATAAAAAGCACGAGTGCGGAGTGCGAAGAAGACTTTTTTACGTCTTCAGTGGATGGTACCAACACACTCCTCCTCCGCGGCCGGGCCAAAAGTGACCTTCGTCGGGCAGCAGACAACAGGGTGGGTGCAGGGATCGAAACTTTGGTTCTGGGCTTGTTCTCAATCTTGGATCATGATGCCCGACCCTACGGAGACGAGAGGTCTAGGGTGCTGCAGTCTGCTCTTCCTCTTGCCACTACGGTAAAGGCCTGGGCCTGAGGCCTTTTTTCGTTCACCTTGGTCTGAGAGACACGCGCTCTGCCTCCCCCTCACGCAAACACAGAAAAGACGTCGTAATATCTTGAGTAACCTGATCATGAATGAAACCAACCAATTTCTTAAAAGTGGCTGAATCTGCTGCGTCGCGACTCCATCAGACATTTCTGCTTTCGGAGAACAAGATGCGATTCATCGCAATCCCGTTAGATGAAATACGAAGGAGCGGGAAGGGTGTGTCAGTGTCTGTTTGTCTGTGTGCGTGTGTGTGTGTGAGATAGAGACAGACCGTCATACCATAAGTCAAACAGACAGACCTTAAATCATGCGACGATGCTGCCATCTAACCTCGAAAGCAAGCAATACGTTGTGGGTGAGCAGCAGCTACAATAGTAACAGTTGGGCAGGCGACAGCTTGCGCATTCAGCTTTCAACGAGACCTCAAAGCTCAGTCTTTTGCTCTAAACAATAGAAGAGACCTTTTCTTTGTCCAGAAAGTGACTTAGCGCAATTCATCACATGTTTCATTGTTAAGAAGAAAATAGATAATTCTTCAGACGACATAGTTACTCTCCTGTGGTCCGGCATCTGGGAAAGAGGGAGTGCAGGCGACATTGCTTAGAGTAAGCGAAACCTCGCAATCCTCATTAAAGGTTTCGTGTCTCATTTTGCAGAAAGTTTTCCGTAATGAGCACCTACAGAGCGTGGAAGAGGTAGCTTCTAGATGAGGGAGCTTCCCTTGTAAAACAAGCTCCATCAATTGAGCATCACATAAATAGCGATTTTTCTCGACGAAAATGAAATTGTTCCCCACTAGACTATTTAGAGCATTTTGTGTGAAGGTAGTTGTGCTTCTGACTAGAAGAGACCAATTAGTCAAACAACAAGAACAAAGCTCGAGCAAGGTTCCAAGATGAGAATGAATCAGTTGCGTTGCACCTCCATTTGAAGATGACTTTTAAGCAAGATTTATAAATATTTTCAAGTCAAGGTTAAATCTCCTCTCTTCAGTACGTTTCCTTTTTTGTGAAACTACATGCCTTTCTCGGCTGTAAAATACTCTTTCCACACCTCCCAGGTCAGCTTCAGCTGGTCATCTCTAGTGCTTGTTAAAGCCGATATATCTCCACGCAACTTTAAGAAAGATGTGTACCTGTGTATAGCGAATGTTGTGCTTTAGGACTGTTCGGCAAAACTTCATTATGGTCGCCTTTGGAATCTCATGTGGTCAAACCAGAGGCTGCCTTGGTAAACAAGAATTTGCATCCAAACAAAAAATAAAGCATTTGTCCTTGATGCCTCAGTGACTCGGGTGATGTCAAAGATGGCCATGTCCCCCCAGATGAGATCATCTACTCCTTCAGCTCAGACATCTTTGGAAAGAGGAAGATGACAGAAATGTTTATAGGAAACGAAGAAAAGTTGAGTGACTACAAAACGTCTTTAGAGAAAACTGGCACAGAATTGCAATTTAATGCAGCAGAAGTCATTGAAAACCAGTACAACTTTGAAGTAGAACAACAGCGTCCGCGCACGGTAGGTCAAGTGAGCAGCAACGTCACAGCTCGTCGCAGTTATCTTTTTCAGAATAGCAACTATGAGTCGGTATGACGTGTCCCAGAAACTTCATTCTGATCAAAGTCATTCGCATACGTCTCTATTAACTGTAGGAGTCACATAAACTTAACACCATCGTTTATTCACACATGTTTTAAAAATGACCGCCAGACGAAAACGAAATAAATGACGTCAACACAAGTTAACTTAGCAGTCGTTACGTTAAGTATTGCACCAACTGATAATGAGCGCCGCTGCTTCGCGCAGAGCGCAAGAACATAGGGTATATTTCATGCTACAAGAAGCAATCCCCCTGCTAGACCTTCTCGTAATGACTGAGTCTGTCAGCGAATAAGTTCTTCTGGCTCCTGAGCAATTTGTTTTCATCCAGGACGTCTGCCACTTGCCTCTTAAGCGCCTCGTTCTCCCGCTCCAAGAATGCGGCCCTCAGGGCGATCTGGAAGTGTCCAGAAATCGTGCGTGCTGACAGCCGCCTTTAAACTCCTCCTGATTAGGTTACCTGGTTCTCCTTCAGCCTCCTGGCCTCTCGCGACCTCCTCGCCGCCAAGTTGTTCTTAGCCCTCTTCTCCCAGTAGCGGTCGTCCTTGTTCTCGCTTGGAACATAGTGCTGCCATTAAGTTCGTTGTAAAAATATAAGTACAGCATTATCTCCAATCGCATTGAGATTAGAATAGGTTAGGCCACGTACCTTCTTCCTCTTTCTGATTATTGGTTGTGGTTTCAACTCGTCGGCGGAAAATGACCTCTTCTTGGGGTCAAAGTTGGCGCCCGGGATGGTGGCCAACGCCAAATCCTCCGGCTCGAAGTCGATCGCCACCTCGTGTCGGCGCTTCTTCTCAGAACGCTCTCTATCCAGACGTGCCCGCTTGCTCTCAGCATACAAAAAGTCGGTGTCGGAGTCCTTTGGGTAGAATAGGTCATTTTGGATAGGTGCACTGCAACATACGAGTAATATGTGCTGACGATACAAACCTTGGGCAATACATCTGTAGTCCTCAGAGGCGTATGTTTCTTTTTTTGACCCAGCGTCCGTTTCCTCTCGTCCTCCAGCTTCCGAGGATTTGACAAGGACGAGGTTACCACAGGCTCTTCAGACCTCAACAATGATGTGTCTACGTCTATGCCACTGGGAGACTGCGGCGCAATCGCTTCGTCGTCTACGCTTAGGTTGTTTTCTTTAAGGAAGTCATCGATGTTCATGATGGAGAACTCGGCATCGTCGATAGACCTATCCCACAGTTTGAGGCCCAAGTACGCAGACTCGGGCTCCGAAGCTGACACCACCACCGTCTTGCCGTCCTGCATACATATTTAGTTAGAGACGAACACTGCACCGTACTGTAAAAAACCATATGGTAACAACAGCTAATGGCGACATACATTTACACTGACCTTATTCACTCTTTTGTTGTCCACTGATTTATCAGCTTTTGGTCCATCGTTGCCATCATCCACTGTCACGTTAAAGAGGTCAACCTTCTCTAGAATCTCCTTGATCGTGAGTCCACCCCAGCCGGAGCTGGTGGAGTTGTTGCTGGTGTTATTCATGGCTCAGTGGTGTCAAGGTGGACTTTTCTTTCGCACCGCATAAAATAACGGAATTTAGCCGATGAGGGACTTGTTACACCTTTCGTTCGTGCGCGTTGGCTTCAGCTTCGTTGCCACCGGCGGACACGGAGCGGAAGAAACTGTCTTTGCCTGGGTCGCTACACAGGAGCTGGTAGTTCTAATGCAGAATCAACAAAGTACTACAACGCTAACATGTCTTCGAGCACTCACGTACGTACCCACTTCTCGAGCAGCAGCGCGGCTTTCCTCTCTCTCTCTCTCTCTCTCTCTCTCTCTCTGTCTGCTTCAGGACCGGTTCAAGTAGCAGCAGCCATTAGGCCTAGTTCGTGCTCCAGGCCTCGTCGTCCTCCTCCTTCTCGACCTTTTTGCTCAACCTTATCGGTGACAGCAGCCGCAGCAACAACAGCAGCCGTTGTCCGGGCTAATTTGGCCAAAATTTGCCGCCATCTGCAACACAGCCTCGCTGAAGGTTGTGTAACCATACGAGTCGGTTACTTGATTTGGCGACGCTGAAAAAATCCAGCGATGACGTAACATTGCGAAGGACTACGCACAAATACATCTGTATCTTGTGACCCCTCATCACGTGCCGACCGAGCACAGTGTAGGTACAGAACGCGTATAGTGAAGAGTGCGTACTCTCCTTCTCCTTTGCGTTCGTACATTACAGCTCGACCTCAGGGACTGAGACGCTGCTTGCGTATGGGGTGGGGAGGTCTCAGATCTAGCACCCGAAGTTACAATTAGACTGCCTTCCATAACACATGAGCGTAAATAAAACGTGCTGCTAGTACTTAATCGTGCAGCACGCCACGAGCAGAACAGTGATGTGGACAGAGCATTGACATTCACTGACCATCCATTGTTAATTGTTATTTCCTGCCACTACAGGATGATCAAAAAAGAGTGAAACGAGGTTCTTCACTAACTGATTCTACATTTTTAGGAGGAGATCAATGATGATTTAAGCTTGACTGAAGCTGGATAACATTCTACACTTATACGTAGATTTTTCTTTTCAATACCCCATTTATCCCTGACAACTTGAGCACCAAGTCATATGTAAATGTACTGCAGTGGAGTGGTGTAATATCCATACTACCGGTATGTCAATGGAAAAGGTAGTGCAGTCATTTTGAGCAATACAGACCTCCTAGTAAGTCATGTCCATGAGAAAAAGCTATGTGCGTAGGCTGTAATTGAGTGTAATTTTGGAATGGAATGAGTTCCCCAAACAGTGACCCGTAACTTCGACTGCATGGGTTCACAAGTATTGAGCGCCCATAATGACACTAGGGCGCTCAAACTGTGCCGGTCCACAGATTACCCCACGCCAGCGCTGGCTGGTTTTGGCCACTTTTTTTTTAGTCAAAAATTCAGAATTTTTTGTGGGGAGATTCTGCCTTCTCCGGCCCACCTAAATCTCGGGGTAACACCACCTGAGCCCCTTTGTGCCACCTATGGGGCACCTTTTTCCATATGTCGGGACTTTCTGTGGTGAGTGGTGGAAAAGAAGAGAAAAGGAGGAGGGAGCTCGCGCCGAGAAAACTCGATCAGACAGTGAGGAGACCACGAGCCAGCTATGCTCTTATGGGGCTGCAACATTAGACTTCTGGCCTCCTCTGCCTCTTTTTGTGGTCCAGTAAGGAGCAAAGCTCCTGTTGTGCAGATGCACTGGTGTGACACGCACATGCGGCGTGCAGAAGCTACCTACCCCGTTGAAGATGCTGGCACTTGTCTCTTGCTGTCACCTTCTGTCTCCTCTGGTGGGCCCTCGACCTAAGGTTGAGGTGGTCCATGACACGGCTACTTGTGAACCAAGAGATGTTAACCACCTTGCTGAGTTGCGCAACAGTTCGCACTGGATCACGCCTCACTTTGTCCCTGATGTTGCACTGTGCATGGACTCTGGCTTCACTTTGACGTCTGCCCTGTTTTGGTATCAGAGCACCGTCCTGTCCACCCTCCCTCTTCTTCCTGAGGTCACGAATCTGCCTCTCAGTATGGTCAAAGATGTGTGCAAGGTGACCAGTGGTGATGCCACACTGGAAATCAGTGCGACATTTCTCCATGTTCATTCTAAAATTCTAATACACAAAGGGAGCATCACCATGAATGAGTTGCAGAAATTGAACTTCTTGTAAAAATTGAGAGTACACTACAGTGTACTCTCAGTTTTCAATTTCAATTCAAATTGCCTGTGCGCCTTCTTCGGTCTACCATTCTGCTCACCTGCACACCGTATGTGCGTGTCACGCCTGTGCACCTACACAGCAGTAGCTGTGCTCCCTACAGGGCCAAGCTTCAAGCCAAGGGTTCTAAAGAACCTACCTGAGTCGACACTTCATCGACTCAAACTTATTCTGAAGTGCTCAGTTTATTCTTGGTACATTCCAAAGGCCTGAAGGACATCTAAAGTTGTCTTCTTAACCAAACCTGAAAAAGGAGACTACTCCACGGCAAAATCCTTTCGGCCTATTGCACTCACCTCCTTCCTCTTCAATACATTGGAGAGGGTGGTTTTATATCATCTGGGGATGAGAACAAATATGGCAGGCCAAACTGCAAGCATCATGCCTTTTGCAAGGGACCCAGTTATGGTTCGGCCTTATCTGACATGGTGGACGAGATAGAGAGCTCAGTCCACAGAGATCAGATTGCCCTAGAAATCTTTCTAGGTATCATGGGGGCATTCAATAACCTTAGTATCAAAGCAGGGATCAATGGCATGAGGAATAAAGACCTCCTGCCGTGTATAAGGAGGTGGCATGCACACTACCTTGCTAATGGAATTCACTGAATTCAAAGGAATCATGGTTCACCGTACCCTGACCAAGAGCATGCTATCTCCCCTGGTGTGGAACCTGGCCTTCGATGACTTTCTCAATAGGTTCAATACAGGTCTGGTATGGGCTAGGGGCTTCGCTGATGATGGGATGGCACTCATAGTTAGAGGACCTGTTTTATCTGCTCTGGTCAAAAGAGGACAGGAGGGCATTAATACAGCTATGGAATTCGGACAATGTAATGGTCCGGAGTTCAGCATCGAGAAAACTGTGGTAGTGATCTTCACTAAAAGGAAGGTCAAGCAGGAGGTCCAGAAACTCAGAATGGGCAGTACAGAAATTGAATACTCTGATAGGGTTACGTACTTCGGGGTGGTTCTGGATAGACAGCTTACATTTGG
>JAAUXU010171762.1_pt1 | contig 82869 bp, 62 predicted proteins | sample 7278151 | NCBI WGS metagenome assembly JAAUXU01 (sample SAMN14350113, study PRJNA611818) | marine sediment metagenome | isolation source: surface marine sediment (1.8m) | place: French Polynesia: Moorea | collected 2018-08 | reverse complement strand
GTTTTGCATCCTATTGCACCTGTCTATCTATCTGTCTGTCTGTCTGTCTGTCTGTCGGTCGGTCGGTCTCAGGAATTGTCAAAGTTCGCCCTACTTTGAAGGGCATGAGGCCCTCCTCTAGTTGGAAGCAAAGACTTTTCCGAAGCTCGAGTGACGTAGAGCTTTTTTTTTTTCATTTCCCTTACCTTTGATTATCCCGATGCACTTTTCCTCTCCAATTGCTCGATGGAGTCGCAGCTCTGTCCACTATAGGAAATTGAAGCACGAAGAAGGTCTTAACATATTTGCCGATGACTGCAAACAGTTGCTGCAAGCACTTTCTATCACCACCACTCACGGTAAGCCAGCAATGGAGTATCTTTTTCGAGGATTTGCTGACACTCGTACGAAATATGCACTACGACACTTTCCCTGCCTTGCTCACAGAGATGTGTTCGACCCCTCGGGCTTGTCTTTGTCCTTTCTTCTTGGAAGATAACTGACGTGGTACAATTGATATGTACGAGTGTGCGTACCTACGTAGTAGTGCCGATAAACCTTATAGCCTTTGCTGACTTTCCGGTCCTCTTCTGTTGTCGGTTATTTGCCAGACGATTTCTGTAGGCAAGAGGAAGAACAGATTTCCCTCAGTGGAAACCTTGCTTTCTTTCTCCTGTCTGTTCTTAGGAAACGATGAGGAGAGAAGCTATGCTTGTTCTGAGCAGAAGCACTTGCCTCGTCTGGAAAAGGGGGAGGTGAGAGTTAGCACTCTAACTTCGTATCAACATTTCTGTCCAGAAGAAGTGAATACAGGTGTTGCATGCATCATCGCATGTCATGTTTGACTGATACTGCACTACCCTGCTACACATGTAGGGCGTAGCAGTATTGTGCCATGTCTGTGAGTGTGTGTGTATCCACTTAAAGGTTTTTTCAGGGCTATCATAAGGCAAAAAACAAACTCAATTTCCATAAAATGATTGCTGTTTTGAGAAGAGAAGTTTGACAGTGTGGGTGGGCGAGAGAGAGCGGCCAGGAGCGTTGCAGAGGGTCCAAGTAAAGACCTCCGCACGGAAAGGAAATTTCATTCATGTCAGCGTGAAAATAGCCATTACTCCAGACGCTAAATTTCGTCCCTGTCATCCATAGCTGAGCAGAAACAGAGGGACGAGAGGCTAATTCGCTTTGGCAGATTCCGGCCAAACTGCAACCAGGGGGGAGGTCGGGAATGCGCGGCTGCTTTTTAGGTCACCATACACAGGAATTTCGAAGGAATTCATATGCTCAACGAATGGTATCCCGTACAGTAGCAGCGGCAGTGTTTGCACAGTGAAGTAAGACGAGGTCACACTTGCTCATAGTTGTACGGGTTATAAGACGCCTCACAGCGTGAAAGCGCTAGAGAATGTGCTAGCGGTTACCTCATAGCATGTTGGTAATATTAGGCGGGTAGAAGGTTTAATTGCGTTGAGCCTTACTAACGTTTGCGTGTGGAAAAAGGATGAGGTCGTAAAAAACAGTAACCGGGGGGGGGGGGGAGGCTCTGTGCGGGGAGTGCAGTGAGTTGTAGTTTTACACCTGCATACTCACGTACAGCATGCACTAGCAGATATACGGAGGCGCACATATATGCTTTCGTGTGGGCACGGTTAAGGAACCACTACTGAGTTCTACCGTACGTGCTACCGGGTGGACGTGGGAGTCTCGTAACTCGCCTACGTTCGGAATGAGTTGCAAATTTCCTCCTAAGTCCATTCGGCGTACAGGGTGCAACAAAACTGACAAACCCCACCCCCCAACCCAAGAATCAAGTCCCAAATGCTCGCTGCTCATTTGCTCTGTTTTCTGTGCTAGGGTGTCCAAAATGTTGGTTAGGCCTATTGGTACCCTGTTGGGTTGCCAACCGAACTACTCATCAGAGAAGTCATCAAGAAGAGAAGGAGGAAATGCTAGGAAAACAATGCTTTCTCTTTTGGCAAAACGTTGGTCAATTTTGTAGGCTGCACTAGAATAAATGACCGAACCAGGGGGTGAGTGAGAGAGTGTCGTGTTTTGGTCTATGGCACAAAATTTAAAGAGCCTCGTAAGAAATGGATGACCTTTTTCTGCAATTCATCATGGACTTGCACTCAACCCTGTGACACTCCTGCCTCAGCCGCGTAAGTATGGAGTACTTGCACAAGACGAAGTACATCGTCCGCGACTTACGATGAAATACTGCACCAATTATCAGCAATGTCAATCTCCTCTCTTAGTGATTGGAAGTGCGAAACATGCAACCTGTGTAGCAGAGGGTAAATTTTTAATCAGTAGGAAACAATGTGAGTCTATCTATCCCATCCCATGTGGCAGTTGCTGGCACTCTTGTTGTGCAGCACAGGTTTGCTGTTGCTGCCATCTCATTTGCCTACTTGAGATAATGAATTTAGAGCGACTGACGAAAGACTTCGAACGAGATGTGGACGTGCAAGACGTAGTGCTGGTGCGGCAACAACAACTTGCTGACAACTTGGCTTTCAGAGCAAAACTCAGGGGCACTTTGGCTGTGGTCGGTCTTGCCGTACACTGACACACACGAGCAAAAATAACCCAGGAGAAGCATTTGCATTTTCCTCGCGGAGTTTCGGAACTTGGGCTCACTATTGCCGAATAAAAAAAAAAGTCCCTTCGTTGAAAGTGGTTTTGCCTCCTCTCCCTCCCCACTTTTCGTTACTTTACTCACATAGTAATCTTGGTGGTGAGAAAAAAAATCGTTTTGCTTCCTCCTGCGCCTTTCTCACTATTTTTCTTTCGCTCAGAGACTTGTATTTGTCCGCTGACTTGCCTTTCCTTTCCCGCCAGAGGGAAAAACCGCACGCCAGAGAAAATGGCGAAAAAGAAACATGCTCGTTACACTTCTTCCGGAAGAGAACGAACTATCCAAGTAGCTATACACAGCGAGAAAGACAGAGAGAGATGAGAGAGACAGGAGTATATTTACTGTTTCAGTACGTGACGTACTTACAAAAAGTTCTTTAAAGACGTGGAGCCCTCAGATTGTGATGTCATTACTGAGTCAAAAGAGATGTCCGATGGGATAACGTGAAAGGAGGTGGGAGGGGACAGGAGAAAGTATGAAAGTACGGGGGAAAAAAAGAGGGCGGAGGCACGCATGAGGTGAGTGATGAAAACATGGGTGTCAGAAGAAAATCAGGGGGGGGGGGGTACGGGGTTTAAGGCGATCGGACAGCTCTTGGCCATGCACACGAGCACGTGCAGTAGGTGGTGTGGTGGACAGGTGTGTAATCACCAGGAGAGTGCGGTTTTTTAATGTGCGGGGTCTGGCAGGTGAAGTCGCTCCGACTGCAGCCCCAGAAAGTTTAGGTGGAGGCTGTTGCTACCCCTGGCAGCGGACGTAAGGGGTGCGCCATATTCAGCTATAGCTGGGATACGCGCCTTTAATAGGGCATCTCACAGCAGTGTCGCCGAGAACAATGGGGCCAGCAAGGACAAAGGACTGCCTGAGGCCGATCGCGAACCCCGGAGCCGGTCAGTTCACAGCAAGTACCGGCAGTTTAAGGCATGAAAAGCGAATTAGGAATTGAAAACTCCATTCCTTTCTAACTTCTTAAGGTAAGTCTCTGAAGAGCAGCATTGTTTGAACTGCCACCACGTATCAAAATGTAAGTGGCGGCATCTGCTTCGTTTTGGGGGGTGGGGGTGTCAATGTCTCTTTTTGTAGAGCTGCATGAGCCTGGGAGTCGATCAGTGCAAAAGCCTTGCACAAGGCAACTGCTTTTCTTCTTATCTTGCAATGTCATTGAAGCAGCATCATTTCTTCATGAGCAGCGACGTTCGCACTGGAGCCTTGATGCACATTTCTGCTATGGACAATATACTGACACGTTTGCAGCAAACAGCGAGTCCATAGCAACATGCGGTGCCCAAGTTCTGATCAATTGATGCTGAAACCTCAAGAAACCTTTCTCGTACGTGCGAGTTACGGCATTTCAAACTTTGAAGCAAAATATGGCACACCCTGTATTGAGTGAGGAAGTTTCCACCTTGTGTTGCAAAGGAGATCAAGAATAAGTCCGTCACTTCCTTAATCAAACGTATTTTGTCATGCTAAAAACCCGAATGTGTGTGCAAGATCCCTTGCGGGCGCTGTATACGTACCTGAGCTCTCAACAGTTCCTCCGTCGTAGTGCGTGGGGCTCTCTTTGCTCTCTCGGTACTCATGGATCCTTTAAAAGTCCACACCCACGACCAAACCCGTAGATTAGCGTACAAACAAGAAGGGTGGTGACTTCATTGGCCGCCGCACCTCAACTAGCAGGACAATGAGCAGCAAAGACCACTTTGGCCTACCTCGTCTCTAATTTTCATAATGCGCCGCCCTGTTTCGATTCCGCAATACGTACGTGTACGTATGTGGCGTTCGTTGGTCGCCCCCTCCTCCTCCCCCTCCTCCGCCGCCGCCCCCCTGCTCGCTGCCACTCCTTTTATCACCGCCGGTCCTGTTGCTTGAGGCATAATAGTAGAGCAATAATAATAAGTGCTGCGTCCGTCCTATTACTCATTCGCTCTATCCGCTGGTGCCCGACGATGGCAATTCATCACCTGGGAGAAGCGGTTTTCGCCCTTCTGCTGTTTCTCTTGCTGACACTCTCCTCGCAGGGGGGGACGGGAGGGGATGGGAGGAGGGAGGGAGGGAGGGAGGGTGCGCCACTCCCATCAGAACGTAGACCACGCACACCTCATTTCGTAGCGCACACAGCTGTGCGTGGACAATAAGCAGACCAGCGCGCACTCTTCTTCATATGGTGAAGCAGCCCAGATGATTACAGAGGGGAGGGGGGACACTCTAGAAAGTCACGCACTCGCTATATACTGGCGCATGCGTACACATACGACAGACCCCGGCGTTGTTGCTGCCAATAGATGTAATGGACATACTCGAGGAGGTTGGCAGAAATGAAGTTGCGATTGCGCAGGGAAGTCGGGCCCACCTCCAGCAGCAGGTGGGTGAGGGATGACGAAGTCTTTCACGGTCTGAGAATGCTGTAGCCACGCAACGAGTGTCGAGGCAGCGACAAAATGTGCGCTCGCTCTTTCCCCTCGTCCTCGAAGGGTTCTACTAATACGCACTGCACACTACTGCGCTATCTATCGCGTAATACTTCTCTGCTTCCTTCTGTGGGCGCTCCTCTCTCCTCACTCTCTATCGCTCCTAGCAGCAGCTTTCGGCGCCAATTTCTTTGCTCTCTTCTTGCATGCGAGGGGAAAAGCACCAACGCATGTATGGTACATCTTGGCCAGTCTGATGTACGCTCTGCTCCTACATTTCGGGCGCTTTTGCATACATTCAGCGAGATACAGCCTTGAGTGGTGAGTACGGCAAGGCCGTTCGATGCTTTGAGCATGCGCGCTGCTCGTATTCTTTTATGTACGGCCTCGTACTTCCAAGCGGGCTGGCAGTGCACCTGATCAACATGGACGCATTCCTCCATTCTCAAAGGCTCTCTTGCCCGTGTGTGTCAGTGCGAGACAAAACAAGGAATGAAAAGATGCATGCACAGATGTTCAAAGTGACATTTGCTTTTGCATTGGCACAGGTGTGGTGCAACAATGTCGTATTATTGGACGCAAAATTACACACTCATTGTGCGTACGTGCACTGGCTCATGCTTCTGTACATGCGCTCATGTCGTTCCTCACTCGAGATAAACTCCGCACAGCCACATGAAGGTACCTGGGTGTGCTTCAGACACCTCAATTTGTTATAGCTTGCCTTTGGGCGGAGGAAAAGAGATTTCTTATCGCAGTCACTCATCAACTTACAACTATGGTGATGCTGGAAAAGGTGATGGTACTCAAGAACTGTGCAGTTACTAAAAATATGACAAAACAGTGCTGTGTACTTATGGTATGTACGCCCAATGTGGATAAAAAGTGGTTGCATGGGGATATAGAGTAAAAGGAGAGGGTTTTGCTACGGGAGGGTGGTATTAGCGAGGATAACAGAAGTGACGTCGGGAGGTAGAAGAGGCGTCAGACAAAAACAGAAGGGAGTAAAGAACTTATAATAGAAAAAAACTAAAGCATCGGACTTTTTTACCTCACACTGCATTAACGGACTTACAGTTTTGCTAGCTTTTTTGGGCTACCCTTCAAGGAGCCCGAGTACGTATGTAAAGTTGCAAGAAAAAGTTTCCCCCCCAAAAAAATGTAACTTATCTGACATGTTTAGTTTTAGTCACAATTCCACTTTAATCAACATGTGGCATGAAAATAGCAAGCCGTTTCCCCTTAAATTGACATGTTTATAGCGCTCAGTGCTAATAAGTTCATTTGTACAAACGTGCCTAACTCATGAGTTCGTCCTCCCTCGTTTACTACAACTCCATGATCACCCCAGCGACATGCGCGCCTGGGGAGAGAAATGATCTGGCTGAGCCTTGCCACGAGCATCTTCGTAACGCTCTTCTACACTGTGTAGGAAAAGCTGTTGCGGGAAGTGGAGGTGACGTTACATATAGCAGACCTGCTGCATGCCATTGCTCCTCGCTCGGCGAAGTAATTTATAACAAGGGTCCCTACTGAATGTTGCTGCAGTGTCCTGCATCAATGATATTAAAGTAGATTACGTCATTAGGCCGAATCTCTTTCATCCACGAGGACGAGGGTGTCTGTATTCATATACGGAGCGTAGAGACGGAACATTGACGTAGAGGTCGTCTGGTCCCCGACTGGATGTCATGTCCGCTGTCAGCGTCATGCAGGTTGCGCCGGGTGACGGTGACCAATGAGCCTCGTTTCGCCGTCTTTTGGGTCCACCCGAGCATCCGGCAGATTTGGACCTGAACGACCGAACTGACCAGGCCTGAGCAACGTAGAAGTACTTCTTCCTTCGAATCTCTTCCAGCACGCATGGTAATGCCTTAGAATAAGTACGGGCACGTGCGAAACCATAATTGCGTGTGTCCGTGGAGGCGTGTGTTTCACTGTGTCCACCATTTGGAAGGAAATTAGAGACATTTCGCCAGCACTGGATGACCTTGAGGACCTACCGTGCAGGTCGGTCCAGGATGAGACGTGACGTTTCGACTAACTCGTGTCGACAATTCAGAGCTCTTATCGTTACAGTAAGAAGAACATGCAGAGCAAGGTCACAGTGCCCAAAATTATTAGGGCGTGGCAAGAAAATATCGTCGTCATATTCTCAGAAACGAATAGCATTTTTGTGTAGCTTTCGCTAACTCTCTTTCCTCTTGATGTAGAGAGCACTCTCAACTTTGATTGCTTTTTTTGTACTATCGATTGAAGAAACGTCTGAGTATCCCTTCTTTTGGACTATTCGTCCCAAAGTACATGTATTGTCAAACCCTTGAGGATTAGCATATGCAACCGGGCTAATACACAACCACTAAGCTCGTCCTGCTTCACTCAACGACTGCGTTTAACGTCCAAATCTGCCAAGGTGTAACTGCATGGGTACACAGTGCTGTACTGCACTGAGTATAGTGCAGTCCACCCACGTTGTAACGATGTGTATAACGTTGTGCGCACGTTTAGCCTTGGGAGACCATAAGGACACCGTTGATTCAGCAACCTAATGATTAGAAAGCCCCTTTCCCTTCCGTATGCTAAAATTTCGTAGTAGGAGTGACTATTGCAAAGCTTGAGAGTTCATGCAGCATGAACATTATTACACTTTATGCTGTCTGCGCTTGGAACGACGGTTAGTTTTCCGATTTTGTGTACCGTACCGACTACACGGCTGTCATGTGTAGCACCGGAATACAGTATGTGCCAATGAAAAATATTAATTCCCCAAATTACTCCGGGGTATAGGGGTCTACACTGATATCTGCTGCAGCGAGTACTGGCATGGAATTTTCCCATAGTCAAAAATCCCAACCCTACTTGGCATTCCCTCTTTACAAGCTTCGTCCTGATCAGTTCAAATGCCCAGGGACGATCAGCACTCGTTCCTCAATAACCGAATACTTTGTTCGCACAACTCATAGACTAAGTCCGAGTTAAGATTTGAAGGTCACTGGATGCTTGCTCCATTGTAGGACGAGCTGCACCCTCTCAAGCACATGCAGTCACTGCAGTGTCTTCAGGTCAGAGAAATCAACATCTGGGCGACAACTTGATGTTGATGCAAAAGGCACAGTGGTGAATTGCAAATACAGAATGTGGATGGGCCCTCACCACTGGGGCGTACTCGATCCTTCTGTATGTTGCGTCATCGCCCTAGCAATATAAGAACATACATGATGCGCTCAGTCATGGCGGTTACAAAACGCATATTACTTGATATGCAAAAAGGTGAGGTTTTGACATCGCTTGAAAGGAAATTGTGCATACACCTATAAACTTTATGCATTAACATTCCCACTGTATCCGCGTCTATTGGTGTAAATGGTCTCATTCCCCGGCCTCTTCCCTTCCAAAGCCACCCCCCCAACTCACCTGCCCACGAGCTGTCTGAGGGAGCTGGTGTCTCCCCCCGACAGTTCTTACGGTATCAGGGTTAACCATAATACCGGGTGCACTTCTACCTGGTGCACCATAATAGCACTACACCCACTGTATCGTCATTTTTTGGTATTTCCATAACATTAACCCCCCTCTTTCTCTCCTGTGGAAGGTTTGAGAGGAAAGCAGTTTCAGTTTCGTGAAGCTGCTTTTCCTGCTCGTAATTACCTCTCAACACTCAATGGAAGAGCTTAAAAAAATCGCGTATCATTGCAGGGCACCGGCCTAAGGAGATCAAAAATGCCCTTCGGGTCCTTTATGGTGCCATCTGCACGGCTGAGAAGCTCTACCATGAGTCTGGGACCTTTACCTAGTAACACAATGGAGGCAGGCTCTGATCCATTCGTATGAAGAGCAAGATCCAGGCTGTGAAATGGTCAATAGAGAAAACTCCAAAGTGCAGTATCTAAAGAGATGAGGCTCATGACATGGAACCGACAACGATGAAGAGGTTGATAAAGTCCCGTGTTGTCTTCAGGGAGCAGTCCTTGACCACACTCCCGCCGAAGAAGAGGGTCGAGAGGTCCAAAAAAGGTGCTTAAACGGATCAAGAACAATTGATCAGGAAAGCTTCTGGGTTTTTTTTCAGATGTAAAGAACTTTACAGTTGATGCTTACCACAACCGACACGATGTAAGGTGCCTCGTTGTCAACCCTAATGATGTTTCACCCAGGTGTGTGCTACAGCCTCCGTGGCAAGTTTCTAGCCAAGAGCATTATGTTCGAGTTCATTGGGTGTAGTGGCTTGACAACAAAGCCAATTTGGTTTGACCTATCCATCAATGGCAAGGCCAATCGGTCCATGCTCACCAAGAGTGCTCAACAAGCTCTGTGGCATTGGAAACTTGGTGTTCCACCAACATGGTGCAGTCCCCCTTCCCAGAAGTCAAATGACTTCGGCCCACATCAAGCCCAAACTTGAGCCCCTTTGACTTTAATGTATGGGCACATGTCATGCAGAAGGCCTGTGCCAAGACCCACCCCTGAATGTTGATACCATGAAGCGCTCTATTCAGAAGCACTGGGCTGAGATGTCTGCTTATGATTTGAAGAACACCATTTCAAACTTCTGCACCCGCCTCGAGAAGTGCATCACTGCCAATGGCAGAATTTTAGAAAAATGAAATCTCTACCTCATGGTTAGTTCACCACCCAACCAAATTTCATTAAAATAGAAGCAGCAATAGTCCCGACGTCGCATTTTCAATTTTTCTGGATTCCGTGTAGACCTATTTCGGTGCACCCTGTACTTCCCCCAATATTGCTCTTGTCGAAGTTCAACATTCCGTCAATCAGACAGCTTAGTTTTTATGAGGTTGTGCGTGGCCGACCATAATTAGGCAAGTTGAGTTTAATTTTTAGCGTTTAAGAAGGGCTTATACGCCAACATTTGATAATTCCACCAGGAAGATTCCCGATGAAGATCCCAACAGTTCCCGTTGGTGACGACGAGCCAGTCCACATGTTGGCCAAGGTGCCAGAATTGTGCCCTTGGCAATGTAGTACAATGCTGTTCCTTCCATTCACATGCCTAGAGTTGCGAAGTTTCAACTGATTCAGGGCCGACTCCTTGAAAACTAAGGGCGATAAATATGCGTGACACTATATTTACACGGTATAACAATCTTGATCCGTCAGTGGTCGCCGGAATAACTCAAGTAAAAGTAACTATTTTACCGTAATAGGCCCCTGGAACATCTAGATTTTGTGATACTCACCCACTACTCCTACAACTCCTCCTCCTCCAAAGTGGAGTAAATAAGTTTAACTGCTGAGGCTTCAAGTTTTTCAAAAATGTCAACAGAATTTGTGTAGCTGCAGTATTAAGGAAGTTATGATGCTAGAAAGAGGTGTACGCTGACTTTTGAACTGCCCCCAAAAATGTTAGGGGTCTCTGGGCTCACCCCCAGCAGAAGTCCTGGGGGAGCTACCCCCACAGGGGAGGAAGGGGGAGCCGAGCCCTCGTCCTAGCAAAAAACATTGCATTTCACTACCAAAAAGTGACCTCAAAATGCGATTTTTTTCCTCTTTCAAGCAGGTGTACGCTCACTTTTGCACTGCACTGTATCTCCGGCTCATTGTATCTTGCCGTGGAAGAACTATATTGCTCCTTGAGCTCCTGAGCTAAGCCAGTGGTCCAGTTCGAAGTCTCCTTTCACCACCTTGGTGCGGATCAAGATTGTGAACATGACATGCATGCTTGATAGCATTAGTTCTCAGTGAATGATCAGCAGCGCAGTCCAAAGGTGTAGCACCATTCCACAGACGACTGTTGCACGTAACACCACCCACACAATGGCGTGTTCCATAGGAGCCAGCATGTTCCATGTCAGTATACCAGCACTTGCAGTTACAGCAACAACCTGATACGGGCGACCCATTTGCAGGACTTGGAACTAGCAGTTCTGCTCCCTCTCGTCCTAATTTATAGGCACGTGTTCCGAAGAACGAGGCCATCGTTCGAGGGAGACGACTTCTCATCTCGGCTGCTCTCAGGATTCGCTCCCTTCGAAATTGTGGAAGTAGACTTGCTCACTCAAACAAAGGTTGCACTTCTGATGTGTAGTTCTTGCGCTGTGGGTCTTAAAAAAAGTGAGTCACACTGTACTTGGTTAAGGAAGGGAACCTCGTCACCAGTATTATTACACTAGACTTGTCGTCACTTTGAGAAGTCAATGCAATGCAAGTTTGTCCCGTCCATTAAAATCCGACGGTGTCATAACTGACGATGGGTTCGCAGAACTCCTCAACCTCACAGCACTCCTTGTAGAAGAATCTGACGCAAAACCTCAACGGAGGAATGGCTCCAACAGGTTCTTAGTCAGAGATCTTGATCAGACCTGCCCATCATGGGCAGGAGGTACTTGCTTGCACGGGAAGAACATAGCTGATATCAATTCCTTGGCACCCTGTGCGGCATTATTTCCCTCGAGAAGGCACAGTCGTGAAACAGTTCTATATACTCTTCAAGGCCATTAGTTTTAGCTTATAGTTTGGTCATAGTATGGTCGGCTCCTGAATGACAGGCAGCATTGGCTATGAGCAATGTCTATCTCTGATTTGTCACCTAATCAAAACTATTTACCGATTGATCATTCTACCCACAGGGGAGCCTTACCTGGGTCAGTATAAACAGAAGAGTGGTCGACAACGTGGATCACACTAAATAAGAGCATCAAAAGAATTTGTCATAGCAATTGTTATAGAGGTACAGTGGAACGCGCTTGTCAGGTTTACATTTGCCCATGGCAAGTATGAACCTTCTAAGCGTAAAAACCTTACGTACAATCTTCTTCTTTAGCGCACAGCAAGTAGCTTTCCCCATCCACGTAGCTCCAGCATAACAAAACCATCACAATACAGTGCTTGCCGTAAATAATGTCGCTTGGTACAAATCGTAGTGGTATGCCTAATGTTGAGGTTGCATTTGACGTTGGAATGTGTGATGGAGAGTGTTGAACATGAGATCCTGCAGTTTCGTCTAGTTTCGGACACTCATTGTTATGCTAGAGCACTTTAAGTGTAATGAGTTGACAAGAGCACCGTGCCGGTCGCTGCCGAAAATCGATGTTTTTGACCAGTAAATGAAAGTGAAAGTGGCTGAAATTTTCTGGAGAGCTCCCGCCCTCCCCGGTCCTCCACTTTTGGGGGACTTCGCCCCCCAACCCCCCCTTGCGCCATTTTGCTAGGCCCCCAAAACACTACGAATCACTACGTAAGCACTACGCTGGAGGAGAGGATCCGGGAGCAGTGGCACGGCCCCTTTACTCCAGAGAACGTGCGGCAATACTGTTCCTTTCAGCACCGGCAACTCGAGAGATTTGTGGAAAATGACGGCGGCTGCACTGAAGACCGCCATAACCACTGAATGTGTCATGTCTTGTTCTTGTCTCTGAATAAACTGTTCTGTGCGCTTGTCACCCGGCCAGCCATTTCGGCCTAGTCAGCCCAGTATCTCTCAACCTTTCCAGGCTAGTGTTACATAGCGCTACATAGTGTAGTTGGGGCCTAGCACAATGGCACAGGGGGGTTGGGGGCCTGGGGGGCAGGAGCCCCCCAGAAAATTTCAGCCACTTTCACTTTCATTTACCGGTCAAAAACATTGATTTTTGGCAGCAACTGGCACGGTGCTCTTGTCAACTCAACACACTTAAAGTGCTCTAGGGCCTTAACAAACATTCAAAACGGTTACCTTGTGTACTAAAAGTTCCGTCCCAGCGTCTGAACAATCAATTGCAGGTTGAAATTTCCCTTGGAAACATCCGCAGGCTGCGTCTGGCGGCAATATGTACCAAGCGACATTATTTACGGCAAGCACCGTACACTTTGAACCTAAGGTTTACACGGGATATTGGACACCACCTTAATAGCCAGCTTGATCATATTTCACAACGCAACCGAATAAAGGAAAACCCTAAGTGCGCGTCCATTTACACCACACTATTTGTCAAAATGCTTGTCTATTTGTGTTTGTTTGTTGGCGATGGTAGAATTTACTTCCTCAGAAAATTTCTCGAGCAGAGAGCTGTTTTTTATAGACTCATTTCCAAAAATGAGCCTGATTGATCTGATGAATGAACCATATAAACGAATTCATTTACTTGCTGAAATGGCCAAATGGTCTTGGTTCCAGCAGAAATGAGCCATAGCAGCGTCTGAAACTTACGTCCAATTCAACGACTTTTTGTCACTTTCGAATGATCGAAACCAGATAGTTCGATCTAGAAATTTAAACTTTCCTGTGGCCATGCAATGGCCACAGGAAAGTGTTCAAGGTTCTTAACTCTGGACATTTCCTAAAGCTCTCGTACATCTAGAAAACTGAGTCACTTTATCCCGCTGATTCGAGTCATGCTATCTTACGCTACCAGTGATGTCTGACATATGTCAGAGGTCCTTGTATGTACGTAGTTGGCACAGCAAGCGATGGCAGTGAACGCAAGAATCACGACGCTGTCGCATGAAACCGCTGGCGCAAACAGGCTCGCTTATTATTTAACTTACGAGTAAATCTGACACATAACAAATAGGAAACTAACATGGGAAACATTGTTTTTGGTACATATCTGTGAGCATCACGTCACGCATATTTTCCAACTCTTTTCATGTGGTCGAACTTCAAAGAGTTCTTATCTGATGGCCGGCAGGTCACAACTCATGCTGTCCTGAATGTAGGCTAACTTGAACCCTGAATCCTGCTGGGCTGCCTCGAATTCGTCGTTCTTCGTGAACTCGAAGTTATCGCTCATGAAGCGGATCAAGAAGGGGTTGAAAAACGCTGAAATACAGGGTGAGGAGTAAGTCTCGCAGCGTGGACAACAGGCAAGTCTCTATTTAATCACGATATTTTCCCATAGCGACAACCCTATCGTTAAGTTGGGATTTACCTCTCTGAAGCATAGCAAAAACATGCGTAATTTCAACCTTCCGAAGATGTTGCCAAGTAGGCTCTGGATAGTTCACATCTAACTACTAGAGAATGAGGGTAGTAGCCAGTGTCCCCTAGACAAAGTGACACTCTGACGTGACAGGACTTTGGACTGAGCAGTAGAACGAATACGAACAGAAAACTTACTGCATCGGGTGTTTCCCCCTCCAATTTTGTCCCGTCCGCAGTAGCGCGACTCCTTGGCCAAGACGTTGTTGTTGAATGCTCCCGGGATCTGGATACAGTCGTAGCCAGTTCGCTTTCTGCCGTTCTTGCCGTACCCGCAGCATACGCTTTGCTGAAAAATATGTCAGTGACATCATCAAAACATGTCATCAAGCTGCGATCATTGTGCAGTATCTAAGACAATGCCATAAATCGTATCAAGATCAAATATTGCGATAGTTGCAAAAATATCGAATAACGCAACATCTAAAAATATATCGCGATGACAAACAAGCGCTCGACATGTCGTATGGGTATCTAATATCGCGATGTTTGGTCTCGACTATAGAACATAGCGATATCAATTACAATTGGGATTGGAATCATTTACCTCATTTTGGTTTGCCATTTTCACCGTACCTAGGAGAAACGATTTGCGTGAAACACGTACGAATAATTTTGGATACCAGTAGGTACTATACCTGAGAGCTGAAAGTCGGCAGTGTTGATAGCATTGAAGCATATCCTACAATTGCCTCTTTCCCTCCTGGAAAAACAACATCAAGCCTCTTTGCGTACGTCTGTTCTCTGTTCACACAATGTACATTACTAACTTATATTAACTTTATACCACGAGAAATGATGAAACTTAGAAAATCCACGTTTGATTTTTTGGGTACATGTACTATGAAAATAACACTAGCAAATGTAATGAAACTCGGCTGGAATCTTTATCAGGTCATACTCGACATTACTACTTGATATAGCTGCTTGTGGTGGTCCTGATGGCGTTGAGCTTCTTAAGGGATGCCAGGCAGGCCTTGACAATGCACTCAGCATCCCTGTTGCCCCATATGTCATCAACGGCAGCCTTGAGTGCAGTGACATTTTCGGAGCATCTTTTGCAAGTCTCAGTCTTGAGATGTGCCCAAAAAGTAGTCAAAAGGATTTGAATCCGAGATGTATGAGGGCCACGTCTCTTTTGACCAAAATCCGAGCTTGCCAGCAATCTTGCTGAGGAGCTTCTGCATGATGTTCACCATGTGGGCCAGAGCACCATCTTGCTGTAGAAGGACATTAGTGTCAGGGTAAATGGCCTTGACCAACAGAAAAAAGTTTTGACTTCAGAATATGCACATAGCTTCCAGTCTTCAACTGGTAACTGAATCAAATGAGAAGCATCTCCTTGCCATTTGAGGCCATGAAGCTGAGAGCTATGGCCGACACCAGATGTTTCATGGTCACGATGATGTTGTCGCCATCTGGAACACTGTTGAGGGCGATGCAGCAGTCATACTGTCATTTAAAGGTGGGATCCATGGTGAATGTGTTTTTGTCACAGGAAATGATGACTCCTCAACTTTAACTTGTTAAGGAGTCCTCTGGAATGTTTGAGATGACGTTGCTTTCCTTTGGCAGACAGAAGAGGATTCTTGGACATCACATGGGGATTCCTACCAGCACGCTTCATGACCCTGGACACTGTTATCTTGAAAATATTGCTGTGTGCAAAATCATTGGCTTCTTGGCTGACCTTGACAGCTGCTCTGGTGGCCTCATTCATTCTTCTGGCTTTTTTTCCGCTGCCAGGCTTCCTCTCAATGCTTTCATCAATGTCCTCATCCTTGATTGCCTCTTTACATGTTGTAGACAGTCATCGGGGAGATGCCGAGCGATGTCACAATCGCTGGTAGCTTCAATCCAGCACAGATGACAGTGGCCATCCTCAATCCAATGTCCCTTTGCTGTGACATTTTCGAAGGAGAACGAGGTCACAGTAGCTCAAACAAATGTCTGGAAGATGGCCTCTCTTGACCAGCTCCTTCTTTGGTTAGAACAAGGGCTCTGTGACTTGATCATAATCATTTGGCAACTCAAAATGTCAGACTAGGCCCCAAATGCTCTCGCTTCTCTGCGGTGCGATCCTTTCAGATAATGCTTGATACAATTTGACAGCAATAGAGCTGGTTTCTTCCTGGAGCTTCTGCAGGATGTACTAACACACTTTCTCACTTTTTTTAGAAGGGTCATGTCAAGTCTGGACAGAGCTGTCCAGAACCACATTAAGTTCCTTTTCCAACTCTTTTTGGCGGTTTTTCTGGTGAAAATAATTTTTCAGTGGGACTCTTCGGTAATCCTTGGCTATTTTTCGGATCTTGTACCTGGACCCGAAAGTATAGTATCCTGGATAGTACCCTGGATGTCCTCTCACAGCTCAGTTATGTTCCCGTTGTCCAAGTACTTGTGCCCGACAATTCCGCGATTTCCATCGTCGTCGTCCTCATCATCATTGATCTCGTCCTCATGTTCATCTGATGAGAACCCTCCACGCCATGAACAGACTACTAAAGCTGGTGCTTCTTGTGAAGTACATCAATTCCTGCAAGGTGAATCTCGTGAACTCAACTGGTGATGACTGGTGAACAACGATTGCGAGTCTTCCCCTTTTCATAATCACCAAGGCACCATGTGACACCGTGTCAAGGAAGTGCATATCAATTCCATACTTTCCAAGCTTCTCTCGGCCCTTGGCGAGGTCAGGGAGCCGACGATCCTTTGCATTCCAAAGCAGTGAATGGAGTTGTCGTTAAGGTGCAGGCTCAAGCACATGTATCTCTTGGTCTTCTTTGACGTCCATTCATCCAAGGATACTGAGAAGCGCTCCCCATTGGACAGTCTTGTGGCTCGTTCGTCATTGATCAACATCTTGACCTTCTCTACATGTCCAAGATACATTTTCCGCGTGGTTCTTCTAGTGCTTGCAATTTTCAGGCCTTGAACCAGCAAACCTTTCTGAGTGTCCTTACTTTTCAAGCGTGTAGAATGACAGCTTGTCGAAGGAAACCAATCTTCAGAGCACAATTTTGGGGACTTCTTTCTTTAGGAAACAGAAATGAATTGTTGTCACCTTCTGCTTTTGCTCGAATTTTTCCTCTTCCTGTTCCTGAGTGAGGAACTCAGTGAGGAATTCCTGACTGAGATCTTTTCAATTTTCTCCAGGTGGTAAAAGAGGGAAGACGTTGCTGAGTTTTTGACGGAGAAGTTGGCGGTGCAACACTTAAGTTTGATTCGTCACCAGATTTTGCAAGAAAGTGTTTTCAAACAATAGAGCTTTTTCTCAAAAGGTCTTTCCACTCATTGATCATTTCCTTTAACTTGCAGCCCTGTGCTGCTCCCCATTTTATGCTTTGTTTTGTTTGTTGTATCCATGCGAAAAGCTAGTGAAAGCTCAGTTGAAGTGTGAGCAGACTGAGCACGTGGTCGAGTAGAACTTAGTTTAGTAACGGGAACTGAGAAAAACAGGCTATTCTCATCAGTTTTAAAGGAGAAAATGCCTTTTGCTTTTTGACAAGAATAGTCATTTGATTATTTGAAGTAGCAGGAAAAATTGTTCAAATAATTTCAAATAACCAAACATTTCACAAATAGTTGAAAAATTACTTGCTTTTCTTCCACATCTTCATTTGTTTCTTTTTTAGCTCAGTTTTCTTTGAGAAAAGTCAGGGCAGCCGGGTAGGCGTCTGGATGGTTGAGGTTGTGTTAAAGTTGAAATCTAGTCGGTGATATGACGCTTGGCACACAAAAATGACTTGAGACTTTAGATTCCAAATACAGCACTAGCAGACCAGGAAGTGTAAAAAGCGGGCAATGTGGAAAATAAAGTGCAATCCCTGGTTCACAGGAAAAAAATCATATTTGTGTTGAAGACATCGTTGCCTTGAAGAAATATATATCCTTGCTTTTTGCAATATCTCCCAGTTTGTCCAAAAACCGTACAAAGGGACCTTGGAAAATAGCGGGTGAGGCATGATGGGTTGTGCATATTGTGGGGTCCTTTGTCTATAAGCTATGTCGGCACAGAGCCAAATTCTCCAGATTGAGTGTAGCCTAAGCTTTAACGTCAATCATAGCGTGGCTTTGTAGTGCTGGTACAAACAAAGTTAAGGCAAGAAGTCTGAGCTGTGGTAAAAACTTGTCATGCGCATTTGGGAAGATTATGTAGCGAAATGAGGTTTCTGGCGCAATTTATAGTCACTGAAGTCACATTTTAATTCATCAAAATCAAAGCCTCAAAAACATGCGCAAAATTGACATCTGCTCTCTGGGAGCATCTCCAAAAGCTATCAGTGTACTTTAATAGCAACCAAATATAAGGCACAACATTAAAGATCGGCCAATTCAGCAAGACCTTTGCCACTTGTATGAGGTCATGAACAATGCCTTGTTCATCGCAGAGAGCTCAAACTAGATTTTGATCAATGAAGTTGATGAAGTATCAAGTGATATCTAATGACCCCAAGTCTGGTTTCCGTCAGAACACCGCCGGTGGCATATTCATGGGGGCCAAAGTGTGCACAAGCCACCCAGTATAGCGGTTGGCGCCAGAAAAAGTTATATTTTTATGAATTTTCTGTCAAGGGCCAACTCATGAGTAGCTTCTTTCACCAGGGTCACATTCCAGGAATCCTGTATCAGAATGACAGGCTCATTATTTAATTACTTACTTTTTGGAAAAATTATGAGTGAAATAAATATACTTGAATTTCAATGGCCGCCTAATATTCTGGCAGGGAAAAGACATTCAATTCTTACTTGCTTTTCCTCCTGCCCTCCCTGGAAAATCAGTTGCTTTATTTTAAGCACCATAAAGAACAGTGGAGGTGAAGACATCACCAAAGACGCTGAGGTCAGCACAGAAAAAGAAGCAACTAGAATTTTCTGCATTCTTGTGCAATTTGGAGGCAACTTTCTGCCTTTCCGGCAATAAATATTCATTAGTAAAACTCTGCTCCTTTGACTTGACATCGTTCGCAGCAGTGTAAAGTTGCTTTTTATTGCAAAAGAAAGTACCAGCCTTTCCGTGATAGCGACTCAGCAAAGACCGGAAAAAAGGCCATGTACATTTTTTGGGTGCAAACCGATAGTCCAACAATATTTCTGTCGCCCGAATAAAGCGTCAAATTTAACTTAACGACATGATCCGTCACTCTACAAAATATCGTGAAATTGAGAATATCGTTAAATCGAGGGCTGTGTGTGTATTGTGTTGAAAAACAATACGCCAGAAATTATCGTTAAATCGAGAATTATCGTTAGTTTGAAAATCGTTAAATCGAGAATTATCGTTAATTTGAAAATCGTTAAATCGAGAATTATCGTTAATTTGAAAATCGTTAAATCGAGAATTTTCGTTAATTTGAAAGTCATTAAATCGAGCATTGACTATACTGCACGAACTGGAAACAATGAGACTGTGCGACCCAAGCTGATCGATATTGCAGAATTCGATATACCGAACTAAATATCGTTATATTTGATACAATACGTTAAATGCCCAGTATATTGTCAATATGATAGTTTAGCTGATATTTCAATGATACAGGGCAGCGCACATAAAATGCAACTCTCAGGGGATGTCATTCAATCATTCATAACGTTTGAGTACATTGGCTAACAGAAATGACTTACCACTGATGAAAAAGCGTAGACTCTTTCCTATAACCTAACTTTTATGCAGTTTTGCTTTAGCATCACACATTTTATAGCCATACAGTTGAGAAGACAATGGTAAAAAATGGTAGAATAGTTTTTAAAGTAGTTTTTGACGTAAAATCCAGATATCTTTGATTTTTTTTGTTCAAACTCACTACTCATGAATCTCACCTAGCAGCAGCACCCAAAAGTTTGACTGTAAGATCGTTAGATCTTACAGTCAAACTTTTACCAGGACTTTTCAACGAAGCTTTTCTGCAAAGAAATATTTACTGCGCAATTGCTCTCACATCAAGAAGACCATTCTTCTTGGAAATGTGGTCAACTTTTTAAGGCTAAAATCATTTCTTGCTGGATGGAGCTAGAAATGATGTTCAGACACCTATCAGAAGCTAAGAATCTCGTTTAAGACCAGACTAATACAGACTCTCCTCACTCTGGGATGTTTCATTTCTTCAACTTATGCGGCCAAAAGTTGTGTGTGAATAATTAATTATAGATGCCCACTCAATCACCTTTGCAACTCAACCGAAATCTTTTTTTTTTGCTCAAAGACACCCAAAAATTTCCCGGTATTGACATTTCTCGAGTGTTGCATGCTGCCTTGTATCTCAAATTTGTCAATGATATTTTGCATACAAAAAGTATTGCATGATTTTTCGATAACTTTCGAATACCGCCGTATCACATACGATGTATCGCGCAGTTTCAGGAAATAGCACCAAACACAACCGCATAGTCTCGATTTTACGATATACGATCACTGCTCATGGATAAGATAGAGACGCCCATGATTTCGCTTTGATTCATTGTTCTTGAGGAACATTTGAGTGAATCCGAAGCGTGGCTTCTTCAAATTCATGAGCAAAACTGTCCAAGTTGGATTCTGGCCCATGGCACAAGCAGATCCTCAAATTTGCCTGGCCACAGTTGCAAAGAAATGAATTCTTGACCTTGCTGGGCTAAAATGTGGAGCGGGTCTAGGCCCGTTTGTCTTTTTTTAAGTTACAGTTGAATTGGTACGTCCTTCGCTAATGTAGAGGAAAAAGTTTGTGGGCAGCAAGATTATTGCTAAATCGAGATCCTGCTGTTCTGTATTGTCTACCTGAAACAGATTGATTGGTCCTGATTCGCCAAATGCAAGCCGTTGCCGTTGTTGTAGTTGAACGTCTGCACAGAGCCAGTGTCCGAGCCAAAGAAGTACTGGGTGCAGCACTGGGGTGCCAAGTTCTCGTAGTCGCAGCTGTACTGCGTCACCTGCGTCACAAAGTGCGATTACCGGAAGTGTCATGAGTGCTGTGTTTGTTGCATAAATTTGACCCCCGCCCAGTGGCTCGGTCAGCAGCAGCACAGATTGATATGGAATTGTAGACTCAGACAAGGAATCGGTACAGAATCCAGACCAAGTTGATGCCAAAAGTTGGCGTCAATTGAGAGTTACAACGTTTTCCAGCTAATGGCAACACCTAGAACCATCCTGAGCCTCCTCACAATCGTACAATGTGTCCCCAAAATCCCTCTACAATGTGCATTTTGATGTGTACAATGGATAGCTTTGACCATACCTTGATGCTCCACTGTCGGTTTATTGCACTGGCTGAGCCGAGATTAAAATTGAGATCGTTGCAGGCGGAAGAAGCGTCCACATACACTGCAAATTGTGTGAAAAGCGTCATTAAGTACTGCACGCACTGTTTCAGCCTCAGTGATAAGCATAGGTCGGTACTGTGCTCTCCGGTGTTGGTCCCGCAGATGATTGGGGGTGTGCATCCTCCAGGGTTCGTGACGCCGAAGGTGTCCGTATTGCACTGAGTGGCCGTGGATACTGATCGGGCGCTGTCTGCGGTGGCGGGTACGCCGTTGATAACCTTGAAGGCAGCAGTAGTGGAGGTATCCGGGCCGGAGATCACGAACTGGTTAAAGTCTAGTCGCAGCTGCAGGAGACGTGTTCTCATCATTGCCCGGAAAACCTGGAGAAAGCATTTTTCCCACCTGACAAATGTTGTCGTTGCACCTGCAGATTGTGGCCGTGCAAGTGCCGGCCGTGGCAGAGGTGTCCTCGAAGTAGGTGCAGTTCTGGCGAGACGTCGAAGAACAGCCAACTGAAACTGCAAGAAGACAACTTTGGTCTGTGGAGTGCATGACTTAGTCTACTGGTCATGGCCACGTCCGGTACGCTTCCTCTTGCGCGCATGCACTGCAGTAGCAGACGAAGCATCTTACACGATGTTGCTCTTACACACGCAGCAGACGCCGAATCCACTTGCGCACGATCCCGAACTTGTCCCGCTGAGATCTTCACACTCCTCCGCGGTGTAGCAGGTGCCGTTCCTCGAGCCGGTTGCCACGCAGGCATCGTTGGGAAATCTGAAGGACACGCAATAGGTAAACCCGATGTCATGCATCAGTGGGAATGTTGCTCACCTGACGATCTGTAAGACGTTGACTGAAAAAAGAAAGAAAGAAGATACTGACTTAGTTACATTTACGGGTCACTTCAAGTACATTACAGCGAGTGCAATCGTGCAACATTTCCCCCATTCAAGCATTTTGAGCAAAGTGCATACGCCCAGGGGCCTCAGTCAGTTTTTTGTCCATAAAGTGATCGATCGGCATCGACATCCAAATGTAAAGGTTTCTCCTTCCTGAGCAGAGGAGATGGGGTTTTTTTTACACGTTCAACTGCAGCAGGTTCACGTTGGTGGATCTCTTAAAACCGTTTCGGGCTCTTTTCTTATGTTTCGCACTGTGTACGGTGACAAACAAATGATGAGATTTTCTCAAAGAGCGTAGTAGGGGGAGCCAGTTGAACTCTTTTGCCTCGAAAGCTCAATGCTAGTGCTGGGTTGCATCTTTTCGGAACCGAATGCGAGTCCAATTTGAGTTTCCTAACTTTGAACTTCAATCGAGATGAGTTAGTGAAAAGTAATAATTTAAGTTGAAAAATTCGATACCAAACTGAATCAAATCTTGACTCATTCTTTTGCAAATAACAAAAGTACAATGTACAAATGTACAAAATAAACACAGCGATGGTTATTCCTACACGTGGGGGTTATTAAGTACTGCCTAATGAGTAGAAATGTGCTCCTTAGTTTTGCCGCGATTTTAATCGTTGACACCGAATCCAAATTCAGCCGATTTTGTATAATATTTGAGTCCACATTCAATCTGAGTTGTGCTACAGTGTGCGGAGACAAAATCTGAGCGCTGCTTCAAGTGGAGCAAACTGCCTCAAAACGTATTAGGAACAAGGCCTTTTTTAAGAGGAAATGGAGAAGTTGGGGAGGTCAGTAAGCACTGTCAGCTGAATGTGAACAGATGGAGGAGCGCAATGGACAGAGGATTACCGATTGAGAGCTGAGTCCAGGCTCAGCGGTCGGGGTCAGCAGCATCACTCTCTACGCGGTCAGGAGGAGGTGGGAGGGGCAGGGAAGCATCGTCAGGTGCAAGTTACTCGTATTCAGTGGCCTTCCCTTAATGGATCTTGGCTATATTGGACGTGCTTGAAGCTGCAGTCAGATTTGATCTCTCCTCACTTCTTTATTCGGTCAAGATGCAAATCTGATTCGAATCCGACGCAACACTTCTTAATACCGAAGCCACGGACCACAATAGTAGCTAAGATTGTTTGCAATCAAATCAACTTTGATTGCAGAGTTCCTATTCCTTTGAATTTTATTAATATCATCATTTTTGTGTGTCACCCTAAACGTATGTAGCATGATGCGGTCTAAAGGTGCGAGAGTAGTGCGGTTTTTGACGAGACGCCAAGTGTTTACGTCATATTTTTGTTATTCTTTTTTCTTTTGGAGGTTGCATTGCAAATCAAACAATTGACATTGTCTGAGTTCAACGACATCTCTGACTTTTGCGGGCTTTACCTCGTACCATTGACTTCGTCAACTTCTCGAATTTACCCCAATGAGATTTTGCTTTGTCCAAGGAAAATGCCTCCTAAAAGAGACGACCAGCGAGTCCCACCAAAGTCACACGAGATGGCTGAGAAGACTGTCACCGAGGCTTTAGAACTTCTGAGGAGGCAGGCCTATGGGCCTGATGCCGTGTCCAGGGTTAGAGTCTTTGTGACCTTCTAGAAACTCAAGGAGCGAAGAGAGAGCATCGAGACCGCCCGGGGCCAAGGGACGACAAGGTGGGTGAGGCCGTGGAAAAGCTCACCCCTCAGGGACTTCACTCAGGACGAAGCAGGGGGTCGAGACAGTGGTGAAGGGAACATTTCGGACCCTTTATGCAAGCGGTCCTCTGGATTTCTTCCAGCGGTGGCTCTTAAGATGTCGAGCGAATCTATGTTTTAGGCATTACTAAGCTTTGCGAAAATGTTTCTTCTATCAAGTTCACGAGTTGGTTTGTCGTATAGGAGGTTCTTAAAAGTGTGATCCCAGCTTGACTAAATAAAAAATGTAGTCTCGTTGTAAATGATACCCTCGTAAATATATCGCGACCTGTCCACGGAGTGACTCATTGTCGAGATGAGCTTAAGCTAAGTCCTTACAGACGCGTCCTTGTCTTGTCTCCGGCTTTCTCCCAAGAAGCTGGTCGGCTTGAGACCCCAGAAGTAGGAGAAGAGGCAGCAAGGCCAAGGACCACCCCAAACGTTTCATGGCCTGGAATTATTTCGAGTCGTCACATGCGAATAGGAGAAATTGCGGACCTGGTGAAAAGAAGTTGACGCCAAGACTTAGATTAGCGAACACACTACGTATTCGGTACAGCGTGTAAGGAGAGACTTTCAAGTGTCCCGGTAAAGGGTGTTTGGAGCCACACTGAAGCGTGTGAGCAAGTGTTTTACACATGTACATTGTACGGTACAACAAGGACGTTATGATACAGAACAGTGAAACCCGGATGTAGTGACACACACTGTGGTCGAAGTGAAATTGTCGCTATGAGCGGGTTGTCACTATACCCGGGTGACAATCCCATAAAATAAAAAAAATGATTCTTCAGTAGTTTGTCACTATACCCGGGTTTCACTGTATCACATTTTTTGTTTACTCACCTGGTATTTTTTTCTACTTCGAGCTTGTGGTTAAATAGCGTTGACAGCACGGTAGCTGGTGGTAAAGTGACATAAATGTGAGCAAAGTTGCTTTACCTCACCCTAGAGAAGTAGGGAGAGCCCAGGACTCAGATGGGCAGTGCAGAATTGAATGCCAGAAAGTGTGGAAAGTGAATGTAAATTGTCGGGGCAATCACAGCTATGACAACGGTGAAACAGGCTCGTAACAAAAAATGTAATGTCGAACCACAAACGCCATTTTCGTAACGAAGAGGTATGCGAAAGACTTCGGTTTTAGTGCTCTCGGGTCAAGACGTCCCTGGGGTCCGCCGCCCCCAGGCCGTCCATGCCCCTCGAGCTTGAAAATCCCAAGTCGTGTGTGTTTCTTTACGAAAGCGACGTGTATATATAAAGGACTCTATGTATGCGTGCAATGAGTTCGTCTCTCGGTTGCTTCTGCGGCAAATGTAACAAAATTGTGAGAACTGACAAAGAAAGTTATTGTATTGCCGGGGTATGGCTGGATGCGTGTGAGACTCAGTGAAGAAGCCAACATTTAGGGGCTGCAGAAACTGCTGCACGTTTATATACCTATATGTAGTATAGGACTGCAACTGCACAGTTAGAGAATACTTGCTGTGTTTATACGTTATTCCGAAAAATCTCCTATCCAGTCCCTTCTTCAGAGGCGCCAGAGAGACTGAATGCTTCGAACGCGCGAGTGAGCTCGCGTTTTGAAGTTTCTCCTGGCCCGTGTAATTCTTCATTGTTTTTTACTCCCCGTCTTGAGATGATTGCACGTGTGAAAAGCAGGAGCGACCGAGAGACGGATAGACAGACAGGTAGGCAGACAAACAAACAGACGGACAGACAAACAAACAAACAAACAGACGGACAGACAGACAGACAGACAAACAGACAGACAGACAGAGTCAGATATTAAGAACCAATTGTCTGTGCGGTACGAGGCACAATGTCATATTTCCATTTTCAAGAAAAACTTTCACTGCATAAGCACGAGTACAGTACATGAGATACACATGCATTTCAAATATGCACGAACGATGCAAATGCAGGCTGACTTTTCTTTTGCCCAGCAGAAATGCACCCGTGAAGTGAACCTCGATTATAAATCAATCCCAATCCCACGCGCACCTGATACGGGGTGTCGCAGGTAGGCCCGGAATCCCTGCAGGCAAGAGGTCTGGAATCCCGGATTGGCGCTTTTTCTGGTTGCTGCTCAAGGCGGTGGTCGCATTGGGTGATTTTCCACCGTGTGGCCCAATAAGTTGCCATGCCAAAAAGGGTTTCGCATTGGGTGATTTTCTACCGTATGGTCCAATAAGTTGCCATGCCAAAAAGGGTTTCGCATTGGGTGATTTTCTACCGTATGGTCCAATAAGTTGTCATGCCAAAAAGGGTTTCGCATCAACTGGCAATTTCTGGTGATGTAGGTGGCATGGCGATATGCAGCTGATAACGATAGCAACGGCGTTTGCTGTATGACCATTCTACCATTGGAGAACTTCCCTGACTGAGTGCCAAGCAGAGACAAAGCTATAAAAAGGCCACGCACGTGCAAGTGCAGATATCGTGTGCAGTTGCTATTCGTATAGATATCGAATGCAATTGGCACGGGTATCGTATGCAATTGTCTAGTGTTATGTGCAACACTAGAAACCGTTGGGCCGCCTGTCCACCTGCCAACGCCTTGTCGCGGGCCCCGTTCTTGCAGTAGATGCACGACTACCGGGACGGCATGAGACTCGCTGCACAAGACGAGGGCGATCGATCAATAAAGCGCAATGTATCATTACCCTGGAAGCCAAAAGCTCCGCCGACGTCGGAGATGGTGGCAACCACGCACGCTGCATCAACGAACCGTTATGTGAGCATGTATTTCACGTTTTCGTCTCGGACAGCTGATAAGAGCAACAATAACGGACCCGTGCGTATGAACTACGAACTTTTTATCGACACATCACGTGTGCACTGTTGACGTATGAAGAGAGGGTCTACACGTTGGACACCGCGACTGCTGTCGTCACCCACGACATGGACGGCTGACGAGAACAGCCTCAAATGCTGTTGGAACGTGCAGCACGTGCAGCAGGGGGTACACAAGCCCAGCTTGGCAGCTTGGGCGTGGACGTGCTTGCTTGCATAGGAGTGTCGATGCATCAAGTACACGGCAGCTTTTCGGGGGATGATCATAAAACTCCCAGGAAATAATAGCAGAATGTGCCGAAAATAGAGAACGAAACTTTCAGTAAAGGCGGCAAATTGCGCAGTAAGATGGGACATCGTTCAGGAAGTTTCTTCTCGTGTCATTGAGAATCTTGGAAAATTTGTGAAAAATGCATTAAGATTAGCAAAATGACACGGAAAATTGCAAGTTTCTTAATGCAACAGTATGTTAGGCTGTGCTCATCCATCTGATAGTTCCTGGCTGCAAGGTTCCATTGGAAGCCATGCATGTGGCTCTGGGTGCTAAAGGGGCCTCAGGGCGATCCAAGAAGGCACAAAAGGCCCATGTCTTTTAGCAATGTTTCTGCCAGTTGCTTCGTGTCTTGCGTGTGTGCATGACATCATCTTATGGACAATCACGCATATCTCCTACACACAGTAAGAGTGATATAACATTGGGAGAATGAGAAAAGAGAAGAGAAGATAAACCCTAAAAGAGTAGGAGAAAACAGACAAGCCTTATACGGTCGTCAGAGAAAAAGCGGACTGATGCATTAAGCGCAAAAAGTTAAAGATTGCTCCACTCTGTGAGAAATGATAGCTTCTTCTGAAAATAGGCCGCACATTTTTCACTTAAATTTACTGCGCGTTGTGCTAGTGCTCTGCACAATGATTAGACGTAATAAACAATTTGCAAGTTTACTGCCCTCTAAATTTTCTGAACAACAGCACTTATTTTCTGAATGCAGTTTTCGACCCACTCTTCTCTCTCCCATGACGCTCCCATTCATTACTTCTTCAAGTCATTCCTCTCCCCGCCGCCGCCTTCCATGGCGAACGGCGATGCGTCGTAGTAGTACTCGCCCGGGTACATCATGTACTCGTCAAAGGGTGATTCGTTTTCTTTCCCGTCTTCCTTCTTCGGGTCGATCTCTGGACTTTCCTGCACTCCTCCGAAGCCCACGAGTAGCTTGATCTTCTCCCACAGTGACATTTCCGTCTGCTGCAACTTGGTCTGGACCGCGTCGAAGGAAACCAGCAGGAAGGTGGCCAGGAAGAGAGCGCTGCCAACGAAGGCACTTCTGCAAATGTCACTTATTAGTGAGGGAACAAGAAGTCTGGCGCCTGCAACGCTATTTCCACGTCTGGTCACGTTCATAGTTTATGTAGGGTGCGAGCACAGCTTACGTCGACCTCATGTTGGCTGGTCCAGGATTTATGAAGCGTCCACACGTCCGCGTGTCACCGGTCGCACCCTGCTCCAAAGTGACACTATCAGCGAGACAAAGAAGGGAAAGTTTCCAATTGATAGAAGGGGATGCAAGGCCTATGAGACGAGGTAGTCGAAGAGGTAGAAAGGACTATTCAAGAGCAAGCGCAAACCAAGTCAGCTTTCTGCTTTACCTCGACCGCCTTTCCCGTGCTTGACAGGACCGACGTACGGGACGACAAAGGACGTGGATCAAGTGTGTGCATTGTGGCCATACTTGGACTGATATTTGGCTACTTCTAAAATGAATGTTATCGTACTCCCTCCCTTTGGTTTCTAGCATGCACACGCTGGTAAAGGTTACCGTAGTTGCGCGGTACTCCAAAGTTCTATAAAAAAGAAACCACGGTACAAGAGTCTTTTGGCTTTAAAGAAAATGTCAGTCAAGCTACTGTTTTACCATGTTTGCTATTTCCCAGCGCTTCACCACACTGTCTTCTCACTTGTTTCAGGGTGCGTTCGAGGCCGCCAGAAAGCAGTGAGGTCGCTTGTTGTCTTCTGGGTCTTTGCAGTTATCAATTGAAATGGCGACATACGTATCTATCCTACTTGATCTAGGAGGAAAAACAATGGCTGTGGGGATCACAAAGAAGCCCCGGATAAGACGGTCTTTGAGCGAGTGAAGAAGACGTTTCTCACCGAGATCGAAAAGCTGTTGACGGCTGACTGTTACATTGCTGATTGCATAACGTTACAGCGTCATCGTGAAGCTTGAACGACGACCAGCACAAGATTCTACTGGGAACACACCTGGCGGCAATGATCGAAGCACCTGAAAATGCAGTACAGGAGATGACGGACGGTTTTTCAACTCGCCGACATGGAGGCGGGAAAGAAGGATTCCTTTGACACAACTCACATATAAATACATGAGCCTATTCAATCGTACACTGTACTATATGGGGAAGCTTTCAGGGTTTCCCCGTAAGGTTTCGAGAATATCAGAGCAAACCTAGCGCGAATGCATCCACTCTCCATCAGCTTTGAGACATGCGCAATCCATGCAGTTGGGAAGGTGCCTAGCAGGAAACCTGCAGAAGCATAAAAGAGAAGTCTGCAGCGTCCCTTGAAAACTCTTACGTTGTAGCAGTTAGTGCAAAGCTGGCAGAAAACCATTCAGTGCCGATGGATTACGCAGAGAAAGTGACAGATGTCTTGGATTATGTGCAAGGCCATCCTCAAGACGTCAGAGGTAAGGACCGATCCCATGACTGCGACGTGTAGTTTGCAACTTCGACGTGTTAACTTTCCTCAACCGTGCAGGAGTTCAGATGAGCTATGAACCCTTGAATCGCCTGGACAGCAGTCGACTTCCAGATGTAGTGCAGGGACTCGCCCGAGAGGACGTCTTTGTGGGACCTGACGAGACCCCGAACAACTCCGGCACCATCAACCGACCCAAACCCGGCAAGAGAGAGGAGCACATGGCAGACGTGGCTCTTGCCATGCTATATCTGACTTGCGGAGGTAAAATGTACAGCGTGGTGTGCGGGAAGTGCACTTTCCAATTCCAATAATACCACAGCTTTCCAATTTTCAAACTGCCGTGAGGAGCTGCAAACATATCCGCAATTGTAGGAAGTGGTATGTGCTTGAGGTTTTCTGCTATTCTGCTTAGGCCTTGACGAGGCCCACGATCTTGTACTTCCGTACAGTTGGCCCTCGCCAACTGATATGGGTGGACCTCCGATCAAAAACAGCGCCGCCACTCAGGAGTCTCGCTACTGCCACGCTCTCGTTCACCGGCGCGAAGGGCAACACATTGGCGAGGTGGGCATGCAAGGCTGGGGGAATGCATGCTTCTGGTTCGGCATGACTGAATATCACTCGCTCTTTCCTAAGGTTTGCATCATCAGGAAGTAGGTGCACGAAATCACAAGTAACGTGGAAAGATCCCTTCAGGTCTGTTCTGAGGCTGCGAAGATCGCGCTCACGTACGACGAGGAAACGCGCGAGAAGGTCAATGGACGCCTTGGCAAGGACCGAAACTGCAAATGGAATCCGGACGCCTTCACAGCTGTGTGCCGTGAGGCGGTGGCCGCGGAAGATGCTGAATTGCTGAAGTTCTGTGCTGAGGTAGCTAACAAGGAGTGGAGGCTACTCTTCGACGCATGCAACACTATCGCCAATGGCAAGAAAGAAGAGCTAGTATGAAATACATATGTGCACGTGCGCACGCGCACTGAGTGCAAACTTTGCAAGAAGTGACCAAATTTATAAGGAGTTATTACAACTTGCAAAGGCTCGATCTCCATTATGACGACGAGACGGCAGAAATTATTATACAGCTCCGTCTGGAATTCCAAAGGAAATATGCAATTTTTCCATTAATGTGTATGCGTCCGAGATGAAGCCAGTCGGGCAGTCCAGCAAAGATTGGCTTATTGTCAAGTTGCCTTTTGACTCCTGTGTCTAGAGTACTTGGATCTCTTTGCAAAAAATATGTCCTCGGTTAAGAGACTCTTGTTACTGGGATGGGTTGCTTGCAATGCGGTCATATCGGCCGGCCAGCGGATCCCACCTATGCCGATGAAGATCTTGGATGACATGTCGGACATCAACCCAAAGCTCTGCGCCGCTTTGCCCGGACCGGAGGACGAGGAAGGATCCAAGGCACTAATGGGAGACCCTACGAGGGATACCTGTGAGAGGGTAAGATAAGTAAATGTACCTTTTGGCATAAAACGTGCATTCTCTGTCTTCAAGGGTGGCTTTCGCAGTCGCGTATGTGGCTGCTTTCGACCTCCACTGAACGTGATCCACTATCTAGCCTTCTCCGGGATCACGCTGGATTACAATGCCAACGGTTACGTGACGGTCTGCGGAACTTGTAGTGGCGCCCCTGGACACATTTGGAATCCTGACTTTTGACAAGTTCACAAGTACAACAAGATGTTTTTGCTTGAGGTAGAATACATTTTAGGCAAAACTCAAAAATCCAATCCATTGCAGCGTAGAAAACAATCCTGCTATCACTCACTGCTTGTCTGAAATGTCTTTGTTCACAATTTTTCCTTTACGACCATCATCTCGTCAACCTCACTACTTCTCAATGTCACTTATCCCAGGCCCGCCTTCATTATCATAACTCACACCAGTTGATGTTCTTGCTGCTCAGTCGGGCGACAAAAGCAACGGATTTGGACAGCAATAACGCAGAAAAGCTTAAGGACGGGCAGAATCCTCCCCCAAATCCTTGGATGAATTTTTGTGACCCTCCCTGACCTTGACAGGTTCACATGTTCGTCGTTGAAGTTTCCCATGTGGACGTTAAAGATCATCAACATATGTATGTGTATGCATGTGTACGTAGATGTTGCAGAAAGTGGTCAGAATATCCCAGCAACAGTTCCACGACTCTTTCTTCCGCGTATGTACAAAGTTTCGATGGGAGGGTTGGAATCTTTGAAGGAGTCGAAAAGTTACCTCCAGTCTTCACTACTTCTTAGTCCCAAGTTTTCTTTTTTATAGCTCGTGTAAAGAAATCGTGCCCTTAGTGGTCAAACTTGTAATGTGTAAGACAAGAAATGTTTGATGCAGTTTTCTTCTTGTCCTCTACGTGACAATGATTATCTCCAAGGAAATCGCTTCTGTTGACCTCGCCGCCCCCCTTCACGTCCGTCCGTCCGTTGTCGATCGAACGTTTTTGGATGTCCGTACTGGACAAGGCATGTGCTTTGCACATAACTATTGCAGATATGTAGATTTATCTTTGGTTCTTTGTACTCATCACATAGACTTGAGTATTTCTGACGAGTGGTATGCGGTAACAAAAGCGTGCATGGGAATAAGTGGGAAACATTTCGCTCTATAGACGGCAATTATACCGTTAAATGGATCAAGAGATGTGACGTGCAAAAGGGCGGTATCAACACTGCCACCATACACTAAGAAGTCGACTTTTTCGCTACCATCTCGTGTCAATCGCTGACGAGATCTTGAATGTCAGATTCGCGAGTGCTGCCTTTGAAAGTGAAGCTAATTTCGGGCCAGGCTCGAAGCCCACCCGACCCGAGGTTGAAAATTTCCCACCTCGAAAACAATCTCTTATGAAGCAGACTGAGTGGGTGACGGTTGTTTGGTCCCTTTCCGTCCGAGCGTATTGGTCAGTTAATTTGTCTGATTGCTTAATCCAGTGATCTTTACATCATACGTTCGCTGCATTCGATTATCGGCTTTGCTGTGCCCTTGTCCTACGCTTTCCCTACTTCCTCATGTGTTGGTCCTGATGGGCAACATATGCGAGAACCGGGTTCAAGTTGAAGCTAATTCCCAGGCACCATGAACTGTGCAGGGTGCGCCGCTACATTCCATACCTGTCTCCCACCTCCCGAATTGCTGGTACTGATACAGAAAAGTAGCGGACCAGCCTGTGCAGCACAATACGTACATGCCCTAAATCACATGCTGCATCAATGACTTTTTTGGCCCTTACAACTGGCAGTAAATCGACGAGCACATGTATAAGTCCGTAAAGGTGACTACCCTCGACCTCGCACACATGCACGCACCTGTGCATTTGATCCACATACTCATTTCGGGGACACAGGGGGGGCATGACACAATGTGACGCCAGCAGGAAGGAGAGTTGAAGCTACTTATTGTCAACAGTCAAAAATTGCTTGGTCAAAATGAGGGGTGAGTACAGACATCAAAATTGACATCTCTCTCGCTACTTTTGCACGCATGTTTGATGCCCTGCGTGTTGGGAAGTGCCTACATAAGGAGCAACCATGCACCAACATCAGTACGCAGTTCTGCTATCAACATTAGTATGCATAGGCTTACATATTGTTGTATACTTGTGGGGATGAACACTAGGATGAGCCCGATTGCGTAATCTGTAGACCCAACGTAATTTTTCCCTGCCTAGCCTGCAAAAGTGTGCATTTGTAGCAGTCACATTGCATGCAGTACTTGTAATGTACGAGCGCGTACGAAGTTTGCATGCTTGTACCATGTGACAAGAAAAGCATTGACGTCAAAAAGAGAGCCTGATCTGATTTGACGTTACAGCTACCCTTAGCCCAAGGACGGCTTGTCCGAAGTTCCTGTGGAAGAATTTACTACAGGCTTTGGTCCCCATTCCATCCCCATGGACTCCCTCTTCAGAAGGTCATATACCGTCCTTCCAAGGAGCCTCACAAAAAGTTCAGTTTGCTAGAAGGTCTTCTTCTAAGTCGACCCTCCGGGTTAACCTCCCACCCGCAGCTGGCACCCCATCCCTCCTGGGGCGGCTATCTCTTCCCGTGGATCCTTTACAACGCAGGGGGCAACGTTTAGTACACAAGTTAATGTAAAGAAGAAAACAAAAAGGGGGGGGGATCTTTCTCACAAGAAGGACGTGTGCCATACTTCACAGCATAAGCTTCTTGGTACTGTGTGCGTGCATGTGACAATATCACGGTCAAATTTCACTACAGCTCTATCTTCTTTTAAGGAGATACCGATGCCTAACTTTAAATGCATTTTTACATTTACTGAGCTGCACATCGCTGGGAACAGTGAAGACCCCTAGGAATGCCACCAGGGGGTCTCTCCGGAGGGGGCTAAAGAGCCATCTCTCACTTCACTGTAAGTTTTGACAAATAATTGCACTTTTCGGGTTCTACTCCTTTTTTTGCAGCAGGAATCTAGGGTTCATTGTCGCCATGGTTGGCCACAATGACCCACCTCGAGGAGCAGCAGGTCTACTGCATAAGTGCACTGTGGTTGAGCCCCATCTTAGGATCACTACACATTTTGATGACAAGAGGCAGGGTCTGACCCTCCCCAATCGACAGCCCCTGCACCCTCCTCCTCCCTGCCAAGCTTCACCATGGGAGGAGATGCGGTCCCATCAAACAGACGGACACACCTTTGCTCCTCCACATGTTAGCTTTTTTTCTTACGTCCCTCCAGCTGAAAGGCCGACTTGTGCCTCGGGTGCGACATTGCCAAGGCAATTGTACCCTGGTGTGCATCGCTTTATTGAGCGCCCCCTCAGTGACTCAGCTGCACGCACCAGCGCCCGGATCTTGCAGTATTTGTCGAATAAAAATCCATTATCCCCTTTCCTGTTAGACTTGTTGAGTTTGAGTAAACACACGGTTCCTCCTCCGCCGGACTTTTTTCTTCCCTCTCTGTTGTCCGACTTCATATCCGGCAAAAATATGAAGGGCGAGGGGGAAGATGGGCCCAGAGACGTCTTGTGTCCCTCCGTCCGTCGATCTGCAAACTATAGTAACAAGCGTCGAAATTGGATTTTGTCGAGTAGAAGTAGACGGAGGGAGAAGAAGAGAACAGAGGAGTGGAATCTTCTTGAAGCATATTTTTGGGGTCTATTGAGAGGCAATTAGGTAAGACAGGAGATTGGCTTGTCACTAATCTAACACAGGCCTGTGAATGTAACCTAAATAAGGTTCTTGACGTTAATGTAAACAATCGGGGAACAAGATTTCGGGACTTCCCAGCACCCTCACCAATCTCTCGTCGTCACAGTTCTAAGTGACTTATGCGGACACTGCGCACACGTACGGATAACACAAAGACTTCAGCGTCAGTCCAAAATCTACTAGAGCATATCAGGTAGTGTCTAGTCCCATTGCATCAGTTCCACACTTTTAAAATGATCTAACTTACAACGTAATAATCATCACTTACCTTGGGCAATCTCTCCTTTCAGTCGATATGCTGGGAGTGTTCGAGAAGGTAAAGGCGATTGCGCCAGTGCAGCGCAAGCTCCGTGAGCCGCACACGGAGGGCGTGGCCAACCGCCTGCACTACAGGGCCACCGTAGTCTTCCTCATGGGATGCTCTCTTCTTGTGACGTGCCTCGAGTGGGTGGGCAATGGACGTAGAATCGCCTGCGTGCTGGAGGGCAGCGAAGACGACTGGGTGATAGCGTCGAATGTCATCAACACCTACTGCTACGTGCTCACCACCTTCACCCTGCCGAAGCACTGGGGATCTACCATTGGTGAGCAAGCCTCCCAAACTGGCGTCGGGGCATACGATCCTAGTCGTGATCGCGTCACCCACAAGGCCTACTACCAGTGGGTCCCGTTTGTCCTCTTTCTGCAGGGCTGCTTTTTCTACGCGCCCCACATGATCTTCAAGGCGTGGGAGGGCGGCAAGGTCAGGGGCATCATCTCTGGTCTGCACAATTATGTGCTTGACCGCGGTGACAGAAAGAGCCGTGAGCGCACGCTGGCTGAATACTTTGCAGATGCGCTCGGTACTCACAACTTCTGGGCGCTCAAACAGCTCTTCGTAGAGTTTCTGAACCTGGTCAACGTGGTGGCCAACATTTATTTCGTGGATATTTTTTTGGGCGGCGAGTTCTCCACCTACGGATCCGATGTTGTACGCTTCCTGGACGCCGATCCCGAGACACGCATCGATCCCATGGCTGTCGTCTTCCCGCGTGTCACCAAGTGCACCTTCACTAAGTACGGTCCCTCAGGAACGGTTCAGACGCACGACGCCATCTGCGTCCTGCCCATCAACATCGTGAACGAGAAGATCTACGTAGTCATGTGGTTCTGGCTGGTCGTACTTTCAGCGCTCACCGTAGTTTCGCTACTCTACCACATTTTTTTTATGATTACCCCTGCAGCCACCAAGATGTACTTGGGGGCGCGCGCTATGAACCAGCGTGAACTCGGTCTCGACGAGATAGCACGACACTGTGAGCTTGGTGACTGGAAGTTGTTGTACCTTCTGGGCAGGAACATGGAGCCAGTTGTGCTGGGCGAGTTCCTCAGGGAGCTGGCGGACGTCCTGGAGGAGAGAAGGAAGACGAAGAGAAGGGCACCGTCTGGAGACTATGAGATGAACCCCCTCATAAGGAAGAATGATAGAAATGGGCCTACTGCTAGAGCCAATACGGCAGCATAGTCTGAGCGTTCAAGCAAACCCCTGACGTACCAATTAAGACTTCAAGAACAATGACAATAACCTCAATTTTCATGTACAGTCATTTCTATGTACCTACGTGCACAGCATTACATGTAGAGCTAAGTACTTCAGGAGATGCAGAATGTACAGTACAGCAGTTGTCACGTGCGCAGTTACTAGTACTCTGTCCACTCGTCTTTCTCAGTATCTTTCTTAGGAGCAAGATCAAAGCTTGGCCCCTGTCAGATTCTCCGTTCCCCTCCAAGTTTCTCTTGAGGGCCTCGGTGCCAGAGCGTATTGCACGTACGAGTGTGCGAACGTATGGCGTGGGTAGAGAAGTCTCTCCTAATTTGCTCCTCGAGGTCAAGCCTTTTTTTCATTCCACTTTCTTTCCATGTCAGTGCAAGGTGGAACGACACCCCTGTCGTGGTACCTTACTTAACAAATCAGGAGGGATTACAGTCGAACTTTGATGTAGTAAAGTCTCCCGACAGCAGCCTCTAGTTTACTCTACCGAGATCTCTTCTGTACTGGGATCGGTTTTTTCTATGAAGTAACACTGTGGTAAGCGGCGCAACCTTTGCTTCATGGAATCTTTACTATAGCGCAGTTTACTGTATCGAAGTTTGACTACACAGCGTTGCTTGGATGACACGGATTATCTCTCTGTACGAACATGTACAAAACAGTGTGTGCGTAACGAGCAGCTTATATCATTGTATAAGCTCTCCTGCACATATGCACTGTATGCAGCATCTTTGAAACATAGGGCTGAGGGTTCTCGATGTGGTACCTCTCGGCTGACTACACCGCTTCTTCCAAACTTGTTTGCCTCTTCACCTTCTTCCAATTTCTCCCGCCGTATATGCTCCTGTCCATCTCACTTCGCGTCCGACGCAAGAGTTCTCTGTTTTCTGGATCTGTGGGCTCGAGATGCCTATTGTAGTCTGGATAGTGGATGTAGTCCAACAGCTGGCTGAACACCACGCGGTCGGTGTTGGTGGCAAACTTGTACAGCATGAGCCAGTCGCCTATTCTGGTCATTGCCAGGATGCGGGCCAACTTCCAGCGCGTTTGCACACGCTCCGGACTGACAAAAAGGGTGAGATAGCGCCGGCGTAGGTCGGCGCTGCAAATGACGACGAAGGCGCACACATGATGGGCTATTGTGAAGGCGCAAAGGGTGATGAGAAGAAACCAGAGTAAGAAGAACACCTGGAGAAAAAGAATATGTACGTACAGCACTGCAACGTACTGCACTGCATTATCATCATCCTTGAACGAGAGTTACCTTCTCGTTGAGGATATTGACGGTCATGACGCACAGCGCGTCTCTGGTCTGCACGCTGCCAGAAGGACCGAAACTCCGCAGGGTGCACTTGGTCATCTTAGGAAAGACCAAATCAAACGGATCATCCCCCCTAGTGTCAGGGCTTTCAAAGATGTACCCAAGGGCAGTGGGGCCGTAGGTCAAGAACGTGCCACCGAGATACCAGTTTACGAAAAAGATGTTGACAATGATGTTAACCAGGTTAAGAGCATCTGTAGCGATCAATTTGGCAGCCCACCAGTCTTGATGGTTGAACCAGTCGCGGAAGTAGATGTCAATATCACCATATTTGTCATCGCGTGTCTCGCTAAATACGTACACGTTGTGCAATCCGAGCAGAACTCGTTGGACTCGACCATCCTGACAAGAGACATCCAATTGATAATGTCCGGTACTACAGTCCCCACCTATCTTCTCATATTGTACATACAGAGTGAAAGTGGAAAGTCACTTTACGAATGTGTCAGCTTACATATCTGATATTGCTGAGTCTATGATGTTCTCTAGTTGGTCTGCTATGAAAGAGGAGATTTATTAGAAGCAACTGTGAAGGGAATAAATACCCGACAGAAGAACCTGTCCACAACACTTTCCTAGCAAGGTTGGTGCTATGTATGTACCAGGTAAGAAGACCAAACTCTTTTTCTTGCGGGAAAGAAGCTAGCATTTCTTCAGTGCACTGATGAAAAATGCTCGTGCGATGTGCTGCAAAAAGGTATAACTTATATTGCAGACTTTCTACCTCAACTTTGTGAACCAATAGCTTCTCCGAGGTGCTCAAGCACTTCATGGTAGATTTCAAGTGGAAGTTTTCAATCTCCTTTTTTATCACACCACGAATCTTAGTCATACCAGAGATACACCAAGTCTGCACTTTGGTTGGGTGACTTTCCACTTGCCCTTTATATTGGGTATACATGGATATTAACTTGCACATGCTACTAGCCTCTTGAAGTGCTGCACTGAGTTAATGTCACACTCGCTGCACTGCGGAGAGCACTTTAATGCAGCAGATAATCTGCATGACACTGCAAATTTTATAAGCAAACCTGGACGAAGCGGTGGAGCGCCGCGGGTCCGAAGAAACTGAGGCTTTGTGCAAAGAGTAAGTATCCAGTCCACTGGTAGTAGTTGTGATAGGAGGCATCTCTATCTGCGTTTCTTGCCCCACTGGACGGACCAACTCCTGGATAGATTTGCACTTTGTTCTTGTTGGTGAGCACTGCTGACGAAGAAATCATCTCCTGAGGTGGCAGTGTAAAGGTGGACGAGATGTAGCAGTACGAGTTGAAGGCCTCGTCTGAAATCTGAGGCCAAAAGCTAGGAGGTCTTTCGGGTATACGGAGGTACATACGCGTTCATTTCTACTCTTGAATATATACATGCCCAAGAAAAGCAAACACTGCACTGCATAACGATTTTAGTGATGAGGCGCAATGCAGCCAATGCAGACTTGCATACTCCAGAGACTAACTTGAGAGAGTAATGGCACTGAAGGAAAAAGTACGTAACTTATAGGAAGGTGAAATTCCCCAGGGCCAGGGATGGGGGAGTTGTACAACAAACTAACTTTCCTTCAACCCACTAATACTCGTATATTTGGTTTTTACTTCTCCCACCTCAGAAATAAGAATGCGCAATTGTACAATTTTCGCATGAAGGCAAAGTCGGAGGGAACGCAATATGATTGATGGTGTCCGCACAGTAGCGAATCTTTCTTGAATTTTTTATCAGCACAATACGAGAGAGAGTGAAGAAGGAAAGTCGTGAGATCTTAGGATAGAAACCATGAAGCCGACCCGCCAATACCCACCCTTCCTCCCTCGTCATTTGTGTCTTGTATGCAGTGGATGTGATCCCCCAACACCTCCTTGATGACGATGAGACAACTCGCCAGAAATAGAGCCGAACCAGTTATGCAATGCAGCTTGAACGTCACTCCCGCTATCCAGTGGGGACTGTACGGGCTCGCTTTCACCGCCTTCGACGTGACCGCCGCGGGGCCAGACAGAAACTCGAGGATACCAACCATCGTGTTCCGTCTTCAGCGCATGATTGCACATGTACGTCTCAAGCAAAACGATTGATTGGCTTGGCAAGTGTCAACTAAATCGCTTGGGCTTTATTTCAGCGCTCCTTTGCCACTGATGGTGAGTGAAAGTGGGTGACACAAGGCAAGCTTATTGCGGAATCAACCTCAACTCGATAACAGGGGTGGACAGATGCCGGGTTTGCATCTGACGAAATAGTGTAAAGCTTGCAACAATCATTCATGTCGAGTTGCACCAAGTGCAAGCTAAGAAAAAAAAAATGGAAAGGAACAGAGGAGGAGGACAGCTAAGGGGAAACTTCGTGGGCTGACGTGACGGGGAACAAGAGGATTAGGGTGGAGTGGAGAGGGTAGCAGAGGTACCAGAATTAAATTGAAAGGAAAAGGAGCAGCAGCGGGAGGGCAAGGATCATTTCTTCTCTTCTTTCCTTTTTTGCTACCATTTATCTAGAAGCGTACTGAAGTGTGCGGATTTGCAGCTAAAAGTTTCCCAACGTACGATATGTAGGGTGTATAAGACACATCTTTTGCAAAAAATTTAGGCCCTAAAATGCTGGTGCATCTTGTAAATGATCAATTTTCCATTGCACTTTCCAAATTTGGGGTCTGAAAAATCAGCGTACGTCTTTCTCGTACAAGGGATCACCTCATACACACCGAAGATGCATGCGAATGGACTTAGTAGTGGCAATCTCACTTCAGTCTTAAGGTTGCTACTACGCACATGAGAGTTGCATTCAGGGTGAATTTGCAAGTCGTTATCTGCACGAGCAGACTGCACTTGCTACCTGTCTAGGTCACGTAGGTGCACCTACAGACGGACCCATTCAGAAGGCACAGAGTTAACTAAATGATTCGCCAGCACAATTCCAGTCGACCAATGTCGATGAGAGACGCGGGCCTATGCCCACGTCAGCCACCATCCATTTGCGGTCAAGACTATAGAACTTTCGTTTAAACTAATTTACCCCTGCTCTCCCGCTCTTGCCCAGCCGTGCGCACGCGCTTGTGTGAACAACGAAGCAACAAACTCGTGCTGATTAGTCGCAGCAGACTTTGGATGGAGTGAGGCCCAGGGACAGCAGGCCCACCCACCCAATCTTCCCTTCTCTGTGCCCATCGTACCCCAGTGCCATCAGTTGTAATCTGACGAAAAGCAGAGTCTTCGAAAAGAGGATGGGAAACTTTCCAGATCGCGGCCTTCAGTCAAGTCTCTTCCGTCGTCTACGTACCCGGCGCACATGTACGTACGTAAGGCATGAACGCATGCCTTGCATCCTGTGAGTCAAACAACGTCCGACGGGATCTGCGTGAACGAGGAGGGGAGTAGTGATGATGCGAGCCTTGAGCGAGCGTACGCTCGCTAGCCTCACCGCGATTCTGGCGCGAGATAGGAAGAGCTCGAGGCCCTGTTTCAAGGGCTCAATCCCCCCGGCCTCGTTGCAGGACTGACAGAAAATCTGGCCCGACAAAAAGTCCACAATGAAGACGTACGTACATTGTAGTACAATAGCACAGAGACAGTCTGAAATCATAACTGAAGGGAAAGAGCAACAAACTGAAGTAGTCACGGCAGAGTGAGTGAAATGGTGGGGAGACAAAAGAGGTGCCAGAAACAAACAGGAAGGGATAAAGCAGTATGCGTGTAATAAATGGCCTTCATACGTCCCCACATGTGCTTGTCGCATTTTCTGGCATTAAAGGGGGGCAGGCGAGCGAGCTTGTGGCCAAGTAAAGCTGCGCAAGTTTTTTTTCTCTCTCTCTCTAGTTCACTACTTTGGCTGCTACTTGAAGAGTCTGGTCAGTGAGAACCGAAAATCCTCGTCTCTCTCTAAATCGACTTATCTTTCTTCCTTAACTGTGTCTGAGAGGAGAGCGGAAAGAAGAAGTCTTATCCACGATTTGGTGATGCGCGAAACAGAGCTAATTGAAGGAAGGGGAACAAAAAGCTCTGAGGCTGTTGCAGCCTCGTCTTATCGGAAGGAAAGAAAGAGTGGGTCTCTAGAAACATCTTGAACGAGAAAAAGGAGCACCGTAGGAGCTCAAGTGCCGTCTCCTATTTTGCGACAAGGAGGTTTCTCGCATCGCCGAGCAAGCGAAGCAAATAAACCTAGGTAAAAAAGCCACCAAGGCCATAGATAAAGCGAGTGGGAGATGGAAAAAGAATGCAATATCGGGAAATAAGTTTCTTAATCACATCTTGTATTGATCCAGACGTATCTTGTGGAGACTCAGGTATGCGTGCGGTGCGGTACGGTCTCTTACAGTGTCATCCTTATTTAAGGTCCTTAGTTTTAAAGGACTCTACATCAGTCAAAACTCTGAGGATGTCAAGTGAAAGAATGACACTGTAGAAGAATAAATAGGACCAACTTGGGATAAGTTTTCAACTGCCCACAGTAATCCAAAAGCCACTGACCTCAACTACTTTGACACGTTCGACTCCAAAGAGGATACGTCTGACACATTGAGGCAACATATGGCCAGGTTGGCCATCTCCATTACGTCTCGCTGGATCCAATCACCAGGTGTCTTCCTGATCGCAGAATTACCGAACATTGGCATAAAACCCCACCTTGGACGCTAATTATGCACAGTACGCTGTAGTAGCACTCATGCCCATATGACCCAAGGCTGTGATGCAATATATGGGCATATGTTTGTGTTGGCTTCTTTGGGTGCATTGTTCGTTCTAAACGTTCATGCTGCAGTGAGCAGCGTCCATTTTCGCCCGTAGCTTTGTGCCGCTTGGCCTGGTGTTTGATGAATGTCCCTTTGAAAGCATTTGCGGTCGTTTGGTTTCCCAGGCAGAATACAAAAATTAAACATACGTACGGAAGCTTACGAGATCAGTGTGCGAGCGTACGTGCGTGCGCTGAACATAGAAAAGCCATCCGTAAAATAATGGTTTCTCTTAGATGGCTCAAGGAGCAACAAAAAGTCACTGTCGACTTTCGGTCTATTACCACAGCCAACATCTAACGACCTCGACGTGCAACTCGTGCATACGCTTTTACATTTGTTGGGCAGAAAGAGGGAGAGATGCTCAGTCGACTACAGGAATGCGTAAGTAAAAGACTTTCTGTTTACTAACTCGCAAAAGTCACAAGAAATGTATCGAAAAGAGCACTCAGCTGCTACATGAGGATTAATATTCTGACAAACCAAGTCCCATTTTTCTTGCCTGGGCTCACAGTGCAGTGCTCGGTTTTGAGTGAAGACACTCAATCAAAAGGGGCGTTTCTCTCCAGCCAGAAAATGCGTGCTAAAATTACCCAGGAAGCAATAAAGGAATTACGCGGGATGGGGAACAAATTTGCTCTTGAGGAAGTCCAAGCTTGCTTTTGCAGTGCTCTACAGGAGGACTAAAATTCCTGGGAAGTGGTGAAGGAGAAAAGAAAGACTAATACAATTGAAAACACCTTATAATTCCAATATTCAGGCGGCCAAATGTTTTAAAATCAAGGTGTCAGTAAGATGGCTGCTATTGTGAAGGCCGTTGACTTGGGATTTTGGAAATGAGATGTCAAGGTAAAGTTGCCTCCAAGCGCAAGTTTCATGGTAAGATCCTGGATGAACGATCCTACGATGCAATGGAGCTAGTGGCAGTCAGTTGATGAGCTGAGGAAGCCAGCACAAGACAAAGAACGAGACGACGTTGACGTCTTCAACAACAAGACGGATGTTTTAGTGGTTTATTTTAGTGGAAGAATTGCAATGAAAAATTGCAATCTTGGGATACTGGACGCTCCTGGAAAAGAAGACATGTAACCCCTCTAGTCAAGAATGCTTGTTCCTTTCCATATGACTGCTTATGCCTGGAGTAAAGAGAAGGGCACCATCAACTAACTCAAGAATTGCTCCACATGCTCCTTGGCTATGGTGTCGAGCAGGATGACTGTCCCTCTTGTGCTGTTATATCCCAAGAATGACTTGTGATAAAGTGAAGAAACTTTCCGATATGGCGAATGACTTTGCCATATTTATGGGCGGTGCCATTGGGTGTACGTCTTTTTATTTACTCCGCAGTAGATTGCAGCTCATTGACATGACGGCGCTCCAGAAGAAGAATTTTGGCAATAATTCCAATTTGACAAGGATGTGAATATAAGTTCATGTGTTACATGGCGTATGCATGTCATGTCTAACTTTGAGATCACTCAGTGACTCATTGCTTATCCTAAATTCCTAATTAGAATCCTTATTTCTTTCCTAAAATGTTACCCTTGATGGGTTGAACACTACACAAAACAATCCCCGTTTCCACCTGGCTGGAAAATCTTCATTTCATTGTCAGGCGTGCACTGTCGTTCAAGGTATATGTTCTCATGTTCTCTCTTTGCAATTCCCACACCCAGATTGCCACTGGCGTTATCCTCACCATCACACGCATGGGCTGTTCCTTCAGCCAATGCCTGCCCCACACCTTCCTGCCGCACATTGACCAACTGGTCGGCAACAGCACCTCGGGTGCCATTTGGGTCGAGCATCGGCAGCATTGTCGCAAGGATCAGTAAACACACTCAAGCTCATTTTTTTTCCAACGCCCGGGTTCAGAGCGTCCTCTAAGCACCCATAGAAGGTAGAGCTGTACCGGACAAGAATTTTTGGTCGCGTACCGAGCAGGACCCAGGATTTTAGGCTTCGGACAGCGGCCCGAACTGAGCCCTTGCTTTATGCAGCTTTAACGGAAGGAGTGTTCAGAGGACCGTGAGCTGAAAGGCTCAGAAAAAAATTAGCTTAACAAACCTCGCGTGTGCTATGAGTACGAGAGATAATACAACCTCTGAAGCGCAAAATTTTTTAAAGAAAATTCAACAGACGGAAAAGCTCACTTCAAACACGTAGCAGAATAGCGCACAAACAACCTGAATTTGCACATTTTAGTAGTCACTTCAATTTACAATCTTACACAGTGATGGAAGTGGAACAGTTGATGCTACCTTGCCAAAAGCTCCAAGTCTGTGCGTCCATTTTGGGCAACGAGGACTCGCGACCCCAACAATGTTGTGGTCGTATCTGTTCTAGTCCGTACGAACTTGCGCAGCCTCGTTAACCCTGGTCCATGGCAAACAGTGAACTACTGCAGTAATACAGCGTTCGTGCTCATGCGAGCTGAATGAATGGCTTCAAAGTAAGATTTTTCAGCGGACAACGCTTGCATTTATACGCTCGTGGATTCATGCATACGTCCATGTTCGCATACGCTTGAGCAGTGGTGTGTTTTGCCCTTGCAGCAGTTCCCCCTCCTCCACCCCATATCAGCGTTTAGACTCGATTGCGTGAACTATGTTGGAAGATGCCTCTGGAATAGCGAATGGAGAGCCTGCCTTGGCTCCCTTTTCAAGCCTTCTCAGCTTCGGCGGCGGCGATGATGGTGCGATTTATGATCATCTAGGGAAATCCTTCGTTTTCCCCAATCCTCCAAAGAAAAAGTTTAAGTTCGAACACCACCGCAGCCGCACTAAATTTAAGGCCGAAGACGTGACTAAGTTGGGCGGGTGCTAAAGCCATGAAAAGGGGAGGGGCGAACTTGGAGAAAGAGAGAGGAGGGAGAACAAGGGACCCTCAACATGGACCTAATGAAATGGGCGGTCAGTTTCTCCTTTGGGCATTAGAGAAATAGAACAAGTGGGAATCGCTTGAGACGAACGAGAGGGAAGAGAAACAAGGGGGAAAAAGAGGATCACGACTTTTCAATGCGAGACACTGAACGTCTTCACGTAGGCAGCTTGCTAAAGATGATTTACCAACTGATAATACAGACTTAACAGAATGTTCCGAGACAGATACTGAAAAGTTCTTCAGTCGAAAAAGGTCGTCAAGTCAATACTCATCCGTAAATGGAGACTCCACTGTACTCAGGACCTGCGACAGCTCACACAGTTCGGTGCTGTGACTCTAGTGGATGACACGCGATGACATAACTGTTGAGGGGGACGTTGCAGTCGTGCATGTGCAAGTTCACGTCGTAGCTCCGGAGAATTTGTCAGCACTCTAGGGAGGGAACAGACATCTGTGATAAATAGAGGACGGTGGGAAGAAGACGCATTTAGTATCGCCACACGCGCACTAAAAGTGACCCCCGACGTGATTGAGAATCCTGATCTTGGGTCGGACGTGCTAACGTTACCCAACTGGATCGGGTGGATGCCGATGGTGAAAATTTAATGTCTCCTTCTCCCTGAGGCTTCAGAACTGCAGCATTGGTAGCTGTTCGAGCCATATAAATTGACGTACGATGGAGTATCTGATACTCACACGTCGATACACTATCAACGAGGAGTATTGTTCCCACCTTGTGTGTTTGGTTCGGGTCCTCTGGGACAGCTTGATCAGTTTTAGTCAAACTCCGCGTGGTGGCGAAGGGGCTGCCACATAAGATGCCTCCTCTTCGGACGAGACTGCATCGAATGTCAACTTCGAGGCAATGTGGAGTTTCTACTGTTGAGGAAGAGCACAGTCCGTAAACGATGTTCTCACTGTCTCGGTCTCGTCGTCTCATACCCTTTCTGCAAGGAACGCCTGAAGTACAAGCGATCGACTCGAGACATGCGTACTCTTTTAGACGCTACTTTTAATCTCGTGAGGTCTATTGCTAGCCCCTGTCCAGCCAGGGTGAGTAAGCAAGGTGTCTTTAGAGTGTCTATTGCTCGCTCTCTCTCTCTCTCTCTCTCTCTCTCTCTCTCCAAACTATCGTTCCACTTTAAAGTCTTGGACTCGATCAGGGAGATGGTCCAAATGGGGCGCACCAGCGTCGCCCCTACCGAGGTGCATGAACCTTCGTTTTTAGACATCAGGACTGAGGTAGAAGAAGAGTAGGCATTAAGCAATTTTAGACTGGCAATCACCTTGTAATCAGAGGAAAGTAATTGGCCATAGGCAAGCATAGGTGCAGGGGAGCAGAGCTAGTTCGTATGGCTTAGGTGGTGGCGGTGGAAGCTGCCGCAGAAGAGGAGAGTGATTAGATCATTGGAAGTTGCTATGGACGAAGTGCAATTTCCTACTGTACAGTTCACAGTTAACACCAAAACCTGTCGACAACTCCTTTCCCATTCTTTCATGTGATGGCAGAATCTCTTGGCAACAACTGACTTTCTCAATCAGACATTTGGTTATTGAAAGGTAACTGGTTTGAGGCGCTGGAAATTCCATGCTTGTCTTATGTAGCAGTTATGAGTTGTCTATTGGGACCTTACATTACGCTATAGACACTGGGCTAGATGGCAGTTGGCTGGAAAGGCACTTTACACCACACTTGACACACTGGGCTGCCTGGCTACATGGGCTGAAATGACGTTTTACCACACTGTGGGGCTGTGACGAGCTTTGAGGCATTTGACCACAAAATTTACTGTCTGCTCGAAGAAATAGAAAACTCAAGAACTGGCACTAAGTTACAAAACGGACATCACACGGACATTTGTCCGTGTGAGTAAGGCTTTTACTCCCTATTTTGGATTTTACAGCTCTCAGGCTATGATAACCCTTGAACCAATCTCAGGGTTTGAGTGCCATGGTCATTTGTACCTTTTTGTAAATATATCTAATGCCATAGACGAGTCTGTAGCTAACCCTCAATTGCAGATACTTATGAATTCCATCGTACTGCTCTGCAGCAACATGCGTTCCTACATGTTTTGGTCCAGCGATGCACATATGACAAAAAAGGTCCTTCGTAGTACTCACAAGATTTGTGCATCGAGTAAGCTTTGGGAAGTACATTTTACAGATTGGTCCACAAATCAGATCTCTACACGAAACTAACAAATCTGAGACCTGGGGAGACGTTTCTTACACTTGATCCAAGGAAGAGATTAAGGAGGATCCATAAAATAAAAGCAATGATATAAAAGTTCTTACATCATTCTGATATCTACAAAGTTGTTTTTTTCCTGGTGGTTGGTGCCTTTTGGCATATGTCTCAGATCTTCTAATTGACTTGATGGTACCCTTCATTGCGCACCAGTTAGCTTTTTTTATGGACCCTCATCTTTAATCATCAGTTTAGGGCACAAATCCAACAAACGCCTCTTTAAGCCCCAAATCTGTAATTTTATGACGGCGAACTGAATTGTGGGCCATTCTGTACGGGTTTTTGCGGTTCATTCTTCAAAACATTCTGCGGTTTTGCGAACTCTGATCGCTTACCCTCAATACTTTAAATATTTTTTCACAAGTGTATAAAAGCTTGTCTTACTTACTTAAATTTTCCCACTGTTTGCACCTTTAATATAGCAAAGATTGTTCCAAGGGTTAACTGCTACAGAAATTGAATTTCGCGCACAAAAATGCACCTTGACGGGCTAATTCAGTTCGTTTCTTTTGCAAAACACCGGCACAATTATTTTTTATGCTTCTCGTGACGCAACAAGCTCAAAAAAGTGTCTCAACAGCAAAAGCGTCATCAACATGGGAAAGTTTGCGGGGCCAGGTTCTTAGCTGACAACGAAGAAAAATCACCCTCAAACATAAGAGGTCTAATCTCTCTCAGACTGGGGCTGCCGAACCCCACCATGCATCACGTGTCATGGAAATTAAAACGTCCCTGCCGAGTTATGAGCAAACTTTAAGTGTTTGACCTGTCTTGTTGCACACAGTATTTTTTTTTCGTGTCTTCCTTACTTCAGACAGTTTCGTCACGACAACTCTAACAGACTGATCGGGACCAACATCTTCAATTCGAGCTTTTTTGACCGGAATTCAGCAATGGTCATCGCAATAGCTGTTAGGTCTGAGCTCATCACTCATATCCATGAACATATCAATTCCAGCCCTTGTCTGAAATTCAGCAATGATCGTCTTTGTGCGATCTCATTCATTCTTCAGTTCCTATAGGATCTCCGTTATGCTTTGAGGTCACCATTCTTCTCCAGAATGATCGTTGATTGTCCAGCGTCGTTCTTTGCAAATGTTTAAATCCATGACGATGGGGAAATGTTTACCAAGGAAGTCCTTCGCTGACAGTCAGAAAACATGAAGTCAAAGGCATCATCATGGGTCCGTCTCCGACCGTAATCTCTCGCGAAAGGTATATGCATATATTGAAAGCTATATCAACACGGTCAGAACCACGAACAAAGAAATTTTCAGGAAAGCACTCATTTTTGTCCCAGCACGACAACCTTTACTCGCTTAGTGTCACGACTTAAATCCCTGAAGAACGTCTGGATAGGAGTGCACGTATGTGGAAAGCCTTCACGCGTCGTTAATAAGTGTCAAGACTCGTGCCGGTCAGTCATTGATGAACGAACCATTTCCACTACCAATTTTTGACTGTCGAATTTCACCACACTGAGAATTTTTAATTCTCAATATCTGCCCTTAGTTTCACCGGAATCAGTTTTCTGTCGACAACCATCCTGTGGTAGGGCAGTTGAGGTACTCTGGATGAAGGACATTCCAGATTGCCTCAGCTGTCCCCGACCCGATCTTGGAGATGGTAGGGGGTAAGGGACAGCTCTTCTAGCACCCTGTACCCAGTTGCCAAGTATCGTAGTGTGATTTGTAGTCTCATTTTTGCAGGCATCGCAGTCCTGAACTGTGTGTTCTGCTAGGTGATGAATAGTTCTGCCTTCGAAGGAGGCTGTAGACGGCAGGAATACTCATCCTGAATGCCTGCCTGCCTGCATTTATCTAGGTCCTTCTGCTTGAATTCCTTATAAGCGGCAACTCTGCACCTTGAGATGATGCTCAATTCTGGATCCAGAGTGAGGATTTTCGCCACGTTGCTTTCTTTGCAAGCTAGAACAATCTGAAGAGCTCCAAGACGGCCACTAGTGCCTCAATGACCTGTTCAGTAATGGCGTCAAGGTTGATGACAGATTGTTGGGGCAACTCTGGGAGGCCTTTCTGGGAGGCCTTGCCGGCGCCACTGTGTCTTGTTGTCTCTCAGCACCGGCACGCAGCAGAAATGATATTTTGCTAATACCTGATCTCTTTCGATATGGCTTACCTTGTGGTCAATGTCTGCTCGGAATGGTTAAAAGAGTTTTTTAACTGCTCAGCCTCGTCAAATTTCACTCTGCAGAGCTGACTTTTTGTCGGCGCAGTCAAGTTCAGCACACGAAAAACGCCAGTGGAAGCGGCCCCTAAGAGGACCTGACGCTGTACGAATGAACGATCAAACGAAGTGAGGAAAGAGTGAACATTGTCGGACGCGCCCGCCTGATGCAACAAAGCAAGGGAGGAAGTATGTTTGTGCCCCTAATTTGACGCTTTGTCCATCAATTTGGCATGCACCAAAATGGGGCGCTTGTGCTCCGAATCGACTCACCTATTTCAGTTTATTCTCATATCAATCAGCTGCTCGAGCTCCGAATCAAGCATTTGTGCCCTTCTCCAAATGTGAAATGAAAGCAGTGTAAGATCCTCCTTCTTTCTTCCCTTATAGGCCTGGTTTCCCCTAGTGGGCCTTCTTCGTTGTTCCGTAACGCCTCTTAGATGGGTGGACAGATCCTGACCCCCGTTTGAGAGGGAAGAACTAGTCTGACCAGAGACACTGGTGAGTTAAAATTATCATGAAATGCACATGAGATTCGCAAATGGAGAAGTTTTTATCGGTATTGGCTTCATGACAGAAGTGTGCAACAGATGGTACTAGAAGTGGGAGAGGGAGAAAGAGGAATCAGTGAAGCATCAACCACTAAACAAAACAAAACAGAAAGTGAATGTGGGCCGAAGGCTCCAAAAAAATCCTCTGCAGGAGGTAGGGGACACCAGGCTGAATAACCAGTGTCCCCTAGTCTAAACAAATGGAAATGCCTTGGGAATCAGCAACACAGCCTCGAGAATCAGCAACACAGCCTCGAGAATCAGCAACACAGCCTCGAGAATCAGTAACACAGTCTCGAGAATCAGCAACACAGCCTCAGGAGTGGCAGCACATCCTCGGGAGTCAGCAGCCCAGCAGCAACAATCAGTCGTTAGGATAAGGTCTGGTCAGATTAGGTGGAGCACAAGTAGCAAGTGCTGAGGCAAAATTAATCAATCAAGCGTTACCCATTCGAGGACTGTTGAGTCGCTCTTGCCTAGGTCGTGGTAGTAAAGGGTAATTTTGAGCCAGCAAGTGTCCGAAAACGCCAGAAGGAAATAAAATCTGCCAGTAAAAGGATGGTTTAATGGACTATGTAGAGTGCAGTGCGTAGAAAATTGCTTCTCAGCTTTGGTAAGTGATGTTTCCACAAATGTTTATACCATATATTGAAATGACACAAACCTTGAGAATCGGTCCTGGACCTGGACCGGCATACGATATTGTTCCTATGCATGATGATGTGTACATTACGAGCAATAAAATAACATGGAGATATTTTGTGTACTAACGTTACTATCCCTTGCAGGAGCAAAGCGAAGAAAGCTCTCGTCTCTTGACAAGTGCTCTTCGCCTCCGATCAGCCTTTTTGCGCTGCATATGAGTGTCCTGTGCTGTGCAAGTGGCAAAGAATAGCACAGAAGCACGTCACGATGCAATAGAAAGTACCAGCACTTTACAGAAACACACTTGATATGCGTTCAAACAAACGAAGCACAACCAGAACGGTTCTTCAGCAACCTTCCGTTTGGGCAGGATAAATAAAACAACCCTAGTAGTTAGAACAAGTTTTCACAGCGGCGTCTCCGCCTCATTGTCGTCCTCATACAAAGAGGGATCGACGGGGGATGGTGGAAAAGAACGGTCGTCACCACCGCTGCCGCCGCTGCCGCCACTGCTGCCGCCGCCAAGGCCGGAATCGCACACTTTACTTTCTCCATTCAATGTCACCGATTCCTCCTGCTCTTGCGGCGGCTCAAGCCGCTGTCAGACGGCGCTGGCGCAAGCCGGACCTCCATTGCTGCCGTCGTTCTCAAACGGAGGATCCACAGTGGTGAAGGTGCCGATGGTCACGGTCTTCTTCTTGCGGCCGTTCTCGCTACTCCGCGGCATAGTGGCGGTGGCTAAAGCTATCCTGGCGTTCTCCGGCGCGGCGTGCCGCTGGTGTTCTGGCACCAAGGCGCCGTTTTGTTTGATACCGCCTTGATGCGCCGTCGTCGCGAGTTCCATGCTGTGATAGGAGGAACTTGATGATGCACTTTCTCCGTTGATACTTCTGCGGTGATGATTGAGACTATTTGCGATGGGCACAGAAGCGCCAAAATGTCTAGGCAATGTTGTTATTGTGCTAGACGTGGAAGGGCGCATTAACAGCGACGATGCAGTCGCCGTCGGCCTCAGGACATTATGTTGAGCATGCGGTCGGTGCTGGTGATGCTCGCTGATGGGGCTCAAGTCTCTATGGAAACCTGAAGGTGGCGACGCTCGCGGAGGCTCCGGCTGCATTGGTGAGACCATTGCGAAGGCCTGAGGCGGACTGACGTGATGCTGCTGCTGAGCAAATTGACTTGAGCTGTCGTTTAAAGCCGTCCCCACCGGCGACATGATCTGAGGACGTCCGAACGATGACTGGGAAAAGTCTCCGGGAGGCTGGCGGTACTGGCGCAAGGGCAGTGGCGCCGGTGTGATGTCTACCTTGACTGGTATGGCCACGGTGGCGCTGGGGACAGGCCCTGGGGCAGCGTTGACGCTACTGTGCGCACTCTCTGAAGCCACCATTGACCTGTGGTCGAGCCCATAGAGCGAGTCCTGGCTGTCACTGGAGTTGACAGTGGCGCGATGACCAAAGGAGCCCCGTAGGAGGAGAGGAACTTCCTGGCTCTGGTCGCTGGCAGTGGCAGAGGCCAAGCAGGCGTCGTTCTGATGCAGCAACAATTGCGCGTGCTCGACAAGCCGTCGTTCCATGCCGGGCAACTGCTTCACGAACTCTTCCTGAAATACAAGTGACATTTCTTTAGAGAAACAGAATGCCAAGTTTCATTAGGCCAACGCAGTTCCCTAAGCTTCTAACATGCATGTACGACACAAAAGTGCTGCGGATGTGTACTGCATGAAACTATCCTCGTCGAGCGTGGTTGAATTTCCCACACAATAGTCTATACAGTATACGGATGTATCCTACATGTTCGTATCTTGTGCATTACTCAATCAGTTTAAAGCATTCCAAGCTTCAATAACATGTAAGCGTTCCTCCGGGAAAGGAAATAACGCCAAGATAAAAACATTCCCACTGGGGATGTGTCAGAATTGAATCTGGATCTGGATATGATCTGGGTTAGGCACAACTTTTAGCCCGACCTGGATCGGACCTGACCCTAAGTTTCAAATCTGATGCACATAAGCTCACTTTTCATTTAGAAAGAACGAAAAAAAACCCCAGAGAACAAGGGTAAACCGTTGACCTGTTACGGGGAAGGCAAAGTTTTCAAGGATGTTCAAACTGGTAAAAATATTTGGTAAATCAAGGAACAAGGATTCAGTTTGAATGTTTTCTGATGCTGGGTCATCTACGTAATGCGTCATATAACTTCTGATAAAGAAAGTCATTGGACAAAGCTCATAGTGTGATCCCATACTGTGATTATAATCTGAAGCTTTGAACGTGTTGCAATGCATAAATAAAATCTATAAAGTATAAATTACATGCGAGAGAAAGTTGTTACATCCACGAGAAAAACATGCCGTATTTATCCATCAGTATCAGCTATCTCATCAGTATGGAGGCTGCTACACTTCCACCTCCTCTTTATTTCCGCCTATGATTCTTCATCCCTGCAATATGTCTTGAAACAATGAACCTCATCATTCTCTGACCCATCTGGATTGGTTGATATCCGGCAAACTTTGAAGGACTTGGCAATAATGTCCTCATCCTGGCTGTCTCACACACTGCAAATCCACGACAGAAAGACGTCCTCTGGCTAAGGGGAGTACTTGTGTGACCGACGTGTTTCTACACAGCTACGGGTATTTCTGACTTTCCTTTGCCTGCGAAACTGGGGGCTTCTATTCGAGGGGGGCTTATACGACATTGATGATACCGTGGTGATGATAACGGGTGCTTCTCTTCAAGAGGGCGGGGGTACTGATCGGATAAATACGGTATATAATGCGCACTGTGTCTTGAAAATATCTTTTTCTACTTAATCTTACTTCCTTCCCACTTTTTAGGCTGTTCTAGTGGACTCAAAAAGTTGTCTTTGGATCACGATCCTACACGGATCTCATGGACCGCAATTCCACCCGGATGCATAAGGTTTTGGATCCGACACATGCCCAATGTCAACTTGCCTCTGATTCGAATCGCCCTAGGAAAGCAGACAAGCATAGTGCAGCTGAGACTTCAGCACCCAGGAAAGCTGCAATAGCCATCAAGTAGGACCAGCCGTAGGCGTAGCGATGGCCGTGTTGCTGTTGGTGTTGTCCGAAGTCAGGATGGTAGGGAGACAGAGTCGGAGGCTGGGCCAACGGGTGCTCTCCACACTCATCCGATAACACGCACGCGAACACGATCAAGGCGCTGCCGAGGATCAGACCTGTAGGTGATGAAGGCAATCTTATGAGTGAGGCGCAGATGTGTGGTGCAGTTGCATTGGTAAGATTGCTGACAGGGTGGCCACTAACTTCACTTACGTTCAATCGGACTTGCTCGCCTATACCTTTTGACCAAATATTCATCATTCACCGCTCATTTCATAAGCACGACACATGCAAAGCTGCACTACCATTTTGAGGCCGTCGAAATCCTCCATGAACTTGTCCGCCACCCTGTCTACCTCATGCCGGTGTCTGACTGAATTGCATGGTTGTGACCCCAACTGACAGAGGGCTTCGTCTCATCAGCAAAACAATGTGGCAAATTTTGCATCTGGCTCTTTCCACCCTCGCGCTCGAATCTACTTGTGTCAAGAATGCGGGGTGCCATAATGAGGCACTAGAGATTCTCAGTACGTAGACTTGTTATTTTAAGGTTCACCACCAAAGTTCGAGAGCTCCGCATGCCGCACGTAGGTGCACAGTTTAGCTTTTATGGGCGAAAAGGTACGTACATACACAAGCGGGATTATTATCTGCTGGCTTGCTTCTTGTGGGCACCCGACCAAGGTCTAATTCGCCACGAAATAAGGTCAGACGGGTCGTGCTGCTCCTTGGACCTGATACTTCTCAACCCTTTGCTGTCTCCCTTTCTCTGCCTCCTTCTAAAAATGCCCAGAAAGATAAGAGTAAGTACACACAGTATATGTCCGTAGTAAGTAGTAAGCAAAAAGGCATTACGCTCCAGTGGAGCTACCGAGGAAAGTAAAGACGACGGCAGAGACTTAATGGCCTGTTGGTCGAGAAATTATGAGTCGCCTTGCTAATCTCCTTCCACTACTAGTCAAAAGATAAATAGCTCTCGGGCAAAATCCCCCTTCAGACGCCACCGCCGTACCGTTATGAAAGGAAATGAGCTGCTTTCTCAAGAACAATGCTCTTTATGGTGCACACAGAAGAAATACAAAACAGAACAGTGTGTGAACTACTGGATCTGTGAGTGCTGTCACATGTACATATGCGATGCTTTGAGATGTTGTTTGGCATGGTCACAATGCTCGACCTCACCCAATAGTTGGTGGGATCCCAGATCCAAGTGATGAAAACTTCAACTATTCCACTGCCACCGTCTTGAGGTACCACCTCGTACAAGGCAGGACCCGGATATCCAGTGGGCGCAACTTGAGAATCACCTGACAATGGTAGGAAGTGGATGCAGCTGTGCAAATTTTTTTTCGCAAGGCAAAGGGTTTTTTCTCAACTCCTCATTTTGTTCTGTGAGTTCGCTTTACTGTAGGTAAACAAAGATGCGTGAAGAAAAGTGGACTTTTCTTCATGCTTTTACCATGTGGAAAAGTCCACTTTTCTTCATGCATTTGCCAAGGTGTCAACAGCTTGAAAGAGACAAAAAGATTATTCGTTACTATTAATATCACTAAAAAGCAGTTATTCTGCATGCTTTGGCGTCAAACGATTCCATTCATTGCCAATGATGTTAACTACAAGGGAATTTTCATCGTATGATAGCAAAAGCCAAAATTGTGGCCGAATTTCAGCCAAAATCAAAAATTGATCACTAGTCTAGCTGTCTGTGTGTACTCAAGAGACAGAGGTGAGATTTTGTGCGCCGGTATAATCCACAAACTGTCTCCGTGCATTTTTGAATTTCTTCTCTGATTTTGATGGACCGCATGTTCCGATGAGTTCTTCCATCATGGCTGTTGTTCTTCTGGGTGATAGCTACTTCTCTCACAGTTCCCAAATTAGTAACCATGGCAAGCACAAAGATCTATTATTGTCACGATTGACTAGAACAATTGAATCGATGGTTGAATCGGAGTTGAAAAAACCCTTTTGCTTGCTTGCCAAAAAAATCATTTGTTTGCCATGGTTTTGAAAGTGGTTAATTCAATTGGGCAATTCTAAAAAAAACTCCTAAACAGAAGGCAACTCGTGCTTTGCACTCGTTGCCTCCTGTTCACTTGTAAAGCTGCTCATCTCCGCACCTCGGTAGCATTTTTTCTCTTGCCTCGTAGAAAACCGCTTATCGCACGCCAAATTCGTAACCATGGCAAGCACAAAATTCTAATTTAAGGCTGCTTTCTTCGGGCCTCCCAATTTCGGACTACTTCAAAGACGAGATTGCTTATTTAGATGGCTCCTGGACGAGATAACAATGTAAAGAACCGAATGTTGGACGTCCTCGGTGCCACGCTCAGGGATGCACAAAAATAAAAGTTGCCGGAAGATCTGTACTGTCCGGAAACATTTTCTTCAACCTAGGACACTAAGTTGAGGAAGCAGGATAAGTTGGCAAAAATTTATACCTAACTATAATGACCGCTTGCCTGCATAAGTAAGCTTCCTCCAAGTAGCGAAAATGGCTTAAATCGCTACTTTTCGACGGAGGGGGGAGAAGTGCCAAAATTTTTCCTTAGGTGCACGAGTCCGCATCGAGTGTCCTTGAATCTGGGTAATCTCCATTCATCGGACGTTCAGACTGCCACTGGCAATAAAGAGATGCACAGCAGCCGTCACACGGTGTCTTTGGCTGCAGACTGCTCATGAGCCTTCAGCGTTGCCCCGCCATCCAGCCACCCTTCATCAGGGACGCCCTCTGGTCGTCTGCCTCGGCCACTCCCGCCTCCCCACAGTCTGTCATCCCCGTGTGTACCCATCCGCATGCAGTGCAACATCTAATGAAGTAAAGCAGCAGTTTCCCTCGCCTTACTTTCTCTTCCTGGGAAACGACCCTCTGCAGCTGGTAGACTGAAAAGAGCGATGAAAGCGTTAAGTAACGCTGTCACCTCGGTCTCGGGAGGAAGAGGATTAAAAAGGCTTCTGCGATGAGAAGCGGCGGAATACATTTCGCCCCTCTCGTCATGGAGAAGAAGCGAGAAAAGAAAGGTCTGGGCTGGCACAACAAAGCATTGTGTTTTGTGGGAAGAAGAGGCAGGAGGAGGAGAAGATTCATCCGTTCTGCAGCCTCGAATGCATGCATGCATGCAAAAAAAACGCTCCTCCACAACTCTGAAGAGGGATGATTTTTCAACGCGTCCGCACGACAGATGCAAAGGTGGCATTCGAGTAAGCCAGCGGGGCTGTGGCCCACAGCAGTCAACTGATGTACGTCGGAGAGGGTGACAGCTCATTTCCTAAATAGGGATTAGCTGACTTCCTAGACGCCAATGCTGAAACTTGTGATGGCAAGTGAGTGACGATTGCACTTGGGTGCACTAAAATCTGCAAAGCTGTATCTTCCGCCACAACTAAGGGCACTTTTCAAGATTAGGGGCGCCTTTTGTAAGACCTCCACCAATGAGTCCGGAGATGTCTCTTAATCGTCATAGGTTCTTTTACACTGGGATCCTAGCGAGCATGGGGAACTCAGCTCCTCAATCAACGTACGCACTCTTACAGACGTCGGGTGTTTGTTCGTCGAAAGGGGGGGGGGGCGAGGCGACGAAGTAGGGCTCTGAAAGGCATCAGTGAAATTGGACCATCCATTCTAATTCCCCAAGTTGTTGCTGGCTCTGCACATACGTCCTAGGTACGTGTGGGAGTACAATAGTGGGCCCAGCGGAGTTGGGTGTAGGTAAAAAGTGAGTTGGAGGACATAATAGAAGACTTCACACTTGGCGCAGCTGTCTCACACTCGATCTTTCTTCGCTGGCGGGACGATTTTTTTTCTCCCTAGAGTCTCTCCGGGGAATGACTTGGCTTACTGGCTATTGTAGTACGTTGTATAAGCCTGAGGAACACCTAGCCCTGCCCAAGTAGCCCTTTGCTTTGCAAATGTGAGGCCGAAGCGAGAGCCATTGCTCCCATTGCGACAATTCATTATCGAAATTTGTGCTTAAAGAGTTAGCAGAGTTCACACACTTTCCCTACCAAGAGCAGACGCAATTCAGCACCAGTTGTTTACAGTGGCACACAAACTTCGTTGCTGCATCTCCTGGTTGCCTCAGCAAAACTGCCACTTTTTGTTCTCTCGTCTCGGAACACCAATGTATTGCTTGACGCGATTGTTTTGCCTACTTAACATGTCAACACTTTCTGAGATGTTTTCAAAGGGACATCTGAATCGGCAACCAAGACATCACGGGTTGAAGATGTTGTGTGTATTGTCCAAGTTCCCCAGCACTGATGTCGAAATGTTGGTTCGTACAGAAGATGCCAACAAATAGTGATTTTCCCTGTTGCGTCATAAATTTTGAACGCTCGACGTCATATATGAGAAGAAACGTAAAGAAGCAAAGTTAACCGAGACAGTTTGTACAGGGTGCTCAAGAACAGCTTCTACGTCAATCGATGCTAACGACAAAACACTCACATATTAATGAAGCAAGCAAAAACCACCACGCACAGAAAGTGGAGGCTTCACACTGCTCTGCTGCAAAGTCATCTTTAAATAAGTACGACTTCTTCGAGTAGTCCTGATTACTCTGAAAAAGAAGTCACTGCTCTTGAAAAACTGGTATGTTTATGTCCATTAGATGCATTTGAATTCGTAAAAAGGAGAAAATGAGTAAAGGGGCAGAGATTGAAAGCTTCCTTCGTAGGAACTTTTTTAAGTAATCTACTTTAAAAAGTACTGTTTAAAAGTCATTTAAAATGTCAGCACTGGTGACTGCTTCCCTTTTTTGCTCACAATCTCCCATTTTAGGCCCAGGGCTCATTCTGCAGGAAAGTGAGAGAGCGAGTGATTCTCCTACTTTTCTTGCAACCTCCTTGACTTGAGGTATTTCGTAGACTTGTGACTGCACCTACGGTATGACTTTACGCATGTACTCTTGCTGTACCGGATTGTCGCAACATCAAGTCAGTCTACGCGCACACACCTAAGAGTATAGCACGGTTTGTGGTAAAGTCTTTGCTTGCCTCCAAGCTGCGTAATTTCAAGACGACAGAGAACAAATTGGCCAATACCACTAGCTACTTGTGCTCTCTGAGACCTTTACTCTCCTCACGTCTTGCCATTGACAGTCGACTTAATTGGATTTGCTGCAAAGCCTTGAGAACTCTCTTACCTCCAATTGCGTACAGCCCCGACGCCATGAGCATCTTGGCGCCCCTGGTGCAGTGGCCCACGTAGGCGAAGAGGCTGGCCGCGCCGAGCACAGCCACGCTCAGCACGGTCAACAGCGTGGATATCCTGTGGGGGGAGGAAGAGAGAGAAAGACTTAGTGGCTTCCTTCTCACCTGCACCACATGCTAGTAGACGTGCATTGCCGAGTCCACAGTTCATTCAGCGTATTTGCTGCGCAGTCCTGGTGCATCAGATGGAAATCGGCTATGGCTCCCTGCACAAAGTGATCTATGGGAGCCAAAACTTCCTCCATATATTTTGCGCTCTTCTCTGCCTTAACTCTCTGCTCGCCCTCCATCCCCCTCCCGGTAAGCCAACTACGGACTATTATGGTGGGTGTGAGGTAATTCCCTTCCCACCTTCCCCAGTTACTCAACCCCTCCGCCGCCGCCTGGTGCGGGGTGATGCATATTCCCCCAAATCTGGGAGACACCCAAGAAATTTACGACAAACGACTGGAGCGAAATATCTGCCAGACAGGAGGAAGAAGAAGTATAGTGAGCGTCTCGACGAGCCTCATGTGTGGATGATAGTAAAGAAACTTCAAGTCTGACACATCTTGACGCATCCAAAAGGTTTTTTTTTTATCTGCCTCAGCACCCCCAACCCCAACCCCTTAGATGAGTTGAAATCGGCTGCTCGATACCATTGGAAGATTACCGCATTGTTCCCTACGTCGTATCTGCATATGCTGCAAGAGGAAAACGCAAGATCTGTGCTGCAGATTTTGTGTCTCCACCAGAATTTCAAAAGTCTCTCCTCCCTTGGTACTGTACTGTAGTATTGCACATTGTATGTGCTACAATGTACACATCTTTGTCCTGCTCCCCTTTTTCTTGCTCGCTCGCTATTCTGGTATAGTAAGAGGCAATTTCTTTTATGACTTTTCTCCCTTCACACACGCACAAGGGAAAGAGAGTACCTACATACGTACGTACACACTCGTCCTGAGCAGCCAAGCCTATTTCTACTGTATGCACAGTGTAGTGGTTTTTTTCCTGTATGCAGTACATACCTACAGTTGTAATGGTAGTGAAACAGTCGAGTCCGATTCGATTTCGACTTCAAATCCCATGTCATTTCCCTCCCGTCCCCAAGCTCTCTCCCATAAGAGTAGTAAGAGAAAGGGGTGAAAGTATATATTTAGAAGAATGACTGCACTTAAGTGAGAGCTATGCAGAGTACATAATTTTACGGTATCCTGGGCATGGAGAGCCTCACCTGCCTAACAGCATCTGCGTATGCACCCGTAGCATGCAAGTACCAGTACCGAGTGTAAGCACTTGCATCTTAAGTAGCTTTTTCGCCTGGAAAGAATGTGAAGCTCTTAAAGGGCAGCCCTTGCCTGTGCCTTTGGAATTCAATCTCAAATGATTCCCTCAGAGAGGAAAGGCAAAACATTCGACTGTAGGAATGTCGTCAGTGACTTATTATATCTATGACACATACTAAAGTGAAGCTGCAACTATAGGAACTCTGTCGAATTAGAAAGGGAAACTTTTACTTTCGACTTCACGCAGTACTGAGGAGCCTCGTTGACCAATCGTGGTGTTTTTATTTTTTAAACGAGATCCCTGTCCCTCTTTTTGGGGGGGACACCCTATTCATACGCATGTATGCGTACTTACTTATGAGTGCATTTGCAGGGACAAAGCGAAACGAAGAGCAAGCGAATAAAATAAGTACGGAAGCAGACGTGCAGTGCGTCAGTCTTCATTGGCAGATTGTCTAAAAACTTCGCGTCTGCCTAGAACCACTGAAGTAACGAGCCTTTAAAGGCCTTGCTACTTGTTGCGGCTTGAGTCTTCAAAATTCGGCAAAGAAGACCCGTGGAATTGGCGATACCAGCAAATTTCTCTTTGAATTGCCTCCAACTACAGAGCATAACTCCAGGAGAAGAAGATCTTCCAACGTTGTGGTCGCCCTGACTCATTTTAGAGTGGCATGAACAAAGTCGTCACTAGATGGCGTTTTCGCCCGTCTTTTTTTCGACCATCAGAACGGAAGAAAAATGTCCTCTCAATTGCTGTGGCTGTGGGTGGTTCCAGGATAAGTAACATCAGTGCTGAACAATCTCTTCCTACTGATTTCTCGTATCAATTTCCCCGAAAATAGGACTATGTTGTGACACGGATCAGGTTACTTCCAAAGATAATTAGGATTATTGCATTCCTCGTTCCCTTCTTTGTCTCAGAAAATCGCTCAAAATGAAATTCCTGAACCGATGTCACTCGCTGAGAAAAAAAGCGACGACAACGACAACAACAACCGGGAAAGGAAACAAAGCTGGAGATGGGAAGACAAGAACTTTAAGAGAAGTTTTATTCTTCTCGGCTCATTTGACCGAGAGATGAGGTCGGTGACGCCAGCTCTGGTTTTTATCGCTCTGAAAGTTTCAGCTGAATGAATTACTTTTAAACCTCCCTCTCTGTTCCTCGATCGTTGAGCGAGTTCAATTTGTTGAAAACATCCTTAATGAGATTGAAAGAAAGAGCATCTCATGTGTTGGCACATACCCAAAAACCAGGCTTCTTCTAAGACGTGCAGTACATACAGTTTGTTGGATTGGAGGGGTGAAAAATACGACTGACAATGGCAACAATGGCTGCTCACAAGAATGTCTGCGCTGCACGTTCAGTGCACACGCTTACATTGCGCTCCATGATTGTATGTGCTTCATTTATCCCTACTCTTCCCCTTCCGTCTTATAGCTCTTTTATATTTAAAATTTCTGCGTCGCAACAACAGCCGGGGGGAAAGGACTTAGGTAGAGAGAATCCATTACTCACAGCTCGCTCGGCTTGATCATGATATAAATAAATGATTGTCATGGCGACGCCGTAATCTGCGCCAACGCATCCTTACACGCACCTAGTTTCAGGGCTTTCCCCATGCGCAATGCTTTGCAGTGCTGAACAGAGCAGAGCAGTATCTCGCTCAGACATGGACGTGTCATGTTCTAACTGGTACTTGCACCCAGGCTACTTTCAGCCCCTTTAGAGCACTGAGGGCAACAAAACGTTACTGCAGTAACAAACGTGGACGAAATGGGAAATTAGGACTGCCACATTTAATTGCTACAGAACAAGAGGATCTTTACTGATCATATGTGTTGTGATTCGCTGAGGCAACAAAAAGACTACAAACTTGGTGAGTGGTGATCTCAGTATTAAAAGTAGCATGAGAAATGCTCTGAGAGCTGAAAATGTGTTGCAGCCATAAGAAATTAGTGACTGACAACACAGAGGCAGAAAGAAGAAAGGAAAGATGTCGGCAGCGGCACAGGCCAGCCTCAAGAGCAGCATGCTCCTCTCTCACCAGACCTAGGGATGGATCAGACACAGTCAGCAGCTTTCCATCTCCGTGGTGGCAAGAGCAGAGCTGCTCCCATAGCACCTGAAGCACTGTGACGAAGGGGGTGGGTGCGAGCGAAGAAGGTCACCAGCCTGAGTTAGCCCAACCTTTAAAAAAAAGTCGAGCTTGGTCGAGCCAGAAAGAAGCCAGCTCGGGCCCACCCCTGCACCAGACCAGATTCAAAACAATCCAGTATTGCATATGCCATGAGCTCGAACCAACAGACAAGAAACCAAACCCTGGAGGACTCTGCTTTTACCACCTTTCAGTGCCTGTGGTCTAATATGCCGAGGAAGCTCTGAGTTGCTGAGGTAGCCACTACAAAAGAGCTCTGGAGACAGCTAGTATATTTCACCAGGCAGACTCTGAGACATTCCTGGCACCTGATATAGGGTAGAGAAACATTGTATTAACATGCAGGTAGTTTTAGGAGGCCAACGGTAATCACTCATGTACTTCCCGCAGGCGTTGCCACAGTGTACGCTGGGATTCACTCCAAACTCTGCGACAAATTGTGTAGACTTAGTATTTTGGACAACGTTTAGAAGTCATTAAGAAATAGTGGAGGTGTTCTAGGGCGAGTCTAATGTCTCAGCGAGTCTCATGTCAAGTACAATATGTTGTTCCTTCTGCTGCAGCATCCATACACTGGATGTTGTGTAACAGGCACTGTATGTGGTGAAGCTTTCGTCATGCTTTTAGAACAATTGGGCGATTACCTCTATTCAAAGGCTGGGAGAGTCATGTACGTTTGGTACATTCTGACAGATTAAGACCATTGCCACGGTAATGAACGCACGAAGCAATCTTGGTGGGATTTTTGGCTGCCGCTTTGTGAGGAGATGTACTAAGTTAGAAGATACTGACTACCACAGGGTGAAGCAAAGTCTGTTACATGTTCAATTATGTTTATTTGACCGTACCTGTTTACAAGATTTTCATGACAATTTTCATTCCTTTCCGAATGCACAATACATCCATACCGTACCACAGTTTGAGGCCATGGAAGTCCTCCATGGTAATGGAGTTGGGAGAGCTATCAACTTAGAAATAGTGCGGGATTCCTGTCAGACCTCCCACGGACATTTGGGTGTGTCATTGATGTCAGAATGAATCTGGGTTGTGAGGCTTTGGCGCGATATCTATGGAAGAAGTGGTATCGACTCTGAATATTTTGGTGGAAGATCTTCTCCAATGAAACCAACTAAGTGAAAACAACTGAGCCTGCAGCAGAACTTTCCTGCCACCCTGTACACCTCCACGCAGGCTGGATGCATACAGGATTGCACATACCGTACTATTACCTACACATGTAGCACAATACGCAGTTGAAGAGCCCGCATTATACTTTCCTCCAGTGACATTGGAAAAGCTTATCGCTCAGTAGTGCCCATTATATCTTCTTCCAAAGAAGAGAGAAGATGGCTCGGAACGGCGGCGACTTTTTTACGGCTTTGAGGACGCTCAGCTACGAGGACACCATGGTGAAATAGAGGGAGGGAGGGAGAGATACGACGGAATGATGAGCAGTATCAAATCCCCATCATAAGCGGAGGGAGGACGGGTGAGAAAAAAGGAGAGAAAAAGAAATATTATCCTTTGGTCTCACGCGTTGGCGGATTCAGCTAAAAAAGCTATCGTATCAAGAGGAGAGAATATGGTCGTCGTCTTCTTGCTACTTATTCTGACACGCCTTCTTCCGGGCTCTTCCCCAGCCGGGGATAAATCTTCATCGCCGGAAAGAATCCCAGATTGGAAGGAGGGCAGAGCAGAGGGGATCTCGGAGAGGACGGCGACTGAAGCGCCTCTCCTCGACTAGCATCACTTCTGCCTGCCTCCCCTTGAAATTTGATCAAGGCCAGCAGCCTCCCAGTCAATTCTCTGCCTTTCTTCCACTTCATTGAAGAGAACAAATCCCGGTGCGTCTCTTTAAAATGCCTTCCCCGTCTTTCAGCTGCTCAAGTCCCCGCTGAGTAACGAATGTTTCCTCGGTGGCCGCTGGAGCTGCTGCAGCACCCGTTGCACGTGCCACTGTTTTACTGGAGGTTTCGCAGAAGAAGCCGTCGTCATGATCCGAATTGCCAACTTTTTACGAATAAGCAGTCGACGCGTTCATCGTAGTGATGTCGATTGCAGGCTTGCAGCTAACAGTAGGCACTGCAGAGACACTTGAGTACACTTCGCCTGCCTCGGGAAGACCTCGAGCGAGGTTCGACGCTCCAGGCTCACGTCTCACACTCTCTAGGATTGTGCTCAGCACACCAGATTTGACTGGATAGAGGGAAATCTAGAGATCTAGACATCTCTATGTTTTTGACAATGAGCCTCTCTCTCATCTTGCAGGATAAGAAGAAGGGAAATCAGTCAAAGTAATAGAGTTTACTTCTGGCAACTGTCCCACGAAAAGAACCCATCAGCGTCTTAGAAGAGTCACCAACAACTCCATTGCTGAACAGTATTCTCGTATATTTTATGGAGTACACAAAGCTCAATTGAACGTGTTTGCACTGCATGTGGTGAATTTACATTTCTGTGCCACGTCGCATGTCACATCAGCGTGTGGCGGGGGGGGGGGGGGCGAATGAACCAGGGAGATCAGCGTTCTCGTACACTATGGAAGATGTTGGCCAGTCACTTTCAAAGTGTTTTCTAAGACCCTTCTAGTGTGCTCTAGCGTATGCGAGTCTTGCGTACCGAGTACCTACGTTATATAGAAGCACTTATCCTCCCATCCTTTACAAGTTTATTCCATCAGTGTACGGGCTCTGCTCACCTGATTCTCGACGCAAAGCTGGTGGTGCAATCTACGGGCGACAAGAGGCCGAGCGACCTCCAGTGAAGGTCCTTCCACCAGCTGAGGTAGTGGATCTTGGCGCAAGAAGATGCTGGAAGAAAATGGGAGAAATTCGTTTAAGGCAGTGGCATCTTGGAAGCTGTGACATCGGAATGTAATGAAGGGAGGAAGACATGGCGAAGGCGACGAGGAGAAGAAGTCTCCTGACCTTATCCAACTTTGCAACTGTCCCCGAGATAACGCCAACGTCGGTTCTCGTTCTCTGTGCTACCACCTGCGGCCTTGCTGACGAGCACTCATCAGCATCGACCCCGATCGATGATTGCTCTCTCTCCTTTTCCACCCGATAAAGCATCCTCCTCGCTCTTTGTTTGGTATCCCTATGTGCATAATGAGTAATGACTCCTCCGCTCCAAAAGAAACGCTTCTGCACTCAAGCATGCATGCAGTGAAAGTCGATCTGCGAGCATCCATAACAATCGGGCGGGATCTCAGTCCTCTCTCTGCCTTGGGTCGCCACCCGAGGGCCAAAGACTGATTGGGGAGGGGAGACCAGAGCGTAGCACAGCTTCATCACTTTCATTCACAGGGATCAGCTCTGCACAAATGCAAAGTAACCTAAGTGCCATATTGACCGCGTCTCTTAGAAGTCCCATCATGCTCTTTTTTGACAGAACAACAAATTAACACTTCTTTTCTATAATTTATGGCGCACTTCTCAAAAAAGCTGTTCTCTGTCCACAGTTGGCCTTGACACCAACGTCCCGGCCAGCAATGTCCAATCTTCAGTTGGGCAATGTATCCTTTTCGTAGCTCCATCCATTTTTGGCCTGGTGCACTTTGCAAATAGCACAGTTATCAGCAAACAGTATTCAAATGCTGGTTCCCCATATTCTGGTATGAATACACAGAAGCTTGCATAGAAATGATGTACTTGCAATACTTCAAAACAAGCGTACAGTGAACAGACATATGAGACATCTGCAAAAAATACTACTCCTATTCAAAATTCTTTACGACACTCGCGCCGTTGCCATAGGACATATTCAGTCACTGCGCTGGATAACTTTATGATAAGTTACTTGTGCTTTTAACACAAGTACCCCCCCCCCCCTGTGCACTAAATGTCCATTGCAGCCACATAGATGCTCTGTCTCTCTGACGTAGACAGGCTCTGGCCCATCCTTCTTCTCCCTTCTGCCCACCATGATGGTATCGCGTCGTCGTCGTCGTCGTCATCGTCGTCGTCGTCGTCGTCGTCGTCGTCATCGTCGTCGTCGTCGTCGTCTCCCTGTAGGTGCTCGTGTGCCTTCGCATGGAGTGGGAGCTCGGTGACGGAATAATGGCAAGAATACATTGAGGAAGGCCGGACTATCTCTCCCTCCCTCAAGTTCATCATCGAGCTGAACGAGCAGTCAATAAAGGCAGCGGAAGCGGATGTTGGGTAGCGCAGCACAGACGATGCAAATGTATGTAGCAATGGCTCGCACAGTACAGAAATGCAGATACTGACGTCAAGTTGTAAGAAATTTCGCTTAGTTACTGTCTGTGATACTGCCAGCCTTTGATCCAAACCATTGTTTTTTTCTTTTTTTATTCTTTCTTTTCTACGTAGGTTTCTTTTTTCCAGGATTAGACAAATTTAAAAATTCTGCTGTCACACATGTGTCAGAGAAAGAGAGAACTAAAGTAGAGACGTCCTACGAGCAATGAGAAGCTGCCAAAGTATTTCTTCGCATCAAAAAGCCTGTACGTATATACATAATCGTGGTTGAATCTTAGTGTCAAGAATTTGTCGAACATATGATAAATTTGGGACATACCTTTATTCCCAACTTTGATTAACCGCTTATTCATTCAAGGCAACTGGAAAATTGAGACCATTATAAAAAACATGACAGTTGGAATTTTTACCTTTCATTCCAAAACTTCTCCTAACTTTGACTGACCAAGTTGAAAGCTATATGTTACAGACAATGTTAATGCCCGGCTGAGGACAATAACTGAAGTTAAAAAGCTAGATGAGCACACAATGCGCCCAAACCCGCTTCAGTTGAAATACCTGAAAAAACTTTTGCCAGAGATTTCAAAACATGACTGCCAAAATTTACAAAATGGAGACAAGTTCTGCATTAAAAATTTGGTTAGCGAGAAAAAAGTTCCCATATTCGTCGTTATTCATACAATGGAGATCCCACTGTATTTTGATGTGAGAGTGTGTACTTTTGTTTAGTCTTTAAGCGGCCTACTATGCTGGGATTCTTTTCGCCTCTTGGAAAAAATGTCAGACTGTCTTATTTGCGCATACACGTATACAAAGTTCCAACTGACAAGGAAGACCTTTTAGAGAGGCTTTTGCTCCTAGGAAAGCTAACAAACCGTGAGCTCATTTTTGTATCCTTTCTCTTTGCAGGAGATTTCACGCTCGGCCTTTTTCAAACAAAGAGTTTGTGTAAACGAGGTGAGTGTAGACAAACAGCTAAAGAAGGCTAATATGCAAAGACAGATAGAAAAGAGGATGAGAGAGAACCTCCTCCGGAGGCAATTGACCCAGCCGTGGATGTGTCACCCAGCACCGAGCGTCGATGAACAGCTCATCTTTTGCCACGACAACGTCTCTCTGAACCTGCAGTAAGTCATGTTTGCAAATGTTCCCTCCTCCAAGAGAAAAGAGGGTGGCTGCGCCCGAACAAGTCAAAAGAGGCGGGGTAAAACTTCTCTGTCTTTGGAGTGCATGTGTGCCTCCCCCCAGTGTGTGCTTAAAAAAGAGGTAACAACTTTCCGAGCACGCTTCTGGAGAAAGTTAAGCCGGCTTCTTTTCCCCTGGTAGCCTTTCTCTGTGGACGAATATATGTAGTGAATGCAGGCACACCTCGGAGCGGTCATTGGACTCATCTTGCGAGTGTGTGACTCTTTAAAATGGGCGCACGCGCACAAAGAGAGATATAGAGGCAACAGAAAGAACATCCGCATCTCAGGGGCGGAACCATGGAGTGCTGACTCGCATTCCTAAGCATTTACAACGTTCTTGTGTTGCAAACGTAGCTGCACTTTCTTAGTAGCCCACCATATTTCCCTCCCCCCCCACACTCTTATGAGGGAGTAAAAGGGTCCTTTCCGTTGCAGCCAGCATGGAAAAGGTAATGGCATTATCTTGTCACCCACGAGCGCGTTTCTCTCAATTGGCAACGACAGCAGGAGAGAGAGGCTGTCTATGGGCTACAGGTGTCAGCAAGCAAAATTGCTTTTGATTGTCTCGCACCGATTCACAAAGACCAGAGTTTTAGGCCGCCAGCAGCGAAAAAACAAAAAAAGGGAATTGTCTTGATATGTTTGTTTGTGTATTGAGAAAGGCTTCGCTGTGTCTCTTGGACTGCGTTGATGTACAGTCACTTCCGGGAGAAAGTTCATTGAGCTTCTGATGGTTTGTGTTGTCACGTACTTTCTGCCAGGACGTTCGAAAGTGACGTCTGGTCACGGTTCACGAAGCTCTGTTTGTTGACGTGATTTCCCCTTCTTACACGTACAGCATGTCTACATGACTGACCAAAGTTGCACATCAGGACTGAAAGAAACATCTGTTGTGAAAGTCCCGGTCAGAAGTATTGTCCGTTTAGGGATTTCGCCAGATTGAAACTTGGTTACGCAGCCCGCCAAAGTCAGTATTATACTTGTTCTTCTAGTGACACGAGTCATTAAGGTTTGGAGTTATCTCCGAGTGACAGGCAACACTTTTGGCCCCGACCTTAAAGTATAAATTTATGTGTGTATGTGTGACTCTGAATCTGTCGACGTCAACATTGCTAGGCAAAGAAAAAAAGTGTGTGGCTGAACGGAGAATTGGGGGTAAAGCTCAGCGGTAGGGTCACCTCCTGATGGGAGGGGAGGACCTGGCTTCACGTCCGACCCGCTCGCATATGACTCCCCTGCACGCGCAGGGGTCAGGTTTCTTTGATTGCATGTTTGGGGAGGAAACCCAGTCATTTTGGACCTGTGGAGTAATGTCGGCTGGCCATGGTCCTTTGTCAGAAGTGATAACTGGGCTGCCAGATGTTGCAGCATGACATCACACTGCTACTGGCAAAGAGTCGTGCCACAAAGCTGTAGCAGAGAAGCAAGCTTCTTGCGGGACTTTCTGGGAACCCTGTTGGAGTAGTGCTCGCCCACTTCCATACTGAAGCCTCATCAAGGGTCAAGGGGAAGCAAAGCTTCGTTGCCTCGGACCCGCTCGTGATCAGCCAAGTTAAAGTAAATGTTTAGGTGATGCCTCCCTAATTGCCCTGGCAAGCTGCCTGACCCATCATGACGGAGAGTCTGATACGCAGGAGGTGTTTCCCTGAAATACTTGATGCATGCGAGTGGAAGGGGGAGCATTCAGCACTACCCAAGCGCTGTACTCTCTGAGGATTATGCACGTGTATAAGTTCCGACTTATGCTACGAATGCTGGAGAACTTCCTTCACTGGGCTCACTGCTCTCGCAGTCCAATGACACGACGATGACGGCTTTCGCTGGCAGGAAACATGGAATACAAACGAGTCATATTATGAGCTCTCACTTTTTCGCTTTCTTGGACGTGCCTTTGGCGCAGAGGAAACGTGCTGCTGTACAAAGGAAGATATGTGCGGTGTATGCATATACTCGTATTGTAGCACGAGAGAGAGAGGGAGGGGCGCTTCAGGACATAGCAAAAAAAGTGGGCAAAGTTTTTCTATGGTCATGCTCCTCTTGCATAAAAAAGCGCCGAGAAAGCGAACAGCTTAAGAGCGTCGAACAGCACCTGTACTTTTATTGCGCGGAGGTATAATTAGCTCTGGCAACTAATCCGACTGTGTTAGCCTCAAGTTATGCCCACTATAGAGAGGTCCTCATCCCTGTCCTCTAAATTCCGTCGCAGCGAGGCTACTCACTCACTCACTCACTCACTCACTCACGCACGCACGCACGCTCGCACACCCACACACCCACACACATCCACACACGCACACACACACACACGATACAGTATGACATCTCCCCCCATCATGCAAGGCGGGCTTGATCCTCCCAGTGGCGATTCTCCTTCTTGTTTCTTTTGCCTTCCCCTCAATCCATCTGAGAGCGAGAATCCCCGGGGAGAGGAAAACGTATCCGCTACCCTTTCCCCCTCCCTTGTGGGGACGAAGGAGGAGAAAAAGAACTTTCTTGGCGCCAACTTCTTCTCCGAGGCTGAATGACACAGCTGCAAGTATAAGTAGAATATGTGGGGGTAAAAGCAGAGCCGGATGCAGTGCAAAGTTCTGGCACTGTGCGACATTAAGTCTGGGCTGCCCATGACCAACTGCTGTACTGTACTGATTAGTGCCGGCGTGCCAGCCAGACCTGGGAGCCCCAGCGGGATGATATCGCGCCGAGGATGTTTCATGTAGACGATATCGTCTTTCTCTTTCGTGACAACTCGAGTGAGAAATTGCTAGTGACTTTTGAATCAAGCTCTATGTTTCCCATGCTATCTTTCTTCGATCTGTTTGTGATGCCAAGACGAGACCAAAAAAGTTTGTGACGATGATGTGGCGACAGAGGAAAAAGAAAAGAGAGAAGACCAAGAAAGTGCAACAACTTTTCTCACATCCTGCTTCCCTCCTGTGGACTTGACTTCTTTCTTTCCGGCAGGGTAGGCCAAAAGAAAGTTAACGCTGGCGAGAGGAATGATGATGATGCAAATTTCTAACTCCCGCCTCTTTGGTCGGATCTCGGGGGCGCGGCTGGCTAATGTATGAACGACAGTTATGGTCGGAAAGTGCGCCTCAACATTCGTGGTGAATTGAAAGCTCCATCATCAAGATGAGAGCCTTGATGAAAATGCTGCCTTATTCGGTGGGCGCAGTGTAATCGGCAGTTAACGTGGCTCACGCAGAACAGAGCAACCATCACACTTTGGCTGGGGGAAAGAACGAGTGTAATGGCAATGACTGAGTAAGGGAACAAATATTCACAGCTCTTGTGAGGTAAGTGGCATATCCACTTGTGCTCTCTTCTGCTCTCAAGATGTAGGTACATACGTAGGTACTACGACACCTCTCGTATGTCACAGGTGCAGGTGGTTGGAGCTTCTGGATCCCACCTGCAGTTCAAATTATGCACACTGAGGCACAATAATTAACACGAAGTGCGACTGTGTAGGTAATTAGAAAAAGACAGAAAGGCTTCGTTAGACATAGCAATGTGGACTTCAAGGTCTGCGTACTACACTGGTTTGCAGCTCCTGACGTTGCTCTTGATAGGTATTTTACGCGCAATTGACATCTTTGCAGGTCTTGATTAGTTGTTAATTTAGTCGCGTGTCCGTATGTGCAAATCTTGACAATTCATGACAGACCCCTTTTTACTGTAGTGGCAGTTTCAGCCTCTGTCTCAGACCAGGATGTACACGTGCAGCACAAAGTGCAGGGGACTAGTACAGAGTAGGTGACCAGAGTCCGGACAAAGGCTGATCTCATCCGGATCCTCAAGTAAAAGTAGAGGAAACGACTGAAGAAGCAGAAGAAGTGGAGACTTTGGATGACTTTTTAAGACATCTCCTATACGAAAGACCAACCCAAAATGGATGTTTTTGGACAGAAATTGGAAGTCATCGAAAACGTCGCTGAAACAACTAAGAATTGATGGTTGAAGCCTCTAACTGGTCTCTGACGTAATATTATATATAATAAAAAACGCTAGGGCCGTATTGATGTGTACGTGTCTGTCAGTCTGTCTGTCCAGCGTACGGCGTACTTTAGTCTGTGCCGCTCTTGAGCTGGTCAGAGAGTAGCGTAGAGGACAACAGCCATTACCACAAAAGTAGTCATAACTTTTCGGATACAAAAGGTAGTTATTTCAGTTCTGTGATCTGCAACACGAACTTCGACGATTCTCGTATGTGTCACACACCTACAGGCGTAATTAATTAAGCTTTGCCAAAAAAAAATTCCTGTCTGGCTCAGTGGTTGGCTTATCATATAAGATGATGGTCTTTAAACTTCTGCTGTTTTGTTGCTGATGCTCTTTGTAAGAATGAAGGAAGCATTGTCGTCTTGCGGAAACAGGCCCTGCCCTGGCCATTGTGACCGCAAAGTACTCTCACAGCACCATCTACAACATCTGCAAGAGGCGTGCGGACGTCACAAAGAGAGAGAGAAGTCTAATTGCAGTGAAGGCAAAAGTACTCAGATATCCTGGTGGAACTCATCTTGAACTTGATGAGATGAGCATGGACATCTACTTGGATGTCTCCAAGACCGAGGAGATCGTGTGGCTGGAGAGGAAGGCTAAGGGGGATGCCTTTCAACCTCCAACAGGATCCAATGCCCATCTTCGGGGCCAAGATCTTCGAACAGTTGAGTCCGCTTAATGTAGCGTAAGCAACCCGAGGCGAGAGAAAACCTGCTACATTAAGCGATCAGATATTGGAAAGAAGCATTTATTGGACATGAAAGTCTTTTTTAAGCCGGGACACTTTTCAAGGAATCTTTCAACGGGTGACTGTTTGCTTCTTTTTCAAATGGTAAAACTTTGGCGTAGCCAGGACTTGGAGCAGGCAGGCTCATGGATCAATTCTAGTGATGTTTCAATGCAGTCTTCAGTAATGTCCCGGTTACAGCTCGTCAATCTGCTACATTAAACGATAGGTTTACCTTGGAAAAATTGGGATTTTTCGAACCTGCTACGTTATAGGAACTGCCACATTAAGCGGGGACACATTAGGAAGGCTCCACTCCAACAAAGGAGTTTCTAGAAGCCAAGATCCTTCCACTTCTGGTCATCCGTCTTCCGGTCTTCAAGCACTTCAGGGCTTATAATCTCTGCGACTTCTACTTGGAGAGCGTTGCTTACTTCACCAGCCACCGACATGGGCTACCTAAAAGAGGCTACCATTGCTACCATGAAAGCCTGGATCACGCAGGGGTCCCCAGGGCCTACCCTGCCTCTTCAACCATATCAAGGCTGTCATTGCTGCTGGCAAGGTCATATCAAGTAGAGGTAGGGAGAGAGGGTAAAGCTTCACTTCCTATTTATTATTCATAGCCTGGTAATATACTTGTGTAGATTAGGAGTTTGTCTGCATTGTACTTGGCTACCCTGTACACAAAAAGGGAGTGGAACAACTCAACAACTCAGAGGCTACTTTTTCTATTAGTTCCTCTTCTTTGTGTCAAACTGACCCCCTCCCTCCCCGGAAAAAAACGTATGTGAGTAGAAACTATGCCCCTGTACGCATATTTACGTCATGTTCGGAAGAGTGAGGTATGCTAGTTGTTCATGGACATATGTAAGTGTGTGCTGTGTACACAAGGTCATAACGCAACCACTGAACAGCGTGAAGCAAAATAAGCTGCAAGATTGCGTAGGAAGTATCGAAAAAAACGACGGTACATCGCTCCATGTACGCGTGCCACACATTTACTATTCGTCGCGTGTCTGGATTGTTGGTTTTGCATCACTGCAACAGGCATCTGTTAAAAAAAAAGGAGAGGAAAGTCCGCCACCCACGGTACACATAAGACAGGGTGGCCCAGAAAAGACTATCTACTTCTGCAGGGTTTCATCTGTTGTACTTGCTGACAGGAACAGGGTAGCAAATGGAAGGAAACATTCTAAATGTTCGCATCCAATTCGAATCAAAACATTTGAACCATCCTTATTTGAACACATACTTCCATTTTTTGTTTAATTTTTACTTCTTATAATTTTGTTGTGACACAAGTCGAGTCTGTTGTCATCTGATCTTTGGAGAAAGCTTTCGAATGGCAAATCTTCCTGCATTAGTCCTTGTCATTGATCTGAAACTCTTCCCTGATAAAATATTCTCATCTGGCCCATGGAAATCTATATTGCAGCAACTGCAGCTCAAATGAAAGTGTCTGAAACGTAAAGACGAACTGCGTCGGATATTTCCTTTCACTTTCTACCCGCTCCTGTCAGTAGGTACCACAGTGCATGAGATGTAGTCACCTAGAAGCGGACAGTTTTTCTGGGCCACCCTCACCTCACTGTTGGAAGTGTTACTGTTTACATGTATACGTACTGAGTCGCACGATTGTTATATGGGAGGTGCTGTTTGCCTAGGCACCGCAATCACACTTGGTCAAAATCAAACAACCTAACTAACACGATATAAGGGGTTCTCCTGCGTCCGTCACGATCAACAGCGAACCAAAGCGGGTAAGAAACACGCACTCTCAGCACTCGGCTGCTTTCTTTATGAGGCAAGGAGATAATCCAATATAATAACGAGGGGTTCATGATGAGGTAGGTGTCTGCTTTTCTTCCTCATTCCGAGTAAGAAATTGCTGGGGTCAAAGAGATTCTACGTCGGTACCAGCCTAAATTGAGGGAAGAGCGGGAAGACCAAGAGGTAGGATTGAGAAATGAGGCAAAGGGAGGCAAGGGTGGAGAAAGCTCAATCAGTCTGACAGAAGCCTTCTTTGCTCTTTAACTCTCGCATGCGCATCGTACGTAGACATCTACGTATGTCTAGAGTCAGTACGTACAGTGAACTACATACAAAGTACGTACAAAGTAGCAGGAACAAGCACTTTTCACTCCCGCTTTTTTTCCTTTTATTCACACGTAAAAAGGACTGCTGCTTCGTCCATTAACGTGAGGCACCAAAAGTTGCACAGGTTAAAATTTGGCCTTTTCCTGCTGTATGAAGAGCGCTGGTGACAAAGGGAGAGGGAAAATCCCGCAGGATTAAGAGGAGAGCTGCCAAAATCAAGATCTATACGACAGCTAAGTTCCTTGGGGTGCGGAGTTGCTTAGGTACATTAAATGCACTTCCCCACGTTAAATACAGTGCTCGTAAGATTATGGCACGCGCATGATTATGAACAATGCTTACACTATGTGTACATACGTGTTGCACGGCATGTACTTGCGGGTAAAATGTGCTCGATCGTTTAAGTACACTGTCTAACCATATAGGACTAAGTACGACATCGTGTTAGCGAATTTCACCGGAACTACGCTCTGTTTGTACTGTACACAGTACGTGCGTTCGGTATCGGCTTGTGCTGTGTTGCCAGAATACTCGCGATGACCCCAATTGGTGTAATCTAGGTTGTCGGTTTTGGTCATGATCATCAGTTCAGTTTTTTGGCTATCTCCAGAGTGACAGGGTCTAGCACAGAAAAGAACGTTCTTTCCGCACTGTTATTGACTCCTGAGTCATTTTTCTTATAACTTGGTATTGTTTTTTCAAGGTGACAGAAGCGAGAGACTTTTCAATCTTGCTCGCCTTGCAGAAAAGTGTTTCCCTGGTGACGATGACGGACGCTCGTACGAGAAATTTGAAACTTCAATACAAATTAAGCGATGCCGTAAAGTGCGGATTGGAGTACCCAGGTACAATATTCACCACTCAGGGGTTCACCAATCTTATCAAAATTTCAGGTACAGTATCCGGGTGCACTTTTTGGCTATTTTAACTAGAAAGCCTGTAACGTAGGCTTTTCTGGGCTCCCCTTGTACAAAGCTGATCCGAATGTACCGAGACCTATTCCTATTTGAGTACCCCGGCCTCCTATTCAGCACTGAGTGCCGAATAAAGTGTCCTGGGTACTTTATTTTGGGGGGCACTTAAATCCGCACTTTACTGCACCCGACTGGGTTATAGGAATTCACCCGGCGTCAATTCAGTTATTGCAACTCACCCTGTTTTAGAGTCAAGCTACATGCACAATCTCACTGTGCTGAACGTGCAGTCACACCGACAGCAGGGATAACTAAGAGCAGATTGCAGTGTACAGGACAACGCTTGCGTGTCCACATAGGAACGTACGTGTGCTATACCAATGCTTGGCGATTGCCGAGAGCTCAATGGACACGATATGCGTGTCTCGTCACGGGGCGTGAGAAATTTTGGCGGTCCGTGAGAGTCAGAGGAGGACGATCCAAAGCGTGATTTGCTCTTCCATTCTACCTGAGTTGACAGTCGCATTTCTCGTAAGAACATTGATCGTACGACGCGATCATGCAGAAAATTGCGTTCGTCCGTGACGCGTTGTTTGCCGAGCTCTCGGCCTCCGACGGGCACAAGTGGCACGCACTTGGCCCAGTAAGGACAAATACGTTGTCGCACATACTTACAGTGGCATCTATCAATCCATCTATCACTGATGATGTCTCTATTATGCACGGAAGCATCCCTGTTGTAAAGCACTGCTAAGGAGTCACTGCAGGGCTCAGCTAGGCCACAGGTGTTGGCAGATCAGACTCCGCGTCGCAACAGAGAGCAACGATTGTTTCTTTTTTTTCCCGGCCAAATGGACGAAGCCTCGTGATTTTCTTCTTTTCTGCCCTCCGGAAACAGTTATTGCGTACGACCGTTTGAAATAAGGGGGAAGGCGCATAGGCGATCATAAACCGATAGCAACAACGAGCTTTTCCCCTCCTAATATTGCCTTACAGGGAAAAATACAGGGAACTCTTGAAGAAAAAAGAGAGACGTCACCTTGGGTATGCTGGTTATAAGTAACCGGGCAATATACGCGTAGCAGCTGTAGGCTCCATAAGTGTGCCATTTGTGTGAACGCATTCCAGAGAGAGAGGAGGCATTGTGCTTTTTCTTGTACTGTCGCTTTAGTGGAGCATCAAGGATGATTTGTGGACGAATTTCCCCCACCCGCACCCATTAAATGACAAAAAGAAATGACATTTCTTGCTCACCGTCGAAACGATTTCCTTGTTTGTAACTGCTGGAGCAGACTCGCCAGAGACCGACGTCAAAGACCACGTCGGAATATGTGGCGATCGACCCAATGCCGCTGAGTCCGCTGAATCCGCCAGGCCCTGTGGCAGCGTCGGCAGCCGGCAGCGTTGGCGCTTGCCTCACGGACTCGTGGGTCTGGGCCCACAGGTCTGTCGTCATCGCGGCCAACAGCGAGGAGAGACTGAGGGTGCCGAGAAGAACTGCGTACACACCTGCACGTGGCTTCAGAGGCTGCTGCGGCACACCTGTCCGGAGGCCTTCATGGTCTTGGCTGGGGCTGCAGCGTCGGCAGCAGCAGAATACGGACGGAGGTGACGCAACTGCTGACGGCGGCGGAGTCGAGGTCGAAGGAGAAGGCCGAGCAGCGTGCGAGGCGGGGCGGAGGCTGTGCTTGGGTGGGGAACCCTTCTTTGCTTGGTACGAGGTCGGTGTGGCAGATCTCCTTGCTCCGCCTCCGCCTCCCACCACACCTCCACCCCCGCCACCCCCGCCACCGCCCCTCAGTTGCTGAGTGGACTCCGTTGAGGACGTTACGAGCCCGCGCTAGCGCGGGCCTCAGAGCATTCACAAAACATTTAATCTTGCTAAATTGCTAAAAAGCTGCAATTCACACATGCCACGATGCTGCCATCCTGGCTGTTGAGGGTCAACTGGTCGCTCTTGCTCGTCTCTCTGTACGTCCTTAGACAGAGCGCCGCGCTTCTGCGGAAAGTCATCTGTTGAGGTTGGAGAAAGAGTGGAGGGAAGAGAGAAAAAAGCGGCCCCTATCCTGGAAAGACATCTATACGTACTTACTCCGCATGCATGCGCGCGTGCGTGAAATGTTAACGGGAAAGTGAGAGGACAATCAGGAGAGAATAAGAACATACTACTAAGGGGGCTCCAGGCTTGTTCTAATGCATGCCTAAGGAGCCCATATTCGCCATCCCCGCGAGAAGAGGTTTTTTATGATCCGCGGCTCTTCTGTTCTGCGTGGGACTGAGGAGCACTGGCAAGATGGGCATCTAACCGGTGAGGCACTGATATATGAGAGTTTGCATGAGAGGAAAAGAGGTACTTTCTGGGGTCTGAAATCGTCTTCTCTATGTTTTGCATAATAACCCCCATCAAGCACGCACGCAAACCGCTGGTGTCCCCCTTCCCCTCGAACGGCAACGAGGCGTTTTGGGTTGGTCTCAAACGGTCTAGAAGCAGCCAGCGGGATTCAAAAATCCACTTCAAATTGGCCAATTTGTCAGTTGCTGCCTTCACTGCTCAAGGTAGGCGGGGGGGGAGGCCTTTAAACTGAAATGAAGTCTTTCTTCCTCCTGCCGTCAGCATGAAGAGAGACGCATCATTACCATCATTTTCTCATTTGTAGTGATGCTTTCCTCAACATACGTACGTATGTAGGGCGTCTGTGTCTCCCCGCCCGCCAAAAAAAACCCCACACCCAGCAGTTTCGGAAAGAAAAATCCAAATTAGAGAGCTTTGTGAGAGTTGAATCGGCCGGAGGGAAGAAGGAGAAAAGATCCCAAGTGATAGACCAAGGAGCGGGTATTACCACTGTGTCGCGTAGGCAGTCACAGAGGCAGACAGAGGGAGCAGCACAGCAAAATATTTTCGCAAAGAAAGTTTTCCCACTTTTCCTTCCTGTACTTTCAGCGTCCTCCTCCATGCAAGTGCCGCAAACTTCACGTCACAATCTAGGCAAGATTTCGTTTCACAAGTACCCACTCGCCCTCAACTGACTGACAAACCCTCCCTGACTGGCGCTCACCTTAATTATAGTTGACTCAAATGAACATTGCACTGAGTGGGAAGAATTCTTATCTTGTGGCCGGGTGGCAAGAGGTAGAGGGCATCATCGACTGCTGAATTCGTGCATGGATCGATATATATCGATGCTTTTGTCTCTACGTTAACAACATTTCATTTTATCTACCTCACATTGAAGGATTCCATCATTCCAGTATGACACACAACTAGAAAGTCTGATTTTCCCTGCCTTATTTTCTGGGCTTCTTTTACAACTCTACTGTCTTTGTGTCAAGAGTCACCGGTACAATGAGACTTTTTTCACCTGGTGCCAACTCATTCAGTGCAAGTCACCTGGTGTCCGCGTCAATTAACCTCACATCGTGATCATGCAGATCTTACTTTTACTTGGTACCAGCTGCTCTTGTCTGCGCTTCCTACACATTTAGGTTACTCTTACTGCCAAGACATGAGAAATACCAGGTAGTCTCTGCTCGCTCGCTTTCCCGTCTTCTTGATTGTCCTCTGGAGTCTCGTTTGAGGGGGGGAAAACAACTCGTTTTTGCAACTAAAGCGACACTTTGGGAAGAAGTCGTAACTAACGACACACAAAACGTCGCCAATATAAAAAGAAGACTGAAGGACCAAAAATGACTGCAAGTAGCATGTATTACAGCAGCGTGTAATTCGCATATAAAGTTCTTCTCGTCCATGTGTGCGCGCGCTCCTGCCAAGAAAAAAAAACTTTTCCACTAACCGCCCCACGTCTGTTCCAGCCGGCCATGTGGAATTAGCCGAGCAGCAATCGCCTCTCTTAAAAGCAACTCTTAAACTGTACTGGAGAGGCTTGAGATTAAGGTTGAAAGTGCCACCGAAAGAGGCTGCAGAAAGTGCCAATCGCTAGCATAAAACTTTTATGGCACCTCTTCCATGCATTCAAGCAGCTCCCGCTTGAGTAGAAGATCTCTTTCGCACGTCCTTAGTTCAAGCTGTTCTGACGTTAAGTCCAGACAGGCGTCTTTTTTATTCTTCTTCTTCTTCCTCACCTCTTCTATCCGTGTTTTGCGAGTACCAAGGGACCGGAGGGGGGGGGGTAAAATTAAGGAAAGACCTCTTTCTCTCCTCCTTCTTCTTTCTGAACACAGTGGTACAATCTCTTTTACCCCTCTTGCTCTGCAGTTAAAGGCAGAAAATGAACCTTTCTGGCTTTTGTGGTTGGCGAATACAAATGACATGCTTTGGGTCGACGACGACGATTTCTCCTCTCTTTCCTTCGGTATCTCATCCTCCGATCGGCAGAACTACGAGGACCACGTACAACACAAGCTCGTTCGGGATTCCCGTGCTACCCTCAAACACAACATGGGTGGACCTGGAACAAGGGGAGCAAAGAAGAGGAAAAGAAAACCATCGGCACGGCATTTCAAACCCGGAGTGGGACGTCCGTAAGCCCGCGCAGCATCACGGCTGTCCGCAGAGAGATAGAGGACGAAATTGCTTTCCTTTAAATGAGTCTCATCATCTATTGTAGGGATTTTTTCCCCCTCTTCTTTCGTTTATTTCTTCTTCCCCCCCCCTCATCCCTCTGAGGCAGGAAATGGGAGCGTGATGGAGAAAAGACAAAGATGCGAAAGTTAATGAAGATTTCTGGCCTCTCTTTCCTTGCGGCTCCTTTCTTTCACACCAGACACATCTTGCTTTGGGAGGGGAGGGCATTTGCCAAAAAAGAGACGGAGGAAAAAAGAGATCATCCCTCGTCCCTCGTATATTACGTCTTTTTCACCACCGCGCACGCGCGCGCGCACCTACAGGGTTGGCCGAAATTAGCGCCATGACTTCTCCTGCGCGGAGAATCTGGGGGTCGCCAGGTGCAGTGAGATTTTCGAAACACCACGTGTCGAACGAGCCGAGATGAGATGTGTGGGTGATTTCGTCCAAGACTACTTCTTTCCTGCAGTTGTTCGTGCAGGGCGCCACCAGTGTTGTACGATATCACCGAAAAGTCCTAATAATCTCTTATCAACGGTGAGGTCATCATTTATTATACGTCCGATCTGGATTGATCAAGCCTATAAGATATCCTTCCTGTTATTAGCTTTAGATCGGCAAAAAATATTGCTCACGCCGTTGGAAGGTTCATTGGCTTGGTTCTATTACACTTTGCCACAGGAAGGACGACTACACCCCGTCAAAGTGCAACAACTTCAAAACCTGACGAGTGACTCCAAATGTCGTCCACCCTGTACTCTACGCACGCACGCACGCACGCACGCACGCACGCACGCACGCACGCACGCACGCACGCACGCACGCACGCACGTACGCACAGCCACCTTTCAGGCTTTTCTTGTTGTTACATACGTAGCAGCCCAACTATAGAAGAAAAATGGCTGTTTGAGTGCGGTGGTCTTCCAGTTTCCCCCCACCTCTTTTCTTGGTAACTTATACTGGACTCCTCTTCTCTCCTCCTCCAGTAGTCGCCCTGCGTGGCCATCACCACTGTGCAGAAGCAGGCGATATGAACTGAGATTTGGACCTTTTTGCCTTCTCTACCTCCTCTTCTTTTCGACCACATCAAAGCTAAAGCTCTTGAGCTCGGTCTAAACTTTTCTTCCAGCCTTGCTCGTTGCTTCTCTCTTTTTGGCCTCCTGTCTCCTCAGACTGACGGTTGTCAGTTTCTCTCACTTCTTTTCAAGATGAAATTGACATTGTTCGCTCTTCACAGAACCATTGTAGCAGTAGCTTTTTTTTTACTTTATCAAGGATTTTGTTGTGCGCAGCATGCAATTTTTCTCTCCCCTTTTCGTGCCTTCCACGCCGCGATAACTTGTGTACGCTTTGACTACCACATCTGCTCCATATTCTGCGTCCAGACCCCGGACTAGAGTGTCCAAAGAGTACAGTGACTGCTGTCTCCATCATTCCATCATCATCATGCCGACATCGTAGGGGTCAAAGAAAGATCGTAAATCTCGACTGCTGCTTCTCCTCATACAAAAGTAGAACCGAAGTCACAGCCCATAACTGAAACAAGAGTGCATGAACCGTGCGCGCAAAGGGGACTTTGACAGAAAAGGGGGGAATCTCCAGCACTTAAGACATTCTTCTTTCTCCTTGCATCCTGAGGGGCAACTTTTGTGATCGGGACAGAAGCTTCCCTTAAGCGATCGATTGTCAGTTAAGCCTTTTTCCCTAGCTGCTCCCCTTAGTTTTTTCTTAGACAGTTGTTTTCGTCGTCTCTGACAAACTTCACTTTTGATGACGGAGTTTAATTTTGCGGTGGATGCTCAAGAGCAAAATTACCTCCGTTTTGACGGGTGCGCAAGGTAGCATCCATCCACATATGTGAGTCACGAAAAAAACTAAACTAAAGGCAATAAATTGGATGTTGGCCAGGCCTTTGTGTCTTCAAGGCTACACATTAAAAGAGCCGCATTAACTCCAAGCAAAAGAAAAGATGCATTCCAACTCTCATTTGAATTGCTGCTAGCGCATTGCCTTTGGATGTTGAATAGCTAACGCCCCTATCTTCTCGGGGGAATTAATATGGAGACTTTGCTTCCACTGCGACGAAAAAGAACAGTAGGCAGCGTAATATGAAATTCAGTTTGCCGGTGCATCCACCAACTAACTCGTACTGCATAGTATATAATGGAGTGGAGCAGAGACCGTGAATCCCCCTGTAACCGAGTACGACGTCGTCAAGATCGGCATAGAGGAGAAGTGGCGCAGCAAACCTGCATGGAAACAAGTTGTTGCCCTCCCTGCAAGCCTTCAAAATGGCCACCGTCGACAGCAATGTGAGTGTTAAGCCATTTGACGAAGGGTCTCTTTCTGTGCCACCCTGTACAATGTCCATCGATCTATCTATACAGAATGTACAATTGTACGTGTGTGTAGAGCAGTTGTGGGAGTCATTTTTCATGAACTCTGCACCCTCTACAGCAACTTCTCATCAGCGCAAAGGTTAATCCAGAGTGGTGCGCGTGTCATCCTTGTCTCATTTGTTATCCAAGCATCTAAGTAGCTGCAGATTCTGTGAAGATTCACTCTCTTTCCAGATTTTTTGCCTCTCTTTCCCCTCTCTCCATCCTGCTCCTGTCTCTCTTCTTCACTGCCAGCTCGTATAGTAAAGCACCGCCAGTACATAGTGGAAGTGCTCAGTGCGAATGCTCTTCACTCACTTTGCGCTGATTGAATTGAACACCTACAGTGGAGGCCAGAAGTGAGTGTACAGCGCGCGAGAAGATGGAAAAGTTGATTTTTAGGCGATTTTTTAGTACTAAAATGTGATCCTTTTTTTGTTAAAGGGGCGCTTCGCCCCCCTTTAATCCCCCCACCGGGGGCGCTGCCCCCCGGACCCCCGCTGGGGGCAAGCCCCCAGACCCCCAAGTTTTCCCCCCAACGTTGTCCTGGGTCAAAAGTCAG